>Ga0137403_10004703_pt1 | contig 16011 bp, 28 predicted proteins | sample CZOMad2_1_16fung_FD_122057 | JGI IMG/M metagenome (GOLD analysis project Ga0137403, IMG submission 122057) | Vadose zone soil fungal communities from Angelo Coast Range Reserve, California, USA - CZOMad2_1_16fungal (Hybrid Assembly) | ecosystem: Environmental > Terrestrial > Soil > Vadose zone... | reverse complement strand
ACCATGGAAAAGAACAACGCCATACTGCTAGACAAGATATCCCGCATCCGCGCCAAAGACCCTTCGACGGATATGCTGGACATCTGTGACGAGTTGGAAGGCATCCTCAAGGCCAGAGTGGCTTCTGCCACGGCAGAGGATACGCGAAGGCACATTTCCATCCTGATGGGCGGCTGAAATGTATGCCCAACATGGCGCACCCCAGACCGAGGCGGATCGGGCTGCCGATAACCACCGTCGAGAGATTGAGCAGCAACTCAAGCAACTCGGTGAGTGGCAGAACTGCATCTTAGTCGTTCTGGGCATTCAGATTCGAGCCGGGGCGACCAAGGCAACCAACGAGCAATTGGACAACGCCTGCTCGGAATACGGTAAGCGGTTTACTGCCATTAGAGATTACACATCCGCATTCAGACTGGCTGCGCCCAAGCAGAGCAACAGGTATTAAACGATATGGGACACCTCTACGCCAAAGCCCGAAACGCAGGCCACAGGTTGGCTGCCAAGCATATGAAGCGGGGCGGTGCGGTCCTGGATGCTGGTGCCGAAACTGGCGAAGGTCGTCTTGAGAAGGCCCATGCTGCCCGTGCCAACGCCAAGGAAGAGGATTTGAAGGCGGAAGGCAAGCCATCGAAGAATCGCTTGGACAAGAAAGCCCGAGGCGGATTTATGGGGATGCCCAAGCGCCGGGGTATTCGAGCCCCCAAGCCGCCCAAGGCTGGGGGCCACACCTACAACATGATCATTATGCCCCACGGTGGCGCTCCCGATGCCCCATCTGACGGTGCCGAGCCGATGGTGCCATCTACCCCAATGGGACCGCCACCGGGCGGGCTGATGGGCGGCGGTGAACCGGGCCTGCCCGGTGGGGGCAATACCAAGCTTCCGGGGATGGCGAAGCGCGGCGGCAAGACTAAGCGGTGATCATGAAATTCCAGATTCACCTCGATATTGACGTGGACGATACCATGAGCATCGACGCGATGCGCGGGGCGATCCTTGACGATGTGAAGGATTGGCTCGCCAGCGCCCCGGTCATGGGCCAGTTAGCCTCGGCAGCCGACGCGCTCGCACCAGCTAAGGCACAGTTCGCAGCATTCGAGGCGATTAAACATGACCAAGATTGAAACGGCCGCTGCGATCGAAGCTTTGCAGCGCAGTGTGGTGCGATTGCAAGCCGATGTTGAGCGGTTAAAGACCCCCTCCTGGGCGCAGAGTTTTGGTTATGGCTCTCAACACTGGACACTCGTTGATCCCTCAAAAGCTGAGATACTTAAATGACCTTAGCGCGCGTGACGATGGTATCCAGCGCTGAACGCAATGCGTCCGGTCAGTACATGAAAGGCCACCACGGCAATGGTGGCCGGCAAAAACACTCCCGCAATAAGCTGGCGCACGCGCTGGTCGAGGCGCTGTCGAAAGACTTCGACGAGTTCGGTGCCGCTGCGGTTCGCAAGGTTCGTGAACATGACACCACCAGCTATCTGCGGATTATTCAACAAACCATGCCGGCGAAAATCGAGAGCACCTTAGAGATTTCGGTGTTCGCAGACATGAACCTGGAAGATCCCCAGGAGTTCCTGCAAGCCTATCGCTTGGCGCGCTCTATGATTGGCGCGCCACCGCCGCTGATTGAAGCCGAAGCGATCGAAGTTTCGCCGGAGGAACCAGGGGATGAATGACGGAATCCCGAATGACGGAATCCCGGGTGATCCATTTATGTCATCGGCTGAGAGGATGGCCTTCCTGCACAAGACCGAGGGCGACGACGCGCTGATTACCTTCCTGCAACTGGCGATCGATCCGCATTCGTCGCCAGGCCAGCAAGCACTCGGCGCCGAGTACGATCCCCACTGGACCGGCACCACACGGGAAGCGCTGGAGCGCGACGCCGACGAGCTAGAGGCGCTGGGCTTGCCGGCCGGCGCGATCGTCCGCGAGTATGCCGCGCGCGCGGCGTCATCGTATCCAACCTGCCCATTCCCCAAAGGCGATCCGGGTTTCAGAAATTGGCACCTGAATGTTCGCCCGAAAGATCCCACACCGTTCCGGACCGAGGACGACGCCGAGCAATGCCTGGCCAATGCCGGCTACCGGCTCGACGATGATGATATGTGGCGCAACCGATTCGGTGATATCGAGGGCATGGTCCTATCCTGTGAAGGCGGCTTTCGCATTCAAAGGTTGATGGCCGGCGCCGATTGGCGGAGATATTTATGATGCGACCGATCAAGGCCAAACCCATCCGCCGCGCGCGCATTGTGGTTGGCCTGGGCGTGTGGCGCATCCCCGAAACCGGTCCGATTACGCCCCGGTTACAGCCGGGAAACGAGCGCACCCGTGCCATCGGATTCCGGGCGAATATAATATCTGAGGATAACGACGACGAATAAAAAGCCCCCGGAGCTATGGTGAAAACTCCGGGGGCTTCTGGTGGGACGGATGAGTACATCCGCCAGCCGCCCCGATGACAGATATTATAATAATATCAGCCTGCTAGCCACCTCTGAGCAGATGGCTTTTATACCACCAATGCGGCTTGGGACTGCATCCGGACGTGCAGGAACTCAGATCCGGTCCAAAGCTTACCCAAACGACGGCGCCCAGGAACACCATCCCCCAGAACCATCGCCACGGCGCGCTGAGGGTCATCGGTGTATAGGTCAAATAGGTCCGCTTATTCTTCCGCGTCATGGTTGTAATCATGGTTTGGATTAAGCTGGTGGTTCGCCGCAATTTTGGCGCGCAGGTCAATCAACGCTAGCCATTCCTCGGTTAATTGCGCCTCCAGTTCCGCAATCCTAGCTTTGATTTCTCCTAACCGGATCTGGCGCGCTCTGGCTTCATTGCTATTCATTCCAACCTCCAACGAATACGTTTCCGGAGAAGGCGATGGCAACCAATACGATCGCCACCGCCGCCAGTACCAGGACGAGCGTCATTGCGGGTTCAGGGGGGTAACGTTGCCGGGCTTGCCTTTGCCGTTGGCTTTGTCATGGCGGGCTACGGCATCGGCCTGTTGCTTGGCGATGGCCTTGAGTTCCGCTTGGGTCAAAAGCCTGCACTGCGAAATGTGCCAAAGTCGGAGATTGGACACCTTCACCGCCTTGGACCCTTCAACTGGCCGATAGCCCCGCTCAATCCATTTCCGGAAGGTCAGGATATTTTGATGCGGGAGGATTTCGCCGGTGACGCCGATCTTTTTGAAGGCTCTGACGGTCAAGGCCACATTTTGGGCAGACCGGTCCACGGCGGGCTTGGCTGCCACGGGAGCGGGTGTGGCCATCTTGGCTTTGTTGCTGGCGATCAAGCCTGCCTTGAGTTCAGCCATCTCGGCACGGGAGGCGGTGACTTCATCGATCAGGGCTTGGAGCGCGGCAGGGCTGAACGTCACAGCGGGTGAAGGCTCATTCGAGGGCAGGACAGGCTGTACGGGAGGGGTTTTGGATTTGCGGGCCATTGTGGCGCTCCATTTGGGTTGTGCCGGCCGAAAATCGATCGGCGGTTCCAATACGGGCGGGCGCGCGAATATTAATTCGTGGGCACGTGCGCATCATGCGAAGCTCACGCGCCAGCCAAGCCAAGCCGGCTCACGAAATCGTGATTTGCAATCGACCTCGCGCGGTGCGGGCGCGTATGCGTATACACACGCACGCGTTTAACCTGCGCACCTGCCTGCCTGCGCACGCCACGCGTGGGGGTAACCTTCAGCTCGCCTGCGTGTTTACGCTGGTACAACAGGACGCGTAGATAGGCCCGCCATGACTCAGGCAGACTCGCCCAGCGCTTGCCGGTATGGGCATGGGCAGATACCAGCGCAGGCACAAGCGCTGTGTGGCCAGCGGCTAATGGCCAGATGCTAATGCGAATCAGTTGCAACTGGGATTTAATGCGGGGGCTAAGTGGCTGGATTGTCTGGGTGCCGCCTCGCCCGCCGCACGCCTGCGCGTTACCCCGAGCGCGCACCACGGCGCGCAGGGTGCGCTCGTGAGGGATGAGAACAGAACGTGAACATCGAGGCGATTGGCACACGATTGACACGGCAGCGGCAGAAAGCCCAGCGATATCAATGCGATCAGGTTCCCACATCGGGAAGCAGGGGGGCGGGGGACTAGGCCTTAAGCATCTGAACTAATGCGCCAGACATCAGCGAGCGCGTGGTTGATCGATCGTTACGCGCCTGTCCGCCTGCGTTACGGGCCAGACGGATGGCAACTTGTTGAATGGAATCAATCGTTTAGCAAAAGGTGTCTGGATCCGCACCCGGGGGCGCGCTCGGGGGCGCGGGCGCGCGGCATTCAAATCCTTGTCCACCGGATTGCTACCAAAAATTCTACCAACACCCATTTCGCCTTACCCGAAACAATCCCGCAACCTAACTGCACCAGTCCCCGATACCGTCCCACCGGGCATCACAGATACTCAGCATCTGGCCTTCATACTTCGGCTTCAACTCGATCGCGGCATACAGGGCTTGCAGCATCAAGTCAGTCCCGCCGGCCGCGTAGAGTTGCTTCCCGATCCATTGCAGCGCGGCCAGTTCGACCTCTTCGCGGTGCCGGTCGGGATTGGCCAGCTTCTTCATTCGTTCTGCCGATGGGGTTGGCATCTGGTCAAAATCCCTAGCCCGCGTGAACGGGTACCCCTTACCCGGAGCGGGGCGGAATACAGGCTGCGCGGCCCGGGCCTCGACCACACCAACCATCGTCAAGGCCAGGGCTTCTATAACGTTGTCAGGCAGCTTGGTCTTTACGGTCATATTCATATCCTTCCATGATAGGTAAGCCTTGCTTACCTGTGACGATGGTAGGGGTTGCGACAAGCTTCTCCCCTTTAGGGGGGAGAAAGCCTTGTCGCAGGTACCCGAATCCTTTGTCGCAGTCTGTCGCAGCTTGTCGCACTTCGGTTAACCCATTGATATCATTCAACTATGGTTGTCGTAGTTTCTTGTCGCACCTGTCGCAACCTGCGACAAAGGGCTTGTCGCAAACCTGAAAACGATTGTCGCACTCTATCACCACGTTTAGGTTGCATTTTGGTGTTTAGATACCAGTTTCATTAACTTTTGTTAATATACGATCCAGACCAAATCGTCCTCGATTCCGATCTTATGGAACGCGCGCAGGGTCTCCACAGCGCGGTAAAAGGCTCGTTTGGAACTCTTGGCGTCGCCGCCACCCAAGCCACCCTTGACGCAGTGTTCGCGCCACTGTTCCAGGGTAACGACCTTGATAATGCTCTTGGGCAACTTCAGCGACGGTGGCGGGGGAGCTCCGGCGTCATTGATGCAGTTTACCAGCAGTTCCATGGCCAGCCGTTGCTGCGGCGTCATCTTCTCTTTGTCCCCGTAGACCTCCTTGGATGGCGCTGACGTGTCGGGATCGATCACCGCGATATCGACTTCATCGCCGTCATCGTCGACGCCAAGGATCACGGGCTTCATGCTGTAAGGCGTCAACAGCCCCGTGGGGCCATCATTTCGCCGCTCAACTACGGCCGTCGCCCCGTTCAGCATAATCAGCACGTCATCGTCGCCTTCGCCGGCATTGGAGCCGCGCTCGCGCTTAGACTCGTCTTTGCCGGTGTGATTAACGAGGCACACATGCAGCCCTTCAACGGCGTCCATCACCCGCCGGGCGTTGGCGCGCATCATATTCTTGTCCTTGGCCGAGTTCTCTTCGCCGCCGCCCGCAGCCATGGCTTTTGAGCCGGTATCGATGACAATCATGATAAATGGGACACCTTCGTCGGCCTCGGCCTCGCGGATGGTGGCCACGAACTTATCGACGCAGTTCCTGTCCATCATATCGATGGTCAGGCTGACGATATGGAATGGCAATGGCTGGGGATCGATGCCGTACAATCGGGCTTGAACATTCCACCGGCGTTCGACCAGATCGGCGCGCTCCAGCGCGAAATAAATAATACCACCCTGCTTTTTGGACCGATAACCGCGCCAATCCCGTCCGGCCGTAATATGCAGGCATAAATCCTCAACCAGTCCGGACTTGCCGGATTTCGGCAATCCGCAAAAGTTGGAGACCTCGCCGGGCGCGATGACGCCTTTCATGATCCAGTCTTTTGAAATGGTGTCGCGGAAATCTTTGGCCCGTCTACGCGCCCAGCCCTTCGGCTTCGGCCCTTCTGATGATGCCTGCTCCTGCGACGCCTTGCGTGGCTTAGCTATTCCGGCGTTCAGCCCGGACCGTAGCGTTCGCTGCGTGGCGGGAATGCCCTTGTCCCTCACCAGTCCGTTTTGCTCGCTGGCTCGCCACAGCGACGCGCCGACCTCGGTGCCACTGATGACACCGCCTCCGACCCAACGCCCGAACCGATAGGCGGTGCCATTCAGCGTATGGTTGCGATTGCCGGGCTTCATCTGGGCGTATTCGGCGGTGGCTCGGCGAAGCTGGTCGCGCACCCATTGCAGCGTGGTCCCGCCATAGCCCTCGTCAAAATCCCCACCTAAACCGAGATCGGCCTCGTCCTCGTCTAACTCTAATTCTGGCTGCGGTGTTTCCTTGCCGGCGGCAATGCGGTCTAGCAACCACTGCGGCGCCGGAGCCGGCGGTAGGTCGTTCAGCCAGCGGTACACGCCACCGGCGCGCGCCGGCTTGTCTGCCGTCGCCGCTCTGGCTGGCACTACACTCGGCACCGCAACTACCATGCCGCCGTCGCCACGCACATCGATGCCGGGAGCAATAGCGCCCGCCGAATTCTTGACGTGATGGCCGGGGTGCTGAAAATAATAATGCACCGAGCCGGATGGTGTGCCGCTTTGAAGTGTCGGCGGCAGCGCGCCGTGCCTCTCTTCCAGTTCAGCTAGAGATGCCGCGCCATCAGCGCTGTGGCCCTCTATAGTGTCGGTCTCGACGATAACCACGCCGGATTTCTCACCGGTAACAAGTCCGATATTGGCATTGATCCAGCGCTTGGCATCGGAGCGGATTTCATCGGAGTCGATCGACATTCCCCATTTGCGGCCATCGCTGTACTTGGCCGATTTGTGCGAAACCTTGCTGCCGAACCGCAGTGGAAACGTCCACATGCCCTTAGCCGCATAGGCCAGTCTCACTCCCAACAACGGGTTAAAGCGCTCCTCGCTATTCGGCTGTTCAAAGGCGATAACGTTATCGCTGCTGGAGGCAGTCGCGCGCGCCGCGATTTTTTCGGCGCGGGACCGATCGTCAAACTTAGCCATGTGATGCTGGCCCCTAGAACTTGCGCGCTACCTCAAAGTATTTGCAGCTCGCGTTCTCCTTAGCGACTACGGCCCCGTGCCGCCCCGTCAAACTTTTGTACACGCGGCAAGCAGTGGTTTTCCTCCACTTGCCGTTCTTGGTTTCGCGGGAATAACCGCGATGCGCGCAGGTGCTGCACGTCGTTCCTGGCGGACCAGAGCCAGCATAGTGCGCCATGCCGGCGATGGCTGTCGCACGATCCGGACAGCCATCGATCTTTGTCATCGGGACGCGCATGGCGTCAGAACGGCGAGTCGTCTTCTTCCTTGCCGACCCAATCGACCACGTTGAACTGCGGCCGAGACCGGTTGCCATACTTGGTTTTCATCGGCACGGTGTTGAGCGCGACGATGGGCAGCGCGGTGGGGTGCGCGTGGCGGACATTGGCAATCGCGTTCTTTAAGTTAGCGATGCCCTGCCGGCCGCCGACAGTATCGGTAACGAAGGTGTAATCGTCGCCGGTCTTTTGATCGATCAGGTGTAGATATCGGGTATCGCGCCAGGGATCGTCGGGGTCACCATCAAGTCCGGGTGGCCATGCGGCCTCGTCCAAGTCGGGCAATTCGTCCCGCATCGGGTGAGATCGTCCAGACACCGTGACGCGGTGTTCGACCGGCTTCTGGTCTACCCAATGGACCCAAGCGGTGACCACGGCTTTGACGGCCAAGCGGGTACCGATCGCCACCACTTGATCCTTATTTATCCGGTACTGGCCTTCGGTAAACTTCATCATGGTGCCGATGATGGACGATGAAGAACTGGTGTTCTCCTGGACATCAAAGCCGTCATTGGTGGCGGTGATCGCGATATTGGTAGCTGTCATGTCTGGTTCCTGTTGCTGGTTGCTGATTGGTGCACCGCTATCTGGCGGTGCGGTAGACGCGGTAACCCCCGTTTCCGCGAATAGGGTGTGTTGGATGGTGTGAACGGTCATGTCGGGCCAGCCGAACAACTCAATGGTTTTCAATATCGCAGCGAGTTCGAACTGGCCGATCCACTTGTACCACTGGCCGCAATTCGCACAGTTCAGTCGCGCCGCATGCGGCGGCGTGGGCTTGACGAACTTCGCCGCCAGCGAGCCGCACCCGCGACAGCCAATATCGTCGTCAAGTTTGATGGTGTGACCGATGATTTTGGTGGCGTCGATCATGGCGTCGCCCCATGTTCGAACCGGGCCTGTCGGGCGATGGTCGCGGCGCGAAGTATCGCCGGTGTTTTTGTGGTCAGTAGTGAGAACAAGCGCCCGCTGCCGATGTCGGCTATTCCGCCATCATCTTGTTCGCTGATGGCTGAAACAGGATCGCCGAAGCACATCGTTACGTCTTTTTGGGAATGATGTGCAAGGTCCTCTATCTTGCGCTGATCTTGTGAGCGAGGGTACTTGCTATCGAGCCGCGCGCTGAACCAAGCTAGAATTTCTTCTCTCGTGCCGTAGAGACAACGGTCGGCGCATTCCGCCGCGAACCAGAGATGGCCGGAATTGAGAGGGCGGGTGAAACCAACAAAGATGTCTTTTCTGGCTTCGTACGCAATACCCAGCTCTACTAGCGTGCCGAAAGCTTCGAGGTCTTCAAACAATGCGAAGAAAACATCGCATCGGGAAATTCCCATTAAACTGCGACTAAAAATCTTCTCGGCGCTCTCGTTATGAGGGGCGATGTGGCGGTCATCCTGAACCATGCCGTGGTCGGCGCTGCCATCACCACGATATGGACCGATATACTCGATGTTGATGGGGCCTAGACGCTGGGTTGTGCTGAGTGGCCATAGCCCAAGGTCTCTATCTTCAGCCGTTACATCGAACGGGCGATAGCATTTGGCTGGGTCCATCCTGCCGGCCATATAAACTTTGGGCATGGGGACAAATGTCAGTGGGGCCGGTTTGACTTCGACATAGCCGTACTCCGGCAGGAAGAAATCCGGCAAATACCAACCGCTCGGTAACTGGAAGCCTTCCGGCTCATACTGCCATTTGATGCCAGCTTCATCGAGGAAGACTGCATAGCGGGCCTCTAAGCGCGACCGGAAACGATAGCCTTTGTACAGCGTCTCTATGGCTTGGATGATCGTCATGACGCCACCTATGCAGCACTGCTGTTGGATGGCTTGACGCGCTCTGCGGCCCACGCCAGCAGCGCCGGCGGGGTGTAGATCGGATGCCGGCCCCACAGCGCGAACTCCGGTCCGCCCCCCACGCTGCGCAATTTCGTCAGTGTCGCGGGGGCGGTCCGGTAGCCGCGCGCGGTGAGGAACTCCGCCGCCTGGGCGGTATCCAAGTGTTTGTCATCGTCCATGGGGGGAACTCCCGAGATCTGCCCCACCAATGCCGGGGGCGTCGGGAAGAAGGGCTACGCCTGAAAAAACTGTTTGTCGCTAACTAATTGAAGTTGTTGCAGTATTGTTGCGCAAATACCTTGGCACCGCCTGATTTCGCCATCATTGCCCTAATGGCGTCGTTCTTTAGCCATGTTGTAAGAGAGCGAACGGGAGGGGAACAGCCGTGTGTCAATGTTTGTGTCAATCTGTCAACATTCGCCTACTTTGTTCACCATCCATTCGCACGAACCTGCACAGGCCAAATTCGGAAACCCTTTGATTTGCTGGGGTTTTCGCGCTGCAACCGGGGCTAACCGGGTTCTAACAGCGGGAAATACATTCGTCAACAAACGCAATGGTTTGGCGGGTGTTTGGCTGACACATTGTGTCAATCGTCTTTCGATGACTGGTGGCGTTGTATCTAGTCGCGGGGCGTTGGTTGGATGGTTTCGGTCTGGAAACATCGTGGTGCGCTTGCGGCTTACCCCGCGACTCTATAGGTGTAGATACACCTAATCACTGGGGACTTTGATCGATCATGACCGAAACTTGTAGCAACTGCGAAGCTGTTGAATCGTTGCTTCGGAATCACTTGGCGGAACACGCGGCGTCACGGGAGCAGAGCCGCAAGGCCGCCGCTTATTATGACCGGCTTATCAATCTTCCGAACTTCCCGGACGGCCTACCTGTTCGGCCAGCGACTTAAAGAAACGATCAACGGCAGCCGAAAAGAACATTCCCGCCTCTGCATTCTGACTCTTGTCCGAAGCCTGTTTGATCTCCTCGGCCCACTTCAGAACGTCCTCTTTGGTTTGACCGATCGCAATCGCCCGCTCCTTGAGTAGCTGGCGAACGAGAAGTGTTAACAGCCCCAGTTGGGCGAGTGCCTGACTGTTCGAGAAATCATCATCGTCATCGCCGGTCATGTCGTTCTCCTTATCTGTTTTCTGGCGCGCATTCTCCCCGTTCGGCGGTAAGCCATCGGCCTTTAATGTTGAATGAAGGCGATGCGCTCTCTGCTGTGCCAGCAAAGCGCGCACGTCGAACAGCTTTCGGTCTTGTCAACTTCTTGAGGGCATAAGGTCGCGTCATCCGGCACCTGAAAAGGGTGTTCAACGGATATCGTGGTCGGGACTGCGAACGGGGCAGGCGCATTCGAAAAGCGCATTGCGAAACGGTCCGGGTGCTGTTGTGTAAGCGCAACCAGCGCAGCGGCGATCGGATCGTTTACAACATCCCAGCGAGCGGTGTAGCCCCAAATGTGCAGCGCTGGATGCCGCTCCAGCAATTGGCGCCAAAGCCCGACATACTCCACGGAATAGAAATCCCCGAGCACGTGCAGCCGCACCGCGAATCCGAGCGGATGATCATCGGCGCGACGCGCAACCTCTATTTCCAATCGCCGTTCTAAATCCGCGCCATGCTGCATCCGATGCGAGCGGTGCATATGGTTTCCGTAGCACGAGCGCCAATGGTGGCAACTCTTCGGACATGTCACGCGTTCCTCCAGAGTCAGCGTGTAGATGGGGAAATTGCGCCAGTCGCCTTTGAGAATTTCGCCGCCGATCTTCCATTGGTTGCTGCCGGATTTGAGCACCACAGTATCGGGCAAGATCGCTTGCACTGTTTTCGGATAGACGGTGCGACCGTCCATGACTGCCGAATGATCATAGGGCAGCATCGAAGCCGATCGACCTTTCAACGAAAGCGCAGGCCAATCGCTCCTTGTCTTGCGGTCCCTTCCCGCCGTTCGGCGCTTGCGGTTGCGACGCTTGTAATGCCTGCGTTCAGCATGCTGAACACGTTCGGCTTTCGTGGTCGGACCGAATGGGCTCGCATGCTTGTCAGGCGTCCATCGCGACATGGCATTAACCCATCCGAGCGATTTGTCGCCTGCCTTGGCGATATCGCGCTGAGTCATCGCGTAAGCGGCGATTAGGAGGCGAACGGCGTTAGCCGCCCTCATGCGATTGGGCGACTTAATCCGGGCGACAAGCGCCTTGATCTCCGAGGCGATCTCTAAGTCGCGGTTCGGCTTGGCCTCGGGTTCAATCTCGGCCTGTTGTTTGGGTGGTGGTTTGATCTTCGGCAGGGGTGTTCTCCTTTATCTGTTTTCTGGCAGTCCGCATTCTGCCGGTTCGGCGGTAAATCATCGGCGCCAGGGCGGTGGCGTGCGCTGCGTCCATTCAAACCAGATCACCGGCAAGCCATGGAAGACGCCAATGGTGATACCGACCTTCCAGTCCCACAACCATTTCAATCTAGATGTCATGCGCGGGCTCTCCAGATGTTTTCCGTCCCTCCGGGACGGATAAATCAGCTATCGCGTCCGGTTCATCGGTCAAGACATTGGTCAAGGTGCGATCCTTGATCGCGTGGGCATAGGTTTTGACCAATGTTTCGACCGTCATATCGGCCAGCCATGCGGTGGTCTTGACGTCAATGCCGCGACGCAGCAGGCCGGTGATAAACCCATGCCGGCAGCAATGCGGGGTCAGGCGCTGGATCTTGGCCCGCTCGACGGCGCGATCCCAAGTGTCTCTCAGATCCTCGATATTGTAATAGAAGAACAATGGTCGATTGGACTTCGGCAGGTTGGCGATCGCGGTGACCAGCATGGCCGGCAGATGAGCGCGGCGCTCATGGCCGATCTTGCTCTCGTGCAATAGCGCGGTTCGTCCTGGCAGATCGATGTCAGCTTCCAGCGCTTCGGTCGGACGGGCGCCGGTCAAGAACATGAACATGGCATAGGCACCAAGCTGCGGTGAGGCTTGTTTCATGAACGTCCGGACCCATTCCAGGGTGGCGAATGGCTTTTCCTTGGTATCTTCCTTGAAACGTTTAACGCGGATGCGCTGGCACAATTCGTTCTCCGCCGCAAAATTGATGATCGCCTGGGCGGGGATGATCGCCAGCCGGTTGCGGCTCGCCCCGCTGCAATGCTCGAACAGTTTCATCGCCATCGTTTGGATCGTTTTCGGCTTGATGTCCTTGACCAGCGTATCTTTTAGATAATCCTCGATCGGCTCCAGGAACCGCTCGGACTTACCGGCGTCGCGATACACCAGCGCGGCTTGTGCAAAGGTCAGGTTCTCTTGTGGTCCATCGGGACGACGTTTCCGCTCGCTGACTTCGAGTTCGGCAACTTTAAGCGCCGCTTGATTTTTGTCCGTCGTTTTACAAGTTCCGCGTAATCGCCGGCCGGCAACTGTGCCCCGGTAATGCCAGACCTTGTTGCGCTGATAGAGTTTGATGGACATCGGGTCGCCTCCATTATGGTGTGAACATCTTGGGGAAGTAAAACCATGCGGTTACCGAGAACCCGGCACGCGCCCAGCCGCCGGGCAAGATCGCGCAAACGCCGTTCTGACCAGCCAAGCCGGTCGGCCAGTTCGGCCGGGGTCGTCACGTCGGGAAGGATGGATGCCATCCAGCCGGACTATTCTCCGATTGTGGCCTCGACCGTTTAAGATTACGGCGGTGGCTGGCATTGTGTCAGTCCTCCTTGTTCTGCCGTTTGAGGATCTTGAGACAGTCCATAGCGTCCTCGATCTCCCCCATCGCGGCGTCTATCAGTTCATCTCGCCGGGGACCGAGCGAGGTAGAGGTGCCGTCGAGTTCAAGTAGAATGCGGATGGCTTCATTCGATACCGCGATGGCATCCTTTATGGCTTGGTTCATAATGGTCTCCTGGGGTTGGCCGGGTCTCTCTGAGAAGCCCCTTCACAAAAAGTGAGGGGCTTCGAAGAGAGAGCCAGACAGCACAATGAACGGCTTACCCTTAAGGTAGGCCGAACTTTATGCTGCTTATACTTGGGGGATTGGATGCCGACTGGATCGGCGCCGCCAGCCACAATGGCACGTCATCCGGGCAAATTTATGGCCCTTCGGGCCATCGGATTGGACGACCTATCGGCAATAGGTCGGGATGCGAACCGGGTTAGCCGGATCGTGCATGTATGCGGCCTTGTGCTGCGCGCACCAGGAATACTCGACCGTCACGCCGCTCTCGGTCACCACGGGCGCCACAACCGGTCGCGCGCAAATCATCGCTGAGGAACAACAACCATTTATGTAGCCTATGATGCTTCGGCACTGCCCATAGCGCGCATCCGCCAACAGCACTGCGCAACTGCTGATGTCCGTGGCCAACGGCATGGGCTACTTCTCCACCTGCATCTCGAACACGAGCACCGCGCACGGGCAGACATTCTGGATGCCTGTAGCTTCGTCGGTAACAGGCCACAATACTTCCGCTGTCCCTGCCGGGACGACGGCGTATCCCTCCTGTCGCAGCATGTCCGCCAGTGGATTCCAGCCTTCAACCTGAAACCGGATGCGCATCTGGCCGGGCGGGCTGACCACGCTGCCGTAGTTGCGATGGATGGTGTCCCGGAGCTCGGTCCATCGCTCAAGCTGACGCTTGCTCGGCGGTACGGGTATGGCCCGTAGCGCGGCGCGCGCGCTGGTCTCCTGTTCGACTCTGCGCCGTCGCGCCCAATAGGACTCGGGGGCTGGGGCGGGACCTGCCGCGACGGGCGCTTGGCACGGCGGGTCGGCCATCAGTTCAACACCAGCGACCGGTGAAGGTGAGTCCGAATCCGGGCCATGACGTGGTGGTGCGGGATGTCGAAAGCCCGACAAAATCCCTCGATGATCTCGATATCATATTCGGCATCGAAACCGGTCAGCCGCGCCATCAAGGTTGACCACACCACTGGAAGATCCAACATTTCCTTGGGCGTCATCATCATGTTCCGGACGGCTTCACTCTTTTACGGAGGTAAATACTCCGGGGAGCATCTGGCGCGATGGCTTGAGTCCCCTCTCTTTGCTCCCGTTTGACGTTATAGGCTCGGGGGCCTCTATCGCTGGACCGAAGGTCAAAGGTCAGCCGTTGGCCCTGCAACATCGGTCCTTCTAGATGTTCAATGACAGTATGGTCTAAGTATACATCCTCCCCTTTTCCATCCAAACGCTTGATGAAACCGAAGCCTTTGTCCGGGAAGTAGCATTTCACAATGCCGGCGACGGTTAGAGTCTTCATACCTGAAGGTTCCAAGGGATTCGATACTTGCTTTAGTTCACTATTTGTGCCACCATTACCTTCGAACTTCAATAGTTTTATCCATCAGGGGGCTACCAATACTATGAAAATACCGGGAAATGCTACGCCCAAGGCGCGGGCCAATCCGTACAGCGGCCGAACCAGCCACGGCGGCGCTGATGGCTTGGGGGAGTATAGAATCGAGGGCATCAAGGCTGGCGAGGAATGGATGCCACAGGATAAAGAGAGCCGGCGCATTGATTATGCCAGTGGTGACGTAAAGCCCGGCTGGCTTCGTGGCGGCGCCCGTGGCGCCCCCGGCGTCACCGATGAGCGTCCAAACTTCGATAAATCCCCGGCCCGCAAAGGCAACAGCCAGCCTATGAGTGTCGATGGCGGAAACATGGAAAAGAGTCCGTTCAGCCCCGCAAGCAAAGCAACCTCGGCTGAGAGTGATTGGAATCCAAACTACAAACCCAACAAAGCTAGGGGCTAACCGAATGCCATTTGATGATGAAGTTGTTCAGAGCGGACTGAAGGCGTTTCAAGCGGCACGTAAACGTGCAGAAGCCGAATACCATGACGCCGAGGCCTACAATAATACTGATGCTGCCTTTGCAGCATCGTTGGAAATGGCTGAAATCGACCGCAAGGCGAATGATCTGGTGAATCTTTACGAGAACACCAGACCTAAGCCAGAGCAGCAGGCTCCCGAAGAAAGCCCTGAGCAGTTGCGGGTGAAGCCTCTGACGCAATGGCGGGATGCTGCAAAGATTCTGGGAATCTCCGAAGCCGAATACGAAAAAAACTATTATGAAATGCTGCGCAGCGGCTGGCGTCCTGGCAGTCAGCAGAATGGCATCCGGGGCTGAAAGCATGTCACGCCAGTTCGAACCACTCGACTCTCAGGTCACAGTTGGCCTGACCAGCGCTGACGGTGAGTTGCTGGACTTGGCCAGCGAGGTCTTGGCGTTGCGCCCCGGCCAACTGGCTCGCACATATGTCATCCGTGGTTTGGTGATGGACGGTTATAAGGTTCACCCAGCGCAACGGCTCGCCAATCCTGTGAAAGCTTAACCCATGGTTTCCAAACGCAAGGCATACCAGAAGTTCAAGGATGGCGGACGGGTACTGCATGATGGGGCCGTGCTCGGCACCCCAGCGCCGCCTGATGACGTACCCAAGGCAGATCATGCCGCCGATGTTCTGACCGAACAGCCTGTATCCGACGCTTTCCAGCGGCAGATTGATAGCCTTCGCAATGCTGAACAGGCGCAGCGACGTGCCGAACAGGTTCGGCATCAGCCCTTAACCGTCGAACAAACAATCGACAGGATGCAACTGCCCGACCCGATCAAGACGTGGGTGAAAGATCATCCCGAATACGTCACCGATGCCCGCAAGAAC
>Ga0137403_10004702_pt1 | contig 16012 bp, 6 predicted proteins | sample CZOMad2_1_16fung_FD_122057 | JGI IMG/M metagenome (GOLD analysis project Ga0137403, IMG submission 122057) | Vadose zone soil fungal communities from Angelo Coast Range Reserve, California, USA - CZOMad2_1_16fungal (Hybrid Assembly) | ecosystem: Environmental > Terrestrial > Soil > Vadose zone... | reverse complement strand
TATGACGTCGAGTATCCGATTCAGATCCACGGCTTCGATCCGAATTTCCACTTCGTCGGCATGACCTTCAATCCGGAGTCGTTCAACGACATGAAGGACAAGTACTTCTTGATGAACGGCCGCAGCTATCCCGACACCGTGGGCGGTCATGTCTGCGTGATGAACGATCCGTTGCCCGCGTGCAATATCGCGGGTGTGACCGTCGGCGCCGTCGTGCCGGGTCCGATGAAAACGATGTCGACGGACGGCACCAACCACGCCTCGCAGCCGCTGCCGACGGTTATCAACATTCCCGCCAACGGCCACGCGCTGCTGCGCATTTCGGATCTCGATGTCAGCGAGTATCAGACCCTCGCGTCGCTCGGCATCCCGATGCGGGTGGTCGGTCTCAACGCGCGCCTGCTGCGCGACATGGCCGGCAACAACATGGCGTACAACACGAACTCGATCACGCTCGCGGGCGGTGAATCGATCGACGTCATCCTGGATGCGACCGGCCTGCAGCCGCGCCAGAAATTCTATCTGTACACACCCAACCTCGATCACTTGTCGAACGACGCCGAGAACTTCGGCGGCCTCATGACCGAGGTCAACATTTGTAGCTCGGTCGACCCCCAGACCAAAGCTTGCACGAACATCTAGGAGAGCAGCGATGCGCGCTAAGAACACTCAATCACTGCTCGGGCAGGCCCTGTTTGGCGCGACCTTAGCGCTCGGGTCGATGCTCGCACTGTCCGCACACGCGGCGGCTCCCGGCATCACCGGGACTTCCGGTGCGCCGGTCTTCAACCTGAACGCCGCGGCCATGCGCATCACGCAGCCGAACGGCAAGAGCTTGTACTCTTGGGGCTACGGTTGCACCTCGACGGCGGGGAACAGTTTCGCGCCGGCCATGCGTGGCGCAACCTGCCCGACGGCACAATTGCCCGGTCCCACCCTGATCGTCACCGAAGGCGACACGGTGACGGTGAATCTCACCAACGGCCTGCCTGCCGCCGCGGGGAACACGTCGATTCTCTTCCCCGGTTTTCAAGTGGCGACACAAGGCGGCGCCACGGGATTGCTGACGCAGGAGGCCCCGAGCCTGGCTTCGTGCGTTGCCGCGGGCTGCAATTCCGTGACCTACAAATTCACAGCCTCGACTCCGGGCACGCACTCCTACTACAGCGGGACCCAGGGCGACCTGCAGGTCGAGATGGGTATGTACGGTGCGCTCATCGTGCTGCCGAAGACCGTACCGGCCAATTGCAACTCCGGGCTCGCCGCGGCGAACGTGATTGCCGAAGCGACCTCGGGGGAAACCGACTTCCGTTTGGCGCACGCGGCCTACGATCACCCATCCACCTGCTACGACCGCGAATACCTGTTCCAGTTCTCCGAAATGGACGACAACATCCACACGCAGGCCGAGGGTCAAGTGCTGGCCGATCAGGCGAAGGCCGTCGGTTCGCAATGCATTAGCCCCACCGGGTGTCTCGTGATTGCCACTGAGCCCTATGCACCGGATTACTACATGGTCAACGGCCGTTCGATGCCGGACGACATGGATCCGAACTATGTACCGCAGTATCCCAACCAGCCATACAACGGCAATCCGCACATGCACCCGGGCGAGCTCACGCTGGTACGCATCATCGGCCAGGGCCGGTGGCAGCATCCCTTCCACGAGCATGCCAATCACGTGCGAGTGCTGGCCCGCGACGGCAATCTGTTGCTGAGTCCGCCAACGAATCCCAGCGATCCGACCAGCACCCTGCCCGCGGGTCCGCTCATGTTCACCACCACCACCACGCCCGGTATGACGATGGACGGCATCTTCTACTGGACGGGCAGGGGCCTCAATTGGGATGCGTTCGGACATGATCCGTCGCTGGTCGATTCGAATACGCATAAGCCCTTCGTTTGCATCCCGGATACCAACGGCTATTTCACGAGCGACCCGACCGCGCCGAACTACTACGAGTGGTGCGGCGATCACAACAAGGCGCTCGAAAAGCACCCCTTCGGGCAGGTGGCCGCCGGCGGGCCGGTGACCTTGCCGGATCCGAACATCGTCACGAACGGCAATTGGTACGGCGGCAGTCCCTACCTCGGAGGCGAAGCCACGACTCGTGCGGTGGGTGCCACGCCTATTCCGCCCGCGGGCACGGTTGCCAACTCGCCCTCCGGCGAGGCGGGCTACGCCTACATGTGGCACTCGCATAACGAGCGCGAGATCACGACGTCCAACGTATTTCCGGGCGGCATGATGATGATGATGCTCGTCGATCCACGTAGTTTCGCGATCGACGAAACGAATTGATATTCAGGAGAATCTAGATGCACCTCTTTACATCCAAGACGAGCCGGCTGATCCCTGGATTGGCGGCTTTAGGTCTCCTGCTGACGGGCCATGCGTCGCAGGCGCAGACGGTCAATCTGACCGCGGCGCCCACCAGCACCACCTTGCCCGACGGGCAAAACGTGCCAATGTGGGGCTACCACTGTACCGACGCGGGCAGCAACGGCGCGATTTGCGCGGCTTCCAACCAGGCGGTGCAGACGGCAGGGACGGGCTGGTCGCCGATCGTGATCACCGTGCCCTATGTGGGCACCGCCACGGCCTCGAGCACCAGCCTCACGATCAACCTGACCAACAACCTGACGTTCGGCGCGAACACGATTCCCACCTCGCTGACCATCGTCGGTCAGCTGGGCGGCGGCCTCGAGCAGACCATCGGGTCGGCCGGCACTCACCACACGACCACGGCGAGTCCCGTGCACAACGGTCAGGGAGTCACCTGGCCCACCGCGGATCCGACCACCACGTCGACGCCGCCGGCGCAGGCGCCGCGCGTGCAGTCCTTCGGCACCGAAGTGGCGGCCGGTGCGACCACCGCGCTGACTTGGAATAAACTGCGGCCCGGCACGTACTTGATCGAGTCGGGAACTCACCCCTCCATTCAAGCTCCCATGGGCCTGTACGGCATTCTGGTGGTCACCACGCCGGTCAACGGCGCGACCGCCGGCCTCGCGTATCCGACGGTCGCGGGCCTACCCGTTACCAGCCCCGCTGTTTCTCAATACGACGCGGACCTGCCGCTGGTGTTGAGCGAAATCGATCCGGTGCAGAACGCCTCGGTCGCCACCGCGGTGGCGACTGCAGGGTTCTCCGAGACGTCGGTGTGGAGCGGTTTACCGAACGGCTGCGGCAACCCCGCGTCCGCGACCTTCAACACCTGTTACCCGCCGGCCGTGAATTACAGCCCGCGCTACTACCTCGTCAACGGCGTGTCCTTCGACCGGACCAAAATTGCGTCCTCCACGGCGCAAATCCTCGGGGCGCCCGCCACCGCGAACTCGGGCAACGTAATTCTGCGACTCGCCAACGCGGGCCTGCGCATGCACATTCCCGCGATCGTCAACCAGTCGATGACCTTGATCGCTGAAGACGGCAACCCGCTGCCGGGCCAGCCGCGCATCCAGAACGAAGTCTTCATGGCCGCCGGCAAGACCTACGACGTCGAAGTGAAGCCGACCCAGGCCGCCGGCGCGTACAGCGCGGCAACGCTCGCGCTCTTCGACCGCCAGTTGAGCCTGTCCACGAATAACCAGCGCGACGGCGGCATGCAAGCGTACATCGGCGTGGCCGGCGGCGCCGCGACGGGCGCCGGGTCTGCAGCCGGGTCCGGTGTAACGCTTGCCGGCGTTACCCCCAAGACTTTCTATTGTGTTTCAGGCACGACACTGTCCGTGAGCGACCCTCTCAGCGGCTTGCTCGGCGGCTCGACCGGCGCGAACGGCGTGGCCGTAACGGCTACCAGCTTGCCAGGCACGCTGGCCGTTCAGTCGAACGGTACGTTTACATATGTTCCACCGGCCAGTGGGGCCTGCGGCGGAACTTTCACTTACCTGGTGAACAATTCGCAATCGGTGATGTCGACCATCGCCGAGTGCGACGCCACCAGCAGCGCGGCTGCAGGTTGCCAGCTCGGTGGCGCGCCTAAACTTGTGAATGACAGCTTCACCGGGTCCAATGCCAAGCTTTTGACCATCAATCCGCCCGGCGTGTTGCTCAACGACACCGATCCCAGCGGCCGGCCGCTGAGCGTGGATGCCGCCACGGTCCAGGCCAGCGGATTGACGAGCCTCACCGTCAATCCCGACGGCTCCTTCAGCGCCGTGGCACCCGCCGCGGGCACGTACAGCTTCACCTACAACGTCAAGAATTCACAGATGACGCCTGCCGCCGCGCCTGCGACGGTCACACTCAAGTTCCCCGCGGGTTCCGGCCTGCAGGTCAGGCTCGTCGATCAGCTGCATCAGTCCGACACCGCCTGGGACATCGCTGATGCCACCAAGAAGGGCGACTACCGGTGGATCATCGAAGAGGATCGTACCTTCTGGATCGACACCAAGTGCCAGGTCAACAGCGCGACGCGGCCGAAGGATTCTTACGGCCGCAATTGCCCGCCGACACCGGTCGAGGCGTTCGGCTACAACTTCCACTCGTCCACCATGCCGGTCGTGGCCACCGGCTGCGTCGGCGCCATGTCGTGCGAACAGGGCCAGACGGTTCTAGGCGCGCCCGCGGTCTGCGATGCGGGCGACGGCACCTGCCGCACCACCGATGCCGCCGGCAACCCGCTGCCGACCACCGCGTCGCGCACGGAGCTGACGCCGGATCAGGTCTACCTCGATCCCAACAAGCATTACTACATCTCCATCATGCCGGGCGACGGCATCAATCCGACGCTGCAGGGCGCGGGCGGGCCGGTGCCGTACACCGACAAGAATGGCAAGCCGGGGATGCGGCAGTTGGATCCGGGAATCGACTGTCCGAACGTGACCGACTTTGCGCCCGGCACCGGAATGTGCGGCCACAACATGGGCGGCGCCCAGATCGGGCCGCAGTTCACGTCCGCCGGCGTGCCGGCAACCCCGTCGGTCACCATTCCGTTGGCGCAGACGCCGCTGCCCACCGCGAGAATTGCGGTGTTCGTGTACCAGGACGACTATCCCCTCAATGGCGAGAACGATGCCGGCGGCGGCGTCGACATTCTCGCGCCGAACGAAGCCGGCCTCGGCAGCTTCCAGATCGAAGTGTTGGATTTGGCGGGCGCCCTCGGGGACGCCACCGGCCAGATCACCTACGACATGTTCAATATGCCGGTGAGCAACTCGCTGGCTGGCACGCCCGATCCGATGAATCACAATCTGGACGCATGTCCGCTGAGCTCGAATCCCGACAATCTCGTGGGCAGGGTCGTCACCTGTCCGACCTACGAAGCCGACGGCAAGACCATGTCGCCGCTCGCCGGCCAGGCGGTCATCTCCAACCTGTACCCGGGCTTGTATGAGGTGCAGGCATTCCCGGCGGCCGATCGCATCGCACGCGGCGAAGAGTGGCTGCAGACGAACACGTTGGACGGCGGCAAACCGCACGAGGCGTTTGTCCGGCCGGGCGAGCCCGCCTACTTCCAGGAATTCGGTCCCGGCGGCTTCCACGTGATGATCGGGTTCGCCAACCCCAAGATCATCAACGATCGGCGCACGAATGCCGCGGGCACCGGCCTGTGCGATCCTGTGTCGAGCGGTGGCGGCGGTCTCGCCTGCCATTCCAGCGTCAGCGGTCAGGTACACGGCAACCACTTGAGCCGTACACCCGATGAGCGCACGTACGACAGCGGCAGCTACGACCAGTTCGGGTTCACGCAGTGCTACGTGTCCCTCGGAATTCCGGACCAGCAAGACTTCGCCTTCGCGAAGTGCGATGCGGAGGGCAACTACTCGATGACCGGCCTGCCCGACGGCACCTACAAGGTCGCAGTCTTCGATCAGTGGAACGACATCATGCTCGACGGCCTGGTCACGAACGTGACCATCAACGGCGACACGAAGATCAATCCCACCTCCACCCAGTGGCGCACGAATCTATACACTCGTACCTATCTCGATCTGAACGGCAACGGCATTCCCGATCGCGATGCCGCCGGCAACGACCTCGAGCCCGGCGCACCGCTCCTTCCGATCCTGATCCGCTATCGCGACGGCAGCATCGGCTTCCACAACGGCACCGATTTGAACGGCTACGCCACCTACAACGAGGTGTTTCCCTTCATGAACTGGCTGGTCGTCGAACCCGACCAGACGCGCTACAAACCGACGGGCGAACATGTGGTCTACGACTTCGGCGGCCCGGTTGACTGTTCGCCGGACGCGGTCAAGGCGTACGGCGGCGACGGTCATTGTTCGAAGTCTGCGGCGTTGCTCGCGAGCACTGCGGAGTCGAATTCGCTGCCACTGGCGCTGCGAGTACCTGGCGCCGTGTACTGCACGGATGCCGACTGCACCGATCCGGCCGAGTCGATTCTGAACGGTGCCTATTACACCAAGGCGACCGACCAGAGCAAGAACAAAGCCACCATCACCGGGCTCTCGAGCGGCCGCATCGATCCGCCATGGCACTCCGAAGCGTGGCAGGGCCTGCTCGGTCAGCACAGCTTCATCGACTTCGGCATGAAGCCGTTTGGTCCGCACGAGAACGGCGGCATCCAAGGCCTGGTGATCTACGCATCGACCCGGCCGTTCGACGACCCGTCGTTGGATGTGCAGCTGCAATGGGAACCGGCTGTGGCGAACGTGCAGGTGAATCTGTACCAGGAAAACACCGCGCCTGACGGCACGACGACGCTGAAATTGGTGGACACCACGCTGACGTCCAGTTGGGATAACTGGGCCCAGGGCTTTCAAACGGATGGCCACGGCAATCTGCGCACCATCAATGACGGCAAGATCAGCAACGCTTACGTACCGAACATGAACTGCCCCGGCCAGGACCCGAGCAGCGGCTTCTTCGCGACCCTGCAGGGCAGCAAGATGTGGCTCGATACCGCGGACTCCACCGGCAACAAGAAGTCGCTGGCCTACAGCTCGCAATTCAAGTGTTTCGATGGTTGGTCGATGCAGAACCAGATCGTGCCGGCGCCCTATGACGGCAAGTACGTCTTCCCGAGCACGGTCGAACTCGATCCGGTCACCGGCCGTCCCGCGGGCGCAGGCTCGCTCAACGGTGTCGCAACTCCCATGGTGGGCACCAACTGCTCGATCTGCGTGGCCAATCCGGACGACGGCACTCCGATGCTGCCTGCCGGCAAGTACGTGGTCGAGGCGGTCATGCCGCCCGGCTTCGAAATCGTCAAGGAAGAGGACAAGAACATTCTGATGGGCGACATCTACGTCGCGCCCATCGCCCAGCAGTTCGCGGGCCTGGGCAACGTCTTCATCCTGCCCGATCAAGCGGCGATCAACGCGTACTACAATGCGAACAATCCGCTCAATTCGACCACCAATCTCGGCGTGCTGAACCCGCGCGAAGATTTCGCGACCAACGACCAGATGTGGCCCTGCGTCGGTAAGACGCGCATCGTGCCCGACACCATGAGCTTGTTCCCCGCGGTGGGTCAGACGGCTCCCTTCGCCGGCGCGTCGCGGCCCCTGTGCGACCGCAAGGAAATTACACTCACCGATGAAATGGGCGTGAGCGCGCGCTTCTATGCATTCACCAAGAACCATGTTGCCGGCCACTTCGTCGGCCTAATGACCAACGACATGGCCTCGGAGTTCGATCCCTTCTCGCCGCAATTCGGCGAGAAATTCGGCGTGCCGAACCTCCCGGTGGAGATGCGCGACTTCGTCGGCAATCCGGTGACCCGGGTGGTTGGCGATCAGTGGGGCGCCTACAACGGCCTGTATTTCTCGAGCTGGGAAGTCAATCCGCCGAACCCGACGGGCTATGCCCCGCAGATGTCGATCGCGTGCATGAACGATCCGGGTCCGATTCTGGACACCGATCCGGCCTCGCCCACGCATGGGCAGATGATCACGGACCCGGCCTACAACCCGGCGTACAGCGATTTCTGCTACGAGACACCGTTCATGCCGGGCTTCACGTCCTACATGGATACGCCAGTCACCCCGGTGATGGCATTCGCCGACCACTACAACCTGCCGGACGCGGAGTACCCGGACCGGACGCCGGTCATCAAACGGGCGGATTTCCAGGGCAACGGCTTGGGCACGGGTTCGGTTGGTCCTTGGGCGCCCGGCACCGCCGGTATCGCCAGCGTGACCGTCACCACCAAAGGCAACTACGCCACCGTTCCCGTCGTCGGATTCACTGGCGGCGGCGGCAGCGGCGCGGCCGCCACGGCACTCGCAGGTGTGGCCACGGTCAATGTCGTGAGCGCCAGCGGTTCGTACCTCAACGTTGCGACGCCGACGGTCACCTTCTCCGCGCCGCCGTGCACCATCAACGGCACGACCTGCGTGCAGGCCAAGGGTACCGCGCAGATGTCCAGCAACGGCCTGGGCAGCACCACGCGTCGTGTCACGGGCGTCAATCTGAACGGCGGCACCAACACCGCGGGTAGCGGCTACATCACGCCGCCGACGGTGAGCTTCAGCCCCGGGCCAGCCACAGGCACCACCAGGCTCGGCGTGATGGGCGTGACCGTCACCGCACCGGGTGCAGGCTACACCGGCATTCCGACCGTGACCTTCACGGCCGGGGTCAATACGGCGGCAGCGACCGCCGCGCTGAGTGGACCGACCACTTCCTTGCCGCTCGTCCTTACGGCGTTTGGCGATCGGGACGTGCAGAATCCGCAGTTCTCGGGACCGTCCGCAACGACCTTCCCGTACAACAGCAAGACCATCACGCGGCACTATGGTTTTGGCGCACAGTGCACGGCGAAGAGCGCCGCCTGCGCTGCCGTGTCGAGCGTGACCGTTGGCGGCCAGCCGGCCACGATTACGGGTTGGTCCGATACGCAGATCACCGTCACCGTCCCGACTCTGGCGCTTTGCCCCGTGCAGCAGCGCAGCCTGGTGGCGAATGTGGCGAACCCGCCTCCGGCTGGTTGCGGCCAAGTCGTGATCACCGCCGGCAACGGCAAGCAATCGATCGACGGCATCACGGTCACGGTGGGCGGCAAGACCCCGACGTACGTAAGCACGTCGAGCCCGAGCACCAGAAACTGGCAGGAGTTCTATACGAATCCGCTGCAGACGGCGGTCGACAACGCGACTCCCGGCGATCTCATCATCGTCGACGCGGGCAGCTACCGCGAGAATCTGATCATGTGGAAGCCGGTGCGCCTGCAGGGCGTGGGCGCCGGTGCCGCCACCATCAACGGGGACGCACAGCCCGCCGGCAAGATGGACGCCTGGCGTTACCGGGTGAGCTGTCTGTTCGGCCTGACCGCCCAGGGCGCACCGAACGTGAACAACACGATGTACGACCCCACGGGAGTGTATAGCTGCCCCGCGGCGATGTACTTCCGGTCGGATCGAATCCCGTTCGAGGGCTTCGTCGGCTGGGATGCGGGGAGCAACGGCAATCTGGCGCAGGTGCTGCAGGAGCCCTCGCTGATGGGAGCCTACGAAGGCGCGGCCGTCACGGTACTCGGCCGCGGCGTCAACCAGAATGGCGTGCCCCGTACGGCCAGCGACCTCTGGGGTGTGGCCATTGGCGGCGGCACGTTCGCCGACGGCAGCCGCTACGTGAACGGTACGACTGACTGCCGCTCGGCAACGACCGCTGCGGTCGTCACCGACTATGGTTCGACCAACTTCCTGTGCAACCCGTCGAGCATCGACGGCTTCAGTATCATCAACAGTTCGCAGGGCGGCGGCGGCATCTTCATGCACGGTTGGAACCACAACCTGCAGATCGCCAACAACCGCATTTCCGCGAACGCCGGAACGCTGTCGGGAGGCATCAACGTCGGCAATGGAGAGGTACCGCCGTCGTACTTGGTGGACAACACCATTTGCGGCAACACCGGCGCCAATCCGGCACCGCTGTGCCCGCCCAACACGCCCAACGCCATGTTGCCGAACGTACCGGCGACGTTGGTGAACGGGCAGATTCCGTTCCAGTTCAATACCAACGTGCACATTCACCACAATCAGATCGTGGATAACGCGTCCATCGGCGACGCGCTGTTCTCGGGTTCGCCGGCCGGTGCGGGCGGTGTGTCGATCAGCGCGGGTGCCGACAACTACGAGCTGGATCACAACTGGATCGCGGCCAATCTGACCTCGAGCGACGGTGGCGGCATCGCCCACATGGGCGTGAGCTTCAACGGCAAGATCCACAACAACTTCGTGTTGTTCAATCAGGCCAATAATCCGACGCTCCCCGTCGACGGCGGCGGCATCATCGTCATGGGCGCACAGCAGGATCGCACCTTGGCCAACGGCCTGGAGTGCGGCAGCCTCAACGACCTCGACTGCCCGCCGGGCATGGGCGACGGCACCGGCCCCGGCCTCGTGATCGACTCCAACCTGATTCTCGGCAACAGCGCCGAGGATGGCAGCGGCGGTGGCCTGAGCATGCGGCAGGTCAATGGCGCCGAGGTAGCGCAATTCCTGAAGAGCCCGCAGAACTGGTATGGCATCACGGTGACCAACAACATCATCGCCAACAATGTGGCGGGATGGGATGGCGGCGGCGTGTCCATGCAGGATGCGTTCAAGATCACGTTCACGAACAACACGGTGGCATCCAACGACACCACCGCGTCCGCGGGCGTGCTGTTCAAGACGCTGGGTGCGATCGATGCGTCCTCGCCGCCTCCCGGGTGTCTGCCGACCCCGGATCCGTCGCAGCCGGAGAACCCGAACTGCATGCTGCCGAATGCGCCGCATATCCCGCAGCCGGCTGGTTTGGTGACGCAGCAAAACACGCCGAACATGATGTCGCAGCTGCCGAGCGGCGTGGTCTGTCCGACGGGCTTCGGCTACGGCAACGCGGCGGACACCACGTCCTCGCGTACCAACGGTCGCTGCGTGCTGGTGAGCTTGCCGCGGATCTCGAATGACCTGTTCTGGCAAAACCGGGCGTTCCACGTCGAAATCGTCGACCAGAACGGCAATCCGATCAACGGAACCTCGACCCCGAACGGCCAAGGGAACCAGTCGCATCAGAACATCGTGGCACTGCTGCCGATGTTCACGCAGAACCATACGGGACAGTGCGTAACGCCGCCGGCGGGTCAGGAACTTTACTGGGACCTGGGCGTGCGGATGGACTTGCTGCCCAATCAGAATGGTCATGCTCTGAATTTCAATGCAGCGACGGTGGGCGCCGGCTCCTATGACCAAGCCAACGGCGGCAGCGGAGTGACGGCGAACCTCAACGATGCGGGTCCGATCGGACTCCCGGCCTCGTACTCCATCTTCAGCGACTCGCTGAATGCAGCCAACGTGAACCCCGTCGGCTCCGTCGGCAACGTTGCGCCCACCAAGACGCCGGTCATCGGCCAGTATTGCAACGGCGCGCGCGTACCGCCCGAGCAGTGCGCAACCAACCAGGGTGCGAACGATCCCGGCATGTGCAAGGGCTACTTCACGCCGGCCGGGCAGTCGGAGACCGTCGGCGTCGCCCCGGTATTCGTCTTCAACGGCATTCAGGCCAGTGCGACGGTGGACGAGGGCAATAACTGGATCAACATGACCTACGGTCCGTTGAGCCTGGGCCGTCCGCCGGTCTCGGCGGCGGGCTCGACAGCGTCCGCGGAGCCCACGGTGGGCAGCGCCGCGGTGGGCATCGCGCAGGGCGCGTATTCGATCGCCTCCGATTCGGCGGCGGTCGGTGCGGGCAATGCGACGGCTCCCGGCACGCCGAATCACGACTTCTACGGCCAGACGCGGCCGACGACGGGCGTGTCCATCGGTGCGGTGGAACTCGCAGTGCCAGCGCCGACGCTGACGGCTATCTCGCCGAATGCCGGTGCGCAGGGGACCACCGTGGCGGTGACCTTGACCGGCACCAATTTCACGGCGGGCAGCAACGTCGTAATCTCCGGCAGCGGCATCAATCAGTTCGGTGCGACCTTCACCGCCACCTCGATCACGACCAACTTCGTGATCGCCGGTAATGCGACCTTGGGTGCTCGAACTGTGACGGTCAGTACTTCGGGCGGCACTACGGCGCCGGTGACCTTCACCGTTGTCGCCAAGCCGCCGACACCGACGCTGACCTCGATTTCTCCGATCACCGGATCGCGCGGAAGTACTGTGGCGGTGATACTGACCGGCACGAACTTCTCGGCCGCGGGACTGGCGGTCAACGTAAACCGTGCAGCGGGCACGGGCGCTACGGGTGTCACGGTGACCAACCTGACCTTCGTGAGCGCCACGAAGGTGACGGCGAACTTCGTGATCGATCCCAACGCTTCGCTCGATGTTTTGGGTCTGCGGGTGCTCAACGTCTCGGTCACGACGGCCGGTGGTACCACCGGCAACGTGCTCTTTACGCTGACCAACCCGGCGACGGCGACGCTGACCAGCATCGCTCCCACCTCGGGAGCGCGTGGAACCACCGTGACGGTGACCTTGACCGGCACCAACTTCACGACGGCCGGCACGTCGATCAACATCAGCGGCACCGGGGTGACGCCGACCATCACGTCGGCGACTCCCACGCAGCTGGTTGCGAGCTTCGTGATCACGAGCGGTGCAGCGACGGGTTCGCGCTTCGTCAGCGTTACAACTCCGAGAAATACGACCGCCACCAAGACGTTCACCGTGAACTGAACGGATGGTCTGCCGGGGCCGGACATTCAAGCATGAGTGTTCGGCTCCAACCCGGGCCCAATGTTGCCGATTGGATGCAACAGCCAGCTCGGCAGCATCCCTAGTTCGAGATCAGGAGCGATCGATATGTCACGAGTTGGTAAATTTCTCCAAGAACATGGCGTAGCCGCGATGTTGATCGCAGCGATCGCCACCATGGCGGCTGCGTCCCAAGCGGCAACGCCGACCGCGACCCACCCCGGCAAGAGTTCGCCTTATCGTCGCATGAAGTTGAGCGAACGGGCGCGCGAGTTTTATCCCGCGGTGTGGGGCATCGATCGTCTGCGGGTGAGCTCCACCTCGTCCGGCAATTTGATTCGGTTCAGCTACCGGGTGTTGGAGCCCAAGCTTGCGAAGGCGCTCGGCGATCACGAGTCGACGCCGTACCTGTATGCACCGCGATCGCACGCCATGCTGCAAATACCTACGATGGAGAAGATCGGTCAACTCCGGCAGCTCAATGCCGCCGAGGCCGACAAGGAATACTGGATGGCGTTCTCGAACAAAGGCAATCTCGTGCGGCCCGGTGAGCGGGTCAACGTGATCATCGGAAAATTCCACGCCGATGGCCTGCTCGTCGAGTGATTATCATGTGCTCTAGAGGATCAACTATGAACCGTGTTTACTTTTTTGCCGGCTGCTTGCTGTCGTTGAGCGCTGCCACCAACAGCCCTGTCATCGCAGCAGCCGCGGCTGCCGCCCACGCCCCGGCTGCCGCTCACGCCCCGGCGTCGCTCAGCGTCGATCAGATCGTCGAACGCAATGTCGCGGCGCGCGGCGGACTTGCCGCTTGGCGGGCCACCAAGACACTGACCATGGCCGGGGACATGGACGCCGGCGGCAAACCGAATCATGCGCTGCCGTTCGTTCTCAAGGAGAAGCGTACGCGCAAGAGCCGGCTCGAGATAGTCTTCAAGGATCAGACCTCGGTACAGGTGTACGACGGTACACAGGGATGGAAGGTACGTCCCTTCCTCAACCGCAACGAGGTGGAGACGTACACGCCTGCCGAAATGAAATCCGCCGCGGCGGAACAGGATCTCGACGGCTTGCTGGTCGACTACGCCGCGAAGGGCACGCAGATCGAGCTCGCAGGCTCTGATCCGGTGGAAGGCCATCCGGCGTACAAGCTGAAACTGACGCTGCACAATGGCGAAAAACGAAACCTGTGGATCGACGCCGGCACTTTCCTCGAACTCAAGATGGAAGGCGAACCGCGTAAGGTCGATGGCCGACTGCACAGCGTTGCGGTCTATTTCCGCGACTACAAGACCGAGCACGGCCTTACTACCCCACGGGTGCAGGAGACCGCGGTCGAGGGCGCGAAGCAAACCTATAAGATGACGATTTCGCGCGTAGCGGTGAACGAGCCGATGGACGATTCTCTGTTCCAGAAGCCGCAGCTTGCGGCACTCGCGACGTCGGGTCCGAAGAAACCTTAAGGCCCGGCATGCGCAGGCTCGTATCGACCCTCCTCTGCGGCGCCCTGTGCTGCGGTTCTTTCGCCCTGGGCGCCACGCCGGCGCCGCCGAAGAAGCCGGCCGGCGAAGGGAGTCCAGCCACGACCGCCGCCGAGGTCATCGACCGCAACGTCGCCGCGAGGGGCGGGCTCGACGCCTGGCGCAAGGTCGAGACCATGGTGTGGCTGGGACATCTCGAACACGGTGGACGTGAGACTCAGCGGATTCCGTTCGTGATGACGCTCAAGCGCCCGAATCTCACGCGTTTCGAACTCAAGCAGCAATTCGACCAGTTCACCCGCATCTTCGACGGCGCGCACGGCTGGAAGGTGCGGCCGGGGTCCGACGGCCGCCCGGAGACGAAGGCGCTCTCATCCGAGGAGGTGAACTTTGCTCGCACCGAATTCGCGATCGATGGCCCGCTCATCGACTACCGGGCCAAGGGCGTGACCGCGGATCTCGACGGCATCGACACGGTGGACGGGCGCAAGGCCTACCGGCTGTCTCTGAAGCCGCCCAATGGTGCCGAGCGCAAAGTGTGGATCGACATCAAGACGAATCTCGATATCCGCCTCGATCGGCCCGCGACCAATCCGCTCAAACCGGGGGCGCCCGTCTCGGTGTACTACCGCGACTACGCGACTGTGGACGGTGTGCGAGTGGCGCGCAGCATCGAAACCGGGGTCGGTGCGGTCGGCAGCGAAGCCGCCGACAAGCTGGTGATCGATCGGGTGCTGGTCAATCCCAAACTCGATGATGGAACCTTTGCGCCGCCTGCCACGCCGCTGCGCCGCGGCGGCCACGTTCGCATTCCCGCTCACTGATGCCGACGGTCGCCCGGCTCCTTGCCCTGTGCGTGCTGATGACAGGGCTCGTCGCTCCAAGCGGCCTCCCCTTGAGTTACGTGCTAAAAGTGCCGGTTAAGACACCGGCTATTTTCCGGGGGATTTTGGGGTGTGACTTCGCGTTTGTTCGGAGGGCGCTGCCATTTTGATCAAGGGAGCTGCTTGTACATCACGAAGGCGTCGACATAGCCGAGTGTCGGATGCTTGAAGGCGAGCGGCAGGCAACCAACCTTCGCAAAACCGTAGGCCTCCCACGTCCTGATCGCGCGCTCGTTGGTGCTGACGACGAAATTGTACTGCATGGCACGGAAGCCTCGTTCCTTGGCTCGGATGAGGGAATGTTCGAGCATCAGGCGGGCGATACCCTGGCCCTGCGCCTGCGGTGAGGTCATGTATCCACAATTCGCAACGTGATCGCCGCCCCCAGCTTGGTTGGCACGCAGATAGTACGTTCCAAGAATATGGGCGTTGTCCTCTGCAACGAAAGTCTCGTGGTTCCGTCCACACCAATAGGCGATAGCGTCGCTTTCGTCGACGTCCCGAGGAATAGTGTAGGTTTCCCCAGCACGAAAGACCGGTCTCAGGATAGACCAGATGGCTGCTGCGTCTGCAGTGGTTGCAACTCGTATAGTGGTCATGACGACTTTCCAGATCAACGAGCGTAGCTGTTCCAAAACAATCTGGAAAGAGCTCACCGAACGCCAGGTGCCGTCGGGGCGAGCCGCGGATATGGCGTCTAGCCGGCGCGTCGGCCAAACTGGCCATCGCAGCGGTCCATGAGATGAGAAGATACACGGCGTATGCGAATCGCTGTCATGGGGGCCGGGGCGGTAGGATGCTATTACGGTGGCATGCTGTCGCGCGCGGGCCATCAAGTCATGTTGATCGGGCGCACGCAGCATGTGGAGGCCATTCGTCAGCACGGATTGCTCATGGATACGACAGGTTTTCGAGCGTACGTTCCCGTCCGCGCCAGCACCGAGGTCAGCGATATTCAGGGTGCTTCAGTGGTTCTCTGCTGTATCAAGTCGAACGATACCGAGAGTGCGGCGGTCATGATGGCGCCGTTCGTGGGTCCCGATGCCA
>Ga0137403_10004700_pt1 | contig 16014 bp, 17 predicted proteins | sample CZOMad2_1_16fung_FD_122057 | JGI IMG/M metagenome (GOLD analysis project Ga0137403, IMG submission 122057) | Vadose zone soil fungal communities from Angelo Coast Range Reserve, California, USA - CZOMad2_1_16fungal (Hybrid Assembly) | ecosystem: Environmental > Terrestrial > Soil > Vadose zone... | reverse complement strand
TCCGCCGCATAGCGCTCGGCGTCCTTGACGAGCCGTTCGACTTCTTGTTTGGAGAGGTTCGTGCTGGCGGTAATGGTGATGCGCTGCTCTTTGCCGGTGGCTTTGTCACGCGCGCTGACGTTCAAGATGCCGTTGCTATCGATATCGAACGTAACTTCGATCTGCGGCTGGCCACGTGGCCCGGAAGCAATGCCTTCCAGACGGAATTGCCCGAGGAGGATATTGTCGGCGGCGATGGGGCGTTCCCCCTGGTAGACTTTGATGTCCACAGCCGACTGATTGTCCTCCGCTGTGGAGAAGATCTCGGTTTTACGCGTGGGAATGGTGGTATTACGCGGGATGAGCACGGTCATCACCCCGCCTAGGGTTTCCACCCCGAGACTGAGCGGGGTCACATCGAGCAGCAGCACATCCTTCATCTGCCCACCCAGCACCGCCGCCTGGATGCCGGCTCCTACCGCCACCACCTCGTCCGGGTTGACGCCCTTGTGCGGTTCCTTGCCGCCGGTGAGTCGGCGCACCAACTCCTGCACCATCGGCATCCGCGTCGCGCCGCCGACGAGGATGACTTCATGCAGGTCTTGGTGCTTCAGCTTGGCATCGGCCAGGGCCCGCTCGAATGGGCCGACACAGCGCTGCAGGAGATCCTCCGTGAGCTGCTCGAACCGCGCGCGTGTGAGCTTGAGCTGGAGATGCTTGGGGCCGCTCGCGTCCGCGGTGATAAACGGCAGGTTGATCTCCGTCTCCATGACGTTGGAGAGCTCGATCTTCGCCTTTTCCGCGGCCTCGCGCAGACGCTGCAAGGCCGAGCGATCTCGACCTAAGTCAATCCCCTGATCTTTCTTAAACTCTTCAATGATCCACTGCACGAGCCGTTGGTCCCAATCGTCACCCCCCAGGTGCGTATCGCCGTTCGTCGCCCGCACCTCGACGACGCCCTCGCCGACATCGAGAATGGATACGTCATAGGTGCCGCCACCAAGGTCCCAGACGAGGATGGTCTCGTTGGTCTTTTTTTCCAGCCCATACGCCAGGGCCGCGGCGGTCGGTTCGTTGATGATGCGCAGCACTTCCAGGCCGGCGATCTGGCCGGCATCCTTGGTGGCCTGCCGCTGGCTGTCGTTGAAATAGGCTGGGACGGTGATCACGGCCTGGGTCACAGGCTCGCCCAGGTAGGCTTCCGCGTCGCGCTTGAGCTTTTGCAGGATCAGCGCCGAGATTTCCTGCGGGGTATAGGTCTTGCCGGTCTGCGGTATCGACACCCGAGCATCGCCGTCGGGACCGGGCACCACTTTGTACGGCACCATCTGGCGCTCGGCTTCCACTTCGTCATAGCGCCGGCCCATGAAGCGCTTGATGGAGTAGACGGTGTTTTCGGGATTGATGATGGCCTGGCGTTTGGCGATCTGGCCGACCAGGATCTCCCCGCCTTTGGCAAACGCCACGATCGACGGGCAGAGGTTACCGCCTTCGGCCGTGGGAATGACCACCGGATTGCCTGCCTGGACCGCCGCTACCACTGAGTTGGTGGTCCCTAAATCGATGCCAACGATCCTTGCCATGGGTGATCCTCCTCTTATGCGATGGGGGATGCCTGCACTAGCCGGCGTATTTGAACTCGGGGAGCTTCGTGAGTGCCTCTTTCGTCGCGCCAGGCAATATGAGTCGGTCCTTCTCCTCGCGGAGCTGCTCCGCCGGGATCGCTACCAGTCGTCCCCCGAGGCCAAGGAAGCCCCCGACCGACACGACGGCGAATGACACCGCGCGGTCCGGCGAGATGATAAGGTCGTCGATGCTCCCTATGCGCTCCTCCTGCTCGTTGTATACCGGGGCGCCGATGAGCTTTGACGCCCGATGGCCCACGGCGATCGCCTGTGTCACCTCCATTGTGGTTCCGAGGGTCACCACGCCGGCCACTGGGGCCCCGGCGTCGCCGGCTGTAGCCGTCAACATCAACCCCAGCATCGCGATCAGCAACATGATTTTCATGGTCTTTCTCCTCTCAGTTCGTTGTTGTCTTCTCCATGGCCGCTGAGGCGGGACGCTTCTGCGGTGCTGAGGGGATCTCATGTCCATCTGTCCGCTCCCCTTCACCGACGCTTCCTAATTTGACGCCCGCCAGACGATCGTCCTGCGCGCAGATCAACCAGTACGTCATGCCCAGTACCAAGATGATGGCCGCCAACCCCAGTGCCGGTCCCACCCCCATCTCTTGCAGATCCAGGATGATGACCTTACGGGCAGCGGCCAGCAGGGCAATGAGCAGCAGGATTTTGGTCTCGATGATACTCTGGGTGCGATTCACCACATACTGAAGGGTGTGATTGAACTCAAGGGCGATCAAGAGGGTCATGATCTCGCCGAACACCGTTTGGAACATAGCGTGCTCCAGGGGATCAAGGGCGCCTAAGACCAGACCCGTGATCACGCCCACGAACAGCCGATACAGGGCAACGAGGATGACCACGCTGACGATGAGCGTCAGCATGCGCGCCACCGTGCTCTCGAAGCGCTGGTAGAGGGTGAGAGCTCCCCACTCGGCTCTTATGGCGCGCCATTTCTCAAGCAGAGGTTTTCTCATGACCTGCAGTCCTCTACAGTGGTGGCACCAGAAATGCCGACCCAAACGCCCACACGGCTACTCAGCTCCGGTCGGGTGGGCGTCACACCCTCACTCTACGGTATGCTAGGGCTGCGGCCGAATCAGGACTGAGCTGATATCGAGGCAAATGTGACACAGCATCGTTGAGGGGCATAGATCATTTGAATGCTCGTCAGAACACCGGCCCGGACAAGTCAAGGATCAAAGCATGGGATCGCTAGCATGTGGTCCGGGTCCTCGAGGCGCGCACTACTCTCCCCGGGGAAACTCGCATTATACTCCCGAACCAACCGCGGCAACCCGGCGCATGCCGGATCGATGAGCGCATGGATGCGCTCCCAGTCTGAGCGTGTGGAAACCCCATCAAAATGCGTCTCCAGCAGGGACCTATCGGGCGCCGGCGCGGGGAGGTGAGGCCCTCCCCAAGGCGTAAGCAGCGCCAGCGCATGGTCGACCAGCTGTCGTTCGTGTGCAGTCGGCGCGCGGGTGCAGAGGGTGTGATGCGCGTCGATCACGATGTTCGCGCTCTGAAAGCGGTCTTGGAGTTGGAGAGCCAGCCGCCGTTTGACGCGCCGGATATTATGATGGTTAAAGATCTCGGGAGCCAGATCAGCGATGTGGCCCGGCTGATACCCGTAGAGGAAGCAACCCAGTGCCACGGCGACATGACAGGCATTCCGATCCATCGTCCACGACACGAGGTACTTCAGGTAGCGCACCAGGTAAGCATCGGCGGTCGGCCGGTACCGTGGCTCTCTGCCTGGACGCCAACGCTCTTGCTCGCGTTCGCGCGCGTCTGAGGCAAGATACACGCAGTATTGCGGGAGACAGGCCTCTGGGAGTCTGAACCGGTAATGGCCTCCACGCCGATCCTGCATCCGGCGCAGGAGCGCAATCCGGTCACAGGCATCCAGCGTCACGGCCAGAGCGATGCCATTGTCCGGATGGAGGCAGTAGGCCAGTTCATACATTCGTTGTAAGACATCGTCGGTCAGCATGGCAACCTCCCCATACGCCTTCAGTAATGGGTGGACATATGCACCGTAGACGATCTTTCTTCTAGGGGCCGAACCTTCAGGCATTTCTTGATCGGAACATGGTTTCTGCGGACCACAGGTCGGCCACGCGGAGTCTGCAAAAAGAAACGCCTCGGCAGACATCGCCTGCCGAGGCGTTCATGGCCTCATCCGGCGGGCTCGGTCCTGGAGCCTGCCGGATGACGGAGGTCCTTGCAGCCCTCCTATTTCATCATCACGCCGAATGTGTGTCTTTGCGCTCCTGCTCCCAGCCGGCGAAGAACGTGTCGGCGGCGATGACCTCGGCCGCCACCTCCCCTACGGGCTTCCGCGTCTTCCGGCTGCGCTGTTGTAGGCGGTGCATGGCCTCGGACTCCGCGATCTGCAACCGCTTCATCAGGATTCCTTTCGCCTGCTCGACTTGCTTGCGGAGCTCGAGGGCCTGCTCCAGCTCCTGGACGCCCTGGCGCAATTCTTCGGCTTCACGGAATCGCCCCAGGACCACTGCGATGGCCGGCAGGAGGTCCTGTCGGTCCACCGGCTTGAGGAGGTAGGCGAAACCCCCAATCGCGCTGGCCTCCTGGGCCAGGTTGGCCTCGCTATAGGCCGAGATGAAGATGACGGGCACGCGGCGTTGCTGCAGGATGCGGCGGGCAGCCTCCAACCCGTCCAGCCGTGGCAGGCGGATGTCCATGAGGATCAGGTCTGGCGCCAAGGCGGCCGACATCACCACAGCCTCCTCGCCGTCCCGCGCCAGCCCTACCACTTGATGGCCTAGGGCTTTCAGTTGCGCCCTCAGCCCTGTGGCCACCAGTCCTTCATCCTCAACGATCAGAATGCGCAGCGCACTCACGGTTCGGCTCCGGCCGCGGCGACCGCCTTGGGGAAGGCGATACGGGCGGTGGTGCCGCCGTCGCGCAGGAAGCGGCAGTCGCCGCGCAGGTCGGTGCCACATAAGGTGGCGACGATCTCCAGGCCGGTCCCCACAACTTCCGCCCCCGCGGGAACGCCGATCCCGTCGTCGCGGACCTCGAGGACGTACCGATCCCCCTCATCCCAGGCCCGGATCTCGATCCGCCCGTACGCGCGCCCGTGGAAGGCGTGCTTAATGGCGTTGAGGATGAGCTCGTTAGTGATGCAGGCCAGGGCGAGGAACGGCTTGGGGGGCAGCTTCAAAGAGACCTGATCATAGACGATTTCGATTTGGGCCGCGCCGGCCCCCGCCTGCGGCATGATCCCCCCGGCGACGACAGCGATGAAGTCACGGAGATCCATCGGCGCAAAGGACCCGGCCGCCAGCAAGTCGTGCGCGCGGGCGATGGCCTTGAGCCACGAGGCACAGGCCTCCAGGGCTTCCTCAGCTGTCCGCAGGTGGGCGCGCTCCCGCTCGACTTCCAGGATGCCGATGACGGCCGCCAGGTTGTTGCGCACCCGGTGGTTCAGCTCCTTCAGCAACGTCGCCTGCAGCGCCCGGTCCCCCTCGACCCGCTCGTACAGGGCCAGCAGCTCTTGATTCTGCTGCGCTAGCGCGGCCTCAGCCCGGCGCCGCTCAGCGATCTCCGCACGCAACTCCGCGTTGGCTTGTGCGAGGGCGGCCGTGCGCTCCCGCACCTGCTGCTCCAACGTCTCACAGGCGCAGCGCACCTCCTCTTCCGCCCGCTTGCGCGCGGTAACATCGACGACGGCCGCCTGTGTGGCGGGGAGCCCCTCCCAGTCGACGACCTGCGTGCGCATCTCTAGCCAGATGCGCACGCCGTCCTTGCGGACTCCCTGGCACTCGTAGTAGGCGGGGGCCGCCTCGCCGCGCAGTTGGGCCTCGTGGTAGACTTGTAGCCGCGCGTGCTCGTCGGGCGCATACAACCCCAGGGTCGAGTCCATCGCCAGCATCTCCGCCAAGGTATGGCCAAAGAGTGCAGCATACGCCGGGTTCACGAAGAGGGGCTGGAAGTGGCGGTGGACCATCACCCCCTGGATGGATCCCTCGACGAGATCGCGGAAGCGCGCCTCGCTGGCGCGCAGGGCCGACTCGGCCTGCTGTGCGCGTAGCAGCCACACCGCAGTGTCGCTGACCACAGCGTCGACCTCCCCTCCGTAGAGGGCCTGGAGCAATGCCTCGGTCTCCTCCAGACGATCCTGGAGGACAGGATCGAGCCTCGGCCTCTCCGTCATCGCTCACCTCCGCCACACCGCAGTGCGGCCACCACTTTTGCAGTATCGCTGAGGTTCCCGAGAATCGTCACCCGGGGCGGCGGGGACACGCGGATCAGCGTGGGCGTCACCAGCACCCGGTTGTCGAGGGCCGGCTGGAACGCCTCGAACACGTCATAGATAGTGATCTCGCACGGCGCGTCCAAGCACCGCTCACAGAGCCGTGCGAGGTTCTCCCGCGCCTGGTGGGAGTTCACCTCATCCCCGGCCACAAAGAGCCACAGGACATAGCGCTCACCACTCGTTGGCGCCGCATGGACGTTCCCCATATGCTCGTTCCTCGTGCATAAGACCTCACTCATGGGGGGGCGCGCTGGCATTGCCCGGCAGCTTGCTGCAGTCGCCGTCATACACGCCCAGCACCTCGATGCCGTCGTCGGTGATGCGGAACTCATGGCAGGCGGGCGAGTGGGCCATCCCGCGTGCCTTCCAGACCAGCAGCGTGCGGTGCAGCGTGCCCTGGCGTTCGACGAAGCGCAGCAGCACGAGCGTATCCACCAGGGAGGCGAGGTTGGCTCCGCCTAAGCCGGCAACGGCGGCCTCCGGCTCGCCCCTGACGAGCTGACTGGTGAAGAGGCAGGTGATGCCACGCTCCTTACAAGCCGTGAGCAGCCGCAAGTCATAGTCAAAGGCCGCCTGCTCGGAGCCCATGCGCAGGCTGGAGGAAAGCGCATCAACCACGAGGAGCTGCGGCGAGAATGCCGCCATGGCGCGCAGCACATGGAACAGATGCTCCTCGGCGCCCGTGGCCTCGGGCATGGCGGTGAGAAAGCGCAGGGTGTCCCCCTGCAGCGCCGGCTGTAGGTCGATGCCCGGGCTTAGCATGCTGGAGACGATGGTCTCGGCCGATTCCTCAAACGCCAGGAACAAGACGCGCTCACCGCGCGCGGCGGCGGCCTGAGCCACCACACTCGCGAGCGTGGTTTTGCCGGTCCCGGGCGCACCGGGGATCAGGAGGCAGGTGCCACGCCTGTACCCACCCCCCAGCAACGCGTCGAGTGCGCCGTTACCGCTCGACACGGTCTCGCCCAGGGATCGCTGGACGAGGGCAACGGATGAGACCGGCAGGAGATGGAGACCGTCCTCGGCGATGATGTAGGGATATTCATTGCGGTGAAAGCCTGACCCCCGATACTTCAGCACCTGCAGCCGCCGCGTGCTCACCTGCAGAGCGCTGCGTTGGTCGAGGTGAATCACGCAGTCCACGAGGTAGTCCAGAAACGCATATCGTGCGGGGAAGGCCGAGTCTTGGGCGATTTTCATCGTCAGGACGGTTGTCAGCTGCTGGTCCCGGAGCCAGTGGTGCAGCGCGGAGAGCTCGGCCCGTTCCCGCCCTGGGTCGGGGAGGAGGCTCGTGAGAGCGTCTACTGCGTCGAGCGCCAGCCGACGCGTCCCAAGCCGCTGCGCTTGCCCGCCGATGATCGCCAACAGGGCATGCAGGTTGAAGTCGCCCGACAGGATGCCGGCCGGGTCCGGGACACCGTCGATCAGCAAGAATTTCCCGGCCGCTTCGAGCGGCGCCAGGTCCCAGCCCAGGGTGAGGGTGTTCTGGCGCACCTTCCCGACCGGCTCCTCAAAGGCCACCAGGATGCTCGGCTCCCCGGCCAGGGCGCTGCGATAGAGACATTCGAGGGCGAGGATCGTCTTGCCACACCCGGGGCCGCCCCAGATGAGCGTCGTCCGGCCCGCCGGTAAGCCGCCATGGAGCACGGTATCGAGCCCCTCGATGTGGGTCTCCACCTTCGGCAGCGCCACAGCCGATTGCGGAATGTGTGGGTGTGCATTCACTGGTTCGGGCTTCGCCATGAGCCTCCTCTGGCGGTCAGCTGCAGTGGCCGTCTCTCCAAGCGCGTCTCCTAAGTCAAGATGCGAGCTACCCCTGCACAGCACCACCGGCCGAATGTAGCACAACGACTAGTAGAGTCAATGACAAAGGGGCGCGGTCTTCGGGCATTGAATCGGATGATCTCCGGGTGGTGCCATGATAGTGCGCCATCACCGTGCTCCCGGACGACACGCCCGGAAACAAAAACGCCTCAGGCACTGCCGTGCAGTGCTGAGGCGTTCGCGGCCTCATTCGAGAGAGGCGGACCATGGCTCCTCCCGACCTAAGTATCTCTTCTAGAAATGGTAACGAGGGGATCGCTGCCTGTCAAATTTTTTCCGAAGTTCTCCGGAAAGTAGATCAATATGGGTAGGATTTTGTATGCGCGGTCCACCTCGACACCTATCAGCCTTGCCTTTCGGGGTTGGACGTGGCGTCCTCGCGTCGAAAGTAGGCGAGCAGTGGACCCATTGCGTCCGTTGGTTGGCTGGCCAGTCGCTCAAAAATCGTCCTGAGAGTAAAGGCCTGGGGATGTAAGTGCGGTGTTAGCTCGTCCCATGCCAATGGGGTCGAGACGCAGGCCTGCGGCACCGCGCGCAGCACATACGGGGGGACCGCATGATGACCGCGGGCGTTTTGCAAGACATCGACATAGACTCTCCCCCGGCGCCTGGCTTTGCGAATTTCCAAGGTGGCCACCTCTGGAAGCTCAGCTATCACGGCCTGGGCCAGTTGCCTTGCCCAATCTCGCGCCTCCGCATAGCCTCCACTGGATTCCCAGGGAACCAGGACATGCAGGCCGGTCTTACCGGACGTCTTCACAAAGGAGGCAACTGCCTCCGCCTGCAGGCGCGCATGTAATTGCTTGGCGACGATCATTACATCCCTGAAGGTGGCTTCGCCGGGATCCAAGTCGAAAAGGACGAAGTCGGGTCGGTCGAGGTTATGGATACGTGAGAACCAGACGTGAAAGGTCAGAGTGCCCTGATTCACGAGATACAGGAGGGTGTCCTGATCATTCACGAGGACGTACCGGACAGGGCGGCCACGCTGGCTGGGGAGTTCCACGCGCGGAATCCATGCTGGGTAATAGGATGGGGTGTGCTTTTGCCAAAAGTGCGGCGCCGCTGTGCCCGTCACTCCCTCGGGAAAGCGCTCTAACGTCACCGGTCGATCGCGCAGGTGCGGCAGCAGCCGCTCACTGATGCGTTCATAAAAGCTCAGCACCTCTCCTTTGGTAATTGCGGCCTCAGGGAATATGACTTTGTCGGTATGGGTGAACACGACTGCGTGCCGTCGCAGGGGTGTGGCGGATGGACTGGCCTCGGGTGACCGAGCCGCCTCATCCTTCATTTTGATCAATAACCAGTACTCTCGCGGACCAGGCCTTCGCATCCGGATCAGGGCGAAGCTTCCCTTGAGCCGGCGGCCATGCAAGCGCACCTCGAGATGACCGGCTTCAATGCCTTCGGCAATCGTGTGCGGCTGTCCTTTGCGTGCCAACAAATTCTCGTACGTGCCCCGATCCCAGAGCCTGACCATGCCTGCCCCGTACTGCCCCTCCGGAATCTCGCCGCTGAAGTCTGCATAGGCGAGCGGATGATCCTCCACGCGGACGGCCAAGCGTTTCACTGAGGGATCCGAAGTGGGCTGCTTGGGCAGCGCCCAACTCTTGAGCACCCCCTCCGCTTCCAAGCGAAAATCATAGTGCAGGCGGGAGGCATGATGTTCCTGCACGACAAAGATCGGCTGCTGGTGCGAGGGGCCAACCTGCGGGCGAGGTTCGGGGGTATGGCCGAAATGCCTTTTGTGGGCATAGGCTTCTAGCACTTGCGCGTGATCCTGGCTACCCGTTCGACCCATTTGGTCCGGCTGGCAGGGGGAGGCGTGCTGGAGCTTATCACCGGTTTCGATGGTAGGCAGCGGTTGGGGGCGTTCGCGCCGAACTTCTTGCGGTCGCTTATCGAGGCGCAATCCCACAAAGCGGGGCTGGCGCAGCTTGCCATGGTGCGTCCACTCCGCAAAGGCGATCTCGGCCACCAGTGCCGGCGTCACCCAATGGACATCCGTACCCCCCGGTGGATCGCCCTGGTCAAAAGGCGATCGTTCCTGCTGTAGGGCATCCAATCGCTGGCGCAGCTCGAGCAGCAGCATGCGCGTGTAGCCGGTGCCGACTTTGCCTGCATATACCAGTGAGCGCCCATCGTCGCTGTAATACCCCACCAACAGCGCCCCTAACCCGACTCGCGAGCCTTTGGGATCGGTAAAACCACCGATCACGAATTCCTGGCGGGCGAGGCATTTGATCTTCACCCAGTTCCGGCTGCGTGCAGGGACATACAGGCTGTGCCGCTGTTTGCCGATGATCCCTTCGCCGCCGTGGTGACAAATGTCTTGAAACATCTGGATACCCGCTTCGGGCGTATACTCGGTCCAGCGGATGCCATCTGTCCATCGCACGGATTCGCGCAGGAGTTGTTTGCGCTGTTCCAGCGGCAGCCCGGTGACATCATAGCGGTCGAGATACAGGAGGTCGAACAGATAGAGGCAGGCGGGATATTGCCGCATGCGCTCCTCGATCTCTGTGGGGTCCTGGAGATGGAGCCGCTGCTGCAGTAGACGGAAGCTCGAACGCCCTTGCGGATCCAGGCAGACCACCTCTCCATCGAGGATGACGCGGTCAGGTACACAGGGACGCAGGGCTGCGATGAGATCGGGAAATTGCGTGTTCTGCGCCTTATGCTGGCGGCTCAAGACGTCCAGGCGGCTACCATCGAACCAGCAGAGCACCCGCAAGCCGTCGAGCTTGGGCTCGAAGGACCAGGCGGGATCATCAAACGGTTCCGCCACCAGGGTGCACTGCATCAACACTGGTTGCTTGGGCATCGTGGTGGGCTTCAGTGTCTTGGTCAATTCGGCTAGGGCTGGCTGCTCGATGTCTCGATGGGTTCCACAGCTCCTCTGGTGTCCTGCTCGCATGCACGCTCCCACAGCCTCTCCTAGCATGTGCCAAGAGGGCTTTGCCGTGGGCTCTCACGGCTCCCACGTGCCTCGAGCTCCTGAGAAACCCGGAGGACGAAGCCGGCGAGAGGTTCGGTGGCCCTGATTCTGATGGGTTTCAGGATTGTTGCTCTTACAACGTTACCGCCGCTTCGCCCTCCACCATTGGCAGTCCTGGTTGTTGCAGATGTACTCGGGCGCCCAGGATTACAAGCGCCACGTAGTCGGCGGGGTTGACGTCAGCAAACGCCACGTCAGCGTTCCAAACTGTAGCCAGGCTTCTCCGTGACTGTAGCCAGGCTTCTCCGTGTATGTGTCGTAGCCCGGCTTGGGGTCGTGCACCACGAAGTGCAACGTCTTCTTGCTGGGCGCAACGGTATGGACCTCGTAGCCTTCCTCTTTCAGCCGTCGGTAAGGATACATGACCCCGAGCGACTCCGCAGCATCTCCACTAGTCAAGATCAGTTCCCTTGATCTCGACATCAAGCACCTCCTGGTCGGCTATTAACAGTTTCAAGGCGATCATTCCTCAACCCGGACGCCCACTTCGTCTAAGTGCCTCAGCACGTCAGCGGGATCTTGGTAAACCCGGTATGCACCAGCGCGTTCGAGTTCATCCTGGCCGTAACCGCCTGAAAGCAAACCCACACCCAGCGCCCTGGCCCGGCGGGCGGCGAGCAGGTCCCAAACGCTGTCCCCTACCACGATCGACTCGCTGATAGGTACTCCCAGGCGTTTTGCAGCCGCCAAGAACAAGTCAGGGTCGGGCTTTGCGCGCGGTACCTCATCCCGCGTGATGACGGGAACTTCCGGTTCCAGCTGTAGCAGCTCGAGCATGGACCGGGCGCTGTCGAGCCGACCACTCGTCGCAATGGCCCATGGCACACCGGCCCGCGAGAGGCAGGCCAACAGCTCTGAGGCACCGCGAAGTACGCGAACCTGCGATACCTGCCGCAGGTAGGCCTCGGTATGTAGCCGGGGGAGACGCGCCGCCTCGGCTTTAGTCAAGCGACGCCCGATTTCCCGTAAAAGTGCGTTCACAAGTAGTCCGCCGCTCATTCCGATCCGACGGTGAATGCGCCACACGGCCAGCTCAATGCCCAGCTGTTCCAGGGCCTCCCGCCACGCTAAGACGTGTTGGTACACGCTGTCTACGAGCGTGCCATCAAGATCAAACACGAAAGCTGGCCCGGTTTTCATCGTGGCAGACTGGTGCACATTCTTCTCCTCGCCATCTCGACTCCGCCTGCGACCCTGCACGTTGGGGCAGACCATCGATGGTTCAGCGGCCGTCAGATCGCATAGCGTAACAGGGCGCCGATATGGCCATGCGCCGCCAATGCCTGGCGGGCCTCGCCGCGTAGCACCTCGAGCGTGGCTCGCTGATCAAGCGCCCGCTCCGCCGCGCGCTCCACGATGTCTATCTGCGGGTCGAGCGCGGTGTCACACAGCGGGCAGCGCACCATTTCGCTCGCCCCCAGATACTGGCAGTGCGGACATTCCCAGCCCGGTTGGCAAAAGTCTTCCTCCATCACCAACAGCTGCACCCGCCCTTCGACGACGGCCTCGAGCGTGCGCTCCAGCCCCAGCACCCCCGGTCCGCGCCCCAGCGCCGCCTCAAGCAGCGCCGCAACGCGTTCGGCTTCTACGCGACGCTCAATGGCCTGCTCCACCGCCAGTACCCGCGCCAGAATGGCATCGGCTGCATCCTGCACCGAAACAGCGATCTCCCCCACCAGGCGCTCGTGCAGCGCCTTCGGCAGCAGGCGACGGAGTTCCGCGAGCGGCTCTTCCGTGCCGCCGATCAGCAACCACTGGCAACGCTCGCGCATCCACAGCCGCTCGGTAGCCTCTATGGCATGCTTCACATGCCACAGCACATGCATGTCGTGGTGGCGCTGGTATTTTTCGGCCGACCAGCCCCCCGCTTTCGGACGGGGCACCAGTTCGTCCATCAACTCGGTATACTCCTCGATCTTGCCCAGATAGACGACGAAGAGACGCGCCGTCTGCTTATCCACCAGCAGCAGGAGATAGCGCTCAAATTCATCGACGAGCGTCAGGAGCGGTCGGAGATAGGGGCGATCGGCAATAATCAGCCGGTCACGGACGGGGACTGGCAGCCGAAAGCTGCGCCACAGCCCGGGTTCGTTGGCGGTAAAGATCGCCAGCCCACGGCCGGTGCGATCATATTCCGACTCAAACCAGGCCAGTAGGTGCTCGGCTTCGTGCTGGAACGCCCGCCGGCGCTGTTTGGTGGATCTCGTGGCCGGGCGACGTTTCACCTCATCGATCAAGTGCTTCAGCTTCGCCTGCACTTTCTTCCCCTGACGTTCCTCGGGCCGCACATCCAGATACAGGCTGATCACCGGATAGACATCGCTATGGAAGGCGGCCAGGGCTTCGAGGTCGGCCACCGTCACTAGGTCATAGCGCCGCGCCCCCCGGTCACTACGCAAACGCTCCAGCAGGCGGCTCCGATACTCTGGGGCCGGCTCACCCTGAGTGAGTTCGCGGGTATATGCCTGCTCAACCCCGCGCAGTTCGGCCAAGCGCCGCCGGCAGATGTCACACTGCGACAGATGAGCCGCGATCGCAGCAGTTTCTTCATCCCCAAGTTCGCCGTCCAGATACCGGAGCAACTGTTCGAACACCCACTCGTGCTCTCGAAGTTGGTCGGTCGCCATCGTTCATACTCCTCGACTTTCGTGATGCTGATCCGCCTTGGCATCTGGTGCCAGGGATCCGTTCCCGTCGAAGAACCTGCGGCGCAGCGCTTCCCACGCCGCCCGATAGGACGACTTCACGCGCTGCAGGGGGCGACCCAGCATGGCAGCGATTTCTGCATAGCTGAGCCCTTCGACGGCGTGCAGTAGAAAGGCCTCGCGCTGGTCAGCGGGTAACTGATTCAGAGCTGCTTCCAGGCCCTGCCACGTCTCCTTGAGCAATACCGCTTCCTCGGGCGCAGGGATCGAGCGATCCGGAATGACGTCCTTCGAGGATCGACGTGCTTCCAGTGGATAGCCTGACTCGTCGATCCCTGGTCCGGCCGGCAACGGGTCTTCTAGGTGGATGCGCTCAATTCGGCGCCGGCGCTGGCTTGCCCGCACCGTATGCCGCATCACTTGGAGCACCAGGTGCCGGAGCCAGCCTTTGAACGTGGCGCGGCGCGGCATGCGGTGTAGCTGCCTCAGCGCCGTCACAAAAACCTCATCGAGGACGTCTTCGACGTCCACCTCACCGGGCTGCAGGTTTCCCAATGCCTCATGGTATCGGATCTCGCGCGCCACAAACCGATACAGGGCGGGGAGCTGCTGTTCGGCCAGGGTGATAAAGGCTTCGCGGTCGCCGGCCTGGGCCCGTTGGAGGGAGACGGCGTCAGGTTGCATTGGGGTTGTCTGGGGTGTCATGGCTCTGGTTCCCTCATCCTTCCCGCGGTATGTTTTCCCAGGCTGGCACCACGAGCTTACCCTCTAGGTCGTGGGGCCGCACTTCCAGGGCGTTGATCACCACCGCCACGCCTGGTACCGAACGCGCGATCTGCTCCGCTGCCTCTCGCACTTCTCCCGATGCCACCGGCAGGATGGGCGGCGCGACGCCGCCGTAGGGCGACCCCCAGAAGCGCACGTCAGTGGCCAGATAGCCGGGCAACGGTTCCCAATCCGGCGGCGGGCTGACGAAACGCTCCTCCTGGTAGGGGGGCTGGCGGGCCACTTCCCGACTGGTCAGGTGCAGGAAAATGCCCTCGAGCGTGGCGCGCTCAACCAGCTCCACCGGCACGACGCGGTCTTCAGCCAGAAGGAAACCGCGCTGGATGACCAGATGGGTGACCCGGCGAGTGTGCGGATCGATCACCACCTTATTCAGATGGCCCGTGCGTCCGTCCAGCGCGAACACCGGCGCGCCGATGCGGAAGCTGGGTGCGCCGGGGCGCGTGGTCCGATCCTCAACCCCGATCACGCCCCGAATCCAATGAGCCAGCTGCGTCGCCGCCTGTGCCACCGCCTCCGACACTTCGCCCAGCAGCCGTACCAGACCATGCTCGACCTCCACCCGTAGCCCCTTGCCGCGGGTCTCCGGTTGAGTCTCCAGGGAACGCACGACTTGGGTCTGGATCTCCATGTCGCCGGCGGTCGGCCGATAGCGCGCCAGTTGATCGAGCTCATCACGGCGCCGCCGTAGGCGTATGCCGGACTCGCTAGCGGTTGTGACGTCGTTAAGGGATACAATGTAGTCCTCGCCTTGGCTGAACCAGCGACCTCGGTGGATGACCAGATACGTGACGCGATGCCTTGCCGGGTCAACCAGCAAGTGGTCAACCGTTCCCACCCGATCCCCATCGGCCGTGTATACGGGCAGGCCGCGCCTGATCAAAATTTCGCCCTCGCCCATCCCAAGCCCCACCCGATGGAGGACCCATGTCGAGCGGGGAGTCGGGATAGTACTGTATGGACTAATCCAAAAGCGAATGTTCACAGGAGGATGACCTAACACTGGCCTCGTCGCAGGGTCAGGCGGCCAAAACTCCACCTCACGGAACTCGGGTAATCCCTCGAGGTCGGCGATCTTGGCATTCAGACGAATCCCTTCTGCGTCGGTATGTTCGACCCACCCAACGGGCACGATGATATCGCGCCGCAACAGACGGCCGCGCTCTACAATCAGGTGGGTCACGACCTGTGCATCAGGGTCCATCACGACGTACTTCAAGCGTCCGACCTCGCCCTCAGCCGTCAGGGCAGGTGCGCCGATCTTGAAGTCATAATCTTTCGTACTCATGGCCGTATCTCTGGGTCAACTGGTTCAACCACCTCCTGCCACGCTGCCTCCAAGCACGCCTTGCGATGCTGCGTCAGGCGCGTGTTCTGCCCAGCCTCCCACATGGCAAGCTCGGCCTCTAACTGGCGCACGCGGCTCTGCAACGCGATCACCTGGTGGCGCAGGCGCAGCATCACCTCGACGCCAGCGCCATTGATACCCAAAACCTCGCGCAATCGCCGCCGGTAGAGGCGTTCGGATCCAAGGGGTTCCACGCGCCGGGCGAGACCTGGCGTTCGGGTGGGGCATTGGGGTTCATCGCATCCTCCTCCGGTCGCTGACGTCCTGGGGGGCTCGGCTTGTGCGTTGCGTGCGGCCGGCCCGTCCCCTCTTCGCTATCCCGCACAGGGGCCCTGCGCTGCCATGTGCCGCGCTCACGCGCCGCGCCTCGGCCAGGACCGTTTGGTAGTCGTCGAGGGTCGTAGGAGCGGCGCGTTCCTCGTGCCCATGTGTGGGATCGGGCTGTGGCATGACTTGCCTCCCCCGGCCTCGCTACACCTCGCGGAATTCGCCTTCGACGGTATCCCCGCCACCTCCCCGTGGTG
>Ga0137403_10004699_pt1 | contig 16015 bp, 24 predicted proteins | sample CZOMad2_1_16fung_FD_122057 | JGI IMG/M metagenome (GOLD analysis project Ga0137403, IMG submission 122057) | Vadose zone soil fungal communities from Angelo Coast Range Reserve, California, USA - CZOMad2_1_16fungal (Hybrid Assembly) | ecosystem: Environmental > Terrestrial > Soil > Vadose zone... | reverse complement strand
CGTACTATTTTCTATGACCGAGTGAATACAATGAAAGAAATAGATGCTGCGAAAGAAGAGGCAAAGAAAGTGGAGATAGAGGAGGAGTGATGAGATGGATGAGGCCACAAGCATCGAGGGTTTTGGTAGGAGTGGATCGGAGCAGTGAGGTTGATAAAATTGGGTTTGCTAGAGTGATAAAAAAGGATCCTAGCAAGATGGTTGTGCTGTATCAAGGTACAAAGCGGGTAAGGTTTGTGTGGGATTCAGGTAGTGTTCGTTGCGTCAAGTGTGGTAAAGCAAAGAGTACAATTCGTGGTGCACAGAAGCACTACAAGAGAGCCCATGGCGACTAAAGTTATAAAAGTACTCAGGAAAGAAAGTGCTGGGTCAAGAGATGTAATCGATCTAATGTACGATGACCAGACACATGAATTTATACTTAGGTATTGGCAGTGGGATCAGTTACGAGAAAGTATTGTGCTGGAAGGTGTAGAGTTTGTTGCTATGTTAAAAGCTGGAATGGTACACTACAAACGTATACAGGATGATGATGAAGACTTTTCACCCATAACGGATACATTACAATGAACTTTCTGGATACACTTCGAGCACATGGGATTATTTTTCGTAGGTCGAATACTGATCTGAATGAGATTACTATTTGTTGTCCGTTCTGTGAATTCAGGTCACAGACGGAAGATAGGAGATTTAGACTTGGCCTCAATATCAAAACGAAACAAGGTCATTGTTTCAACTGTGAGTGGAAAAGCAGAGAAGCCCTCAAAGAAGTCTCTGAGGCACTTAATTTCAGCTATGAATCGGATGAAGTGGTCGAAGAGAAAACAACAGAGATTTCTAGACCGGATAAACCAGCTTTACCAGAAGACTTTATTCATCTCTCCCAACGGCCACGTGGTGTGCTATATCTCAAAGCAACAAGATATATATACGACCGTGGTATAAAAGACTGGCAGATAGAAGAAAAGAAAATAGGTGTATCATTGATAGGTAAGTATGCATACCGGATTATTTTCCCAGTCTACTATAAAAAAGAATTGCAAGGCTTGGTGGCTAGAGACTTTACTGGTCAACAGGAATTGCCGTATTTGAATACTGAAGGCATGAAGTCTTTGTATAACCGACCTAATAAGTCTCACAAAAAAGCTGTTCTATGTGAAGGTGTTTTCGATTGTCTGGCTATAGAACAGATTCTGCCTAGGCTAGATTATGATGTGATGGCAGTGCTGGGCAGGTCATTGACTCAATTGCAACAGGAGCAACTGAAAGACTATAGAGATATAATACTTTGGCCAGACGCTGACACAGCAGGAGTGAAGGGGTTTCTAGATGTGGCAGATGTTCTGAAACGGGAACATAGAGTATTTATGACTTGTCCATTTGGTTATGGAAAAGATGCTGGTGGTATGGATGTTTCAGATAGGAAGTATGTTTGGGCGACTAGGACAAAGTATAATGAGATGCTGGACATGAGGATGCGAGCTGAGATTGCATTTAAGGAGTGATAGGATGACACAAGGGGAACGGAAGAGTTGTCCTCATTGCAATTTTCCTTTGATAGGAAATGCATTGGGGCCGACGGGTGCAAAGATAGAGGCTGTCGGATATTGTTCTAATTGTCTTTATGCATTGGATGGTTCTGGTATGAAGATGACCCGAGAAGAAGCCTTTGCACTTAAAGTTGAAGGAGGGGTGCGTGAGTAAGTACTTGATTGAAATAAAGTGCAGTAAGTGTAATGAAACGAAGTATATTGAGTCTGATAATGTGAATGCTGTTATATTAGAGAACCAGAAAGAATTGCAACACTTGGATCATAGACCAGGATGTGGTTATTGGTATTGTGGTAAGTTTGAAGTTATTAAAACCTGGCAACCTCATATCCCAGACTTTCCAATGAGCGGTGTAGAGTCAGCGCAAGAGAAAGGGAAAGAAATGGTGGATGATAAAGCAAAAAATGCATTTTTTGTTATGTCAGAAGTAACTAGGTGTCCTGTTTGTGAGATGCCACTATCCCGTCCTCTTAGTCCTCAAAGTCATTTACCGGATTGTTGGTTTCGCGAAGATTTAGAAAAGTGTACAATTGCGGGTGTCAAATTAGGATTGCGGACTGCAAACAAGAAAATAGACGAGGTCTGTATCCGAAAAGGTATACCTGATTTGGGTACGCTGATTCTTACTGCACAGGTTGAGATTGAAGCATTAGCTAAAGATCCTAATTTGGGTGTTAACTTAGAAGAGGAACAGCAAAATGTCTGATATAGATACAGTAGTTTTTATAGATAGCAAAAATTTAGTTTACCGTGTTCACTGGGTGCATAGATTCTTGAGTAGCCGAGGTAGACCAACTAGTGTTCTGTTTGGTGGTTTTAGAAGTCTGTTACTGCTTGCTAAACACTTTCCGACTGCTGCATTCGTCTTTGTATGGGATGGTAGAGGTGAAACCTGGCGTCATAGGCATAGCAATGGTGTGTATAAAGCACATAGAACAGAACCTAATGAAGAAATGCAGGCAGCCTTTCCACAGATTCCTATTTTTCAGGATGCACTAAAGAATGCCGGTTTTAGGTCATTTGAAATAGATGCACTCGAGTGTGACGACCTAATCGGTATTCTTACTGCAAGCGTTCTGGAAAAGGGATTGTTCAAGAAGGTTATCATACATTCAACAGATAAAGACTTTTATCAGTTGGTTAGTAAAAAAGTGGGGGTGTTGAGGGGTTGGGATGAAGAGCAAGGTAGACATAAGTTATTGTTTGAAGATGACGTTATGGCTGAGATGGGACTGGAACCAGTAGACTGGGTAAAGGTGCGAGCACTAATAGGTGACCCTACAGATAATATCCCTCACGTTGCAGCTGGTTTGGGACCTAAGACAGCAATCAAAATGATTCAAGCTGGGCTGGATCCATCTCTATCTGAATTCAGCAAGAACAATTATCAGGCAAGGATGAATTGTGGTGCACTAGCTGGACGTTGGAAAGTAATACATTCGAACTATCATCTTTCCAAGATACTTTCGTCGTGTGAAGATAAACATTTGGATGAGAAAGTAGCAAAGCAAGTTCGTTTTGAAATTAAGAACATGTCAAGAGAATCGTTTCTAAGAAACAAGAAGAAAGTTAATGACGATTCATTTGCAGAGTTTACTAATTTTATTGTTGACTATGAGATGGACCAATTGTTTGGTGAGCGTTTTGCATTGTGGAAACTACCTTAAATTCGGGCTTGCAAACGCCTCTGTCACGCAATATAATTTGCCCGTTGTTGTCAATCCCTTAAAAATAATTTGAGTCCCGGCTAGCGAGTGCTATGATGATGGACCAACATGGAGGAAGAAGCAAATGGCTCAACCAGATGTGTCTGGGTTTACAAGACTGATAGCGAAGAAAGCGTGGGATACGTGGTATAAGTTACCACCGAGTAGTCGTGCATGGATGGATATAGAAGACTTGATTCAAGACGGAGTATTATTTTCCAGGTTTGTAGTGAGACCGAAGTACAGACCACACAGGGGAAAGTTTCATACCTTTTTGAGTATTTGCCTTGATCAGTTCTACGCTAGGAAGTTGGCAGCTGTGTTTACTGAAAAGAGGAACAAATGCCAAACCATTCCTTTGGAAAATGTTAGTTACAGTTTAGGAGCAGTCGATACAGTAGAACAGGAAGTCAATGCTGTAGAAACCATTAAGAAAATATCTTCAGTCGCTTCTCCCATCCTTCGTCGTTATCTAGGTCTTTGGTTAATGCCTAATATGCGTGGCAGAGGCCCGCAGGGTAGGCGGTTTAATATCGCCAGGTCTGAGATGCGTCGGCTTGCAGATGAATATAGTTTCAGTCGTGACGACTTTGAACTCTTGCTACATGATCAGACTTGGTGTAAAACCGTTCACCTCCCTACTAGTTAACCGAACAAATAGCCTGAACCTATAATTCAATTCAGATGCCAGCAGCCGAACAATCTGCGATGCTTGAATGTATACTTTGCCACAAAAAGTATACTGAGGATGATGTTCGTGGTTTAGAGTATTTTCCTAGTACTGGTATCTGTTTTGACTGTTATGCAAAAGGGCAGAAGGCTGCCTATGTAACATGGTGTTTTGGTAAGCGCTCGTTAGTTGGCATAGGTAATAAGGTACTAGCACTAGGCTATGACCCAAACTCAAAAGCATGTGAAAAAGAATGTCCGGATAGGAAACTCTGTCCACTATTTGTGTCGAATGAGATATATATCTGGAGGGCAGAAATGGGCAAGAAAGTAGACGTGCAAGATGCTCCGGTGGGCGAAACTCATACACCGAAAAAGGTTAAACCTTATACTGGACCACCATTGCCATTTCGAGAACTGGGCGCTATGACAACTAGAGCGTTTCTACTATGCATGAAAGGTGTACTGATTGACGACCTGGTAGCTTGGGTGAAAGCACAAGGTGGAGAGCCGAGAAGGGTTCTGCGGATTATGCGGTCAGGTACATTTCATGGTAAGACGTGGAAGGTGCACGAAAAGAATGGCTATCTCAAAATAGTGTATGAGGGGTGATATGATGCCTAATGATTGTCAAGAAGTTGTTGCCCCTTATTGGAATACAAAAGATGAATGTACTAGTGAAATATGTCATAGACCGTTGCCTTGTGTTGTGCATGACAAATTTTTGGATCCTGCTAAACACCCAGAAAATATAACCAGTGAAGTTAATCATCCTAGTCACTACAACCAAGGAAAAATAGAAGTCATCGATGCAATAGAAGACTGGCGACTTGGTTTCAATTTAGGTAATGCAGTTAAGTATATTGCTAGGGCAAAAGTCAAAGGGCAGGAAGTAAATGACATTCGCAAAGCTATCTGGTACCTGCAACGTCACTTGGGGGAGAATAAAAAAGATGTTGACAAGAGAGCCTGAAAAAGATGCTATTAGAATAGAAGTTGAGTTACGGGATGGTACTTTGTTCAAAGCATCAGGTGACCGAGCAACTAAAATATGGCACTGGCTATTATCAGCAGAAACACAGATGATAGTTCATGGGGCACAATTTGTAGGGGATGGCTTTGAAATAGCCAAGAAGGTAACAGATGAAACTCATCCGTGAAGCCTTCCCCAAGATGTACCTTTCAGGATTCGGTCCTGTATTGGTAGGTAAGAAGAAATGGGAGCAAATGATGGCTGCAAAGAATGAAGAAGCTAGACTGTATCGCACTGGATTAAAAAAAGAAAAGTCACCTATTTTTTATCTAAGCGGCCGGCATGGAACGGGTGGAGCCATTGAAACTGATTGGATTAAAAGGACGGGGTGTATTTATAGATGTTACTCGTATGCGTATGTGGCTCCTGGTGCCTTCTATTGGAGGAAGCCAATGGAAGATGCTTACCGTGCTTCGATTGACCTTAAGTGTAAGATTATGATGGACTCTGGGGCATTTTCTTTTCATAAGTTTGTTACAGCGGGGTTAGGGGCAACTTCAGGGCAGATGAATTCAAAAGCAGCCACCTCTAAGAAGATAGAAAACGTCGAAGCCTACCGTGAGGAAACAATCGAGAAGTATGTTGAATTCTGTAAACAGGACAGAAAGGTATGGGACTTCTATTGCAACTTTGATTGGGTTAAACATGCACCCACGGTTTACAAAATGCAAACATTGCTGGAGAAAAAAGGCATTCGCCCGACACCTGTCTTTCATGGTGATGAAGGAATTGACTGGTTGCAGAGATACATAAGTGATGGCCATAAACTAGTAGCAATAGGATCAGCAGACAAGGCCAGAAGGACGTGGAAAGATAAACGATACTATTTTGACCAAGTATTCAACTTGACAGAAAAACATGGAGTGCTCTGTCATGGATTAGCTATAACTAGTCTAAGTCTTACGTTTGCATATCCATGGTATTCGGTAGACTCAAGCACATGGGCTCGCATCTCAGGCTTCGGTCATATTATCGTCGTTGATCCTCATACCAGAACCGCTGGCCAATTGCATGTTAGCGATAGGGAGAGTACAGGCAATCTTAAATCCTATAATCGTATGCCGAAAGCAATTCAGAAACAGATAGCTAGTCAGGTAGAAAGTCATGGATTTGACTTCATGAAGGTTAGAAAGAATCTGGATGAAAGGGCTGTATATAATGGTTGGATATTTTCCAACCTAGCAAAATTAGACTTACGGAAAGGCGAGGATAAAATAAGTTGGGAACGACTACTATAACTCCATCTAGTAATAGCGTATTTGATAGGACATGGCAAGAAGCACTTGAGTGGGCCATTACCGGTATGATGACTGCATCTAAGTTTAGTGCACATATTTCCGAAGATCACGTACGAGATACGCCCAAGCGGTTTGTGAAGGCATTTGAGGAATATTTTAGTGGACTGGACCAAGACCCGGAAGAGGTGTTACGGAGAGGTTTTGAAGTGGGGAAGTATGATGAGATGGTATTCGTCAAGAACATTAGTTTTGTTTCTTTTTGCGCGCACCACTTAAGCCCATTTTTCGGTAAAGTACATTTTGCATATTTACCGGACAAAAAAATTGTAGGGTTGTCAAAGATTCCAAGGTTGATAGAAGTATATTCAAAACGTCCGCAAGTACAAGAACAACTAACTGCTCAGGTGGTGGATACGTTTCAGAAAGTAGTTACACCTAAAGGTTGTGGAACAGTAATAGAAGCACTACATTTATGTATGTCAATCAGGGGTGTAAAGAAAGACCAAGCTATAACCAGAACGACCGCACTTCGGGGATGCTTCAAAAAAGATAGTGTGAAGCGTGAGTTCTTGGATGGTGTGAAAGGAGAGCGTGGATGGTTCTGAAGATGATGGTCTACGCTAGAACCAGATTTGTAGCATTTCATCAGTGGGAGAACGCACCTGAGGAATATAAGTATTTAGCATTGCCTCATAGGCATGAGTTTCATGTGGAGGCAGGAGTTAAAGTTAACCTAACTGATAGACAAGAAGAGTTTCATCATTTGAAAGCTAATCTAGGTTATACCATCGAATCTTTGTACGGTAAGAATCTGCAACATTCTGGTAACGTGGGAAAAGGTGCTACTGAACCTCTTCCAGAGCCTATAAAAGCATCTTGTGAACTAATTGCTATGCAGATAGGCGCAGACCTTCGTAAATTTAATTATGATGTTAGTTATGTGAATGTGTCAGAAGATGGAGAATGTGGGGGAAGGATTGAGTATGACTGAATGGACTATTGCAGCAGATAAAATGATGGATGTCTTGAGTGTCTTAGACCTCGTGCCTGCTCGCCCCGGTATTCCCTCTTCTGTGTTTGTTGCCTTGACGGAAAAGAATGGCAAGATGGAAATGGCACTATCTTCTGACGTTGCAGGAGAAGTAACGATAACTGGTAAGGGCACTATGGGTCTGAAGAAGTCTGTTTACGTTGACCGACGACTGTTCTTTCCATTTATCAATACTGCTAAGACATATAAAAGTGATAAACCATTTGTGTTCTCAAAACCAGGCAAGCAGATGCTGGTTACACAGGGTAGAAGAAAAGCAACATTTGATCCTATTGTTGGAAGTTCAGGTTACGGTGACTTAAATGGTGCAGCTAGTGGCATTGTCTTACCACTAGATAAAAAACTAAATGAATTAATAACTGTTGCATGTACTTGTGCTACCTCAGACCCCACCGTGCCAGAATTGAATTGTATATTTACCGCAAGAAATAAAACTGGACTAGATGTCTATGCTTCTAACCAATTGGTAGTCTTGAAAGCAGTACAAAAAGCAAAAGGTAAATATCCCGAGCGGCTACCGTTTCCTCTTTTCTTGGTACCTCTCTTATCTAATGACCATGTTAGAGAAGTTAGATTCAAAGATAAAGAAGTGGTAGTTCATTTTGATTGTGGATTCATTTGGCAAGGGGTATCGGTAAAGGCGAGCAAGGGCTTTCCACTTAAGACTATGGATAAGTTACTGACAGACGGGAAAGAATGGGCGGAATTATTTCGTTTGCAGACGCATCGCTTAGGAGCAGTAACAAGGCGCTTTTCAGAATATCTGACTGCTATTCGTAGACAGGATTGGTTAATGTCTGTAAAAGCCGAAACAGGAGACAAGCAGGTACTATTGGAAGTTAGTATACCGCAAGGGATATTCAGAGAGAAAGTGATTGTGGAAGAGGCTATAAAACAAGATCTCGATATACAGTGGCCGCTAGATATACTACTACCGGTATTTGAACATTGGGCAAAGAATAAAGAAGCAGTATTGACAGTACGAGGTGATAAGAAAACTCCTTATCTTTTGAGTGGTGCTGGATTGAATCTTGTTGTTACACGAAAGAAGGCTTAGTATGGTCAAGAAATTTAGACCAGCTGTTCCGCTAGAAGCCGTCAAACCGTTGACAGAAGTCTTACAGTGGGCATTGGATAAGTGGAAGTTAAATACAAGATGGCCCTGTCCTGATTGTGGTAGAAAAGGCCCCGAAGAGACGCTAAAGACGATGCATGTCTATACAGAAGATGGCAAAGAACAGTTTATGGGATGCCATTATTGCAACTGCGATGAGTTGGTTAACTCTATGAATAGGGTGTTGAATACTTTTAAGAGTACACCAATACTAAAGTGTCAAGAAGAGGGCAAACAATGAAAATTGGAACCCGTTCTGTTCTCTTTGGTGCGCACTGTTTCTTTATCCATCCATGGTTTGTAGCTGCTGCGTGGTGGAAGTTATTCGGCTTCCCTTGGGACCCAAGACTGTGGGTAGCCTTTGCAGTTCATGATATAGGTTACTGGGGTAAACCTAATATGGATGGAGAAGAAGGTGAGATGCATCCAATGACTGGTGCGAAGATAATGGGTTGGTTGTTCGATTCTACTAATTGGAATTCTAGTTGGTTCTCCAAGACTATTGGCCGTTTGCTAGACCGTATGTTCTGGATAGGTGCACCAGATTGGAATTCTTTTTTTTTCCAGATGAAAATAGATTTCTGCCTTCTCTTAGAGGCACAACTTGGTATTGTTTAGTATTCTACCATTCTAGGTTTCTGTCTAAGAGATATGGTGTACAACCAACTACACTCTGCATCGCAGATAAACTAGCTATCTGCCTGACACCTGCATGGTTGTATATTCCTGTGACTAATTTGACCGGTGAGATACATGAGTACATGAAAATGTCAGCTAAGAAAGAAGGCAATAGTCCAGGAAAATATGCCAGCATGCATCTTGCACATGAGAGTCAACTATTGTGGTATAAATCAATGACAACTTATGTTAGGAAGTGGGTAGAAGAGCATAAAGACGGTAGAGAAGATACTTGGACTCCAAAGCAGAAACAAGCTAGGGACGAACATGGTGTTTGGGAGTAAGACCGTTCTTTGAGGCTTTTCTATGATTTAGGTTATGAAACAACGCAGCGCAAGGCTGTGTAACAGCAAATGAGGCTATATAACGCAGACTAGAGGTAATTTATGCTGATTAGGATGTACGATTGGGAGAGAGTTAGGGAAGAGTTTACTGAGATGGAAAAGAAGATCTTAAATGAAGCAAGAACGGGTGAAGCAATTTGTCCAAAAGGAATTTTTATGGATATGGATAAGGCTGGAACGGTCGGTGTTAAATTGGTTCGTCTAATTAGGGCATTGGATGAGAGAGACTAATGGCAGAGTTTACTAATTTATTGTGGCCAGATGCCGCTCCTCTGACACCGGGTAAAAAGACCAAAGGTGGTAACTTGCATCGCAGAGGTTGTGAATTCTGTCCACAGAATGAAGTGCACGGAATTAAAAAGATAAAAGGTAAGGTAGAAGGGAAGTCGATATTTGTATGGGCTCAGTCTCCCGGACCTAATGAAAATATCGAAGGGCGAGAGTTAATAGGCAATGCAGGTAAATGGTTCTGGGACCGAATGGCAGAAGTCGATATTGAAAGAGAAGATTGTGATATACAAAACGTAATGAGGTGTTTTCCAGCTAACCGGAAGAATGGTAAGTTGGTTATGCGTGACCCTTCGGATGAAGAACTATTCTGTTGCTCACTTTATACGGATCAGGCAATTCAAAAGAGTAGAGCAAAGGTTCACTTAGTTCTGGGGAAAATGGCAGCAAAGCAATTGTTTGGTAGTAAGTTTAAAAAAGATGGGAAAGTGTTTTGGTCAGATAAGCTGAATGGAAAAGTAGTTATAGTTGACCATCCTGCCTACTTTATTCGTGGTTTTGCTCCAGCCCATAGGTTAAGAGACTTCAGAATTGGACTGCAAACAGTTGCAAAATTAGTAAAGCAGAAGGCAGGTAAGTTTGGATTCTTAGAGGAGATGGACTATGTTGCTATCACCGATGGGCGCACGGCTAGAAAGCATGCGGATCAAATCCGTGCCAAAGCGAAAAAAGGAATACGCATTACGGCTGACTTGGAGACTGGCAGGACCGTTCGAGATGGAGTCATTGAACCGTTATGTTACGGATTTACTTATAAAGGAGGAAGTGCCAGGGTATTTTTACTTGAACACAGGACAGGGATCGACGTCGCTAGAAGCGATAGGGATGACATTCGACGAGTGGTTGTCTCTTTGCTCGAAGATGAAAAGATCAAAAAGACCTGTCACCACGGGTCGTATGATAAAGAAGAAACAGAAAAAATAATGGGCTGTAAGTTCAAATCATATGACTTCGATACTAACTATTCAGAGTATTTAAAATATCCGGGTAGAAGGTCATATGCGTTGGCAGAGATAGCCGCTGTGCGGTATCCAGAATTTACAGGTTATAAAGAAGTCATTATGCCCGAGGCTGCACCAGAAGGTATGACCTATAAACAGGCATACAAACAAGGTAAGCTAGACTTCGCAAAAGTACCTTGGAATAAGATGGTTCTTTACAACGGTGCAGATGATGACCTGACCAAACGCATAGAAGTGACCACAAAAGATGTGCCACTTCCGCTGTTAAGAGTGTACATGGATGCTGCGTTTACTCTTGACAAGATGGAAAAGAATGGGCCACTATTCGACTATAAACAATCTGATGCATTGGCTCAGATATATCCCACTAGATTGAAAAAGCAATTGCATGAGTTGCAGATGTTAGCAGGTGACCCTGATTTTAATCCCAGTTCTCCACCACAGGTAGCAGCAGTTATATATGATAAGTTGCAACTATTGGATGATGAAGACGGTAGAAGTACAGATAAGAACGTTTTGGAGTTGCTAGGTAACCGTCATTCACTACCGAAAAAGATTCTGGAATACCGCAGGGATATGAAACTAGACTCTACCTATAGAGTGGGCTTCAGAGCATGTGCAGACAGTCACAACGGACGATTGTTTACAAAATGGTGGCTTACAGGAACAAAAACGGGTCGTTTGTCTTCTGGTGGCAGTCGTGATGGGGAAGAAATAATTACTGTTAACTTGCAGAACATACACAGTGACCCGCAAGTTAAGAATATGCTTATTTCAGATGCCCGCTGGCGTGAAATTTATAAAGCATGGAAGGATGATGGGGAAACGGATAGTAGCTGGTCGAAGCAATTTCTAGAGTATATTATCTTTCTTATTTTAGACTACTCTCAGAATGAATTAAGGTTTATGGCTCAGTCTGCAGATGATCCTGAACTGATTAAAGCATTCTGTACAGGTAAAGACATCCATTGTATTGTGGGCCATGAGATAACTGGTTGGTCGATGGATGTTATTGCTAACAATGAAAGAAAACGTCGACTGGTAAAGAGTTTTCATTTTGGTCTGATTTATGGCTTGACAGTGGATGGAATGGTTAACTATTTGAAAGCTAATGGGGTCAAAAACGTCAAGCGGCATGAAGTTAAAGAGCAGATGGATAAGTACTATAGAAAGTACAAACGGGTAAAGGAATTTCAAGAGTGGAAGAAGGAAGAGGCTCGCAAGTATGGGTATGTAAGTAATATTCTAGGTTTTAAGTGCCCGATACATGTTAAAGAGGATTCAGATGGTGGCGCATTCTGGGAGAACCAGGCAGTTAATACTCCTATTCAAGGCGGTGCGCATCAGTTGTTGCTTATAGCACTTGCAATGTTAAAAAGAAAACCTCAAACCTATGCACTCTTGAAAATACCGAATATGGAGATTCACGATGCGATAGCAAACAGTGTGAAAGTTAAGGACTTACTGGAAGCCAAAGAATTAGGGCATAAGTTATTAGAGAAGGAAGTAGTTTCAGTGCTGGAAACCGACTTTAAGATTAAATGGAAAATACCTCAAAAAGCAGACTGTAAAGTTGGTTTTAGATATGGGGTAGGAGTAAAGATTAAAGAAGGTATGCAGGTGAAAGAGGTAATGAATAACTGGTGCCAAGCAAACCAGTTATCAATGATTGCACTACAGAAGGAATTGAAAAAGGCGCAGGGCAGTATATCGAATGACTAATATGAAACTATAATTTATAGAAAGGGGAGGATATGAAAACTGTAGCCGAGTTCTTGGATGAACCAATCGACCTTGAACAACTCATAGGCCAGTTGGACTTCGCTGAAGAAAATCTAATTCAGGCTAACCGTGAACAGCCTAATTTGTTTTTAGAAGCATCTAGATATCGCGTAAAAAGAATGCGTGCAAGGATTCAGGCGGAAACTGCATACGAAATGCGGCAGGCTGAGTCTTCGATATTCTTGCGTAGTCTTAAAAAGAAGGGTGATGGGTCAATTACCGAAAAGTATATTAGTGATAAAGTCAAACTCCGGCCTAGAGTAATAAAGGCTAGAGACAAATTTGACAAGGCTCAGGCGTATGAAGAGTGGGCGAAGTTGGTGCTGGAAACGTTCAGGCAAAGGGGTTCTGCAATAAAGACGTTGGCAGAGATTCTTGGGGCTGAGGCAAATGCGCAGGCAAGACTAGCTAGGAAAGATTTAGAGATGGAAGGATTCGAGAAGCTAAAGAAAGCAGTTAGGAAAAGATATCCAGGACGTGGAGACAGCGATGAGTAAATTGGACTTTTTATTTTATAACTTTGTCATAGTAATAGACGCAATGATTCTCTATGCACTATGTAGTGCATTTCTAGAGCAGGCTATCAAACATACAGCACAAAACGTTACCGCAGGATTGGGTGTTTTAGTTGATAAGTACTACGAAGCGAAAAAGGATTTTTTGGACAAGTTGTCCAAAGATGATAAAGAGTTTCTGGATAGAACGGGCCAGAATAAACGTGGTTATAATTCAAATTGAAAGCTGGAGGAGTGCAAATGCCGAAAGAGAAAGACTGGCGTGAAGAAGCAAATCAGCGTTATAAGGATAAGGCTTCCAAAGGTCGATTCAAACTAGTAGAAGGAGAAAATACACTTCGCATTCTGCCAAGAATGAAAGCGAAGTCAAAAGTTCCGTTTCTGGAATATCTGGTTCATCGTGAGGTAGGGCCAAATAAGAGGTTCGTCCGTTGTGGCAAGACTATCAGTGGAGAAGGGGAATGTTGGCTGTGTGACCATAAGATTCCGTCCTTGGAAAAGTCTGAGTCTTCGGCAAAGCAGAAAATGGCGGCATCCTTGCAGCCCAAGGAACAATTCGTTGTTCAGGTTGCAGTTGTAGATAGTGATAGTGGGAAAATGACGGGTCCTTATCTATGGACGGTTTCAACTGGCGGTGCTCGAAGCCTGGCAGCTCGTTTGCTGGGTGTATTGCGTTCTACTAAGAGGGACTATATTGACCCAGAAAAGGGATATAATCTTACCATTGAACGTACTGGTACTGGAAAGATGGATACGGTCTATGGTGCTCCTACACCGGATGAAGAACCTTCTGAGGTACCGGAAAAGATTCTGAACAAGGCTAAGCCGTTTTCAGAATTAATCCCCGCATATTCAGAAGAGCAACAGAAGGCTGCATATTTTGGGCAAGACGATAGAGATGCAGGTGGTGGCAGGTCATCTGAAGAGGAAGAGGAACCGGTGAGGAAAAAAGGTAAGAAGAAACGCGATGAAGAAGACGAGACAGAAGATGAAGAAACGGAGGATGAATCGGAAGAAGAAGAAACGGAAGACGACGAGATTGAAGAAAAGCCTAAGAAGAAGAAAGGCAAGAAAGATGCTGATGAAGAAGATGAGGACGAGTCGGAGGAAGAAGAGAGTGAAGAAGATGAATCAGAGGACGAAGATGAAGAGCCTGTGAAAAAGGGTAAGAAAAAGAAAAAGGACGATGACGAGGAAGATGAAGAGTCGGAAGAGGAGGAGGAAACGGAGGACGATACCGAAGAAACTGAAGATGATGAGGAAGAGGAGGAGAGGCCCAAGAAGGGCAAGAAGAAAAAGGATGCTGACGAAGAAGACGAAGATGAAGAGAGTGGTGAAGAGGAAGAAGAGAGCGAAGATGAGGAGGAGACTGAAGAGTCTGAAGATGAAGAAGATGACGAACCTAAAGCCAAAAAGAAAAAGAAAAAAGTAGTTGACGAAGAAGACGAAGATGAAGAGCCTGAAGAAAAGCCTAAAAAGAAGAAAAAGCATGGTAAGAAGTAGTTGAAAGGAGCGCACAATGCCCAGAGAGCTATGGAAACTAATTCTGGATGGTTGGTACGAAGTATCATCTCTGGGCAGGGTGCGTCGTAGGAAACGTGGTAGTGGTACACACAAAGGTAAGATATTATCGCCTGCACTTAACGGGTATACAGGTCGGTTACAGTTGAGTCTTTCAATTAATGGTAGGCGGTTTACAGTTTATGTTCAGAAGTTAGTGATTGAGGCATTTCATGGACCTTGCCCCAAAGGCAAGGAGCCCAACCATAAAAATTTAACTAAAACTGATAATCGAGCCTGTAATCTAGAATACTTGACACATCAAGAAAACTGTCAACATGCATGGGATAATGGGGCTATGTCAGAGGAGCATATTAATCGTGCAGCGAAGAGGCGTTCACGCACGCGACGGAGGTTAATTGCAGAAGGTATCTTAACTTTTCCTCCACTATCCGAGAGCGTCAAACGTAAGATTAGTGTCTCAGTAAAGCGTACAAAAGCTAAACAGCGGTTAGAAGGTACTTTACTGAAACCTGTATGGAGTGCATTTTCCAGAAATAAACTGTCTAAAAGTGTACGAAAACTTAGAGCGAAGGAACGGCGAGAAGGTACACTAAAGCAACTGCATACTATCAAGAGGTACAGATGAAAACTCCTAAACGCTCGGCTCAGAAGTCGGTTGAGAATGAGATGGCTATTATTGCTAAGAAGATGGGCTATCTAACTCTCGACTTACAGCCACGTGTATGGCTGGACACTGGTTCAAGATTACTAAATGCCGTTCTAGGTTCAGAGTTAGGCATTGCTTATGGGAAAATGATGGAACTCTTTGGCCCGGAATCGAATGGCAAGTCATTGTTGGCCTGGTTATTAATGGGATTAGCTCAGGCTGATGGTGCAGATGGTGCATGGGTAGACCTTGAAGGTAGTGCCGATAAAAAGTGGGCCGAGCGTCAGGGAGTTGATTGGGATAGGTTGTACAGGTTCTGGCCTAAACTAATAAAGAAAAGTAAAAAAGAGAAACCTAGGTTGCAGACGGCGGAAGAGTTATGTGATGAAGTTGAATTGTGGATGGAAAGAAGGCATGCAGCTGGATCTAGGAAAATGTTTATTGTTATTGATTCCGTGACGGCTATGTTAGTGGAAGATGAAGCAATAGGCGGGAATACAGACCAGAATATGCGTACGAAATTGGCTCTAGCTAGTTACTTATCTCGTCTATTGCGGAGATGGGTAGCATTGTCTCAGGTTTATAATGCTCACATAGTATTTATTAATCAGTTGCGTATGTCACCTAAAGCATTTGGTAATCCGGAAACGACAACTGGTGGGAAGGCATTGAAGTTCTACTGTTCTATTCGTGCATCAGTCAGACGGGTAAAGAATGGCCGGTTACTACAGAAAGGGAAAATGATAGGGTTGAAGGGTATTATCAAAAACTTTAAAAATAAGAGTGGTGAGAGTTCATTGGAAGGGCATGAGTGCGGTTTTAAGGCACACTTTTTACGTAATGACTGGCGGTTCCTATCAGCAAAGAAGTTGAAGAAAGACGCAGAAAAGGCAGGAGAGGAAGTATGAAGGAGA
>Ga0137403_10004698_pt1 | contig 16015 bp, 13 predicted proteins | sample CZOMad2_1_16fung_FD_122057 | JGI IMG/M metagenome (GOLD analysis project Ga0137403, IMG submission 122057) | Vadose zone soil fungal communities from Angelo Coast Range Reserve, California, USA - CZOMad2_1_16fungal (Hybrid Assembly) | ecosystem: Environmental > Terrestrial > Soil > Vadose zone... | reverse complement strand
CGTTCAAAAACGAAGTCGAGCCGTTCCCGGACGGCACTATACGCGTCATTACGCTGCCGCCTCCCGGCGAGTCGATTCGCGGCCGACTCGTCAACATCGACGGCCAGCCCATCCCTGGCGTCACCATCAAGATTCGCTGGTTCGACGACGCGACGGCGAACCGAAGTTTTCACCGCAAGGGCCCCGCCGTCGTCGATGACAAAAATCTCTGGATCGACCGGGTCAGCTCTTTGATCCGCGTCTTTGAGCAGGTACAGCTCCGCGACGTTCTGCCCACGGCGACCACTGACGCCGACGGCCGATTTGAGCTGCGCGACCTGGGTGCCGATCGACTCTTCCATCTGCTGGTGCAAAGCGATCAAGCCGAGACCAAAGACCTCGTTGTGCGGAATCAGTCGGGCGAGGCGATCACGATTCCGCCGGAATCCGGATTGAGCGAAAAGGAATTGGTCCTTCATCCGCGCGAGTTTGTCGAGGCGCTTGGACCCTCGCAGGCGACGACGGGGCGCGTGGTGGACCGCGACACGGGCGAACCGATTTCTGGCGCGGTAATCCGCGTTTACAAAACCAGAGCGATTAGTCATTTCTCCTGGAGCGGCGCCCTGGAACAGTTTGAGACCAAGACCGACTCCCACGGGCGATTTCGGATTCCCGGGCTGATGAAAGGAAGCGACTATCGTCTGGTCGCTCTTGCTACCGGCGACGTGCCGTACCAGTGGGTCATCCGGCGCCAGTTCATCGGCACCTACCTCGACTCCGAGCAGCCGAGCTACGACACCCAGGCCTCGCCCGGGCTCAGGCTCGTGGAGCTCGGACCGGGCGTCCAGCACCAGGTGGGCGGCACGCACCATAGCCTGGTGGTGGAGATGAAGGACCACGTCGTCGTGTTCGACGCGCCGGTGAGCGACCGGCATGCGAACTGGGTGCTGAGCGCCGTCCGCGCGAAGTTCCTCCGCAAGCCCGTGAAGTACCTCGTGCTCACCCACCACCACATGGACCACACGGGCGGCATCCGCGCCTATGCGAACGAGGGCGCGACGATCGTCACCGGCAAGGGCACCGCGGAGCACTGGAAGCGCGTCCTGGCCGCGCCGTACACGCGCAATCCGGACCTGGCCCCGAAGGACCTGACCCGCACGCCTATCATCGAGGTGGCGGACAAGTGGGTCCATTCCGACGGGCAGCGGGAAGTCCACGCCTACGTGATCGCGCCCAACCCGCACGCCGAGGGGCTCCTGATCGGCTATGTCCCGGACCTCAAGCTCGGCTTCGCCACCGATATCTGGAGCCCGGGCGCCGGGGCCCTGCCGGAGCGTCTCAATCCCGCGCTGGCCGCGCTGGTGGCCGGCGTGAAGAAGGCCGGCATCACCCCCGTCAAGTTCGCGGGCGGCCACGGCTCGACGGCGGACTACGCCCCGCTGGCCGCGCTGGAAGGAAAGTAGCGGCGGCGTCCCTCTCAGCCCCCCTTATGATGCGTTGAGGCGTGTGACGCGATCTCGACCTGACGCCGGCGCTGTGGTAGGGATGTGACGCCATGGAGGGCGCGCTCGCCGGCATTCGCGTCGTCGATCTCACCAACAACCAAGCCGGCCCCTCATGTGGCCAGATCCTGGCCTGGCTGGGCGCCGACGTGGTCAAGGTCGAGGAGCCGGGCAAGGGCGACGTCGCGCGCTATAGCCAGAAGGACCGGCCGGACGCCGACGCCCTCTTCTTCCTCGCCTTCAACGCCAACAAGCGGAGCCTCACGCTCAACCTCAAGCACCCGCGCGGCGGCGAGGTCTTCGGCGCGCTGCTGAAGACGGCCGACGTGCTCCTGGAGAACTTCGGTCCCGGCGTCATCGAGCGCCTCGGCTGGGGCTATCCTGCCGTCCGCGCGCTCAATCCGCGCCTGGTCTACGCGAGCATCAAGGGCTTCGGCTCCTACGGGCCGTACCGCGACTACAAGAGCTACGAGCCCATCGCCCAGGCCATGGGCGGCGCCATGAGCGTCACGGGCTCGCCGGACGGCCCGCCCACCTATGTCTGGCCGTCCATCGGCGATTCTGGCACCGGCATGCACTGCGTGATCGGCATTCTCGCCGCGCTCATGCAGCGGCATACCACCGGCCTCGGCCAGCAGGTGGAAGTGTCCATGCAGGACGCGGTGGTCAACCTCATGCGCGTCAGCCTGCGCGACCATCAGCGCTACGGCCGCACCATGGCGCGGACGGGCAATCAGCTCGGGGCGGGCGTGCCCGGAACGACCTATCGCTGCCATCCCGGCGGGCCCAACGACTACGTCTTCATCTTCGTGCAGCAGCAGATGTGGCACCCGCTGCTGCGTGCCATCGGGCGCGAGGACCTCGTCGGGGACACGCGCTACGAGACGCCCGAGGCCCGCTGGCGGAACAAGGCCGAGGTGGACGCGCTCGTGGAGAGCTGGACGTCGGCGCGCGGGAAGCACGAGGTCATGACCATCCTCGCCGGGGCCGGGGTGCCCTGCGGCGCCTGCCTGGACACCGGCGAGGTGCTGGCCGACCCCCACCTGCTCGCCCGCGACATGATCGTCGAGGTGGAGCACCCCGTGCGCGGCCGCTATCTCACCGTCGGCAACCCCATCAAGCTGTCCGCCTCGCCGACCACGATCGGGCCCTCCCCGCTGCTCGGCCAGCACCGCGAGGAGATCCTGAAGGAGCTCGGCTATGGCGACGACGACATCCGCGCCCTGGCCAAGGACGGCGCGATCTAGCGGACCTCAGGCGTAGACGTCCTCGTCCACCTGGCGCACGTCGGGGAAGGGCGCGGCCAGAGCGTACTGCACGCCGCTCTCGATCTCCCGCTTCACATCAGTCTGGATGCGGTCGAACACGTCCTGCTCGGCCAGGCGCTGTCCCATGAGCCGCCCGGACAGCGTCAGGAGCGGATCGCGCCCGGTCATCCACTCCTTCTCTTCCTCGCGCGTGCGGTAGTCCCGGTTGACGTCGCCCACGTGGTGCCCGTAGTACCGGTAGGTCTTGCACTCGAGGAAGGCCGGCCCCTCGCCGCGCCGCCCGCGCTCGACCAGCCGCTTCATGGTGGCGTGCACCGCCTGGACGTCCTGGCCGTCCACCGACTCCGCCGGGATGCCGAAGGCCCGGGCGCGCGCCAGGATCTCGCCCGCGATCGTCTCGCTGCCGGGCGTGTACTCGCCGTAGAGATTGTTCTCGCACACGTAGATGACCGGGAGCTTCCAGAGCGCGGCCATGTTCATGGTCTCGTAGAGGAGCCCCTGCCCCAGCGCGCCGTCACCGAAGAAGCAGACGGCCACCTGGTCGGTCCCCCGCATCTTGGCCGACAGCGCGGCGCCGGTGGCGATGCCGGCCGAGCCGCCCACGATGGCGTTGGCGCCCAGATTCCCCGACTCGGGGTCGGCGATGTGCATGGAGCCGCCCTTGCCGCGGCAGTAGCCCGACTCCTTGCCGAGGAGCTCCGCGAACATCCGGTTCACCGACGCGCCCTTGGCCAGGCAGTGTCCGTGGCCCCGATGCGTGCTGGTGATGAGGTCATCGCGGCGCAGGGCCTCGCAGACCCCGACCGCCACGCCCTCCTCCCCTATATAGAGGTGGGCCAGGCCCGGCATCTTGGCGCCCTTGTAGAGCTCGTTCACCTGCTCCTCGAAGGCGCGGATCTTCGCCATCTGCCGGTACATGTGGAGATGCTGCTCGAGATCGAGCCGGGGGTCGGTCGCCTGGGTCGTCATGGGCAGGATGCTGCCTCGCCGCGCCCGCGGAGTCAAGGAGGGTCCGAACCCGTGTATCCATCCCGCGACATTGACGCCGAGAGCGCCGGAGACATACCGTGGGATCGATGAAGCAGGCGCCGCTGACGCTCAGGCGCTGGACCCGAGCCGAGTACGACCGGCTCGTGGATCTGGGCATGCTCGACCGGGAGCCGGTGGAGCTCATCGGGGGGCATCTGGTCGTCGCCGAGCCACATGGCAGCTATCACGCGAGTATCCTCGGTGCCGCCGGTGATGCGCTGCGCGCCGCATTGCCGCCGGGATGGTTGCTGCGGGTCCAGCTCCCGGTGGCTCTCGATGACGAGTCCGAGCCTGAGCCCGATCTGGCCCTGGTGCCGGGCGAATGGGCCGAGTACCGCGCGGCTCATCCGTCGCGCCCCGCCCTCGTCATCGAGGTCGCGGAAACAAGCCTCGCCTTCGACCGAGGCGAAAAGAGCAGCCTGTACGCGCGCGGCGGGATTCGCGACTACTGGATCGTGAACCTCGTTGATCGCGTCCTCGAGGTGTACCGCGAACCCGAGCCGGACTCGACGGCACCCTATGGCTGGCGCTACGGTTCGGTCCAGCCGGTGACGCGGGACGCCGTCGTGTCGCCCCTCGCGCTTCCAACGGTGCGCGTCGCGGTGGCCGCGCTCCTGCCCTAGCGGTCTCCTCCGCTCACGCTCGCTTCCAGCCCAGCCAGTCGCAGACGGCGCGCCCCATGATCAGCTCCTGGTCGCGAGCAGTCAGCCAGGGCAGCTCCTCCGTGAAGAGCGTCACGCACAGCCGCCACGAGCAGGGCATGCGCGTGATGTCCGTGCCCCAGAACATGCGCTCGGGGCCGAAGGCGTCGTAGATCCGGCGCAGGGAGTCGTGGATATTGCGGTAGGGGTACGGCTGGCTGGAGTAGCTGGGCGCTCCGGTGGCCTTGATGGCGACGTTCGAATGCTTCGCCAGGGCGAGCATCTCGGGCAGGCTCTCCCAGGCGGCCTCGTCCTTGGTCCCGGACGTCCGGCCGAGATGATCCACGATGAGCTTGAGCCCCGGATACTGTTCCGCGACCTGCCCCACCTTGGGCATGAAGTGCGAGGCGTGGAGCGCGACCGGCAGTCCCGCGCGCTCGGCGGCGGGCCACAGCCAGTCGATGGTGCCGTCGGTGGGCCAGCTCCGCTGATGCGGCTGGAGGAATACGAAGCGCAGCCCGAGCATGCCGGGCCGCCGCTTCCAGCGGTCGACCAGGGCCCGGCTCTCCGGCTTCTCGATGGGGAAATTCCCCAGGATGGCGAACCGGTCGGGATGCTGGCGCGCGGCCTCCACGGCCAGCTCGTTGGAGTCGGGATCCCAGGAGGCGGGCGGATGGATGATCGCCGCGTCCACGCCCGCCTCGGCCATTTCCCTGAGCACGTCGTCCTTGGAGTAGACCGGCACCTGGCGATGGTTCGGATTGGTCGGCTTGCCGCGGCTCCAGATATGGACCTGCGCGTCGACGATCAGCACGGCGTCCTCTCTCTCGCGACGGGATCGCGGCTCACGCCGGCCCCACGAAGCCGATATAAGCGCCGCAGGCCTCGGCCGGGGCCACCAGCATGGCCTGCTCGCCGGTATTGCGGACCCCGCGTACCGGTGGCGGCATGCCGTGCTCGGTCATCCAGCGCGCGGCCGCCTCCATGCTGCGGGTGCGGTAGAGCACCTGAAAGGGGCCCGGCCCTCGGCGCGCGAGCGCCTCGGCGGCGGGCCCCGGCTCGGCAGGCTGGGCCACGGTGAGGCCGGTGGGGCCGAGGTCGAACACCGCCATGTCGGCCTTGATCACGGCCCCGCGCTGAATCGTCGGCACCGGCAACCCCAGCACGCGACCGTACTGCTCCGCGGCCGCCGCCACGTCGGGCACCACCACGTACACGCGCTCGGCGTGCCGCACGCCGTTCGGGTGCTCGCTCGCCCGCGGCACCTGCCGCCGCCGCTCGTCCAGCGGGGTGAGGTGCTGGATGAAGAAGATGGGCAGCGGATGGCGCGGGCCCAGCGCCGCCGAGTACCAGCGGAGCTCCTGCGCGGCCGGGGTCGTCCGCCCCCCCACCACGGGATCGCTCACCTCCACCCCGCGCTCGCGCATGGCCGCCACGTCGGCGACCAGGTCATCACTCTGGATCGCGACGTAGCGGAAGCCGGCGCCCCCGCGGAGGAACTCGTCCAGCCGCGCCTCGGAGGTGCCGGGGGCGGGCGCCGGACCACCCGGGCGGGGACTCAGGAGCTCCAGATAGTCCTCCCCGTGAAACGCGATGGCATTGTGCGTCCCGCGGCCGGCATGCTCGCCGCCGGGGTAGATGTCGAAGCCGATGCGCCGATAGGCCTCGATGCCGGCGGAGAGCTCCGGCACGCAGATCATGACGTGGTCCATGCGTGTGAGCATGCCGGGGACTCAGATCAGGAACGCCCCACCCACCAGTGCGCCTTACTCGTAGGAGGCGGGCGCATAGCGGAGGGTGGCGCTCTGCGCCCGGTCGTGGTTGATCCAGAGGGTGGCCTTCCGCTCCGCCAGCACTCCGGCGATGCGCTCCAGCGAGGCCAGCGTCTGCTCGCGATTGACGTTCATGGACGGCACGCGGCGCTGCTCCCAGTTGTCGCGGAAGTGGACGGCGTCCCCCGACAGCACCAGCGCGCCGGTCTTCGGCAGCACCACCAGCAGCGACTGATGGCCCGGCGTATGGCCGGGGGTGGAGAGGATGGTGACGCTCCCGTCGCCGAACACGTCCCGATCGCCCGCGAGCTTGTCGATGGTCTGCGTGGCCACGAAGGCCGGCTTGGTGGGGAGCCCCATGGCCCAGTCGTACTCCGCGCCCTGGATGAGGATGGTGGCCGTCGGGAACAAGGCCAGATTGCCGACATGGTCGCCGTGGGTATGCGAGACCGCCACGTAGGTGACGTCCGCCGGCTTGACGCCGAGCTCGGCGAGCTGGGCGGCGAGCGTCTTCGCGCGGCGATAGGTGATGGCGCCGCCCGCCACCACCATGCCGTCCGGCATCGCGGCGACGGCGTCCGGCACGCCCGTATCCCACAGCAAGAGCCCCTTGGCGTGGCGGATGAGGTAGCAGTTGTCGGAGAACTCCATGGGCTTGCCTTCGTTGACGCCCGGCGACCAGCGCCCCTGGTCCCGGCCGATGTTCTGGCCGCAGTCGAGCACGTAGAGGCGCTCGATGCCGCCCTGTGCCGCCGACGGGATCGGGAGGGCGACGGGAGCCGCGCCCAGCAGCGCGGCCAGGAGGATCCACCGGTGACCTGTCATCTCTGCCTCCTCTCGAGTGCCCCCCGATGATATATCATCGGGCCGACGGTTACCCTCAGCGCGGAGGATGCCCCATGGGGCTCACGACGAGTCGGCTCCACCCGTTGTTCGGCGTCGAGATTCACGACCTGGACGTGAAGCGCGTGGACCAGGTCACCTTCAAGGCCGTGGTCGACGCCTTCGACGACTATTCGGTGCTCCTCTTCCGCCGGCAATCGTTGACGGACGACGAGCAGGTCGCCTTCAGCCGGCGCTTCGGGCCGCTCGAGGCGACCATCCGCAGCATCAATAGCCAGGCCCGGACCCTGCCCGAGATCGCCAACCTCGCCAACGTGGACGCCGAGGACCAGATCATCCCCGCCGGAGACAAGCGCAACCTCTTCAATGCCGGCAACCAGATGTGGCATACGGACAGCTCGTTCAAGCGAGTCCCGGCGCTGGCCTCTCTGCTCTCGGGCCGCGAGGTCCCACCGGAGGGCGGCGAGACCCAGTACGCCAGCATGCGCGTCGCCTACGAGCGGCTCCCCGCCGATCTGAAGACCTTTCTCGAGAACAAGGTGGCGATCCACAGCTTCGAATACTCGCGCGGGCTGGTCGGCGACGAGCTGCTGACGCCCGAGCACGCGGCCCAGGTACCACCCGTCCCGCAGGCCCTGGTGCGCGCCAATCCGGCAAACCGCCGCAAGGCGTACTACGTGGCCTCGCATGCCTGCGAGATCGTCGGCATGCCGACGGGCGAGGCGCGCGCGCTGATCCGCGATCTGCTCGAGCGGGCGACGCGGCCGGAGCTGGTCTACACGCATCGCTGGCAGCCCGGCGACCTCGTCATGTGGGACAACCGCTGCACGCTCCACCGCGGCCGGCCCTGGGACGAGAATAAGTATCGCCGCGTGATGCACCGGACCACGGTGGCCGGCGAAGGCCCCACCGCTCCGGACGTGCCCGACACCACGGTGAGCCGGGCCGCCGAGATCGACATCGCCTGGGGCCGCGGCCAGCTCACGCCGGCCTAGCTGGCTGGCTGAAGGCTCCCTGAGCGTCAGGCGAGAGCTCGGAGGCGGCGCGAGCCGAACAGGACGAGCGCGTTCGCCGCCACCATCGCGCCGCCCACCAGGACGGCGAAGCGCGCATCCACCGCGGCCGCGAGCATCCCCGCCACCAGGCCGCCCAGTGGCAGCAGGTTCCAGCACAGCGAGTAGAGGCCCATCACGCGCCCGCGCAGCTGATCGGGCACCTGCTGCTGGAGAAACGTGCTCACCTGCATCAGGTAGAAGGTATTGCAGAAGCCCACCGCCATGAGCACCGGCACCGCCAGCGCCATGCCCGGCGCCTGCGAGAAGACCATGAGCGCGAGCCCCAGGCCGGTGGCGCCCGCGAGCAGCGCCTTGCCCGGCCGCCGGATCAGGTAGGCGAGCGTGGCCATGGCGAGGGAGCCCACCAGCGCGCCGATGCCGTGGGCCGCGTTGAGCACGCCGTACCCGCTGGAGCCGGTGCCGAAGTAGAGATCGGCATAGATGGGCAGGAGCGTGACGTAGGAAAGGCCGAACACGGCATTGAAGAGCGCGAGACAGATGAGCCCCGCGAAGACGAAGTTCCCCGCCACGAAGCGCAATCCCTCCACGAGCTGTCGGAACGGGTCCCGGCCGTCGTGCGAGGGGCGCCCCGAGTCGAGCCGCAGCCGGCTATAGAGCACCAGCGCCAGGCAGGAGGCCACCGCCGCGAAGCCGAGCCCTACCTTGCCGCCGAAGGCGGCGATGAGGATGCCGGTGATCGAGGGGCCGATCACCCGTCCCGCCTGCCAGGGAATCCCGCCGAGAGCGATGGCGTTCGGGAGTCGCTCGCGCGAGACGAGCTGGGGTACCAGCGACATGCGGCTCGGCTCGTCGAAGGCGCGAAAGGTATTGATGAGCGCCGCCAGCACCAGCAGGAGATCCTCGCGAAGCAATCCCAGGACGGCCAGGACAAAGGCCAGGCTGAGGGTCAACGCGGTGAGGATCTGGGTGCCGATGAGGAGCCGGAGGCGGTTCACGCGATCCGCGAGCACCCCGCCCATGAGCTGGAAGACCACCAGGGGGACGCCCTGCGCCAGCCCCAGATAGCCCAGGTGCTTCGCGCTGTGGGTCAGCTCCCACATCACCCACGCGAAGGTGACGTACTCCGCCCGGTGCCCGAGCACGTAGAAGACGAGCCCGAGCCAGTAGAGGCGGTAGTTGCGCGTCTTGAGAGCAGCAAACGTCGACGGCGCGGCGGAAGCGACCGAGGAGGTGGAGACGGCGCGGCCCCTAGATGACGCCGTCGCGCCGCAGGGCGTCGAGCTCGGGGGCGGCCTGGCCGAGCAGGTCGCCGTACACCTCCGCGTTGTGCTCGCCCAGCAGCGGCGCCCGCGTGACGTCGGTGGGCGAGGCGGACATGCGCACGGGATTGCCCGGCATCGGGTAGGCGCCGCGGCGCGGGTGCTCGAGGTCCACGATGAAGCCGCGCTGGCGGAGATGTGGATCCGACAGGACCTCGCGGGAGTCGAGCACGGAGCCGCACGGCACCCCGGCCCCGGCCAGGATCTCCAGCACTTCCCCCTTGGTGCGCTTCTCCGTCCAGGCCTCGATCATGGCGTCGATCTCGTCGATGAACTGCACGCGATCGCGCCGGTCCGCGTAGCGCGGGTCGTCGCCCAGCTCCGGCCGCCCCACGATGCCGGTCAGGGTCTTCCACATCTCCACGGTGGCCACGTGGATGAAGACGTAGTCGTTGGCACCGAAGGGCCGGCAACGGTAGAGATTCGAGGGCGCCGCGACCGCCGAGCGATTGCCCTGGCGGGGGGCGGGCTTGCCGGTGGCATATGTCTCGCGCAGGTGTATCCGGAGGAGGTTCACCACCGAGTCCTGTTGCGCCACCTCGATCTGCTGGCCGAGGCCGGTGGCCCCGCGCTGGATGATGGCGGCCAGGATGCCGATGGCGGTGTGGAGCCCCGCGCCGGTATCGGCGAGGCCGCCGATGGCCTTGGTGGGCGGGCCATCGGGCGAGCCCGTCATGCTCATCGCGCCCGCCATGGCCTGGGCGATCCACTCGAAGCTCTTGTAGTTCTCGTACGGCCCGCCGGCGCCGAAGCCCTTGACCGAGGCCGCGATGATGCGCGGGTTCAGCCGCGCGAGGGCCTCATAGCCCAGCCCGAGCCGGTCCATGGCGCCGGGGCCGAGATTTTCCACCACCACGTCGGCGCGCTTCACCAGGGCCTGGAACAGCTCGCGGCCGCGGGGTGACTTGAGGTTGAGCGTCACGCCCTTCTTCCCGGAATTCAGGAGCAGGAAGAACCACGCGTCCTCCCCGCGCTTGTCGGACAGCGCGGTGCGGCCCGGCTCCCCCGCCGGCGGCTCGATCTTGATCACCTCGGCGCCCAGCCAGGCCAGCATCTGCGTGCAGCTCGGCCCGGCCTCGTACTGGGTGAGGTCGAGCACCCGGATTCCCTCGAGGGCTTTCGGCATCGCGGCGCCGCTCTAGGTGGTGTAGGCGGAGAAGCGCACCGTCTGCGCCCGCGCCTTGGAGTCGGTGATCACGTTGACCACCGCGGGCTTGCCCGAGGCGAACGCCCGTTCCAGCGCCGGGCGGATGTCGTGCGGCTTCTCCACGAACTCGCCGTGCGCGCCCAGCTCCTGCGCGACCCGGTCGTAGCGCGTGTGGCCGAGCGTGCGCCCGGGCTTGGGCAGCGGCCGTGTCCAGGGCGCGTCCGCCGTCCAGCCGCCGTTATTGCTGATCACCACCACCACGGGGATCTTGTGACGGACCGCGGTGTCGATCTCCATGGCATTGATGCCGTACGAGCCGTCGCCGTGCAGCACGAGCACCTGCGCATCGGGCTTGGCCACCTTCGCCCCCACCCCGAAGGGCAGGCCCACGCCCATGGTTCCGAATGCGCCGGAGTTCAGCCGGTGCCCCGCCACGTACGTCGGGATGGCCTGGCGGCCGAAGTTGAGGATCTCCTGGCCGTCCACGACCAGGATGCCGTCGCGCCGCATGAAGTCGCGGACCTCCTTGCAGAGCCGGAGCGGGTGGATGGGCGTCTGCTCCTGGCTCATCGCCTTGTCCTGCTCGGCGCCCTTCTCGGCGTCCAGCGTGCGCAGCTTGCTGGTCCAGGCGGTGTAGCGCTTGGGCACGATCTTGCCCTCCGCCTCCGCGCGGAGCTGCTCGAGCACGGCGCGCGCGTCGCCCGCGATGGGCACGTCCACGCTGCGGTTGTGGCCGAGCTGGGTGGGGTTGATGTCCACGTGGATCACCTTGAGGTCGGCGGCGAAGCGCGGCGGGCGCCCGAACTGGACCACCCAGTTGAAGCGCGTGCCCACGGCCAGCACCACGTCGGCCTCGGTGAAGGCCTTGCTCCGCGCGTTGAGGAAGGCCAGCTCGTGATCCTCGGGGATGAGCCCGCGCGAGATCGGGGTGGTGTAGAAGGGGATGCCGGTGGCCTCCACGAAGGCCTGCAGCGCGGCGGCGCCGTCCGACCACCAGACGCCGCTTCCCGCGATGATCACCGGGCGCTCGGCCTTCGCCAGGAGCGCGACCGCCTCCCGCACCGCGCCGGGATCGCCGAGCGTGCGCGGCGCCGGTCGCCACGGGCCCGGGTAGCGCATCTGCTCCTCCTCCACCTTCTCGCCCAGGATGTCGCCCGGCATGTCGATATACACCGGCCCGGGCCGGCCCGAGGTGGCCTGGCGAAACGCGGTGTCGACCACGTCGGGGATGCGCCTGGCGTCGTAGATGCGCTCGGCCCACTTGGTGATGGGCTTCATGAGCGCGACCTGATCGATCTCCTGGAAGGCCTCCATCCCGAGATACACGCGCGGGCTCGAGCCGCCGATGGCGACCAGCGGGGCGCAGTCGGTGAAGGCATTGGCCACGCCGGTGGCCAGGTTGATGGCGCCGGGCCCCGAGCAGCCCATGGCCACGCCGGGACGCCGGGTCACCCGCGTCCACGCATGCGCGGCCAGCGCCGCCGCCTGCTCGTGGCGGGTGTCGATGGCCCGGATGCCGAGCTTGATGCAGGCCGCCTCGGTCTCGAGCATCGGCCCACCCATGAGGTAGAAGAGCGTGTCGACGCCTTGCGACCGGAGGGACTGCGCGAGCACCTCGGACCCCGTGATCGTCGCCATGACCAGTCCTTTCTGGAAATGCAGGGAGCAACTCGGCCGGGGCCGATCATACGGGCCTCCAGGCCGAGGGTCAATGCGGGAGCCCGGGCGCTTCGCGTACACTCGGGCCGGGAGGATGGCCATGGACCAGCGCACCCACCAGCGGATCGCGGCGCATCTGTGCGGCAAGCCCGTCGAGCTGAGCGACGGGCGGGCGCGCGTCGCCCTCGACATCACCGGAGACATGGCCGCGGACGCGCGCGGCCTGGCGCACGGTGGCTTCACCTTCGGCCTCGCCGACTACGCCGCCATGCTCGCCGTCAACGAGCCCACCGTGGTGCTGGCAGGCGCCACGCTCAAGTTCCTCGGCCCGGTGGTGGTGGGCGACCGCGTGGAGGCCGAAGCCTCCGTGGACCGGACCGAAGGGAAGAAGCGCTGGGTGAAGGTGACGGTGCGGCGCGCCGGTCAGCCGGTGCTGGAGGGTGAGCTGTTTGCCGTCGTGCCCGACCGCCACATCCTGGACGCCGGCCGCCGATCCTAGCCATGCCGGCACGGACCGGACGAGCGTACCTCGACGGCCTGCGGGAGCAGGAGCGGCACGTGTGGCTGGGCGGCGAGCGTGTGAAGGACGTGACGACGCATCCCGGGTTGGCGAACGGGGCGCGGGCCGTCGCCGCGCTCTACGACATGCAGCATGACCCGGCGCTGAGTGGCGAGATGACGTACGTGTCGCCGTCGAGCGGCGATCGCGTCGGGCTGTCGTTCATCATTCCGCGCACCCGGGAGGACCTGGAGCGCCGGCGCGGCATGATGCTGCGCTGGGCCCGGCGCACGTGCGGGATGATGGGCCGCTCGCCGGACTTCATGAACGTCACCTACGCGGCCTGGGCGGGTGCGGCCCCGTACTTCGCGCAAAATCGTCCGGAGTTCGGCGACAACGTGCGGCGATACCACGAGCACATCCGCGAGCACGATCTCACCCTCACGCACGCCCTGATCAATCTGCAGCGGAGCCGCAGCGGGTCAGGCCTGAACCTCCAGGAGGGCACCGCCCTGACGGTGGTCCGGGAGACCGACGCGGGCATGGTGGTCCGGGGCTCCCGCATCCTGGCGACGCTCGGCCCCCTGGCCGACGAGATCGCGGTGTACTCCCCGCGCATGAGCGACATGGGGCGCGGCCACAGCCCATTCGCGCTGAACTTCGCCATCCCGTGCGGCACGCCCGGATTGAGGTTCCTGTGCCGCGAGAGCTTCGACCTCGGCCGGTCGCACTTCGATCACCCGCTCGGATCGCGCTTCGAGGAGATGGACTGCGTCGTGTTCTTCGACGACGTGCTGGTCCCATGGGAGCGGGTGTTCCTGCTCGGCGACGTGGGTCTCATCAACGGGACCGGGGCGCGGACCCACTCGATGGCCCACACCGCGCACCAGGGGGCCGCGAAGAACATCGCGAAATGCGAGTTCGTGCTCGGGGTCGCCCTGCTCGTGGCGGAGACGCTCGGCAACGCGCAGCTCCCGCATTCGGAGGAGCGGCTCGCCGAGCTGATGCAGTACACGGAGTTGATGAAGGCGTGCACCCGGGCGGCCGAAGCCGACGCGCAGCTCGACGAGTGGGGCGTAATGTGTCCGGGGGAAGTGCCGATCGAGATGACACGGAACCTGTTCATGACCGCCTACCCGCGCATGGTGGAGATCCTGCAGCTCCTCGGATCGAGCAGCTTCATGATCACCCCGACCGAGGGCGATTTCCGCGGCCCGCTGGGGCCGCACATCGAGCAGTATCTGGCCACCGACACCGCGGGCGCCCGCGACCGCGTGAAGCTCTTCCGGCTGGCGTGGGACATCGCCGGCACGTCGTTCGGCAGCCGGCAGGTGCTCTACGAGCGGTTCTTCGCCGGGGATCCGCTGGCCCGCGCGCGCTTCGTGAACGGGATCTACCCGAAGGACGAGGTGATGGAGCGCGTGCGCGCGTTCCTGCGCGACGACGCGGACGCCGAGGGCTGATCGGTCGGAGCTAGGCGCCGGCGAAGGCGCGGTCCAGCGCCTGGGCGAGGTCCGCGATCAAGTCGTCGCTGTCCTCGATCCCGACCGCGTAGCGGATCAGGTTGTCCTTGATCCCGATCTCGAGGCGCTCCTCGGTGGTGAGCTCGTAGAAGCTCATGATCGCGGGCTGCTCGATGAGACTCTCCACCCCGCCCAGCGACACCGCGAGGTACGGGATGACGCACGCGTCGACCACCCGGGAGGTCACGTCCAGATCCCCGCGGACCTCGAAGGAGACCACCCCGCCGAAGCCGCGCATCTGCCGCTTCGCGACGTCGTGCTCGCGATGGGTGGGGAGTCCCGGGTAGTGCACGGTCTCGATGCGGGGGTGGGCGGCGAGGAACTCCGCCACCGCCTGGGCATTGGCGTTCTGCCGCTCCATCCGGAGCGCGAACGTCTTGAGTCCCCGCACCAGGAGATAGGCCGCGAAGGGATCGACGATGGCGCCGGTGATGCCCTGTAGCCCGCGGACGGCGTCCACCAGGTCCTTCGCGCCCAGCACCGCGCCGGCGAGGAGATCGTTGTGGCCGCCCAGATATTTGGTGGCGGAGTGCATGACGAGGTCCACGCCCCACTCCAGGGGCCGGACATTGTAGGGGGTGGCGAAGGTGGCGTCGATGATCGTCTTCACGCGGTGCTTGCGCCCGATGGCCGCGAACCGCTCGAGGTCGAGCACGCGGTTATAGGGATTCGTCGGCGACTCGCTCAGCAGCACCCGCGTGGTGGGCCGGATCGCGTCCTCCAGTGCCTCGTAGTCGCCCGCGGGCACGGTGGAGACCTCGATGCCGTAGCGGGACAGCGTCTGGTTGAGGAACTGGCGGGTGCGCCGGTAGCTGTCGTCGGTGACCACCGCGTGGGTGCCGCGCGAGAGCATGGCGAAGAGCGCGGTGGTCATGGCGGCCATGCCGCTGGAGAACAGCAGGCAGTCGCCGGCGCCCTCCAGCGCGGTCAGCTTGGCCTCCGCCACCCGCTGGGTGGGATTGCCGTAGCGCCCGTACTCGACGCGCTCGATCTTGCCGTCGAAGTGGTCCTTCAGCTCCTGGGTGTTGGCGAAAGTGAAGGTCGCGGTCTGGACGATGGGCGTGGCCAGCGAGTTGGCGGGCTTGGGGCGCGTCTCCCCCCCGTGCACCGACAGGGTGCTGGGGCCCAGCGGCTTCTTCGGCGGCTCGATCCGCTCGGCCATCAGGAGACGAGCTGGCGCGACTTCTCGACGTGCCGCGCGATGGCCCGGGCCACCCGCTTGGGATCCGGGGGCAGCTCGACGGGCTTGTTCCGGTGGGTGGGCTTGATGCCGGCCAGCTCGCCCATGTGATAGCGCGCCTTCTGGTCCGCAAACTTGAGCCCGTTGGCGGTGGAGATGACCACCACCCGCTCGCTGGAGCGGATCACCTTCCGGTCCACCAGCTTGCGCAGGGCGGCCAGCGCCACGCCGGTATGCGGGCAATTGAACATGCCGGTGCGGTCCGCGCGCGCGGCCTCGTCGGCCAGCTCCTGCTCCGAGGCCTGCTCCACCACCCCGTTGAACTTCTGCAGGGTGCGAATGGCGCGCTTGACCGATACGGGATTGCCGATCTGGATCGCGGTCGCCAGCGTGGGCTGGGCGGTGATGGGCTCGAACGTCTTGAAATCTTCGAGGAACGACCGGTAGAGCGGGTTGGCCTGCTCCGCCTGGGCCAGGCAGATGCGCGGCAGCTTGTTCACCAGCCCCAGCTCCTGCATCATCACGAACCCCTGCCCCAGCGCGTGGACGTTCCCCAGATTGCCGCCCGGGATGATGATCCAGTCGGGCACTTCCCAGTCGAACTGCTGGACGATCTCGATGGCCGCCGTCTTCTGCCC
>Ga0137403_10004697_pt1 | contig 16017 bp, 17 predicted proteins | sample CZOMad2_1_16fung_FD_122057 | JGI IMG/M metagenome (GOLD analysis project Ga0137403, IMG submission 122057) | Vadose zone soil fungal communities from Angelo Coast Range Reserve, California, USA - CZOMad2_1_16fungal (Hybrid Assembly) | ecosystem: Environmental > Terrestrial > Soil > Vadose zone... | reverse complement strand
CGGCGCTGACTTTTTGAACCAGATGCTCTATCTGGATACAAAGGCTTTCATGGTCAGCTTGAATCTGACTTACAACGACAAGATGAGCATGGCTTCGTCGGTGGAAGTGCGCGTTCCGTTTTTGGATCCAGAGTTTGCCGAGTGGGTTGCATCCAACGTGCCCCCGAGCCTGAAGCTTCAGCGGGGGACCACCAAGCACATCTTAAGAGAGGCGATGCGCCCGCTGCTTCCGGCGGAGGTGTTGGAGCAGAAGAAAGCAGGATTCGGAGCGCCGGCCGATTACTGGCTGGCGAACGATCTCACAGAGATGGTCGATGATCTGCTGAGCGAGAGCAATCTGAAATCGCGAGGACTATTTGACCCCGCAGCCGTCCGTCTGCTGGTTGACGAGCAGAGAAGCGGACGACAGGACTGGTCCGCGCAGGTCTGGCAGTTTTTGACTCTCGAGTTGTGGATGCAAGCCTTTATTGACTAGCACGCGCCTGAAAGACCAACTCCTCGCTACTAATCCACGAGGACACAAAGGAACACGAAAGCTTATAGCTTATGCATTCACTGACTTGGTGCAGCTTCATGTCTTTTCGTCCTGGTGGCGAACTCCCATCTTTCAGCAGCCTGCCGGTCGACGGGAAACGCTGATGCCACTTCCGGCTGGGGCCGTAGGACTCAATCTTGGCTGTGGTCTGTCTATCGCTCCAGGTTGGATCAACATCGACAATTCTCCAAACGCGCGATTGGCGAGGTACCCCTGGATCAGGTGGGCGCTGTGGAAGGTTGGCATACTCTCCGATCGACTTTACTCCGTGGGTTGGTCTGATTCCATACAAACCTGCGACCTCAAGAAGACGCTGCCGTACCAAGACTCGTCAGTCGACTACGTGTACACGTCTCATTTCCTGGAGCACCTCGAATTGAAGGACTCGCAACGGCTGATGAGCGAGGTATTCCGAATACTGAAACCCGGCGGGATTGTTCGCGTCGTCATTCCCGACCTGGCGCTCGGCGCTCGCCAGTATGTCGCCGCGATTGAAGCGAACCCGGATGATGCGAACGCCGCACACGAGTTCGTAGACTGGTTGCAATTGAACAGGCGGGGACTTCGCGACCCGCATCTTTGGATGTATGACGCCGCTTCGTTGAGTGGGATGCTCAACCAGATTGGTTTCTCGGATGTGGTCGTTTGTGAGTACAGGAAAGGGCGTGTTCCGGATTGTGACATTCTTGATAATCGCCCCGAAGACTCGTTGCATCTTGAAGCCGAGAAGCCTTGATCGGTTGCGACTAAGGGCGTTACCACCCTGAAACTATCTTGTGCGAATCCGACCCACGACATCCAGGGCCGGATGGGCTTAGTGTTGGAGCGAATTACAAACAATGTTGATACTTGGTCTTAATATGTTTCATGGCGATGCTTCGGCCGCGCTGATCCAGGATGGAGAGGTAGTCTTCGCCATCGCCGAAGAGCGGCTCAATCGAGTGAAACACTATGGCGGCGTCCCGGCCCTTTCGATTCAAGCTTGCCTCGATGCCGTTGGAGCGGACATCGCCGATATCGATCATCTGGCTATCGGCCGCGACAAGGACGCCAATCTCGCGAAGAAGGTGCAGTATGCGTTGTCGAATCCAGCGAAGCTTCTGAACTTCATTCAAATTCGCAAACGCCGGGAGGCGATGAATGATCTGAAGTCATTGATCGGCGGTGCGATGGATCGCGACCCGGCGCGCATGCGATTTCAGGAACACAATGTCGAGCACCACATGGCTCACATAGCCAGCGCCTTTTACTGTTCGGGGTTGGAAGAAGCGGCGGGATTCAGCTACGACGGCTCCGGTGACTTCGTCTCGGCTATGTTTGCTCGCTGTGTTGGAACAGAGGTGGAAGCGCTGGAGCGCGTGTTTCTGCCGCACTCGCTTGGAAGCTTCTACACTATGCTCTGCGGGTTTATGGGCTACCGAAAGTATGGAGACGAAGGCAAAGTCATGGGCCTGGCTGCATACGGCGACGATACCTACTACGAACAAGTGCGCGACATAGTCTCGCCCGCCGGAAATACTTTCAAGCTGAACCTGGACTACTTCATGCCGTTGGGCAGCAACAGCGGAATGCAGCTTACCGCGGATGGAACAGTGAAGATCCAGCGTCACTACAGCAACAGGATGATCGAAGTGTTCGGCCAACCTCGCGAGCCTAACAGCGAAATCACCCGCCGCGACAAGGATCTCGCCTGCGCAATGCAAAAGCGATTTGAGGAGATCTTCTTGCATCTCATCAACCAGCTCCACAAACAAGTACCCTCCAGAAATCTGGCGATGGCAGGCGGATGCGCGCTCAACAGCGTCGTCAATGGAAAGATATTCAGCGAGACTCCATTCAGCCGCACGTGGATACAACCGGCTGCCGGCGATGAAGGGCTGGCCATTGGCGCTGCCCTCTACGCCTACCACTCCGTTCTCAAGCAGCCTCGCAAACACGAAATGAAAAACGCCTTTCTGGGACCCGAGTTTTCGGAAGCCCGTATTCGGTCGGCGCTCGAGTCCGCCAATCTGGAATATCGGACGCTGGAACGCGAGCCCTTGCTTGAAGAAGTCGCCGGACAGATCGCCGCAGGCAGCGTCGTCGGATGGTTTCAGGGAAGAATGGAATGGGGACCACGGGCGTTGGGCAACCGTTCGATTCTGGCCCATCCCGGACTGCCGAATATGAAAGACACGCTCAATGCAAGAATCAAACACCGGGAGTGGTTCCGGCCGTTTGCGCCTTCCATTCTCGCGGAGTTCCAGAGCGACTACTTTGAGCACGATCACCCCTCACCATTCATGCTGCACGTCTACGATATTCGGCCGGACAAACGCGAGCGGCTCTGTGCCGTCAATCACGTGGACAACACCGGCCGCATGCAAAGCGTATCGCGCGATGAGAATCCTTTGTATTACGACCTCATCAAGGCATTCCATAGGCGCACCGGATTGCCCGTAGTGTTGAACACAAGCTTTAACGAGAACGAGCCCATCGTCTGCACTCCTGAGGAAGCGATAGACTGCTTTCGCCGGACAAAGATGGATGTACTGGCGATCGGTTCACACGTTGTGTTGAAAAAAGACAATCTTCAGAACGTCGAAGAGCCCTCCGCACAGTGAACCTGGGAGCTCAGGCATCCTTGCCTGTTCTTCAACTTCGTAGCCAGAATACCTGCGAAACTGAGGGAGCAGGCAGGGATGCCTGCGCTCCCAGGGATGACCCATATGCTAGGTAGAGTCCAGCAGCTTCACCAATTGTGGCGGCACCTGGGGCCCGAATGGCTGGCGTATCGGCTGAGCTACGCGACTCGACTGCGAACCGGCGCGCTGCGACGCAAGATGCCCGCAACGGACTGGAACGACCAGCCTCTTCGCCGGTTGCTTACGGACGAGTCGCTTGCGGAGCCACAAGACTATCTGGAGTATCGGCGAGCGCAAGCTCCGACGTTCTTTTTCTCGCCAGATCGTCGAGCCGAATATCAACCCTGCTTCGCGAGCTGGGATCGCGGACCCGATACACCGATTAAGCTGAGCGACGGTCTTGAACAAGGCAGGCTGCGTTACTTCGAGCACACCAGTGTTCAAACCGGGTTTCCGCCCGACTGGCACGCGAACCCGTTTACAGGCGAGCGAGCGCCCGCCGACCTTCACTGGAGCGATATCGGCGACTTCGACAACGGTGACATAAAGATCATCTGGGAGCCCTCGCGCTTTGGGTTCGTTTACGCGCTCGTGCGAGCTTACTGGCGGACGGGAGCTGAACGATACGCGGAGATGTTCTGGCGACTCATCGAAGATTGGCGCGAGCACAACTTCCCGCAGCTCGGCGTGAATTGGAAGTGCGGTCAAGAGATCAGCTTTCGAGTGATGGCGTGGTGCTTTGGGCTCTATGGCTTTCTTGACGCTCAAGCGACGGGCGCAGAGCGTGTGGCGTCGCTCGCGCAAATGATCGCGGTCTCAGGCGCGCGCGTCGACGCCAACCTCGATTACGCCCTCAGCCAGCGCAACAATCACGGCATCAGCGAGAGCATGGGGCTTTGGACAATCGGCGCTCTCTTTCCCGAGCTTCGAATGGCCGAACAATGGAAAGAGACCGGCCGGCAAGTGTTAGAGGATCTCGGCAGAGAGTTGATCTACGATGACGGAGCTTTTTCGCAGCACTCGGTAAACTATCATCGGTTGATGCTGCATGACTATTTGTGGGTGCTGCGGCTGGGCGAAGTCTTGAATCAGCGTTTTAGCTCTGAGCTGGGAGAGCGCGTCGGCAAGGCCGGCGAGTTTCTCTACCAGATTCAGGACGACGCGAGCGGGCGAGTGCCTTACTACGGGCAAAACGACGGCGCACTGGTCCTGCCTTTGAGTAATTGTGACTACCAGGACTTTCGCCCTGCGATACAAGCGGCGCAGTATTTTGGGACGCGAACACGCTGTTACTCATCGGGTCCGTGGGACGAGGACTTGCTGTGGCTGTTCGGACCCGATGCCTTGGCCGCTTCCGTTGAGCGGAATGAGCGCGCAGACTTCGAGGCCCGGCAAGGTGGGTGCTACACGCTTCGCTCTCAGGAAGGCTTCGTTTTCACACGCTGTGCTGCGTTTCGTCACCGGCCGGCGCAAGCCGACATGCTTCACGCGGATTTATGGTGGCGCGGGCAGAACATCGCGCTCGATGCCGGGACGTTCAGCTACGGCGCTCCGGAGCCGTGGGACGATCCGCTGTCGAAGACTGCTTATCACGATACAGTAACCGTGGACGGCCACGACCAGATGGAACGCGTCAGAAGGTTCTTGTGGCTTCCGTGGGCGACCGGTCGCGCGCAATCTCCTAAGCGATCCGCAGCGGGCCATCTAACCTACTGGGAAGGCGAACACGACGGATATGTGAGGCTGAAGGTCCCCGCTCTTCATCGCCGTGCGATCTTGCGGATTGGCGAACATTGGTTAGTGCTTGATCGTGTGACGAGCGCGGCCGAGCACGATTATCGCTTGCACTGGCTGTTGATTGACGCGCCTTACGACTGCGATGAGAGCAAGAAACGACTCAGGCTCAAGACACCCGCTGGGCCCTACTTTGTTGAGGTCGCGTCGTCTGCGAATCACGGTGCGTGTTCGATTGTACGAGCCGACGAATCAAGCCCTCGCGGCTGGCGTGCTCCGTACTACAACTACCGCGAGCCTGCGCTGTCCCTTGCGCTCACGGTGCGCGGAGATTCGCCTAGCTTCTGGACGGCGTTTGGCCCGGCGCCGTGCAGAGTCACTTCGAGCAATAACGAGCTTCGACTACAGACGGATCAATGGCAAGCGAAAATAACCTTGCAGATGGATGACAAGCGCGAGTCTCTTGTGACCTCGATCAGCTTAGCTGGAGCCGTCGAGGATCACTTGGAGATCGCCTGATGCACTTCCTTCTGATTCATCAAAGCTTCGCGACACCAAATGAACCAGGTGGCACTCGTCACTTTGAACTGGCGCGCGGCGCTGCTGAGCGAGGACATGAGTTCACCGTGATAGCCAGCGAGATCAGCTACCTCACCGGACAAAGCACAGGCGGTGCATCGGTCTCGAAGTCCGATGCGACGATCGAAGGAGTCCGAGTCGTTAGGGCTTTCACGCCCTCGACGTTTGGCGGCGGGTTCGCGGGCCGGCTGTTTTCCTTTATCAGTTTTGCCGCTTCTTCTCTGATCAAGGCGCTGCGAATAGGGAAGGTCGATGTGGTGATGGGCACATCTCCGCCTATCTTCCAGGCCGTTTCAGCATGGCTTGTTTCCGCATTGCGCCGTCGACCTTTCCTGCTGGAGGTGCGGGATCTCTGGCCGGAGTTCGTCATAGACATGGGTTTGCTGAAAAACGGGTTTCTGATTCGAGGGTCGCGCCGCCTCGAAGAGTTTCTTTATGCCCGAGCCAGCCACATCCTGGTGAATTCGCCGGCCTACGTTGATTACCTGGTCAAGAAGGGCGTCGCTTCGGACAAAATCACTCTGCTGCCGAATGGCGTAGATCCGGCGATGTTCGATCCGTCGTCGGATGGCAACGGCGTTCGCGCGAGACTGAAACTGGACGGCAAATTCGTGGTTGTGTATGCCGGCGCCATGGGCCTTGCTAACCATCTCGACCTGCTGCTCGAAGCCGCGGAAGAGCTCAAAGCAGACTCCCGAATATGCTTCTTGATTGTAGGTGACGGCAAAGAACGCAAGCGGCTGCAGGCCGCAACCGAAGCGAGGAGGCTCGAGAACATGGTGTTCGCTGGCGCTCAGCCTAAGCGCGAGATGCGAAGCTTCCTTGCAAGCGCGGATGCCTGTGTCGCGGTCTTGCAGAACATCCCGATGTTTCGGATGACCTATCCGAACAAAGTCTTTGATTACATGGCCGCAGGACGACCGATCGTGCTGGCGATCGACGGCGTCATCCGCGAAGTCGTAGAAACAGCCGGAGCAGGTATCTACACCGCGCCGGGCGACGCGAAGGCGCTCGCCGAAGCCGTACGCTTTTTGGCATGTCATCAACAAGAGAGAGAGCAAATGAGCCGGCGCGGTCGATTGTTTGTAGAACAGCACTTCAATCGCAGCCGGCAGAGTCAGCAGTTTGTGGACCTGCTTCAAAGGCTTGCTGCGCACGGGTGATAGAGATCGGCTACGATGAACGGTACCTCTGGAATGCATAGACGAGCTGTCAAGCGATTTCTGGATATCGTCTTCTGCGTTTTGGCTTTGCCTGTAGTGCTGCCGCTCCTTGTCATCATCGCACTCATAGTGCGTATTCATTTCGGGTCTTCTGTGTTGTTCACCCAGGAAAGACTTGGGTTTCAGGGCCGGCCTTTCTTCATCAGAAAGTTTCGTACGATGACCGACGCCCGTGCCGACGATGGTCAGTTGCTGCCCGACGCTGAGCGGCTGACGGCGATTGGCCGCTTCTTGCGAGCTACAAGTCTCGACGAGCTTCCGGAGTTGATGAACGTCCTGACCGGTGAAATGAGTCTGGTCGGGCCACGCCCGCTCTACTCGCACTATCGCGATCGCTATACCCCTAACCAGTTTCGCCGCCACGAGGTCTTGCCCGGCATAACGGGTTGGGCACAGGTGAATGGCCGGAATGCAATTTCCTGGGAGCAGAAGTTTGCTCTCGACGTGTGGTATGTAGATCATCAATCATTCTGGCTTGATATGAAGATCATCGCTCTGACAACAATAAACCTCATCAGACGAGAAGGTATAAGCCAGCCGGGGCACGCGACGGCGCAGGAGTTCAAAGGTAGTGTGCGCAAAGGGGCCTGATTGGTATGAAACGAGTCGTGATCATCGGCGCTGGCGGTCACGGTCGAGAAGTTGCGGATATTCTCCGGCATCAAGCTCGAACGGACGGGGAAATTGAAGCGCTGGGTTTCGTCGACGACAATCGCGATTTGCACGACCGAAGCCTAGACGGCTTGCCGGTCTTGGGCGATTGGTCATGGTTCGGAGGCGCAGACCATAAGGATGTGGAAGTGGTTTGCGCTGTTGGCTCGCCGCAGGTTTGTCGCCGCATGGTTGAGCGGGCTAGAGCAATTGGCTTGAGCTTCGCAAGCGTGATCTCTCCGCTAGCACATATTTCATCGTTCGTGCGGCTCGGCGAGGGAGTGACGGTTTTCCCAAACGTGATTATTAACACGGGCGCGGTTGTTGAAAACTACAGCATTCTGAACACCGGCGCGACCGTCAGTCACGACACGAAGATCGGCCGCTACTCGAACATAAACCCGGGCGCTCACCTTGCCGGCAACGTAATGGTCGGCGAGGGTTGCTACATCGGGATGGGGGCCAACGTGATTCAAGGGAGATCCATCGGAGCGTGGTCGGTGGTTGGGGCCGGAGCGGTGGTAACTCGGGATGTCCCTGCTGGCGTTACCGCTGTCGGCGTCCCTGCGAGGATCGTTAAGACCCGAGAAGGAGCTGATGAATAACAAACCCGCCATACTCGGCAACGCACCGATCTTCACGACCAAAGTTCCAATAGTGCGTCCCGTCCTACCCTCGTTCGCTGATCTGGCGTCGGATGTGGAGGAGCTGCTTACAACGGGCATGGTCACGAAGGGCCGGCACCTCCTCGCGTTCGAAGAGGCTGTTGCTGCGCATCTTGGAGTCAGGCACGCAGTAGCCGTGTCGAGCTGCACTACAGGATTGATGCTGACCCACAAGTGCCTGGGACTGACCGGCGACGTCGTCATTCCGAGCTTCACTTTCATGGCTACCGCTAGCGCCCTCGTGTGGGCAGGACTGAAACCGGTGTTTGCCGATGTGGATTTCCATACGACGAACCTTGACCCTGCCGCAGCCGAGGCGGCGATCACGCCCGATACGTCGGCAATAGTCGCGGTTCACAACTTTGGTAATCCTGCCGACGTGGACGCTCTCGAGTCGCTGGCCGATCGCAAAGGCTTGAAGCTGATCTACGATGCCGCGCATGGCTTCGGCGCGCTGCACAATGGAAAGCCGGTCGGCGCGCAGGGCGACGCCCACGTGTTCAGCCTCAGTCCGACTAAGCTGGTTATCGCAGGCGAAGGCGGGATCGTGGCCACGAATGACGATGAGCTTGCTGCGCGTGTGCGCATTGGCCGCGAGTACGGAAACAGCGGCCGATACGACAGCGCGTTCCCGGGCATCAATGCTCGCTTGCCCGAGTTCAATGCTCTAATGGGAGTGCATAGTCTGCGCAAGGTCGAAACGGCTGCCTGCCGCCGCAACGAGATAGCTTCGCTTTATCGCGAAACGCTCGGCGTCTTATCGGGCATCGGGTTTCAGCAAACGATTGAGGGCAATCGGAATTCCTACAAAGACGTTTCGGTCACTGTTGACGCCGAGGCGTTCGGCCTGGGCCGCGACGATCTGGCTCAAGCGTTGGAAAGCGAAAACGTCGACACCCGCATGTACTACAATCCCCCGGTTCATCGGCAAACCGCCTATGCGCAGTTTGCGTCGAAGGGTGACCCGTTGCATAATACAGACCTCCTCGCGTCCCGCAGCCTCAGCTTACCGATATGGTCGGAAATGACTGACGAAACGGTGTTGGAGATTTGCCGGGCGGTGGCGCGTATTCATGAGTTCGCGAGTGACGTAGTAGCGGTGCTCGATCAATCGACGACAGCCTCCGCAGTGTAGCATCGAGAGTCTGACCTGGAACGAGGAAGCAACAGATGTCCACTCTCCGCTCTGTCCGTTTGACACAGCAAGTGCTGGTGCGCGTCGTAGCGGACATTTTGCTGCTCAACGCGTGCGCGCTAACGGCCCTGGTTCTGAGGTTTCTTTACCTCGTAGCTTTCGAGCCCGCTCCCGCCGATTTCACCTACAACTACAACGATCTCTTCTGGGCTCTGGTAAGCAATTATTTTCATATTGCCTGGCTGCTGACCGGCGTATGTTTGGTCGTGTTTGCCGTCAGCGGGTTCTACACTCGGGGTCGCGCATATCAGGGCCGTTACAAGGCGTTGGTTGTCACGCAGGCGGTTAGTCTCGGGTACGTGCTGTTCGGGTTCATCGCGTACTTTCTCGGTGGCGCGCTGGATATGCCTCGCGGGGCCTTGGTGTTGGCGTGGGCTTTGAGCGTCGTCGTCCTGGTGCTCTCGCGCGTGTGGGCGTTGCTCTGGTCGAACGTCGTGCGTTCTGAAATCCATCTCGAGAGGCCCATGCCTCTTGCCGTGGGCAGGGTGCTGGTGATTGGCGGAGCGGGCTACATCGGGTCGGCTCTTCTGACCAAGCTGCTCGCGAAGGGTTACCACGTGAGACTGCTCGACCTTTTGATCTACGGCACCGAACCCATAGGGGAGGTAATCGACCATCCCAATCTCGAAATAATGCAGGCGGACTTTCGCCAGGTCGACAAGGTCGTCGAGGCGATGCGCAACGTAGATGCGGTCATACATCTTGGGGCAATCGTTGGCGACCCGGCGTGCGCCCTGGATGAAGAGCTGACTATCGAAGTCAACCTGATGGCCACGCGTATGATTGCCGAAGTCGCGAAGGGCAGCAACGTCAGCCGGTTCATTTTCGCCAGCACCTGTTCGGTGTATGGAGCGAATCCGGCGACGCTCGACGAGCGGTCCGCCCTGCATCCTGTTTCGATTTACGCTCGCAGCAAGATCGCCTCCGAGCGGGTGTTGACGAGCATGGCCGGTTCCGGCTTCGGACCGACATCCTTAAGGTTTGGAACGATTTATGGTTTGTCGGGCCGCACACGCTTCGACCTGGTCATCAACCTGCTGACCGCAAAGGCCCTGGTCGAGGGGCGCATAACAATCTTCGGCGGCGATCAATGGCGACCTTTCGTTCACGTGGATGACGCCGCGGAAGCTGTGCTAAGGATCCTCGAGGCGCCGCTATCGCTTGTGGGGAATCAGATCTTCAACGTCGGTTCGGATGAGCAGAACTGCACCATTCAGCAAGCGGGCGAGATCATTGCGCGGATGGTGCCCGGCGCGGAACTCGTCAGCGAGGGATCAGACACCGACCCGCGCGACTACAAGGTCAGCTTCGGAAAACTGGCGAAGACTCTAGGGTTCGCGCCGCGATGGACTATCGAGCAAGGAGTGAAGCAGGTCATCGAGGCCATCGAAGCCGGCCATGTGAAAGATTACCGCGACGCAAAGCACAGCAACGTCAAGTTCCTGGGCGATGAAGGCGCCTCGCGGCTGATACCGCGCCGCAACGACTGGGCACACGAGCTAATCAAGGAGTCTTCGTCCGGACGCGCGCGGGTGGCCGGCGAATAGCGAGAGCGCGGCGCTTTGACAACGAAATGAAACGTACTGAGACCTCGCTTCCAGGCGTCTGTTTGATCGAGCCGTCAGTGTTCGAGGATGACCGCGGGTTCTTCTTCGAGAGCTATCACGAGACAAAGTTTGCCGAGCTGGGAATCAGGGACCGATTCGTTCAGGACAATCACGCCAAATCCGTCAGGCACACCCTGCGCGGTTTGCACTATCAGGTTAGGCACCCTCAGGCCAAGCTTTGCCGTGTGATTCAAGGCGAAGTGCTTGATGTGGTGGTTGATGTCAGACACGGCTCTCCCCATTTCGGCAAGTGGGAGAGCGGGATACTTTCTGCGCAGAACAAGCGCGAGATGTACGTGCCGGCAGGGTTCGCGCACGGCTATCTGGTTTTGAGCGAGACCGCCGAATTCCTTTATAAGTGCAGCGACTTTTACCATCCCGAGTATGAGCGAGGCGTCCTGTGGAACGATCCGGAAATCGAGATCAATTGGGGTGTACAGGGCCCGCTCCTGTCCGATAAGGACCGGAGAAACCCACCGCTGTCCGGCATTTCCTTGAAGGAACTGCCGGAATACCGGCGAGGTTAGCGATCTCACACGCCGGAAAGCCAAAAAGCTGTTGACTTTTGCGCATCGATTTCATATTCTGGGACTTCCCGGAACCGCAGACGCACGGTTTAATGCTTTCCCGCGTAATGGAGGAAATATGAAATTGCGGACTAGTTACCTGCGAGCGACAATCAGCATCGCACTCGCGATGGCGGTCGCCACGGTTTTTACTCTCAGTTCCTTTGCTGCGCCTGAGGTCACAAAGGCCGTGGTCGACCCGGTGCTTGCGCAGGACTGCACGGGAACGCTTACAGTGAAATCTGGCCAGGTGACCATTAACGGCAACGCCGCGCAAACGGGTGCGACCGTGTTGACTGGAAGCGTCATCTCCACCGGCTCAAACGGTAAAGCGATAGTCGATCTGGGCGCGGTGGGTCGAGTCGAGATCGGGGATAACACCACGGCCACGCTGACGTGTGTGGCAGGTTCACTCGAGATCAGAACGAATTGCTCGAGGACAGAAGTCGAGGTTAGGCGCGGAACCGCTGAAGTGAAATCGCCGAAAGTAGAAACGCTCACCGCCGGTAAGAAGGCAAAGTATGACGGCGGCGTGGACGTAACTGCCACGGGTGGCGTCGACATAAAGGTCGAGTGTGAGGGCCGCAGGGCCGGTGCTGGTCCGTTTGTCGGGCCTGGTCTGATAGGTTTGCTGGCACTTATTGGAGTCGGAGCAGCAGTCGCCATTGGCATAGTGGTAGGCGGTGGAGAGAATGCGCCGCCGAGCAGCCCGACACGATAGAGACAGAGTTTGGCTATCAAGGTAGAAACGCCTCGGCGATAATCAAGCGCCGGGGCGTTTTCTTGCCTGGTACAAGACGAGAGAGAGGAATCCATGGCTGGTATGCTCTGCCCCCAATGCGGAGGACACACGAACAGGTCACACACGCGGGGCTTCAGGGAGAAGCTTGTCAAAACACTGACCTCGCACAAGACCTACCGCTGCCGCGAGTGCGGCTGGCGGGGCTGGCTCCGAAGGGTCGAGTCATCGAAGGAGCGTCATACGCTGCGGACGATCATCAGCGTGTTGGTTACCCTCCTGATAACAACGTTGCTCGCGCTGTATGTGATCGAAAAGCTCAGCCTGCCCGCCCCGAGTGCAGGTTTCGAACAACAGCAATCGCCGTAAGACTGATCCATCCTCACGTCTTCAACCCCCTCGTCGATAAACTCTACGCTCAACTTTAGCCTTGATTCGCTCGCGCTTTCTTTGTAACAATACCTGACTGCGAGCTTGTCCTTTCCTGCGTTGGTTTCAAGCATAGGAGGCGAGATTGAAAGTAGTCGCATCTTTGGTAATTCTGTTTATTTCGTTCGCGGCCCAGAGTGCGCTTGCTCAGTCGCCCGTAGCGACGCTTGCCTTAGGCACCGATCGCATCGGCGAGATCAGGACTGCTCAGGGAATCACGACGATGATCCGATTCACCGAGGCCGTCCAAGAGATAATATGCGGGGATCTGTACGATCCCGGCACAGGAAAGGGAACCTTCGTCGTTCAACGCAGTGGCACTAATGAACGCCCCGGGAACGAAGTCTTTGTTAAGCCCGTCGCGTCGCGAGGCGCCAGCAACATGTTCGTCAAGACTGACGGCAAACATACTTATAGCTTCGACCTGACAATAGTTGCCACGCCTCAGGCACACCGAATGGTGAACGTTACGGACGTGGCGGCCGCGACCAATCCAAGCCCGACGGTGTCCGCCGCTGACTCGCATGGGTCCGACCCTGAGAGGCCGTCTCCCGACTTCGAGCGCCTGAAAGCGGAAGCAGAGCAGCAAGGTCGTCAAAAGGCCGCCGAGATTATTCGTAGTGCGCAGCAGCAGGCCGATCGCAAGATTGCCGAAGCCGATGCTAAGATCGCCGAGGCCGAGCGTCTGGCGCCCCAGCGGGCCGATCAGGAAATCGAACGACGGTTCATGCAGGCACTGATGTTGGGACTGCGCGAAACGAAACTGAGCAACACGCGCGCGATTGCTGCGAAGAAGGCTGTTATCACGCTTGATCAGCGAATGCTCATATTCGACGACAAGGCTTACTTGCGCTACACGATTCAGAACACAGGTGACAAGGACTTTGCTTTTGCGGCAATGTCACTCGAGGTGAGCGACGGGAAAGAGGCGAAGCCGCTCACCACTCTGGTGAATCAAAGCAAGACCGATAACACGCTTGCGCCCGGCGAGTCGCTGACGGGAGTCATCGTATTCGATCCCAAGCAGGTTGGCACTAAACAAAGGCTCACGCTGTTCGTGCGAGGCGAAGACAGCGCGGAGCTCGCTCATGTAACGATCCAGCAATGATGTTAAAAAAGTTCTTAGCAATTGTTGTTTTTGTGCTTGCCGCTGTCAGCGCCTCCGCGCAACAGCGCCCGCTCTCTCCGCCTGAACGGACGCCGGTTCCGCTCACCAACGAGGACCAGGAACGGGCGCGCACAGAGGAACTAAACAAGAAGAAGGCGGCCGACGCGGCAGCGCTTCGGAAGGCCACGCAGATCAAGGTACCCGCGATTCTCGCCGGACATCACATCTCGTCGGGTAACCCGGCCATTGACGTGCTGGTTCAGGAAGCTGCTGCTCAGAATGGGCTGGACCCCTGCCTTATTCTCTCGCTCATGCGAGCGGAGTCGGCGTTCAATCGCACCGCGGTTTCAGTGAAGGGCGCCTCGGGATTGATGCAACTGATGCCGGAGACTGCGGCCCGCTTCGGCGTGAAGAACATCTTCGATCCGCGCGAAAACGTTATGGGCGGAACTCGGTACCTTCGATGGCTGCTGGATCGGTTCAGCGGCGATGTGAGACTTGCGCTCGCAGGCTACAACGCCGGCGAGGGCGCGGTCGAGTTTTACGGCTATCGCATACCGCCGTTTCTCGAGACGCAGAACTACGTGCGGCTTATTTATGCGCGCTACAGCAACATACATCTCGGATCGGTTCCGGTCGCGCCTGCAGTGGAAGCGGCCAAACCCGCTGAACAACCGGGCGAAAAAAATCCCAGCTACAATCAGATCATCCGATTCACTTCCTCCAACGGCGACGCAGCCCGTTCAGGTAAGTGAGCCCGGGAGTAGCATAGACTTTAGTTGATGGAACGACCGATCCGGTGATCAGCGGAGACTAACGCGCTCCCCACTCCGTACCGCACGGTAGCAAGCATCGACAAGCTCGACCGACTTGAAGCCATCCAGCGCCGTAGCCGCAACCGGCGCTCCCTCCGCAATCGAGGCCACAAACGCCCGGTCCTCCTGGGCATATCCCCACTTCTCTTCCCTCGACAACTGCTGCATCGTTTGTGTGAAGTGACTTCCATCCAATCCTTCGCTGTGTGTGATGCTTTCCATCTCGCGAGTCGTAAACGCCCGGTGGTGACAGAAGATCTCAATGCGTTCGAAGGGAAACATCCAGGTAGCGTCAGCCGAAGAGGCCATGGTCGCGTGCAAGCCGCTCTCGAAGCGAAGAAGTGCCGAGAAGTCGTCCATTTCAGGATATTCGTGTGACGATCCCGCGGCATCGATACTTGCGACTTCGCCGAATAGGAATCGCATCATGTCGAACATGTGTATCGTCGTCTCGAAAAGGAATCCGCCGGTGACCTGAGGGTCGCCGACCCATTCCGGGTTGATCAGCTCCCCGCGGTTCATCTTCACATGAGCGGAATGCGGCGGCCCTGATTCCTGGAGCTGTCGTTTGAGCGTCGCATACACGGGAGCGAATCGGCGGTTGTGGCCGACTTGAAACACCGCGTTGCTCCTGGACGCTGCGCCGAGAACGTCGCGCGCTTCGGCCAACGAAGTCGCCATTGGCTTCTCGCAAAACACGTGCTTGCCCGCTGCGATCCCGGCTAGCGCAAGTGCCGTGTGCTTTGTGTTGGGTGTGGTTATGTAAACCGCGTCTACCCCTTCGATCAGCACTTCCGCCGTAACCGCGATCTCCGCGCCGGTTGAGCGTGCGAGCCGTTCGGCTCGATCGGCGAGCATGTCGCTGACTGCCACCACCCGCACTCGCTCATCTCGCGCAAGCAGCGCACCGTGAACCCCGCCGATGTAGCCCGCGCCGATTATCCCGACCTTGATACGATCCATTCAGTGAGCCCTCTTGGCGCCTCTGTCTTCGCGCCTTTGCGTTAGCTTCCGCTGCGACTTTACTCTTTTTCTTCCCCGGACAACTTGCGATAAAGAGTGGCCAAACTGACGCCCAATAGCAAGGCGGCCTTTTCTTTGTCCCCCTCGCACTGCTGCATCACTTTGTTCAGGTAAACATTTTCCTGTTCGCGCAAATAATTCCTGAGCGACTGCAATTGCGTCAGCGGCAGAGGCTCGGCGCGAGTGTCCGTGGCGGTTGCGCCGTTGCCGGGGTGCAATGGATAAAGGGCCGAGTCAGGCACCGCCGGAAGCGCTGCCGCCGTCGCCGTCGGCCGCCATCGCTCGCAGGTAGCGCTGTTCGGCGCGCGTGGGCCGTTCCCAGCGGACGCGGAAGAAGCCGTCGTCCAGCGCGGCACGTCCGATGGCGGCACCGAGCCTGGCATCGGCCAGTGTTACTCGCGGCCCGGGCGCGTGATTCCAGGTGTCCTGCCCGAATTGCTGGAGGAAGTACGGGTAGCCCGACGTCTGCCCGACCAGGTAATCGAGGGCGTCCTCGTCCCACCCCACACCCTCGGAGACTGCAG
>Ga0137403_10004696_pt1 | contig 16018 bp, 13 predicted proteins | sample CZOMad2_1_16fung_FD_122057 | JGI IMG/M metagenome (GOLD analysis project Ga0137403, IMG submission 122057) | Vadose zone soil fungal communities from Angelo Coast Range Reserve, California, USA - CZOMad2_1_16fungal (Hybrid Assembly) | ecosystem: Environmental > Terrestrial > Soil > Vadose zone... | reverse complement strand
GGCGCCGATTATCCCCCCCTAGCCTTATCCCCCGAGCAGCAGAAGCAGAAGACCTTACAAGCCCTCCTGGCGATCCTACTGCGCATCGCCGCCCAGCAGCCGGTGCTCTTCGTCATGGAAGACCTGCATTGGGTCGATCCGACCACGCTGGAGCTACTCAGCCTGCTGGTCGATCAAGGCCCCACCGCCCGCATCTTAGCGCTGTTGACCTTTCGTCCCGACTTCACTCCGCCCTGGACGGGACGCTCGCACCTCACCCAGGTCACGGTGACCCGATTGCCTCGGCGACAAGCAGCCGAGATGACCGGCCGGGTGGCGCACCGCAAGGCGCTGCCACCCGAGGTGATCGAGCAGGTGGTGGCGAAGACTGATGGGGTGCCGCTGTTTGTGGAGGAGTTGACCAAGATGGTGCTGGAGTCAGGCCTGCTCCAGGAGCTGGAGGAGCGTTATGCACTGACCGGGTCGCTGCCTCCGATGGCGATTCCCGTCACACTGCACGACTCGCTGATGGCGCGGCTGGATCGCCTGGCGACAGTGAAGGGCCTGGCGCAACTCGGGGCCACGCTAGGGCGCGAGTTTTCCTACGCCCTGCTGCAGGCCGTCTCCCCGTGGGATGAGGGGACCTTACAACGGGGGCTGCACCAGTTGGTGGCGGCGGAGTTCCTGTACCAGCGGGGGCTACCGCCGCAGGCGACGTACGCCTTCAAGCATGCGCTGATCCAGGACGCGGCGTATCAGTCGCTGCTCCGGAGCACGCGGCAGCAGTACCACCATACGATTGCGCAGGTCTTGGCGGAGCGGTTTCCCGAGACAGCAGAGACGCAGCCCGAACTGCTGGCGCACCACTACACCGAGGCGGGCCTCGCCGAGCCGGCAGTGGGGTACTGGTCTACAGCTGGCCAGCGTGCGCACGAGCGCTCGGCACATGTGGAAGCGATCGGGCACCTCCGCAAGGGGCTGGAGCTGCTCACAACCCTCCCAGACACGCTTGAGCACCGCCAGCAGGAGCTGGATATGCAGATCATCCTCGGCGGAGCGTTGGTGGCCACCCAGGGCATTGCGGCTCCGGACGTGGGAGCCGCCTATCAGCGGGCGCGCGAGCTGTGCCAGCAGGTGGGGGAGACCCCGCAGCTCTTCCCCGTGTTGGGCGGCCTGGTGCGTTTTTATAGCGGTCGGAGGGAGTTGCAGACCGCGCGGGAGCTGGGAGAGCAGATGCTCAGCCTGGCCCAACGTCTCCACGATCCAGCCGGCCTCGCGCATGCGCATATCATGCTGGGCTATGCCTTGTTATCCCTGCAGGAATGGGACGCTGCCCGCACGCACCTGGAGCATGGCGTCGCCTTCTACAACGCCCGGCAGCCCCACTCCCAGGGCTTCCTCACCGAGACACATCAGGGGGTCTATGGCCTCAGCCGTCTCGGCCCAGTCCTGTGGTCCCTTGGCTATCCGGATCAGGCCCTGCAGCGGAGTCACGAGGCGCTGACCCTGGCCCGCGAGCTGGCGCACCCTGCCAGTGTGGCGACTGCCCTGTACTTTGCCGCTCAGGTCCATATGCACCGCCGGGAGGGGCAGAGCACCTACGAGCAGGCCGAGGCAGCGCTCGGGCTCGCACGCGAGCACGGGTTTGCATTCCGGGTGGCGCAGGCCACGATACTGCGGGGCTTGGCGCTGGTCGCGCAGGGACGGGGGGAGGCAGGGCTCACGCAGATATGCCAGGGACTGGCCGCCCTCCGTGCCACAGGGTCAGAGACCGGGGTTTATCTTATTATGCTGGCCGCGGCATATGGGAGGGTGGGACAGATAGAGGAAGGGCTGCGGGTGGCCGAGGAGGCACTAGCTGTCAGACGCAGAAACGCGGAGTTGTATCGTCTCAAGGGTGGGCTGCTGCTGAGACGCTCTACCGAGCATCATGCGGAGGCTGAGAGCTGTTTCCATCAGGCTCTCGAGATAGCCCACCACCAGCAGGCCAAGTCTTTGGAGCTGCGGGCGGCCATGAGCCTGAGTCGGCTGTGGCAGCGCCAGGGCAAGCATACTGAAGCGCGCGAGTTACTGGCGCCGGTCTACGGCTGGTTCACCGAGGGCTTTGACACCGCCGACCTGCAGGAGGCCAAGGCGCTGCTCGCAGAGTTGTCATGAGGCGTCCCCCTCGCTAATGCTCTTGTGTTGCGAGCAGGTTCACGGCAGATGATCGGCACCTCCAGAGAGCCTGTGACGCTGAATGCGATGCAGGCGTTCTGACCGAAATCTGTTCCTGCTGAGCCCTCCTGGGGCTGGCACGTCGATGCTGGCCCGGCGGCTCACCACCATGCTGCCGGCGATGAGCCTCGCCGAAGCCATCGACACCTTCTCGCGCATGCACCGCGTCGCCGGCCTCACCAGTGACCGCACGGCGTTGGTCACCACCCGTACGTTTCGCGCCCCCCATCACACCATCTCGGAGGTCGAGCTGATCGGCGGGGGCGCCGTGCCGATGCCGGGCGAAGTATCGCTGGCCCACCATGGCGTCCTCTTCCTGGATGAACTGCCCGAGTGCCGCCGCCATGTCCTGGAGGTCCTGCGCCAGCCGCTTGAGAATGGCGTGATAACAATTGCGCGGGCGTCGATGTCGGTAAGGCTGCCAGCACGGCTGATGGCACTGGGGCGATGAATCCCTGGCCACCATCCGCGACCGGATTAACGCTGTCCAGGCCCTGCGACAGCAGCGCTATAGCCGGAATGATCTGTTCCGAGATGTGTACATGCTGCCCAAGCACCTGCGGGCCCACGGTCGGTTGGATGGCGGCGAGCATCAGCGCCGAGCACTTTGATGCGGTCGCTCTGCTAGTCTGCGGTCAGGGATAGTAGTAGAGCGTGAGGCAGAAGATAGGCACAGATGTTGTGATAGCTAACAAGAACTTTGCGTGGCAGCATATACAAACACCACGGCGCTAATCCTGACACGAGAACAGGATAACTGGCACATGTCTGCCGATCATGGCGCTGACAGCCCGTACTATGCCTTGCGATCAAGAGTGCTGCCCCCCGCTGGTAAGCCATTTCTGGGCCACCGCGGTATTTGGCTTGTGAGTTTCAGGACACTTTCAGCTTAGCCTATGCTGCGGCAGAACTAAAGGAGAGAGTCCCACATGCCTGAGCTTCCGCATAGGTCTGAACAGCGAATAGTGGTCGATAAGTATCTGACGGAAGTCAGCCTGCTTGCGAAAGTGCTGTGTCCTAAGGCCAAGGTTGAGGCCACTATAGAGAGCTTTGAGGACGAGGATGGGCATGTGCGCATCAATCCCACTGCTAGCTTGAACGAGAGACAAATAGAGGCACTCGAGGGCAAGATCGCCGATCGATGTGTCGACATTCTCATCGGAGCGACAGTCTTCCTCTGTGCAGCCGTCTATGAACCCAGTCGGTCAGGGCATTCCAGAGACAATCGAAATCCGCGCCTTCTCGCCGATCGCCCCTCGAATCAGTTAATCAGTTTACTTGAGTTTTTGACCCAATTCATGCGTGCGGGTGCTTCCATTGTGACCTCCAATCGTGTCCAAGGGAGCACGCGGGATACTTGCCTTCCTCTGCACCATGGACGCCATCCTCATCCAATGGTCGTGGAGCGCTACCAGGCATTAGGCGTCCGCGTCTCGCGCATCGATCACGACGGCATCATCGCCTCCAAGACCGGCAGACGCTCACTGCAGGTCGTGCCGGATGTTGGCCCGCCAGCAGAGATACTGCTTCAGGAACGCCCTCCGCTGGCAGATCTCATGACGCCGAGGCGCGTGGCCGAACCTGAGTCGCAAGGCTTTCCATGGCACGCAGCAAGCCATCGAACGGCCGGTTGGGATATCGACAGGCTTGACATCCTTATCTGCCCCTTCATATAATCGGCTCCTACCTACCTTGCTGAGATGCCGGGCTTACGGAGGCGGCCGCAGCTGCCGTCATGCCTCAGGAGGACGTCGATGACGCCACCCTTCACCCACTCCGTTTCCCTTCTACAGCCGTTCTGGTCGCGCGATTCATGCCAATGTTCTCGACCGAAGCCCGTTATCGCCTTGGTATCCGCTGCCGCTGCAAAGACTGATGCGGGATCATCGAGGAGGGAGGTCACACATGATTCCCCCGTCGTTTGAGTATTATGCGCCAACCACGGCTGAGGAAGCGATTGGTCTGCTGCAGCAGCTTGGGCCGGAGGCAAAGATCTTATCAGGGGGAATGAGCCTGATTCCGCTCATGCGCTTGCGTTTGGCTGCCCCCCGCTATCTCATAGACATCAACCGGATCGCAGGCCTGGCTGAGATCAAGGAGACTGATGGTGCTCTCAAGATAGGCGCCCTCGCCCGTGAGGCTGAACTCGAACGCTCGGCCTTGGTGCGGTCAAAATACCCCATCCTGGTGGAGACGGCCGCGGTCATTGGCGATCCCCTGGTGCGCAACCGGGCCACTGTCGGGGGAAATCTGGCGCACGCGGACCCGGCCAATGACCACCCGGCAACGATGCTGGCGCTCGCTGCAGAGGTGGTCGCGACCGGCCCCACAGGCGAACGTCGCATTCCCATCACGAGCTTCTTTACGGGGTTTTTTGCGACGGCCCTCGAGCCCGACGAAATCCTCACGGAGATTCGCATTCCGATTCCACCCCCACGCAGCGGCGGAGCGTATGTGAAACTCGAACGCAAGGTTGGCGACTTTGCCACAGCGGGGGTCGCGGTGCAGTTGACGTTAGGCAGAGACGATGTCTGCGATCAGGTGAGAATTGGTCTCACAAATGTGGGCTCGATGCCGATCGAGGCGCAGCAGGCCGAAGAGGTCATGCGCGGCAAAAGAGTAGAGCCGGAAGTGCTCAGACGGGCGGCGCAATTGGCCGCCGAGGCGTCGGATCCGAGTGCGGATTTGCGCGGTTCGGTGGAGTATAAGCGGGATCTAGTCCGGGTGCTGACCGTCCGTGCGCTGAACCGTGCACTCGAGCAGGCTCGACGAGGGGCATAGTTATGGGGAGTCAGAAGATTTCTCTCAAGGTGAATGGCGTGGATCATGAGGTCGTAGTCGAGCCCAGGCTGCTCCTGGTCCACTGCCTGCGCGAAGTCCTGCGCTTGACTGGCACCCACATTGGATGCGAGACCAGTCATTGCGGAGCCTGCACAGTTCATCTCGATGGCAAAGCGATTAAGTCCTGCAGCCTCTTTGCAATCCAAGCGGATGGCCGGGAGATCACCACCGTCGAAGGGCTGGAGCAGGATGGCACGCTGCATCCCATTCAGGAAGGGTTCTGGCAGGAGCATGGTCTCCAATGTGGGTTTTGCACGCCCGGCATGATGATGACGGCGACGGCCTTTTTGAAAGACCATCCGCAGCCCACCGAGGACGAGATCCGCGTAGCGATTTCGGGCAATCTATGTCGCTGCACAGGTTATATGAATATCGTCAAATCGATTCAATATGCCGCCGCCAAGTTGCGGCAGGGGGAATGAACGGTGATGCCCCGAACAAGCCCAGAAGTCGGCGGGATGGGTCACTCGGTCAGACGTAAGGAAGACCCTCGCTTTATCCGCGGCAAAGGGACGTACGTCGATGATATACAACTTCCAGGGATGCTCTATCTCGATATTGTCCGTAGCCCCTATGCCCACGCCAAGATCAAGAAGATCGATACCTCCAAGGCTCTAGCGATTCCCGGCGTCCTCGCCGTCATCACTGGCCAAGACCTGGCCCAGTATAACCTGCACTGGATGCCGACGCTCATGTCGGACACCCAAATGGTCCTCCCTGTCGAAAAAGTGATGTATCAGGCCCAGGAAGTGGCCGCGGTCCTCGCCACAGACCGCTACATCGCTGCCGATGGCGCCGAGGCGGTGGAGGTCGATTACGAGCCGCTGCCCGTCGTGGTGGATGCGAAGAAGGCATTGGAGCCCGGGGCGCCGGTGCTGCGCACCGATAAGCCGGGCAAGACGGATAACCACATCTGGCACTGGCAGTGGGGCGATCGGACCGCGACGGATCGCGCCTTCCAAGAGGCCGAGGTGACGGTGCAACAAGAGATTTACCTCCCACGCATCCACGTATCCTCGATCGAGACCTGTGGTTGCGTGGCCGACTTCGACAAGGTGGAGGGCAAACTGACGTTGTGGATGACGACCCAGGCGCCACACGCCATCCGCACGGTGTTCGCCCTGGTGGCGGGGCATGTCGGTCTGGCGGAGCATAAAATCCGCATCATCTCTCCCGACATCGGCGGTGGCTTCGGCGGCAAGGTGCCCGTCTATCCTGGCTATGTCATTGCAGTGGCCGCCTCGGTGCTGACCGGCAAGCCGGTCAAGTGGATCGAGGACCGCATGGAGAACCTGCAAGCGGACTCCTTTGCCCGCGACTATCATATCGCGGCAGAGCTGGCGGCGACGAAGGAAGGAACACTCACAGCGCTCAGGATCAAAACCATTGCCGACCACGGCTACACCGATGCGGCGGCCAATCCCTCGAAGTTCCCCGCTGGGTTGTTCCACATCTGCACCGGCTCCTATGACTTCAAGGCGGCTCACGTCGAGGTGGATGGCGTCTATACCAACAAGCCACCAGGGGGCATCGCCTACCGCTGTTCCTTTCGTGTGACTGAGGCCGTCCACACCATCGAGCGCATGGTGGATCTCATGGCCCATCAGCTTGGGATGGATCCGGCCGAGCTCAGGTTCAAGAACTTTATCAAGTCCGAGCAGTTCCCCTACACGTCCGCCTTAGGCTGGGAGTATGACAGCGGGAACTATGCGGGTGCTCTGCACAAGGCCATGGAGAAGATCGGGTACGCCGAGCTCCGACAGGAGCAGGCGGAGAAGCGCAGCCGCGGCGAGTTGATGGGAATCGGCATCTCAAGCTTCACCGAAATCGTCGGGGCCGGTCCGTCGAAGCATTTTGACATTTTGGGCCTCAAAATGTTCGACTCCGCTGAGATACGCATCCATCCGACCGGCAAGGTGATCGCCCGCTTCGGGACCAAGTCTCAGGGGCAAGGACACGAGACGACCTATGCCCAGATCATCGCCGAAGAGTTAGGCATCCCAGTTGCCGACATCCAGGTAGAGGAAGGCGACACGGACACGGCACCCTATGGCCTGGGCACCTACGCCAGCCGCTCCACTCCCACCGCGGGAGCGGCAGGAGCGGTGGCCTCGCGGAAGATTCGAGACAAAGCCAAGAAGATCGCCGCCTACCTCCTGGAGGCCAACGAAGCGGATCTGGAATGGGAACCGGGCAAATTCTTCGTGCGCGGCACTCCTGACAAAACCAAAACGATTCAGGAGATTGCCTTTGCCGCATACACCAATCACCCACCAGGCCTGGAAGCCGGTTTGGAGGCGGTGAGCTACTATGATCCGCCCAACCTGACCTACCCGTTTGGAAGCTACATCTGTGTGGTCGACATCGATAAGGGGACGGGGGAGGTGAAGATCCGCCGCTTCGTGGCGGTGGACGATTGCGGCAATATCATCAATCCGATGATCGTCGAAGGGCAGATCCATGGCGGGCTGACGATGGGGCTGGCCCCGGCGCTGTATGAGGAGATCTCCTACGACGAGTACGGCAACATCCTGGGTGGGAGTTTCATCGATTATCTCCTGCCCACAGCCGTGGAGACCCCCAAATGGGAGACTGACAAGACTTGCACCCCCTCGCCGCATCACCCACTCGGTGCCAAGGGAGTCGGGGAGTCGGCCACCGTGGGGGCGCCGGCAGCGATCGCCAATGCCGTCGTGGACGCCATGTGGCATTTAGGGGTACGTCACGTGGACATCCCTATCACCCCCGCCAAGGTGTGGAAGCTCCTCCGGGAGAGCGGTGTGACAGATTAGTTCACCTCAAGCGACAGGAGGGGTCGTCAGACTCACGAGTCCTCGGGGAGTCCTTTCATGAACAATAGCGTCTTACAAAGAGCCCACGAGCTGATGGCGCAAGGCGTGCCCTTTGCGCTGGCGACTGTCGTCCGCCGAGAACGACCCACCTCTGGCCAGCCGGGGGACAAAGCGATTATTACACGCACAGGTGAGTTTGTGGGCTGGGTTGGGGGGAGTTGCGCGCAGCCCACCGTGCTTCAGGAAGCCGAGAAGGCTCTTGCGGATGGCGAGCCGAGGCTGGTGGTGCTCACCCCTAACCTCGACGCTGAAGTACGTGAGGGCATCGAGCTCTACCGGATGACGTGCTACAGTGGCGGCACCATGGAGATCTACATCGAGCCCTACTTGCCGGAACCCGAACTGCTCATTTGCGGTGCCTCTCCAGCGGCGGAGGCGTTAGTCAAGATCGGCAAGGCCGTCGGGTTGCAGGTGTTTCTCATCGATCCCTCGGCCACAGCGGACAAGTTTCCAGATGCCGAGGTCATTCTTCCACAGATCATGGCGGGCAAGTTCTCGGACATCCAAGAACGCTATGCCGTGGTAGCCACCATGGGGAACTGGGACGAAGAGGCCATCAAAGACGTCTTGCCCTTATCTCCGGCCTACCTCGGTCTCATCGCTAGCAAAAAACGCTTTCAAGAGATCGTCAGCCGACTCAGCGGCGAGGGTGTGTCCCGCGAACAGCTGGCCCTTGTGACATGTCCAGCAGGGTTGGAGATCTCCGCACGGACCTTGCCGGAAGTGGCATTAAGCATCATGGCCGAGATCGTTTCACTGCGACGCAGCCGTGCGAAGAAGGGCGCCGTGACTGCCAGCCCGCCACAGGTGGTACTGCCCGCCATGGCAGAAGACCCTGTCTGCCATATGCGCGTCGATCCTCAGACGGCCCGGCATCGTGTCGACTTCGAAGGTCTAACGTATTATTTCTGCAATGGGTCTTGCAAAACAAGCTTTGAGAAGGAGCCCCGAAAATACCTGGCGCAGGAGGTGCGGGCATGAGCGGTGTGGTGTCGGGCTTGATTCTCGCGGCTGGGACCTCTAGTCGGCTAGGCGAGCAGACCAAACAGCTGCTCCCGTGGCAGGATACGACCATGCTCGGCTGGGTGGTGAGGCGTGCGGAGGCGTCCCTCCTCGATGACGTGGTGGTCGTCGTGGGGCATGACGCGGACGCGATCCGTCGCCACGTGGTTCTGCAACGCGCGAGGTTTGTGGTGGCGCCTGATTTTCATGAGGGTTGTACCTCTTCCATCCGAGCCGGCCTGGAAGCATTGCAGCCGCAATCAGCAGCGGTGGTCTTGATTCTGGGAGATCAACCGGGGATCGAGACCGAGACCATCGCGGCTGTAGTAGCGGGGTGGCGACACATGCAGACGCCGATTGTGCGCGTGTCGTATCGCGGTCGCTCAGGACATCCGATGCTCTTTGGCAAGGCGCTGTTCGGACAGCTCAAAGCGCTCCACGGGGACAAGGGCGTATGGAAGCTCTGTGATGCGCATCCCGATTGGGTGCACGAGGTTGAGATCGAGCACCCCTACCCTGGCGATGTCAACACCTGGGAGGATTACACCAAGCTGACCTCAGTTTCACCTGCTTGAGTTTTCCCTCGGTAAGGGAGTTCGTGCTTGTGGCTTGAAATGAAAAGGGCTGAAATGGGAGAACCGGCGGAAGGACCGGCCGGGATTCCCAGAGCGCGGAGCACCGCAGCGGTCGATGCATCGGGATCAAGGGTTGCCATGAGCCCAGTCTTCCAGGAGATGGCGATGATCCTGCCACGCTATCTTGATCCGCCATCATCTGTCGCTGGGGCCTCCAAGGGCGGGCGCGTTGATGCTCGCGCGCCGACTCACCACGTTCCTGCCGGACATGACGCTGGCCGAGGCCATTGAGACGACCAAAATTCACAGCGTAGCCGGCCTTACCGGCGGGCGCACGGCCTTGGAGACTACCCGGCCGTTTCGCGCCCCCACTAGACCATGTCGGAAGTGGGCCTGGTCGGCAGGGGTCAGATGCCGCTGACGGGGGATGTCTCGCTGGCGCACCATGGCATCCTGTTCCTGGATGAGCTCCCCGAGTTCAAGCGGCATGTGCTCGAAGTGCTCCGGCAGCCGTTAGAGAAGAGCATCACAAGAATACAATCTCGCGCACATCGCAGACCTTATGGCGCTGGCCATGCTGGCGGAGCGAGTCAAGGCAGCTATGAATCAGCGCGCCCAATTCAGTGCACCCTCAACATTGGTGTTGCCCTGAGCAAATGGTCGTTTAAATGACAAAAAGCATCTTGACATGACATCTGTACCTTGCTAGAGTCGGGCTGCCGTGCTGATATGCGTTCTTGCGAGGTTGTCTTCCCGCGACGCTGGTTCCGGGTGCTGTTAAGCTGAAGAGAGCTGTTGGAAGGCTCCCAAACGTCCTTGTGAGTGTAGGCTCAACGTCGTACTGGTACCGGATTAAGGACTCGCAATGCCTCCCCCCTGCGTACAGGAGAATGCTGACGAGGCACCTTCCCGCGGCGACTGCGGCAGTATGCTGGCCGTCGGCGCGCCTACTCTAACCTGCGGCGGACCAAATCCCTCAGGGTTGAGATTCACTCACAGCTGCGGTACACGCCCGCAGATAGCATCTGCTCCGGCCCCCACTGCTCCACCCGAGGCCGCTGCAATCTCCATGTCCTTTGCCGCTGGTCGCTACCAAGTACGGCGTTTCCTTGCCGAGGACTGCAAGGAAGGGGTCTACCTCGCCCACGATATCCTCCGCGATAGAGGTGTCACCATCATTCTCATCAAGACCGCAAATTCGGACGAGCCAGATCTGGCCTGCCCCCGGCGTGAGGCCCAAGCCATTGGCCGGCTAGGTGTCCATCCCCATATCGCAACTGTCTATGACATCGGTGAGGAGGATGGCCAACTCTACTTCGTGAGCGAGTACATGGAAGGTAGTTCCATTGATGAGCTCCTACAAGTAGTTTCTGAACGTCAGCAGTAGGCAGTGGGACATTACGTCTGGTCGACGTCGTTGAGACCGGTCTCCGGGTGCGATGCCGCTAGACGGGGAGAAGCGCGATGCGGTTGCGACCCTTGCCCTACGTCCCGCGCGTGGGGGCCCTAGCTGCCATCTACTTCAGCACGGCCACGCTTGGGCTCTCGCTGGATGCGGTGAGCGGTGTGGCTACGGCGGTCTGGCCTCCGACGGGTATCGCCCTCGTGGCGCTCCTCTTGGGTGGATATCGCCTCTGGCCTGGCCTCGCCGTTGGAGCCTTTCTCGCTAATGTGTCGGCCGGCACGCCGGTGCTCGTCGCATGCGGAATGGCGATGGGTAACACCCTCGAAGCCTTGGTTGGTGCCACGCTTCTTGCACGTGTGGCCGGGTTTCGTCCAGCGCTCGATCGACTCCAGGATGTGGTGGGATTGGTGGCGCTGGCAGCGGGGCTGAGCACCTTGGTCAGCGCGACCATCGGTGTCACCAGCGGGTGGCTCGGCGGCGTCATTCCCACAGCCACGTACGGGAAGGCCTGGTGGACCTGGTGGCTGGGAGACGCGATGGGCGATCTGATGGTCGCGCCGCTCCTCCTCATCTGGAGCAGGCATGTGCACATCCGCCCGTCCGCGCGGTGGGTCGCCGAGTGCGTAGCCCTGTTGGTAGCCGTCGGTGCCCTGAGCCTCCTCGTCTTTACCGACCTTCCAGCCCCGGCCCTGACCGACTTTCCGTATATCTTCTTCCCGGTCCTGATCTGGGTGGCGGTGCGGCTGGGTCAACCGGGGGCGATTACGGCGACCGCCCTGGTCTCGGCGATCGCGATCTGGGGGACCGCGCACGGGTTCGGTCCATTCGCACGGCAGACGCTCCATGAGAGTCTCCTCGTGTTACAACCCTTTTTAGGCATCGAGGCGGTGACGATCCTCGTCCTCGCGGCCGTAGTGACTGAGCGCAGACACGCGGATGCGGAAGTCATCGAACGTCAACAAGCCGAAGTAGCGCGCAATCAGTTGCTCCAGCAACTCACCACGGCGCAGGAGGAGGAGCGGCGGCGCATCTCGCACGAATTGCACGATCAGATGGGGCAGCACCTCACCGCACTCAATCTAGGCCTCAAGTCACTGAAGGAGTCGTTTCCCAGTCGGTTGTCCGCCACTGATCTGTGGCAGCAGTTGCAGGCAATCGTCAATGAACTCGCGGGAGAAGTCCATCATCTGGCCTGGGAGCTGCGTCCCACTGCGCTCGATGACCTCGGTTTGCACGCCACCCTGCTGAACTATGTGAAGGAATGGTCGGAACGCTACAGCATAGAGGTGGACTTCCACAGCACGGGGATCGACTCACAGCGCCTGCCATCGCACATCGAAACGACCATTTACCAGGTTGTGCAGGAGGCACTGACCAACGTGGTCAAGCATGCGCAAGCCGAGCGCGTGAGCCTGATCTTAGAGCGCCACCACGACCGTGTGCTCACCATTGTGGAGGACGATGGTTGTGGTTTCGACGCCGAGGTGATCATGAACGCGCCTGACGAGAGAAGCCACCTGGGCTTGCTGGGGATGAAAGAGCGCATGGCATTGGTAGGCGGGGAGCTGAACCTGGAATCCGCGCCCGGCAGAGGCACAACCATGTTTATCCGCATTCCGATAGCCCTGCAGGACAACGGAGGGAGACGTTCATGACGAAATTGCGCATCTTCCTGGCCGACGACCACGCAGTCGTCCGCGAGGGAATGAAATCGCTGGTCAACGCGCAACCCGATATGGAGGTCATCGGCGAAGCCGTCGACGGCAGGATGGCGTGGGAGAAGGCTAGGGATTGCCAGCCAGATATCGTGGTCATGGATCTCTCCATGCCCCAGCTGAATGGAGCCCAGGCAACCGAGCGGCTCAAGCAGGCGTGCCCGCAGGTCAAAGTGTTGGCGCTCACGGTCCACGCGGAGAAAGGCTATGTACAGCAACTGTTCCAGGCGGGCGTGTCGGGGTACGTACTGAAACTGACGGCCGCCGAAGAGTTGATCCACGCCATCCGTATCGTGGCCGCGGGCGGTGTATACCTTGATCCAACCGTTGCGCGCAAAATCGTGAGCGATTATACGCGTCAGCCAGCCTCAGGTGATGCACTGCAGGGCAGCCATTTAAGTGAGCGTGAAACGGAAGTGCTCTGTCTCACCGCCAAGGGCTATAGCAATAAGGAAATCGCCGCCCAACTGGACCTCAGCGTCAAAACCGTGGAGACATACAAAGCCCGCTTGATGGAGAAGCTCGAGCTCCGAAGCCGTGTTGATATCGTACGCTACGCGTTACGGCAAGGGTGGTTGCAAGATACGACGGCCTGCTGACCTCCAGGCTCAGGTGTTCGCCCCCTCAGCTGACGAGAAATCCCCTCAACGTCAGGGAATCTCCTGGCCCAGCGTTTCCCCCTTTCCCGGCAGACAGATCCCTCTGGCAAGGTCTACATTCTAAATTACCAATGAGCCGTGCCCGTCGGCGTATCCCAATTAACGCACAAGCGAGCTGGAGTGGCCCTAAGCGGTTGTGTACGCATTTCGTCCTTCGTGTGCTGACAAGAGTTAGGAGCACGTCCATGAGGTCCACACGCATTCATCTACCCCTCACCCCTCCAACCCCGATACCCCTTCCTTCACGAGCCCGGTTTCTGGTCAGACCTCAACTCCTCACCCGTGTCTAAGGCCTCCTCGTCTGGTTCGTGCGGGTGGACTAGTGTGTCCAAACCTGAACAGCGCCTGCAGCGTATGAGCCATTCAGGTGATGCCTCGTGGCGAGGGGTGATTGCAGTATAGGAGGTCCAGTATGGACATCGCTCTTCTCCTTGCACGGTTACTACTCGCGGCAGTGTTCATCGTGGCTAGCCTGGCGAAGCTAGCCGATCGCGCTGGTTCGCGGCAGGCCCTCATTGATTTTGGGGTCCCGGCAATGCTGGCGCGCTCGCTCAGTATCCTCCTGCCCTTGGCCGAGACGGCCATCGCCGCTGCTCTCATCCCCACCATCTCGGCCTGGTGGGGCGCGCTAGGCGCGCTTGTGTGCCTGCTCCTCTTCGTCGCTGGGATCGGGATCAACCTCGCCCGCGGGCATCGGCCGCATTGCCACTGCTTCGGCCAGCTCTCCTCCTCACCGGTGGGGTGGCCAACGTTCGGCCGCAATGGGGTACTAGCGGCCATCGCCGGTGTCGTCGTCTGGTACGGGCCGAACCAAGTCGGCCTGAGCGCCGTGCGCTGGCTAGGGGCTCTGACGCCTGCCCAGCTAGGGGGCGTGGCAGTTGGCGCGCTCGGCCTGGGGCTGCTCGCCGCCGAAAGTTGGATCCTCCTCCACCTGATCCGCCAGAACGGCCGGCTCCTCCTCCGGATGGATGCGCTAGAGGCGCGGCTGGCGGGCCATGGCCTGGCATCACTCCCTGCGGCCCCCGGGCTCCCGGTACGGCGTCTATCATTGCGCAGCATTCGCCCTATTGGTGGGGGGCAAGCTAAAGGCCATACCGCCAAGCCTCGGGACACCCGAGGAAATGCTGGCCACGTACGGGTTCCGTAGCTGTAGAGTGTGGGAGCAGTTTGTCAGTCCGAAAGGAGGTTCCCCATAAAACGACTTCTCTTTGGTACGTTACTGACGGCAGCGATCCTGCCGGTCCCACTGACCGCGTCGAATATGGTAGCGATGAAGTCTGCTGCGCGACTCATCGTCCTGGCGGTCGTAGCCTTGCTCGCATCCATCCTTGCCAGCACAGGGGCGTCCGCGACGGCGCGCACGTCCGACTGCAAGATATGCCCACAAAAACGCGTCGTCGGGGCGCGGGCGCGGACCGGCTGTTCCCCGACGTAGGAGACCCCCATGAAAATCCAGAACCTGACGAAAACGGCGGCGGCCACCCTTTTGGCGGCCTTAGTGGCAGTGCCATGGGCCTTGGCGGATGCCCCGCCGGGACCCTATTTCAATGGCTTCGAGACGGACACGGCGGGGTGGTTCAACTTCAGCGGAGCGACGGTCGCCCGCGTCCCGTCGGGATCGATGAGCACGTACGCGAACGGAGTCGCCGCGGCCACCGGCAGTTACTACGCGCGGCTCGGGATCGACCCCAGCCCGGACTCCTGCACATTCGGCGGGGGAACAGCGCCAATCTATTATGGTCCCTTAACAAGATGGGGAGGCTATAGCTCGATCTTCCCTCCTGGCGGGTACCAGACTGGCGTGGATATCTACCTCGATGTTCCCTATGCGCTGGCCCACTTTGACAAACGCTTTGACTGGTCGTCCGCGATCAATAACCCCAGCGGCAACCACCGCCGCGACTTCGTGTTCAATGTTGGGACGGACATGCTAGGCTTTGTGATCACAGCAGGCAATAACGCCACCCGTTGCGGCGCCAATCCATCGGATCTAGGTCACGCGCCGGTCGTTCACATCACACAATCCGGCTGGTACACCTTCGAGCATTCCTTCATGGGTGTTGCAGGTGGCCCACTCATGGTGACGATGACAGTGATTCAGAAGTCCACCAACGTCATCATGGGTACGTGGATTCGCAGCGACCCGACTGACATCATCGGCACCACGGTGGGTGGGAATCGGTATGGATGGTTTGTCCAGAATGAATTCGATGGGCTGGCCATCGACAACAGCTTCCGCACCGGCATCCTGAGCACACCCGGCTGCGAGGTCAAGATCAGCGACGGTGGCTGGATCACGGCAATGAACGGCGACCAGGCTACCTTCGGCGGCAATGCCAAGGTGTCGGCCTCCGGGAGCGCCAGCGGGCAGCAGGAGTACCAGGATCACGGGCCGATGCAACCGCTTACCGTGAACACGATCGACGTGCAGGCCGTCGTCTGTAGCGATGACCGCACCCAGGCGAGCATATTCGGGCAGGCCACGGTCAACGGCTCTGGCTCTTATGAGTATGAAATCGACGTGACGGACAACGGCGAGCCGGGCACCAGCGATGAGTACGGAATCTTCATCCCGGGTGTGGCGTATGACTCGGGCATGCAGATGCTCGGAGGAGGTAACGTACAGATCCAGGTAAAGTAGGACCGCACTCACGGCTGGCGGTGGCTGAGGACCGGCGCGCGGCGCGCTAACAGGTGCCCCCTGGAACGGCTCGGAGGCGCTGCGCGCCTGGGCCTTCGTCGCCGGGGCTCGATTCCGATGTAGTGCGCGCTC
>Ga0137403_10004695_pt1 | contig 16019 bp, 16 predicted proteins | sample CZOMad2_1_16fung_FD_122057 | JGI IMG/M metagenome (GOLD analysis project Ga0137403, IMG submission 122057) | Vadose zone soil fungal communities from Angelo Coast Range Reserve, California, USA - CZOMad2_1_16fungal (Hybrid Assembly) | ecosystem: Environmental > Terrestrial > Soil > Vadose zone... | reverse complement strand
GTCGGGTCTCTTGCCTAACGGCGATTTGGTACATGATCCGGAGAACGGTACGGAGCCGTGCCTGATGATCCAGCTCAAGGTGACTGGCTCGCTGGAGCCGGCCTGGACAATCGTCAGGCCTGGCTCCAGCGACGACGGTGTCCCTTTCAGCGCCAGAGCGCGCGAGGACATCGGTCTCTTCCGCGTGGACGAGAGGATCGAGGCTCACCTGCGCTGGGGACGCGGCTCGGCTTTGACGAAGCTCACCGCCAAGAAGAGCGGTGCTGATGCGGCGGTAGCCTCGGCCCACCGGGCTGCGCGTGCCGCCGTCTTCGGCTCACCTCCCGAACTTCTCATAGCCGCAGCGGCCGAGGTGGCGGTTGCCGCGCAGTCCATTGGAAGCACAGTATTCACCAACCTGCGGCCGGGGCTCGACCCGGCGAGCAGTGTGCGTCCGCTTGTTTCGGAGTTGGCCTTCGCTCCGAACTCGTTCTTGCTCAGAGATAATCGCGTTCGCGGCTGCCTATCCTGCATAGGCCTAGCCATCTCCGGCCCTAGCTAGCTCCTCTTTGTCACTGCCTAGTCTAGGGCGTCTCTGCAACAGCAGCAGTTCAACTCCCCCAATGACGCTGCGCCCAGCCATTGCCACCCCAGGGATTTCTTGATATCCAGTATCGCTCAAGTTGGACAGTTGGAGGTATGGCCGTATCCGTCCGTTGGAGCGGGATGCCGCTACGTCCCAAACGGGATAAGCGCCATGTCCAACTCGCTGAATGACACCCACGCGGGAGCGTGCGCTAATCACATCCTTGAACTGGCCCATCCAGGTGAACGCGGCGTTATGACTCGGATAGTTGAAAACATATTTGGAGATGAAGCCGGGCAAAACCTGTTGGCTCCCGTGCAGCACGGTGTATCCGAGTTCTACTTGCTGAGACTTGGGTAGTCTGAAGCGAAGAGTAGTCTCAAGTCCGGTGAACGCGAGATTCTGAACGTTGGTAGCTTGCCACGGGGCAGCCGGCGAGTCCTTCACGTAATCGATATCGTCTCGGTCCAGGCGGCGGAAAACGGTAAGCGCGGCCGAGACTCGCCCGCCAGGGTTCCATTCCGGGCCACCCTCAAAACTCCAGGCGGACTCAGGTTTGAGCAGGGGATTACCGCGATTCGCGGGATCGCTGTAATACAAATCTGTATACGTGGGCAGGCGGAAGGCACGGCTAGCACTTGCCCGCATTCTTAGGCCTTCTCCCAACCAAACCCCTCCCGCTACTGTCGGGGCAAATTCAGCGCGGCCACTGCTAAAGATCTCTTCCCGCGCGCCCAGCGATAAAAAGAGACGATGCAAGTATTGGACATCGAGGTTCAGATATCCCGAACCGCGATTGCGCGCATGATGGCCCAGGTTGTTGCTGTCAATCACGTCGCCGTCGGCATCGAGACCGTACGCGAGCGTAGAGTTACTTTTCAGAGCAGATCGGCGCCGGACATCAGCTTGCCAGCTCTGACTCACATGATTGTTTTCATAGACTGTTGGATCTTCCCGGAGCAGGACGAACACATCCGAATGACGCCTGTAACCAAAGGAAAGGCTTGTGTCTTGTCCGACGTCCTGGTTTATCGAGGCGAACCAGCTTTTCGTACGTTCCCAGGAGTCGAAATTGCCGTAAAACTGATCGGCCCCGAAAGGGCGATCGCTTCCAGCGAAGAGAAGATCCGTTCCGCCCATGGCAGTCTTGAAGCGCGTTTCAGAAGAGACTGAGCTACTTCTGTAGTCTCGGTCCGGCCGGAATCCGGTCGAGAAATCTCGGCTGGCTACAATTTCCTCTGACCACGCACGACCCAGGTATGATCCGACTACGCGCTGTTGGTTGAAACCAAAGGTGCCAAAGCCAATCCTGGCCCGGATTTCGGTCGCTCTTGGCGGTCCAGTGAGAAAGTTGACAGCTCCGCCCACCGCATCTGCGCCATAAAGGGTTGATCCGGCTCCGTGCAGCACCTCAATGCGTGAAATGGCCTCGAGCGGAATGGGGATGTCCATATTATGGTGCGCGGTCTGGGCATCGTTGATGCGGAGCCCGTTCAACAACACCAACGACTGGCCAAATGAGGCTCCCCGAATGGAGAGATCGGCCTGCACCCCGTCAGACTCGCGCTGCCTGAGATCGACGGAGGGATCCAGATGTAAGTAGTCGACAAAAGAGTTGTAGAGGAGAGGCTGGTCCTGGGTATCGAGAGAAAGCACCGACCGGTTCGCCTCCGATAGTGGAATCGGCTCAAACGTGCCGGTAACGATGACGGTCTCGGGATCTGTGCTGATTCTCTGATTGTTGCCAGGGCCTTGCTGCTGGCAGAAAAGGAATGCAGAGCTGAGAGATAGAAAGAGTATCCAATTTCTTATCATTAGAATGATTGGGATCCTTTGGGGTTAGCGCCTGCTACTACTGTTTTGAGGTGAGCATCACAGCTGCTGCTCAGCTAACGTCTCGCCAATCGAGAATGACTTTTCCGGAATTCCCGGAGCGCATGGCTTCAAAACCTTGTTCATAGTCTCGCCAGGAAAGGCGATGCGTGATCACGGAAGAGATATCGAGACCGCACTCCAGCATGACGGTCATCTTGTACCAGGTCTCATACATTTCGCGGCCGTAGATGCCCTTGATGGTCAGCATACTGAAGATGACCTGGTGCCAATCGATGGCCATTTCTAATGCTGGAATTCCGAGCATCGCTATCTTGCCGCCGTGGCTCATGTTTTGAAGCATTTCTCGGAAAGCTGCGGGATTTCCCGACATCTCCAAACCCACGTCGAACCCTTCCTGCATCCCGAGCTTCTTTTGAACTTCCTTGAGAGATGTAACCTTCGGGTTCACGGCCAGAGTGACACCAATCTTCTCGGCTAGGGCCAAACGATAAGGATTGACGTCGGTAATCACGACGTGCCGCGCACCCGCGTGGCGCGCTACGGCCGCCGCCATGACGCCGATCGGCCCGGCGCCAGTGACGAGTACGTCTTCACCTAACACGGGGAACGAGAGCGCGGTGTGGACCGCATTGCCGAAGGGATCGAAAATCGCCGCAATCTCAGGTTTGACCTTGGGGTCGTGCCTCCAGATGTTGGTCATCGGCAAAACGATCGACTCCGCAAATGCTCCCGGGCGATTAACTCCGACACCTTGGGTGTGAGCGCAGAGATGTCGACGGCCGGCAAGACAGTTCCGGCAGCGTCCGCAAACGACATGCCCCTCACCACTGACCAATTCTCCAGGATGAAAATCCGCCACATTCGATCCCACGGCGACCACTTGTCCGACGAATTCGTGTCCGATGACCATGGGCACCCGGATGGCTGACTTTGCCCAATCATCCCATTCGTAGATATGGAGATCCGTGCCGCAGATCCCGGTGAACAGAACCCGGACCTTGACGTCGTTGATACCAAGTTCCGGCTCGGGAACATCTTCGAGCCACAGGCCGCGAGCGTCACGGCTCTTGACTAAGGCCTTCATGTCGAGGAAGTCTCCCATCACTTCCAATCAAGATTTTTACCCGAACAGAAGTGGATTCGGGTTGGTCGTTGTTCTTTCTGACGCGGGTTGTAACCGTGATACTCACGGCGTTGCTTCCGTCGAAGGGTCTGCTGTAGCTATCTTCGATGTTCCCAGTTTATCGAACTCCGGCCGTTGCAGGCTTCGGCATTCCCGAATGATCTTGAAAAAGATCCGCACTATCGACTTCTGGCTGAATGGACCTGAATTGTGCTTAGCGACGCGTACCAGAACTTCTCTTTCCCGGTTCTCATCGAACATGGACAGGCCGGCTTACTGCTTCATCCTGGGCAACTCAGCAATGAGTTCGGCCCGCTTGTTGAGCAGTGTGACAATTAGTTTGTCGATCAGGTCAATTCTCGCTCTTTGCTCTCTGATGTCCGGGTTGCTCATGTGGTTGACCAGCTCCTCCGGAATTCATTACCGGTTTGCCCCAAACAAAAACCGCGACTGAGCGAGAGTCGCGGCTTCTCTTGTCTGCAAGTGACCTTCTGTCGTCGGCCCACTTAATTCGCCGATTACTGAACAAATTATCACGGAGCTTGCGCTTCAAAAAGAAAATCATACTGATGGTTCCATAAATTAAATTGATACCCCCAGGCCTTGTTGTCATGCGGACCCTTTACTTTCCACCTACTACCGCGTCGCCGCAAGCCAAGGAGGCGCGTTCGGTGTACGGTTGCACCGACGCGTCCCACTAAGGAGTCCTTCGGGATCTCTGAAGCAATTGTGGCTTCTGCAACGGCTCATGTGGAACATAGTACGAAGAACTCCCAGCGAAGCGGCATTGGAGCGATCGACCGGCGCCTTTCTAAAGTTCAAGCAAAGGCAAGGTAACAAAGAACCAGGAACCAGCCTTACATGGACTCAGAATCCATCGGCATGAACGAAGGTTGCTCGATCGTAATCCTTCCGAATTTCATGGATGTTGAAGACCGTGCTATGCATCACCAAATGCACTCCAGGTGGCAGAAGTTTGGCGGCCAGCAAGCTTTCGGTCAGGTTCTGAATTCCGTCGGAGCAATCGAAGCCTAGAGGAGTCATGGCACCGGTGAAGATGATGGGCAGATCAAGTTCTGGAAGGTTTCTTTCAAGTTCTTGGGCTGTTTGGAGGACGGTGTCCGTACCGTGGGTGATGACAATGGGACAACCTAGTGGAAGACGTTGACGAACAACGGTCAAAATTAACTGACGATCTTCTATGCAGAGGTCCAAAAGGGTCCTTGGCGAGTATCGGCAGGACCTCGACGCGGGTGTGGGGCAATCGGATTTGTGCCAAATAGCGCTCAATCTTAGAGTCGATATTCGCAAGCTCCCCGGATCGCTCACAGAAGCTGTTCTCAATCGTCCCGCCAGCTGTAATCACACAGATAATTCTCAATTGTTCCGATCTTGCTAGGTGTTCACGGCAACGAACTGATTCCCGACCAGAAAGCCTTTTTCAACACTCGACGACGTTAACAGCCAGGCCGGCGAGAGAGGTTTCTTTGTATCGTGCCTGCATGTCTCGCCCAGTTTCATACATCGTGCGAATGACTTGATCCAAGGAAACTTTGTGGTCGCCCTGCCCATTCATCGACAGGCGTGCTGCGTTGACGGCTTTCACCGCTCCAAAGGCGTTTCTCTCGATGCAAGGAATCTGTACCAGCCCTCCGATGGGATCGCAGGTCATTCCCAGATTATGTTCCATACCAATCTCGGCCGCATGTTCAACTTGCTCGTTCGTGCCACCCAATGCAGCAACCAAACCTCCAGCAGCCATCGAGCAGGCCACACCGACTTCCCCTTGACAGCCAACTTCGGCGCCCGAAATCGAAGCATTTTCTTTGTAGAGTGTCCCAATCGCCGCGGCGGTCAAAAAGTAACGGAAAATGCCCTGATCGTCTGCCCCATCCACAAAGGCTTGATAGTACTGGGCGACAGCGGGCACGACACCGGCAGCGCCGTTCGTAGGCGCGGTGACTACCCGCCCGCCTGCGGCGTTCTCTTCGTTGACTGCGATGGCGAAGACGTTGATCCAATCCACCACCGCGAGTGGATCTGAAGTATCACGTTCACAAAGAGATCGGTACAACTCTGGCGCGCGGCGGCGTACGTTCAGCCCTCCCCCGAGAATCCCCTCCGTCTTGAGACCGCGGTGGGTACAATCCTTCATCACCTGCCAAATTCGCGAAATGCCGGCACGAATCTCCTGGTCTGACCGTAAAGCCTTCTCGTTTTCGAATATCAGCTGCCAAATCGGCTTATCGTGTTCTTCTCCCAACCGCAAAAGGTCCACCGCGCTATTGAACGGATAGGGAACGGCGACCCGGTTGGTTACCGTGAACTCTTCTCCTTCGGCCAGAATGAACCCACCGCCGATGGAGTAGAAAACCTTGCGGGCGAGGGGTTGTTTACCCCAGTTGTACGCCATGAAACGCATCCCATTCGAATGTCCGGGCAGAACTTCATTCTTGTGAAACACGAGATCGTGGTCGCATTCAAAGCCAATCGGGTGTTTGCCTTGCAACCGAATGAACTTGCGCTCACGAATCTCCGCAAGCTTAGCCTCAATCGTCCTAGGCTCTACTTCGTCTGGCTTTTCCCCGCTGAGGCCAAGGAGAATCGCCCGATCCGTGCCATGGCCGATTCCAGTCAGCGCGAGCGATCCATAGAGATCGACGCTTATGGCATCGGTTTCCGAGAGCAGGGCCTCGCTGGCGAGTTCTTCGACAAATCGCGCGGCTGCCCGCATGGGGCCGACCGTATGCGAACTCGAAGGCCCGATACCGATCTTGAACAAATCAAAGATGCTGGTCACACGTTCACCTTGAGGATCCTCTTCGTTGCTGACTTCCCTTCTCCTCCGCCTGCCCTCGATCGTACTGGGGAGCGAACCGATCAAGTTGCGCGGGGCTCCCCGACGCAAGGCGCGGATTAGTGAACCTTCGGCAACCTCTCAAGACACGCATTTTCGATACCGTCGAGCGCCTCCCAAAGATGGCGCGCTGCAGCTTCCCCAGCCTTGAGAGTCGCCTCCATTCTCTCTGGATTCGATCGGAGACGCTTCTCCAGCTGAACTCTCCAGACCCACGAGTGAAACAGGTCTGCCGTGGTGTGGAGGATGAAATAGCCACAGGTATGATCGGTGGCTCCGTACTTATCGGTGAGGCCTCGCCACTTCTCGCGGCATACGCGTGACACCTGCGACTCGTAGGAATAAAAAACGGCCAACACCTGCTCCGGGGTCCCCTCTTTCCCCGCTTGTTTGAAGAAGAGAATCAGATCTCTCACCCCCGAAGTCGGCTCGTAACCGACGGGAAACGGTCCCGCTCCGATCCCTTCGACGAAGTCGAGCCACAAGTCAGCGTGCGAACGCCGCGTGTCGCCGCCCATTTCATCACGCAGGTTTTTTAAAACTGCTTCCCGAAGCTCGCTTTTTTCCAGGCGGCGCGCGAATTGGGCGAGGCAGCGAGGAAACGATTCCACATGGTGGTAGTAGTCTAAGGCATACTGCTGGAGATCTTTGAGGGTAAGATCGCCTCGACTCCAGGCCTCGTAAAAGGGATGGCGAAGAAGATCGTACCGGGCAATCGATTGCTCCAGTCGAGCAAAGAATTCCTGAACTTCCATTGATATTCTCCTTAGAGTTCTAGTGTTTGTGTCGATTGGGGCTCGCGAATCGAAGCCTGCGCTCCTCACGCAGTGTCCGCATCAAGCTCTCAAGTCCCACGTCAGCCAAGCATCTCTTTGTCCCGTTAGCCTGGACCGCCCTCGACCATCGATTTTGGCGATCTCTTCTGTGTCACCGACTTGGTCACTTCCATGAACGCTTTCGCAGCGGGAGATTGGGAGTCGCTTCCTCGCCGCGCGACCCAGAGGGTGCGCTCCTCCGGAAACTCCTCAACGCGTTTCAGCTTGAGCTTCCCCATTTCGGCTTCTTCCTGAACGCACATACGGGGAACGATGCCAATACCCAACTTCCTTTCCACCATCCTCTTGATCGCTTCAATGCTTGCGCTCTCCACCGGCACGTTCAGCGTGGTGTGAAAACGCCGAAATGCCTCCACTACTGTTTCGTGGAGAGAAGAGGAGTCACCTTCGATGATGATCGATTCCAAGCCCAAGTCGGCGATGTGAAGGGTTTGTTTTGATGCCAGAGGGTTGTCTGGACTCATGATGACAACCAACTCGTCGCTCATGATGGGGTGGGCTTCGAAGAAGTCGTGATCGCTGGGGCAATATGCGACCAGCGCAATATCGATGCGATGCTGTGCCAAGGCCAGGAGCAGCGCGTCGGAGTGATCACAAGTCACCTCGACCTTGACCTCGGGACAGAGCTTGTGAAATACCTGCGTGAGCTGGGGAAGGAGGTACAGGTTGATACTTTCGTTCGACCCGATACGCAAGGTGCCACGGCGCCCCTTGCTGATTTCCTGGAGAGTGCCGAGAGCCTCGTCGTGAAGGGCCAGCATGCGTCGTGCGTACTTTACGAGAGCTTCGCCGGCCGGCGTCAGCGCGTGCTCTCGTGGCTCGATCCGATCAAAAAGAGAGGCCCCAATTTCGACCTCCAATTTACGCAGAGCCATGCTCACCGCCGGAGCGGTTCGAAATACACGTTCTGCCGCTTTCTGGATGCTGCTCTCTTCGACGACGGCGACCAGCATTCGCAGTTGCATGAGTTCCATGGTTCCGACTTATGCTTCTGACTTCTGTTTCTTGCTACTGCCCTGGATTCTTTTCAGGATTTGGCGCTCCGCTTTGCGGGTTTCGTTCACGACTCCGCCATGTGTGAGGTTTAGAGCACGACCCTGCGAGCAACAGTCGATAATGGCTGCCTGGCGATTGTGGATTAGCCCCAGATCGGCACTGTCGTCGTGACGCACAGCCGTTATAGGGTTGCTTGGTATAAGACCCAGTCCGGGCCCTCCTTGATTTCGGGGCGGGACTGTCTGAGTGGGTGCCAATCTTCCGGCGTCCGGTCGACATGGCGTCGCCTTGGGCCCAACCGCCATGGCGACTCGCCCGGTTCGAACCATCTCAATGATGATGCAAGGGCGAAGTATCTCTACCAGAACATCGATCTGATCCGGAGTCCCGGTTGCTTCGAGAACTAGCGATTCCGGACTCTGCGCCACTACCCGTGCGTGAAATTGATCCACCAGTTCCTTCGGCAAAGAGACTCTCAGGTCCTTCGCGGCGCAGATCTTGATCAGCGCTAGCTCATATTCGATCGCGGCGTTACCAGTGATCCGTTCTACTAAGGTGACATCCAGTAGCTTGTAGAGGTTGGCTTCAACTTGCGCTGATGCCTCCTCTGCAGTGTCGGCCCCGATGATCATGCGGGAAATGCCCTGTCGATGGGTGCGGCACACGGTAAGCGACCCGATGTTGAACCCAAGCTTCCGAAAAAGAGAAACCACGCGATTCAGCACGCCCGGCCGGTCGTGGACGTAAACCGAAAACGTCTGCAGCATTGTTTACTCTGCGTATTGACGTAGCCCGAGTTCGTTGCTGATTTTCCTAAACTATGCTGTCCAAGTTCGTAAAATCAAAAAAGGCCGTCATTTCTTAAATGACGGCCCTTTCCGGGGAAGTCCTGTCACCGGGCGTCATCCACCTCCAACTACAAAACCCATGACGATGCAAAAGACAAAAGACACAATTGCCGCCCAATATCGAAAGAACAAGGAGTTTCGACGGCCCGCAGATGGGCAATGCGTGAAGAGGGCCTCGGGAAACGGTGTCTCTGTCAACATCGCGGGTGTAAATCAGTCCGAAATGGAACCATGATGTAGTAACACAACAATGACCGATGGTTCTATTCAATTATGTTTACGGTTGTAAAAGTATTTCTGTGGTTTAGGATGTCACGACTTCACGCCTCGAGATTGCATCCCTTCTCGATTTGCCTCACTCGAAATCCTCCGAAGGGACTCGGCAGAGCTCTGAGCGCCGCTCGTGAACATCGAAGCAAGACATCGGCCTCTTCACGGTCATCAAGCAAAGAATGTTCTCCTCCAAACCTCGGCCTGGCTTCTGCTCTTCAAATGAAACATGAATCCAAGAAAGCGTAAGAACGAGCGCACAGGGCAGGCTATAAGAACCGCGAAAGCTAGCTGCACCGCGACGAAATAAAGAATCATCGAGACTCACGGTTTCGGACAACTTCTCGGCAGCTCTTCGAGCAGGACCATTCCGCTTGCACCGATCAACTCTTAGCAGGCTCGATGGAGACAAACTCCTACCGCGCTACTTATATATACCGCCGAGAGACGGATTGTGTACCAACATTTTCCAGAATATTAGAGTGGCTCGTTAAGTTGAAGGTCAACATGCAGAGAGTTCTCGGGGGAATACAGCAATTTCGAGAATGTCGCAGAGGAGTCGATTCGCGGTTAGTTTAGTATGGACCGGACGCAACGCTCAGAACATATTTTAATTTCTCGTTACTTGGTACAAAGTCACAACAGCGAAGACATTCATTAAAATCGATTCTGAAACCCATCACCCACCTAACGTCGGGCACTTCGCGTCTCCCTTGTCTTCAATTGATTGGCACGTGCTGCAAACGAGGCGCAAACAATGTTGTAATCGTGGAGTGCCGGCCGTGACGATGGTCCTCAGTTCCACTTACGGTCCAAATCGCCATCGATCGCATAGTCCTCGGTCGCGTCGCGCAGCTGGTTGCCGACCCGCCCCGGGGAAAGGTTGAGGGCGTTCAGGCGGGAGATGGTCCCTCGGCCAGGTTCGCCCGTACTTCTGCGATGCTCATCGTAACGGCCGTGACTCGGCCGACAATGTCGGCGTCGGTTGGATAACGGACATGCCTGGCTCGTGCTCGCGTATGGGGAGTGGGAATAAGAATCAACTGGTCGCCGTGCAACTCGCACCAACAACACACGTAGCTACCCCGGAGCTCAACGAAATAGATCGGACGGTCAAAGTCGTTCTGCCAATTCCCTATGACCTTTCTCTGTCTGGAGTCTATTTTCACGAAAGACCCAGGACGGACCAAAGGGTGCAGGGTGTAATCCTCTATCCCGATATACCCATACACCGAATTTCGCCAATCCATCTGCTGCAACAAGTCAATTGGAATGTCGGCCCTGCCTTTAAACATCTCGGTCACGAGATTGGTTCTTTCTAACTGAACCTCTTTCTGAAGTTCAAGGGAGGCTAGGAGGATCCGCCCCGTGCCCTCCGGCACTTTTCCCACAAGATAAGTGCGCGGCAAAGCCAACGCGATGTGCTGCTTTTCGATTTCACCGAGGGAAACATCAAAAAACGCCGCGATCTTGTCGTAGCTGCAGCCGTAGATCACACAGAGGCTGTAGAGCTTGAAAAACGTTGGTTTGAGCTTTCCATTCTCGATGTCGGCCAGCCAGGCGTGGGAGATGTAGTAGTCCTGGGATTTTCTTTGTTGTGCGATGCCGTCGCTCAAACGCTCCACGTCACGAAGAGACAAGCCTAAACGCTCACGCTCTGCTCTCAGCCGCTTACCGGATTCTTGGCTGGACGACAACGTCAACCTCGTGCGGCGAACTCCGAAAGTCGGCTATGTTATCGCAAACCGCCCCTGCGTCAACAAACATTATGAACCATGTTACGTAAACCGGACGAGCTGGGATTGAGTCTCTCTTCCCCCGGTCGGTGATCCGACCTAGGGTGCGACCTGCACATGTGGAGGTCTGATGGTTGTATCTACCCGGTCTTGGCTGCAGATCGACGGAGGCCGGTCACGATTCAGGACAGATCACAAATAGTTGTGGCGATATCTGAGCATCCTGGCTTACAGGTTGAAAGTCTGCGAGTAGATATCGCTGAACGGGCCTCCGAGAGAAGTTTGGCTCCAGAAATGACTTGTCTGGTGTCAGCGGCTCTGCAGGGATCGACGGCGAACCCGAAAACATTGCAGGAAAGTTTGTGGCGAGAGACTTGCCGGTCGGCCCCAAGCCGGAGTCAAGAAGGAATGCAGACCTCGTTGAAAGGGTCCAATCCGTATTGTCGAGTAAGGGGCTCTCTCTCTACCAGACATCGCGGCGGTCGGAGACGTTGTACGGTCGCTTTTCTCCCCACTTCCTTCCCCACAATCTCTACTACGAGCTCCGTCGTGGCACGTTTAGTCCGAGTATCTACCAGATAGTGGCACTGAGCCGTATTTCCGGCTATCGTTTGGCGGATTGGTTGCGTGTCTTTGGGTTTGATCTCGAAGATATTCCGCGGTTGCAAGTGTCGCTCGCTTCAAAGCGCACACTACTTCTTGATTCCCTGGCTGACCGCGAGGCCTGGGCTCCGTGGCTCCGCAACAAAATCAACAATACCGCCGTACCCCCGATCGCGCCCCTCACGCAGATGCTGGAACTAAGTCAAGTCAGGCGAATCCGGTCTATGCCGGAAATAAGCAATCGAGGGTTCCTCTATGCAAAGATCGGGCTCGAAGACGCTCTTGCCTTTCCCGATCTCGTTCCGGGTAGCGTCGTCCGGGTAAATCCAGATGTGGGCAAGGATCTGGTCCCCCGGAGAAATGGCACAACCTCGAGTCACCTATTCCTGGTCGAGCATTCGAAAGGCCTCTACTGCAGCCGGCTACGCGCGATCGGTGACAACTTAGTTGTGCCGGTCAGCACACAGCTCACTTATCCCCAAATCGAACTGCGCCTTCCGCATGAAGCCCGGGTGCTCGGTGTCGTAGACGCCGAGATTCGGCCCATGCTAAAAATCGTCCCACCCCAGGTCCCCGAGGAGTTGGCCAATCTGTGGAAACCCCGGCCGCTTGTAGCTGAAGCAAAGATAGGACCATTGCTTCGGAAGGCGCGGACGAACATGAACCTTTCACTCCGTGAGGCGTCGGCGATGAGCCGCCGCGTCGCCGCGCTGCTGGGTGAGGAACGATACTTTCTTTCCCCGAGCTCACTGTCCGACTATGAAGCGATCGACACCTCGCCGCGGCATTTCCACAAGGCCATCACTCTTTGCTCGGTCTACGGCGTTCAGTTCCAGACGTTTCTGGGCGCAATTGGCATCAAGCCCGAGGAGACAGGTGGCCAAGCGATGCCGGACCACCTCATTCCCAGGCTCTTCACGCCAGGCCCGTTCGACCACGCGGGGGAGGACGCGACGCCAGCTCCCGATGGATTCCTTCGAGAGCTCCTAGCAAGGTGCGAGGAAATTCCGTTCTTCTTGCGGGAGTCAGTAGGGACACTCTCCGGCCTAACAGACCCCGCTCTAGGCGACTTCTTCTGGATCGGTGGAGAGCGTAATGCGCTGCATCCGTCTTTGACCAATGGCTTGTTGGTGATCGTGAATCGCCGCAAGAGGAGACCATTCCATTTCAGGTCCAAGCCGATATGGCAGCAGCCGCTTTATGTCCTGCAGAAGCGGGATGGAACATACCTGTGTGCGTGCTGCGGTATTGAGAACGATAACCTGGTCGTGCACCCCTATTCCGAGCACTTCTATCGGCCGGCGCAAATGCGATACCACCAGGACGCAGAGGTCTTGGGGGAAATTGTCACAGTGGTGAGAAAACTGACATGATACCGTCAGCTTTCCAAACGATCACCGTTGTCTCGGTTGGAAGCCACTCTGCAGGAATCCTGGGAAATGCACCGAGTTGATTGAAATCCGAACACTTCACGGATTCTCTGGACAGGTTTGTTGCCCACCATCTACCGTCGCTTCAGGCGGGAGCAGTTGCCTTCTTCATCACAAGAACGCGGCCTTGGATGGTCTTGGCTCCCGAGCGAACTTCGCTGGCTCTCAAATCAGGTTCGACCACTCTTGCCTTGGCACTTGGCCAGTTTTTTGTGCATCACCGCCGGAAGCCTTCTCGCGCTCCTCACTCCGCTCGCGCTCAAGTGGCTTATCGATCAGGTTATCCCACAAAGAAAGGTGAGCTTACTTCTTTCGGCGGTGGGCCTGATCTTTCTCAGCTATCAAGGCAGGATGGCACTCACCAGTCTAGGCACCTACGTGATGCTGAGTGCTGCACAAAAAACTACCCTCACCTTGAGAATGAACTTGCTGCGACATCTGGACACGCTCTCTGCGAACTACTATGAGGAAACATCAGTGGGTACAGTGATGTATCCGCTGAAAGAACCAATCGACGAGATCGCTCTCTTCGGAGCCGATCTCATGCCGGCGATTCTCCGAGCGCTACTGACGACCTGCGTCACGGTCGCTACGATGTTTGCGCTCAACCCGGCCCTGACATTCTCGGTGCTTCCTCTGATTCCTGCCTTCGTGATCGCGCGGCAGCACTTTCGACGCCGACTCGCCCTTGATTCTGACATTGCCCAGGGAGACCGGCTGGCATGGAGCGACTTCTTAGAGGAACATCTCTCATCCGTGATTTCTGTGCAGCTACTCGGACAGCAGCAACGCGAGGAGCGAAGGGCTTTCCAGCTCCTAGCTCGCTCATTCCGGTCGCAGCAAAAGCTGTTCAGAAGCGGTGTCTGGTTCACGGTTGGCAGTTCCCTGGCGGTGATTGTCTCAATGTGCACGGTCATTGGCTATGGCGGCGTAAGTGTGCTCGCGGGCACGTTGAGTGTGGGTAGCCTGGTGGCCTTTTACGGCTTCGTGACACAGTTGTTTGAGCCGCTCGCAGGCGCCGCCGAGCTCTACACCCGAGCCCACAAGGCTTTCGCCAGCATCCGCAAAGTGCAGTCCGCCCTAGCCCTGAACCCAAGGGTCACGAACTCCCCCGCCGCGGTTCCTCTGGTACAAGAACATCCGGCGCAGATCGACTTCCTCGGGGTTGAGTTTAGCTACGACACACGGAAGGATGTGCTGCACATCCCGTCACTCCGAATTCTGCCTGGTGAAAGAATCGCCATCTGCGGTGAAAACGGCGCAGGCAAGAGTACGGTGGCAAAACTTATAGCACGGATCTACGACGTAGATTCGGGCTCCATCCGCATCGGAGGCAAGGATATCCGGGATATTGACCTCGAGAGCCTACGCCACTACGCGTGCTATCTGCCGCGAGACCCGATTCTTTTCAATGGAACCCTCGCTTCGAACCTGCACTTCGTGAGGCCCGCAGCGTCGGATCATGAACTCGAGAAGGTGATTCAGGTCACCGGTCTTTCGCCCTATATCGCGACGCTAACAGACGGTCTTCGTCAGCGAATCGGTCCGGGGGCGTGCCAGCTTTCGGGTGGTCAGCGGCAGCGCCTCGCCATAGCGAGGGCGCTTCTCCGGCAGCCGCAGATCCTGATCTTGGATGAAGCGACCTCTTGTCTCGACGCCTCTTCCGAGGACCTGCTTTTTCGAGATGTGCAGCAAAGCCTTGGTGCGTCGACACTCATTGTCATTTCCCACCGCCTTTCCACGTTATCCAGCTTCGAAAGAGTTGTCGTTCTTCGTGGTGGCCATATCGTCGAGGACGGTAATCCCGATTCCTTCCTGTTTGCCCAAGGCGCTTACTCCAGGCTCTTCGCTTCCAATACGTCGTGAACGGCCATTGCACCCACGAATCTTCGCTGTGAGAGCCGCAAGAGGTGACCTTGCTGCTCAAGAAAGGCAGTTGGTGTGCTTCAAAATGCGGTAACTAGTGGCATGTCGCAGAGTAAACGTTACTAACTGAGATGCGTCAATATCAGTGTGGCTATTTCCACTGAGTTGATCCTCAACGCTTCCCAACAAGACGAACTGGTCGGGATTTCTCAGTCGCGTTCGCTGCCAGCCGGATATGTGTTTCGCGCCAAACTGATTTTAATGCTGGCTGAAGGCGCCTCCGTCCGGACGATCAAACACAAGCTCGGAACCACGGCTCCGACCGTTGTTCGGTGGAAGGAGCGTTTTCTGTCAGGTGGTGTCGACGGGCTGGACACGTATCATCCCGGGCAGCCGCGAGCGTTCTGACGCCCGCCTTGCGCGCCCGGATTCTGGCTGCCACTCGGAAAAAGCCAGCCGATGGATCAACGCACTGAAGTTGCCGCAAACTCGCGGCCCATCTGGGCGTCAGCAAAGATGTGGTGCACCGGGTGTGGAAAGAAGCGGGCCTGAAACCGCATCGGATCGAGCGTTACCTGGCCAGCGACGACGCGGATTTCGAATCGAAAGCCGCCGACATCATCGGTCTGTACCTGAATCCAGCGCGGCACGCGGCAGTGTTGTGCGTGGATGAAAAGACGGCGATTCAGGCGCTCGACCGGCTCGATCCGGTACTGCCGCTTTCGCCGGGCCGCGCCGAGCGTCACGGGTTTGAATACTTCCGTCACGGCACGTTATCGCTGTGTGCGGCGCTGGATACGCAATCGGGCAAAGTGCTCGGCAAGACTGCCGCCCGCCACACCAGCCAGGAGTTTGTGAAGTTCCTCACAGAGGTCGTCGAACGGGCGCCGGCGCGGGAGGTCTACATCATTCTGGACAATCTGTCGGCGCACAAGAGTCAGGGGGTCGCGATTTTCTGGCGACGCATCCGAACGATTCGTCGTGGCTGAATCAAGTCGAGATCTTGTTTTCCAAGGTCGAGCGCGACGTGATTGCTCGCGGAATCTTTACCAG
>Ga0137403_10004694_pt1 | contig 16021 bp, 16 predicted proteins | sample CZOMad2_1_16fung_FD_122057 | JGI IMG/M metagenome (GOLD analysis project Ga0137403, IMG submission 122057) | Vadose zone soil fungal communities from Angelo Coast Range Reserve, California, USA - CZOMad2_1_16fungal (Hybrid Assembly) | ecosystem: Environmental > Terrestrial > Soil > Vadose zone... | reverse complement strand
GATCAATAGCTCATGCCATTTACGGGCGCACACTGCGTTGAACAGAATTAGTTGTCTGGGAACGCAGTGCCGTTGACAGAGACAGTCTCCTGCGCGCCGGAACTTTCGGTAACGATCAGCGTGCTAGTGAATGTGCCATAGGCGACCGGGCTGAAGGTCACCGTGACGGTGCAAGTTGCACCTGCCGATAGGATAGATCCGCATGTGTTCCCCTGAACGAAAGAGGGATCGCCGCTCATGGCGATTCCGGCGATCCCGACGGAGCCTCCGCTGGTGTTAGTTACACTAACAGTCTGGCTGGGGCTATCGCCGATAGTGTAGCCGGAGAAATTGAGCGTTGCCGGGGACAAGCTGAGGTGACGCGGGAGGAGGCCTGTTCCCGCGAGAGTTACGGCTTGCGACGCACCCAAGTTGCCCGAATCGTCACTGAGGGTCAGCAGCCCGGTTTCCGGACCGTTGACCGTAGGCGCAAAAGATACATTGGCTATACAGCTCGCTCCCGCAAGCAGTGTACCCGAGCAATTATTTGTCTCAGGAAAATCGGCACTCGCCGAAATGCCAGAAAAGTTCAGTGGGCTGCCCCCGAAGTTCGTGATTGTAACGGCTTGGGAATTGCTCGTGGTTCCGATATCCTGGTCGGCGAAAGTCAAAGTTGTGGGTGAAAAGCTGAGTGCAGAGGGACGCGGACTCGGCACCAGCGCGGGAGTCGCTCCGAAGACGTAGTAGGGACCGTAATATTGGGTCAACGCGCTTGATGAGGTGAGAACGCCCATCATGTTGTCCACAATTTGCGCTCCGCCCCCTCCTACAAGGACCATTCCACTCGAATCGACGGCAATGCTGTGTGGCGTTGCAGTAGAGCCCAGGTAGATGGACGTCCAGTTGACTCCCGTCATATCGTCGACGCGAATCACCGCGGGCTGATAATACTCCGCATCGGCGACGTAAATCTTGCCTGCCGGGTCCACGGCAACCCCAATGGGAGATTGCAAGGAATAGATGTAGCCGTTGATCACCGGGGACTGCGTTAACGTAGTCCAATTGGTGCCGTTCATATCATCCATGCGTACAAGCCGTCCATTGCCGGAATCCGCCACATAGATCCGTCCGCTGGCGTCAAACGCAACGGGCGCGACGTACTGTGCGAATTGACCAACGCCGGACCCGATGCCGCTCATGACGGTCCAGTTTGTGCCGTTCATGTCGTCCATACGGACCAGCTGGTTGTTGCCTGTGTCCATCACATAAATCCTGCCGGCGGAATCGACACTAATGCCGGATGGATTCATGAACTGGCCGACAGCTGAACCCGACGTGCCGAAGGTCGTCCAGTTCGTGCCATTCATATCGTCAATGCGGACGACGCGGCTGTTGTACGTATCGGCGACGTAGATTCTGCCTGCGGAATCCAGCGCGATGCCGTATGCGCCGTAAAACTGCCCGACATCACTGCCTTGCGTTCCATACGAGATCAGGTTGGTGCCGTTCAGGTCGTCCGAGCGAAGAATCTGGCCGCTATTTGAGAAGTAAAACGGCGTGTAGGCAGAATTATAGGCCGTTGTTCCCTTGGCTGCAGCGCCTCCAGTTCCAAATCTCTGAGAGGTAAGGCCGGTGATCGCTTGCGTCGCGCCATTCATACTCCAAGTGCCGCTAATGTAGCCAGTGAAGCTGTAACTGCAAGTGACACGGCCGCCCCTGCCGCCGCCTGAGCAACTTTCCCTAAATGTGCCACTAGTAAAGCTTGCGTTTAGCGCCATAGTCCCGTCATTGGAAAGGAAGGTAAAGCTGCCGCCAGCGCAAAGGCCCGGGGTGGTACTGGGGCAGTGAATGGTCAAAGTGCCGGAGGGTGTGGCAACGGTCGAGTTAATGTTAACGCCGGAACTTACCTGTGTTGAGCCGCCGGAATTGGAAAAACCACCTTGATCGGCGTGCGCCAGAGGAGTCAAAAAGGTTAAAAGAGCGAGAACAAGCGTTTTCTTCATATAGGCACCTTGTCCTCTCCATCGGAAAAGAGAGGCGGAATGGAAAACCTGGAAAGGGCCCTCTTGCAAGAACTAACAATCAGCCATCTTGCTCGACCTGAATATTAAAAGTACGAGAATTTTTTCGAAATTCGTTAGCCTCCGCGCACGAGATTCTATCACAGCGCCTATGAGGTTAATCAACTCGGGCCACTATCGGTTTTGGGGAGCTTGGGCATGGTCTACGAAGCAGAAAACAGGCTCACCAAGCTAACTAAGTCCCTATAAGGGTCCATTTCGTCGGTCTTTGATTTCCTGACGACAAGCCGACTTCCCATCACCAATCCGCCAAACTTCCCATAACCCCGTTTGCATTGACTGGTGTGGCCAACTTCGGGGTGGCCGGCTAACCGGAAACTGACCCGCAACCGCCTGCTCGATAGCCGGCGAGGCTCCAGACGTCCTGGGCCTCTTCATGGCGAAGCAGATAGCGATCGCCGTCGCGGACGATAACGCGAAAGTAGGTAGCTCCCGGCGAATACCAGCGGTCCTCAATCGCCACGATTTCCCTGGCACCATCTTTCAATTTCAGACGCGCCGGCCGTTCGTCTCCCTTGTACCCGGAATAGCAATCCACACGGATAATTTGTTCACGCATGGGCTCTCGATCCCTTGCGGCTCTCTGCCAGCTCAGCGTTCCATGCGGCACCAAGAAAAATGATTACCGCGGAAAGCTGCATCCAGATGATCAAGCCGATCACGGCAGCCAGGCCTCCATACACTACGCTGTAGGGGACGCGGCGCACATAAATTCCAAAGAGCACGTCCACCAGCCACCAAAGCAGCGTCGCGACCATTGCCCCGGGCAGTACATTGCGCATGCTGTCCTCCTGGGGACGCGCGACGCGATAGATCACTGTCAGCGCCAGCATAGCGAGCAAGAATGCGGCGGCGGGGAAAAAGACATTCCACCATCCCTGCAAAATGGCGTGCTTCCCAACTTCATGAGCAATCCATCGCCGCAGAGGCCTGCCCAGAACGCCAAGAATAGCCGCCCCCAATAGTGGCGCAATCGTCACCAGCAGCAGCATCAAGCCACGAACTTGCCGGTGCACGAACCCCAGTTTATCGGTGTCTCCATAAATAGTTTGAATTCCCTGCATTACCAGCTTCATTACCTGGGAGCCGGCCAGCAGCGTTCCCGTCCAGCCCAGTGCCGCGATCTTCCAGGCTTCCGGCCCGCGCTTCACCAGGAATTCCGAAACAATTGCCTGGCTGCCGGGCGGCAAGAACTGGGTAAGATCGGCGATCAGGTCGAACAGGCTGGTCCTGCCGCCGAGGCGGCTGGTGGCCAGCGCCACAGCAATCAGCAAAGCCGGGAAAAAAGCGAGGAAAAGATTGAAGGCAATGGCCTGCGAGATCATGCTGCATTGCGGAAAAACTCGCGCAAACATTCCATAAATTCGCCGCAGAAACCTGGCCGCCCCACTCATAGCGGGGCATTATACCTGCCGGAGACATCTTGTGTACGAAGCAGCTGAGCCGGCCGTGATTCCGGGGGAGCTGGTTGAGAATTGCGAAAGCTGCGACAAGATTGTTCCGCTTTTCTCGCGCCAGCAATAAATCATTGGACAAATCTTGCGCAGAACAGCCGCTCACCCGTTCGAATAAGGCAGTACTCTCTATGAGGCGTGCCGTCGCTGGCCCTCTCAGGAGAATCATGTTCACTGTTCCGGTGTTGCTGCTGCTGCTCTTTGACCTGCTACTTTTTTTCGCAGCAGCTCTTTACTTCGATAAAAGCGCGCAAAAATGGGAGAACTTCCTGCTCAGCGGGCTGTTCCTGTTTTCCGGCATGCCCGCGCTGATCTACCAGGTCGTTTGGCAGCGCGCCCTGTTTTCGATTTATGGCGTGAACGCCGAATCCGTAGCCGTGGTTGTGAGCGCTTTCATGCTGGGCCTGGGTCTCGGCAGCCTTGCGGGCGGTTGGATTTCGGCGCGTTTTCCTCGCCGCGGCATCCTGATTTTTGGACTCGCGGAACTGGGAATTGCCATCTTCGGCCTTTTTTCACTGAGTCTTTTCCGTTGGGTGGCGGCTTACACTGCCGGCGCGAACTTGCCCTCGGTGGTCATCTTCAGTTTCGCTCTACTGCTTGTCCCCACGATGCTGATGGGCGCCACGCTGCCGATCCTGGTGGAGCATCTGGTACGCCGCTCCGGGCTCGTCGGCGCTTCCGTTTCCCGGCTTTATTTTGTGAACACACTGGGCTCGGCGCTGGCCTGCTATTTTTGTGCGCGGTTTCTAATGCGTGAGTTGGGCCAAGCCGGTGCTGTTGCGCTGGCCGCTGGTCTCAACACCATCGTCGGTGGCACAGCCTATTTGTACGGACGCCGTAAAACCGATGCATCCGCCTCAATTCCTGCCGCACCCTCTCTAGCGGCGGGCGGCGCCTCTCCGATCAAGCTGCCGATGGCCATGTTCCTTGCCGGAGTTTCGGGATTTCTTGCGCTGGGGTTTGAAATCGCATGGTTTCGCGTTTTCTCCATGGCTGCGGCGGATCGTGCTCCAGCTTTTGCTCTGTTGCTCTCGACATTTCTGGCGGGCATCGCCGCGGGAGCTTATCTTTCGGAAAAATTGACGGAGAATGCCGCTCCGAACACCGTCGCGCAGGTCATCGGTGTGCTCCTGCTGGTGGCGGGGGGCATCTCGGCCTATCTGCCGGCACTGGTGGCCGCGGCAAGAGTTCATCGCTGGTCGTTCCTGGCGCCGGCTCCGGCATTTTTTCTTACAGCAGGGCTGCTCGGCTCGGTGCTCCCGCTGTTGTGCCAGCTTTCCGTTTCAGCGGATGAAAAAGCGGGGAGTGGCGTCAGCCTCGTCTACGTTTCGAATATCCTTGGCTCAGTTCTGGGGAGTCTGGGGATTGGGTTCGTGCTGATGCAGCACTTCGGACTTCGTCAGATTTCTTTGCAATTGGGAATTGCAACGGTGCTGACAGGAGGCCTGGTTCTTTTTATCGCACGGAAAGAAGCTAAATTGCCGCCGGCATGGGCGACGCTGCTTTTTGTTGCGGCGCTCGCGGCGGTGCCGCTGGCCTCACCGCGATTTGATCTGCTGTACGAAAAGCTCACCTTCGGAAACCGGCTGGATTCCCGCACTACTTTTGCGCGCCTGGTGGAAAATCGCAATGGCGTCATTGGTGTGACGCAAGAGGCCGCGGTATTCGGCGGCGGCGTTTACGACGGCTATTTCCGCATCGATCCCAGCCACGATTCGAATCTGATCATCCGCGCTCTGGCTTTGAGCGCCTTCCATCCGAACCCGAAGCGCATCCTGATGATCGGCTTGTCCTCCGGTTCCTGGGGACAAGTCTTCGCAAACCATCCACAATTGGAATCGCTCGATGTCGTCGAAATCAATCCGGGCTACCTTCAACTCATCCCGCAGTACCCCGTGGTGAGCTCGCTGCTCCAGAATCCCAAAGTTCACATCTACGTCGACGACGGCCGCCGCTGGCTCATCGCTCATCCCGAGGCCCGCTATGACGCCATCATTTGCAACAGCACTTATTTCTGGCGGGACCACGCTTCCAGCCTCATCTCCGTCGAGTTTTTCGAACTAGCTCACAAGCACTTGAATCCCGGTGGAGTCTTTTATTTCAACACCACCGAATCCGCCGAGGCCATCGCCACCGCCTTGCATGTTTTTCCTTTCGGTTTGCGGGTCATCAATTTCCTGGCGGTGAGTGATTCTCCGATGCAGGTCGATATGCTGCGTTGGGTCGACATTCTCCGTCAGTACAAGATCGACAACCACTATCTTTTCGATCCCGCCAACCCCGAAGCGCAGCAGACCCTAGCGGAATACGTGCGCTTCGCCGGCAGCATTAACTTGCCCCCAGAGCAGGTGGGGTTCGAAGGTTCCGCTTCCTTGCGCAAGAAGTACGAACATGAGCGCCTGACCACGGACAACAATATGGGCCGCGAATGGGAACTTGACGTTCCCATCCCCTGGCGTTAGTTTTTCGCGGAACACTGAAAAAACCTGGGCCTTTCTGTGGCGAAAGCAGTTCCCTATTCAGGCCTGTTTTTCCATGTGGATGACAGGGAGCGCTTCGCCATTCACCAGGGGAATCGAGATGGGCTTCACGGCAACATAGCCCTTTACACCGAAGAGCTTGGCCCCAGTCAGCGTTGCCCCCATCTCGTAGCGAGTAAAGCCTGCGGCCCTGGCCGCGTCTTCGCAGGCCTGCAGGATTAGCGTGCCGACGCCGCGGCGCGCCCATTCCGGATGAATGAAGAACGCGCGAATCTTGGCAGCATCCCGCAGCGGGTCCAGCAGCAAATCCTCGCGAGCGGTCCATTGGTCGCTCCCGTAGAGTGTCTTGCGCTTGCTCCAGCCGCCGCATCCGACGATCATCGAGCGAGAAGGCGAGTTCTTTTCTCCAGCGCCAGCGATACCTTCTGCCGCGGCTTCCGCCACGATGTACGTCCCGTCGGCGATGAGCTGGCTATCCACGCCAAAAACAGTTTTGAGCGCGCCCTCGATCTGCGCGGCCGTGTAATCCTGCGTTTGCAAGCCACGCACCGAGGCATCGATCAGCTGACGGAGAACGGGGACATCTTTGGGAATAGCCAGGCGCAGGCGAATGTCTGTTCGCATCGTCACTCGAACGCAGCAACCGAGAACCGGATTCTACCGCTGAGCAACAGGGGAGCACGACAAAATTCGATCTGTCGAAGATCCGGGACTGCTATGCTTCACCATTCGAACGCGGCATCCTTCGCACGAGGACGGCTGACCTCCAATGCTATACATGGTTATCGAGCGATTTAAGAATCAGGACGCTCAAGCGGTTTATCGCCGCTTCCGCGAGAAGGGGCGCATGGCGCCTGATGGCCTCGCTTACCTGGAAAGCTGGGTGGAGGTGAACTTCGATCGTTGCTTCCAATTGATGGAGTGCGCTGATCCGCGCTTGCTGGAGGAGTGGGCAGACCACTGGCGCGATCTCGTCGTGTTTGAGTTCGTCGCCGTGCGGACTTCGAAAGAGGCGGTCGACCTCATCACGCCAGAACTGTGAACCATTATTTTCCTTTAGCGTGTTGCGTCGCCCGGAGCCTGGTCAATAGTGCCGCCAATTTTGGCCGGTCTTGCTCATTGAGCGCTACAAACTTCAAACCTAGCCCTTCGCCGGATTTTGCATGCCGTACTACGGCGTCAGCCCGAATCTGACCCTCCTGCACCAGAAAATGCAGTCGCGTAAGAACGCCCTCGGCCTTCCGCTGAGAGGTCTCGATGAACATCCCTCCCATACTCATGTCTCGTACGCTGGATATATCATCGCGCCCGTGGCATTGCCAAAAAACCCATACGTCCCCGGGCGCGGGAACGCGCGAGGTCATTCTTCTGGATGGGTAGGTGACGGGCCGAGAGAGGGGCTTGCTGGGGACCATGGTCTTACGGGCAATCGCCCAACTTAGAATAAACGGGCGATATGACAGTAGTGTCAAAGTCTCCTGAATCGTTTCACATTGGCCACGGGGGCGAAGTTGGAGCGGGCCCCGGGCACCCGGTAAGAGGATCTTTACGGACTACGCCAGTTGATGCGCTTGACCCTGAAATGGAGTACCCTCATCCTCCCCGCTGTTCCCTTGCTTCGACTCGGGAGGGAAAACATGCCAGCTACCTACGAGATAGACAAGCAACGACGGCTGGTGATTTCCACTTGTTTGGATCCGTTGACGCTGACCGAGGGGCTGGCACACCAGGAAAAGCTCCTGAAGGATCCGGACTTCGACCCCAGCTTCTCTCAGCTCTTGGATTGTACCCGCGTCACTTTCTCCGGGTTTGCAGCGAATGATATCCGCAAGCTTGCGGAAAGAAATATCTTTTCCGCGCGATCCCGCCGGGCTATTGTCGTCTCCAGCAATCTTGATTATGGGTTCGGCCGGATGTTCGAAATGCTCCGCGACAGCGCCGGGGAAAACGGAATTCGCATCTTCAGGGACCTCGATGAGGCGGTCGACTGGCTGCTTTCTGAAACCATAACCGCCTGAACACCGAATCGGGCGTTCCGGGGCGAATGGGAGGCTTACGCGCTGAGTTTCTGAGTTTTTCTCCGCGCTCGTGCCCACACGGATTCCGGCGTCTATTCGTGCAGGACTACGCTTAAGAGTGAGCTGTGGACCTGCAGCCCGCCGTTGTAACGAATGAATCCCAGTTTCCTGAATTTGTTCATGAAAAAATTGACCCGCGAACGCGTTGTGCCCACCATCTCCGCCAACATCTCCTGGGAGACTTTGGGCACTTTTTGCTGTTCGGATTCGCTGCCGTAGCGCGCCAGCAGCAAGAGAGTCCGCGCCAGCCGTTTCTCGCTGGAGTTGAACAGCTGATCGATCAAGTCCTCCTCGATTCGAATGTTTCGCGACAGGATGTAAGACATGAAGCGGTCGGAGAGCTCGTGCTCCGCGTGGAGTACGCGCATCATCTCGTTTTTCTCAACGATGAGTACGGTGGTGGGAGTAATCGCCGTGGCCGTCCCCATGCGGAATTCCTGGCCTGCCAGGCATCCTTCTCCAATAAAGTCCGCTGGCCCCAGGATCGCCACGACTGCTTCTTTGCCAACTTCATTCACAACCGACAGTTTTACGCCGCCTTCTTGAATGTACACCACGGTCGTGGCGGGTTCACCTTGAGAATAGATCTTTTGCGACTTTCGAAACTCCACTACTTTTCTGGCCACACCCGCGGAATGGAGAAAGGCCAGTGCATCGAACGCCGGTTCTTCCTTGCGTCTTGCTTTGGATTTCGATTTGCGCGGACTGGCGATTGTCATATCCTCCGCCGCCTAATCCCGATTCTAACAAAATCCTGGGGTTAGAAAAGTGTTTTTTTCTTGATTTATATTGACGGGGTTAGTGCACCTAGTCTCGAGCAGTCGCCGCAACTCCGCATCGCCACTCTTTCAAGACTGGCTGTTGCGAGGATTCTTGTTCGCCTTGCGGCCAGCCGGTATTCTCTCTTTGGCCATGCGCCCCGCGGAGTCGAGATGCGCATACTTCTTCCGCGCCGATTTCGCGACACGGGACTTCGCCATTTCTTTCTTCACGCCGGCGAGTGTCGCTTTGCCTGCTGCTATCATAGTTCTGTTATCGGCCATGCATCCATGACGGCTTGAACGCCAAAACCATTTATTTCAATGAGCGGGCCAACGCGCGATGCAAAACCTTGCGGACCAAGATGAATGCCGTGGCGGCAGTTCCTTTTCGCGCCCAACTGCCGCCTCGGTTTGGTTTTTGTTACCTCACAGGCAGGCTAGGCATTGCCGCCACCCATGTCTGTTCAATAGTGAACACAATTCAGCCGCCCGGATTTGGGGGCAATATCACCCTTCGTGACGAACTCCTGGCACCTCTCTCGAGCGGCCCTTCTCTTGCCGCCTTCCACACCGCGTCGTACACTGAGAACATTCGATCGAACACACGAGGACTCTTCCGTGACCACACCAGCACAGTTCGTTCCCGTTTCCCAACTCGCGCGCAGCGCTCGCAGCGAGGAAGCCGTCGCCAGGCACAAGAAATATTTGTGGCCCTCGGTCACCAATTACTTTCAGCAGCCGCTGGTAGCCGACCGCGGCGAAATGCAACATCTTTGGGACGTGGAGGGCAATAAGTATCTCGATTTTTTCGGGGGCATCCTGACCGTCTCGGTGGGCCACTGCAACCCCAAGATCTCCAGCAAAGTGAGCGAGCAGGTCAACCGGCTCCAGCACACCTCAACGCTGTTTCCCACCGAGCACATCGTGGCGCTCGCGGAAAAGATCGCGCAGATTACTCCCGGTAACCTGCAGCAGAGCTTCTTCACCAATTCCGGTACCGAAGCCAACGAAGCCGCTATTCTTCTTGCCCGCATGTCCACGGGCAGCTTCGACATAGTGGCATTGCGTCACGCGTATTCCGGCGGCTCCGCTCTCGCTAAAGCCGTCACCGCGCACGCGCCGTACCGCAAGGCTGGCGTGATCAGCGTGGGCATATCTCATGCCGTCAATCCGTACTGCTATCGCTGCCCGCTGCACTTGAAATATCCCGATTGCGAAGTCGCCTGCGCGGGAGACGTGGAGAATCTTATTCAAACCGGGACCAGTGGCAACATCGCCGCGTTCATCGCCGAACCGATTCAAGGTGTCGGCGGATTCATCACTCCGCCCAAGGAATACTTCAAGATTGTTTTCAAAATCGTCAAGAAATATGGCGCGCTGTTTATCTCCGACGAAGTGCAAACCGGCTGGGGCCGCACTGGAAAGAAATGGTTCGGCATCGAGAATTGGGAAGTCATCCCGGACATGATCACTAGCGCGAAGGGCATGGCCAATGGCGTGCCAGTGGGATTGACGGTAACGACGCCGGAAATCGCCGGCAGCTTCCAAGGCTCGAACATCGCCACCTTCGGCGGCAATCCCGTGACCAGCGTTGCGGCCAAAGCCACCATCGAGCTGATCGAAGAAGAAAACTTGCTCGAGAATGCCCACGTCGTCGGCACCTATTTCCGTGGCAAGCTGGAAGAGTTACAGGCCAAGCATTCACTCATCGGCGACGTCCGCGGCATGGGACTAATGCAAGCGCTCGAATTGGTGAAAGATCGCAAGACCAAGGAGCCCGCTCCCGAAGCCGCCACTCAAGTGATGGAGCGCGCCCGCCAGAACGGCTTGCTCATCGGCAAGGGCGGCCTCTACGGCAACACCATTCGAATGGCTCCTATGCTCAACACCACCAAGCCCGACGTCGACGAAGCCATCAAGCTGCTCGACAAATCTTTCAGCGAGGTTAAGAATTGAGAAGGAGAAGTTTCCTCGCCGCATCCGTCGTACTGTTTTTGGCGAATTGCACTCTGCCGCTTCGAGTTAGTTCGCAATCCGCTGAAAAGAAGCTCGTTTGGAAGTCAGTGGGATTCGCGATCGTCAAATTCAATGACGAAGCGCCAAAATCCTGGAACATCTACCACACCGAGAAAAAAGGACTCTTACTGGTTCAACTCTGGAAGCGCTACTTGCTGGTGGATATGAAAGACCAGGAAGTCTACGAAATCGATCCGCAAACCGTGAAGCTGCAGGGAGACGCGGTGGAATGGTCGCTATCCGACAAGCCCGAGCAGCCACTCGAAACTCCAGACTGGAAAACGAGGGATCTCCGCTCCATGGAACTGGTGAAATTTCGCCTCGGTAAGGACGGCCACTTCCTCGAAATGCAACTCCCCCTGCTGATCAACGGCAAACCGGTTTACTGAGCGACGGTTTTCACCGCCGGTACACCCCGTAATACCACGGAATCCCCAGCGCCCCAGGTTCGACACCCACAACCACAGAATCGCCGGCTCGAAATCGATCGTAGTCGTCAAAATCCACCGCCAGCCGCTCGATTTTCTGGCCTTCGCGCCAAGAATGCACAAACAATCGGCGCGTTCCCCGCACGATCCCAGGCATGTTGTACCGGCTATCCACCGTCGTCGGGTGATAGGCCACGTTCTTTCGCGAGTCCAGCTTCCCATTCACGAGCAGCGCGGTAGCCAAAATCCACGGCAGGGGAATAAATCCCGAGTAGATGCGTTTGAGCACTTCGATTTCCTTGTGACTTCGCGCCCCGCGATCGAGCACTACGGCAATCGCCAGTGCAATAAAGAAAAGCACGCCGAAGAACACCAGCATAAAGTCCAAATCGAGCGGCGGATAAATCTGACTGACGTAGGGGAACAAAAGCGATCCGGTCAGAAATACCGCCGTGCGCTTCAGCAGGCGCCGCCGGAACATCACTTCAGCAGCTGCGGAAGTCAACCCGCAGGAAGGACACTGATCCGCAATCCGCTCCGAACCGCAATCAAGGCAGCGTGTCATTGGCCCTAGTATAAAACGGGATCAAGACCGTGTGTTGGAGAGAGAGGAAAGCAAATCCTCGAAAAGTTTCTGGCTTTCGGATTCGGAGACCGAGACGGAGACGCCCATCCCGCGCCCGGGCTCGATCCGCTTCACAGAACAGTCGAGCCGTACAGGGCGTTCGAGACCTAGCCGCGCGGTGAATCCGGCCCCCACCCACAGTGGATCGAGCGCTTCGATAAACATGCCGCTGGCGCTGATATCGCGCGTGCTTCCACGCAGCACCGCGGAACCCCATTCGATCTCGAGGTCGGCGCGGAACGAGTAGCGCGGCGCCCAGCGGCGGTCGACTCGCCGGGCCGAATGATCCCCATTGCCCATGGATCGCGTGCAACCCCCTGCCAGGGATTACGTGCCGCGGCGCTCGGACGGAATCGCCGCTTCTCTGCTGTAAGCATACGCCTTCTGCTACCACAACACATACGACGCCGATGGTGCCTGTTTTGTTCCCGGCAATCTTATCTTCCACGCCACGAGGTCACATCCGGCAATCGGAATCAGGCGCGGCATTGTGGGGCTGCTCAGTCCTGCTTAGACGCCGAAGAATCTTCCGGGGCAGCATCCTTGCCGGCTTTTTTTTCGCTCGCGCGCAAGCGGCGCTGCACCTCAGCCTGCAAATACTTGCGAAGGTTTTCTGGGACGATGCCGGGAGCCGCCAATTCCCGTAAGTCCGAAACAGTCAGTTCGGGAAGATACGAAAGAATCGTGGCCAGGGGCGACAAGGGGTTGCGCACCAAGGCCAGCCGGATGTTGTAGGTGATCGACCACTTGCGATGCTGCACGATTGCGGGAATCACGGAAATGGGCAGTTTTTCTCGCGCCAGCGCCCTCAAGATTTGCGCCTCCGTCATGTACGCATTGTCCAGAACGATGGGGACAACTTGCGCGTGCCCTTCCGCCAGCAGCGCTCCGGCCACGCGCGCCGGGCCGCGCCGCGCCAGCGTGATTTTTTGGCCGAGCGGGAGTTGCGGCAGCCGCGCCAGCAATTGATCTTCAGCGTTGCGCTTGAGCTCCGCGGAAACTCCGGGCAAAATCGCTACCTGCACAAGATCCATCAGGTACAGGTCGCGCAGCAGCCGCAAGCTCACCAATCGCGGCGTCCGCGGATGAAACGCCAGCGACTTCTTTATCCGATAGCTCTTGAGCAATGGCTTCCGCCGCGCCACCTCCTCAAGCACTTCCGCCGCCAGGTTTTTCCGCTCCAGTATCAGGCAAACATGCGTTTCGTCGAGCGCAGGATTGTCAAGCAGCGCGAGGACCACTTCCGTGGACGCGTGATGCAACAGAACGGCCAGTTCTTCGCCCGTAGCGACGAGCGCGCGTTCTCGGACTGAGTCCTCGGACATTTCAATATTGCGCGGCACGCGCCGCTGCCTCCGCCGGCGACATGCGTAGCCCGCCGATTCGCGCTCCGGGCAAGGCGCGCTCCAACGCCGCATCCAGTTGCTCATCAAAATAAACGCACCGGCCCACCATTCCTCCCATTTTCACAATCTTAATCTCTTCTCGTCCCTGCCCCGAATGTTCCGCCACCGCATTCACCAAAGAAGCCAATTCGCCCGCGGCTTGCAGCAAAATCTCACGGGCGGCGCCATCTCTGGCATCGGCCGCCGCAGCCACAACGGGAAATACCAAAGGAAAAACACTGTCCGGTTGCTCAGTGGCGCGTTCCCGCAGTTCCTGCCACGATGCGTAACCGAGCTGCTCCAGAATTTTCCTTCCCAGCACTGAGTCCGCTCCCTGCTCCTCGCGTTCTTTCATCGCTCTGGCAACCGCACGGCTCCCAATATCAAAAGCGCTGCCGTCATCGCCAAGCCGCGGTCCTTGTCCGCCGGTTCGCCAGATTTGTCCCTGCGCATTTCGGCCGATCGCGGCAGAGCCAGTTCCGGCGACTAGCACGATCACCGGCCCTGGATCAGCAGCCGCGAGCGCGGTCTCCAAATCCGTAAAAATACTGACAACTGCGCCGGGAAATCCCGCAGCAAGAGAAGCTCGCATCGCTTCCTTCAATTCCGGATTCCCCGTCCCTGCCAATCCGGCGCCAATCGCCGCAACTGCATCTCGTCGCGTCCCCACTTCCCGCAAACAAAGGTCCGCCGCCTTGTGGATTTCCTTGGTGGCCGATGCCACGCCGACCCGGTAAGGATTGGAGGGGCCGGAAATGCTCCGCGCAATGATTTTACCAGCCGGGTCCATCAACACGCATTCCGTCTTTGTGCCGCCGCCATCAACGCCCAAAACGAATTCCATTCCAAGAGCATACGTGAAAAACGCCAATCCCGAATCGTCTCGGCGTGCAACGGTTGCGAAAATATTGACACCAGACACAGCTGCTTCTTGACGTCCAGACGGCAGGCCACTATCCTCGACGCACTTTTCCGCAGCCCGGGCGATCGCGGCGGAAACGATACTCCATGCGCATCCATCCCCTGGACCTGGCCATCGTCATCGCTTACCTCCTCGGCGTGACCGCCCTAGGCATCCACTTCCGCCGCGGCCAGCAAAACGCTACGGACTATTTTCTGGGCGGACGCACAGCGCCGTGGTGGGCGCTGGCATTTTCCATCGTCGCCACGGAAACTTCCACACTCACCATCATTGGCACGCCCGCCATCGCCTACGGCGGAAATCTCACCTTCCTCCAATTGGTCTTCGGCTATCTCATCGGCCGCGTCCTCATCGTCTTGCTGCTGCTCCCCGGATATTTTCGCGGTGAGTTCCTTACCGCCTACGCGCTGATCGAAAAACGCTTTGGCGAGCGCATGCGCGCCGTCGCGGCCAGCACTTTCCTCATCACCCGCGCCATCGCCGAAGGCGTCCGCGTCTCCGCCATCGCTCTGGTCGTGAGCGTCGTTCTCGGGACCTCGGAAAAATTTGCCGTAGTCCTCGTCATCGCGCTCACGGTCCTCTACACCTTCGAAGGTGGCATGAAAGCCGTAATTTGGACCGACGTGGCGCAGCTCCTGCTCTATCTGACTGGCAGCGCAATCACGTTTTTCGTCTTGCTCCACCGCATTCCTGGCGGCTGGAGCGAAGTGGCACAGGTCGCCGCCGCAGCCGGCCACAAGCTGCAACTGCTCGATTTTTCCTGGAATCTCGCAACGAAATACACATTCTGGTCCGGTCTAATCGGCGGCGCCTTTCTCACCATGGCCACCCACGGCACCGACCAAATCATCGTCCAGCGCTTGCTGGCCGCAAAAAACGAACGCGACAGCCGCCGCGCCCTGCTCACCAGCGGCGTCATCGTTCTCTTCCAGTTCATCGTGTTTCTGCTGGTCGGCGTCTTCCTTTATGTGTTCGCTCAGCATTCCCCGCTCCTGACGCCCGGTGAACGCACCGACCGCATCCTCCCTCTTTTTCTCGTACGCGAAATGCCCACGGGCCTCGCCGGCCTGCTGCTGGCTTCCATCGTCGCCGTCGCCATGTCCAACGCCAGCGGCTCATTGAATTCTCTTGCCGCTTCGAGCGTGCTCGATTTCGCAAAACTGCGCGGCCAAACCGCCGACCCCGCCCGCCTCATGCGCCTCTCCCGCGGCATGACGCTCCTTTGGGGGCTGGTACTGATGGGATTCGGCCTGGTGAAGTGGGGCCCTCTTCTTGAAACGGGCCTGACCGTCGCGTCGCTGCCCTTCGGCAGCCTGCTCGGCCTCTTTCTACTGGGAACGTTCGATCGCGGCGCCACCGCGCGGGGCGCGCTGGCCGGAATGATCGCGGGACTCGCCACGGTTTTATCCGTATTCCAGTTTACGAGTGTGGCGTATACCTGGTACTTCATGATTGGCGCCATCATCACGTTTTTCGTCGGCTGGCTTGCCAGCCGAATCTTGCGGAAGTAGAGTCACGATACTTTGTGCCGGGTGTAAATGAAGGCGAGGTTGCATTGACTGAAAAGCGTCTCGAACTGGTGCGCGGCCTGGGCGCCTGGGCCTCCGCCGCCATCGTTGTCGGCACCATGATCGGCACCGGCATTTTCCTGAAGCCCGCCGAAATGGCCCGCGAAGGCCGCAGCGTCTCCGTGGTATTCGCCGCGTGGATCATCGGCGCAATTCTTTCCATCTTCGGCGCGTTCTCTTTCGCTGAACTAGGCTCCATGATTCCAGAAGCTGGCGGCGAGTACGCCTATCTACGGCGCGGCTT
>Ga0137403_10004693_pt1 | contig 16027 bp, 13 predicted proteins | sample CZOMad2_1_16fung_FD_122057 | JGI IMG/M metagenome (GOLD analysis project Ga0137403, IMG submission 122057) | Vadose zone soil fungal communities from Angelo Coast Range Reserve, California, USA - CZOMad2_1_16fungal (Hybrid Assembly) | ecosystem: Environmental > Terrestrial > Soil > Vadose zone... | reverse complement strand
ACGGGGACGGGACGGTCACGGACGTGAACACCGGGCTCATGTGGGAGAAGCTCTCGCACGACGGGACGGTTCACGACAAGGACAACCTGTACACGTGGGCCGACGCGTTCACGGGGCACGTGGCGACGCTCAACGCAATGAACTTCGCGGGCCACACCGATTGGCGGCTGCCGAACGTGCGCGAGCTGCTGAGCATCGTGACCTACCAGAACCTCCTCCCCACCGTGTCCCCGGCCTTCGACAACCACTGCTCGTCGGGCTGCTCCGTGACGACGTGCAGCTGCACGTTCTCCGGCGACACCTGGACGTCGACGTCCGAGGCCGACAGCCCGTGGAACACGTGGTTCGTCGACTTCCAGGACGGCCAGGTGGGCGCCGGGCTCGAGCACGGTACCGGCCCCGTGCGGGCCGTGCGGGACGGCTCCGGCGGCTGCCCGCTGCCGGCGACCGGGCAGACGACGTGTTGGGACAGCAGCGGGAACGCCATCTCGTGCGCCGGCACGGGACAGGACGGCGAGGACCGGAAGGGCGCGCCGCTCGCGTACGCCGACCACGGGGACGGGACGGTCACGGACCTGAACACCGGGCTCGTGTGGGAGAAGCTCTCGGACGACGGGACGGTGCACGACAAGGACCACCTGTACACGTGGGCCGACGCGTTCACGGGACACGTGGCGACGCTCAACGCCATGAACTTCGCCGGCCACGACGATTGGCGGCTGCCCAACGTACGCGAGCTGCAGAGCATCGTGAACTACCAGAGCTTCAACCCGACGGTGTCCTCGGCCTTCAACACCAACTGCGTGCCGGGCTGCCACGCGACGACGTGCAGTTGCACCGCCTCGGGCGACTACTGGTCGTCGACGTCCAGCATCTCCGACCCGTCGAGCGCGTGGTACGTCGGCTTCCTGTACGGCGCCGTGGATGCGTTCGGTATGAGTGGCGGCAAGAGTGGCACCGCCTCCGTTCGGGCCGTGCGGAACGGCTCGACCTCGACGAGCAGCACGACGACCACCACGCTCCCGCGCGCGGACTGCGACCGCGAGCTCGTCGCGCCGACCTTCGCCTCGATCGACTGCCGCCTGGCAGCGCTCATCGGACGCATACGGTCGTCGACCGACATCCGGCGACAGCAGGGGCCACTCGCCGGTCAGCTCACCAAGGCGCAGCGGCGGATGGAGGGCGGCGAAAGCCTCTGCTCGAGCTCGGCGGCGAAGCACGCGCGCCGCCACCTGACGCAAGCGATCCGGAAGATGATCCAGTACGGGCAGCGGCTGGGGTCGAAGCCGGCCCGGCGGTCGATGCCGAGCGAACTGCGAACGGAGCTGATGGCCGCGGGCGACGCGATCGAGACCGACCTCCGGTCGCTTCGCGGCAAGCTCCGCTGTCCGGACGACGCGCTCGGGGCCTGAGTCCTCGCCAGCGACCGGAAGCAGACAGCCGCAGAGCTTCGTGCGCTCCGGAAGCGACGCCCACCATCCGCCGCCGCACGGCTTTTTTCCCCGCATCCCGGAAGGCGTGAGGCCTGACTCATGAAGGAGGGGAGACGGGGGCCGGCGCGGTGATTGCTAGCTACCCTGAATGCAACCTCAGCCCCACCCGGTATCAAATCGAATGCGGCGCAGGGTCCAGCCCCCCCTCGCACTTGCAAAGGAGTAAATTACCGTGAAACTTTTGCCTTCGGCCCCGTGCACCGCTCGCCTTGCCGTGATGGCCGCCCTGGGAGTCCTCTTGGCCCCGGCGGTCGCCCGAGCGACCGCCCCGACCTTCGTCCAGGGGGCGACATTCACAACCGGGTCTCGGGTCCTGACCACCACCGTCACGCTCACCGGCCCGGTCGCCGGCGGGGATCTGCTGGTCGGGTGGTTCTCGCAGTACGACGTCCCCGGCCAGGTTCAGGTATCGGACAACGTGAACGGCGCGTGGACGCGGGCGCCCAAGTCGCTGCACTTCCTGAACGACGCGGGGGACATCGCGCTGTACTACCGCGAGAACAGCCAGGCGGCGCCGAGTGGGGTGACCCTTACCGTCTCCGCCCCCGACGCCGCGTACCTGCAGGGCACCGTCGCCGACTACTCCGGCATCGCCGTTGCCGGCTCGCTGGACGAGATCGTCTCCGCGCGCGGTCAGGGAACGACCGTCGACACCGGTGTGACCGCTGGGGTGGGTGCGGGCGAGCTGGTGTTCGCCGCCTTGCTGACCGGCGGCTCTCCCGGCTCGGTGACGCCCGGAAGCAGCGCCGGCGTCCCGTACACGCCGCGGGCGCAGACTTCCAACGGCTCCGCGTTCGAAGAGGACATCACGTCGAGCGCGGCGGGCGCCCAGCAGGGGACGGCCACCCTTGGCGCCGCCAGCGGCTGGTACGCGGTGTGCGCCGTCTTCCACCCCGTTCCCAGCACGCCGCCCGTGCCCCCCTCCACCCCTGCCGGCCTCCACGCCACCAGCGTGGCCTCGACACGCGCCGCCCTCTCGTGGTCGCCGTCGAGCGGCAGCGTCGCCGGCTATACCGTGTACCGAAACGGCTCCGCCATCGCGACGACCGGGCCCGACACCACGACCTTCCTCGACCCGAACGTCACGCGAGCGACCACCTATGCCTATGCGGTCGACGCCTTCGACCTCGCGAACGATCATTCAGCACGCTCAGCGGCCCTGTCGGTCACCACGCCGGCCCTGTCGCCCGAATTCGTCCAGGGAGCGGCCGCTTCGCCCGCCGACCGCCTCGCCTCGTACACGTACACCCTGAGTAAACCCGTTCTAGCCGGCGACCTGCTGATCGGGTGGTTCGGCCAGTACAACGCGCCGGGCCAGGTGCAGGTCTCGGACAACATCAATGGCCCCTGGACGCAGTTGGTCTCGCTCCCGATCAATGGCCCGTGGGCGCGCTCGGACTCGACGACATTCAGCGGAACGGGCGACATCGCACTGTTCTACCGGGAGCATTCCGCCGCCGCGCCATTTGGCCTCACGATCACGGTGTCGGCGTCCGCTCCCGCATATCTGCAGGGCACGCTCGCGGATTATAGATTCGTGGCCTCGGTGGGCGCGCTCGACCAAGTGGTGGTATCGCAAGGCGTGGGAACCTACGCCAGCGTGGGACCGACCGCCTCGGTCCCCGCCGGCGAGCTGGTCGTGGCGGCCGTCATCACGGGCGGCCAGCCGGGTTGGGCGACCGCCGGAAGCAGCCAGACGGTGCCGTACCTCGTCGACGCCCAGAACGGCAGCGCCTCCTCCGACCTGGAAGACATCCTGTCCAGCGCCGCCGGCCCGCAGGAGGGGAGCCTGACCTTGGGCTCGGCCACCAACTGGTACATGGTCCTTGCCACCTTCCGTCCCCTGACGACGGTCGGTCCCCTCGCCGCGGCGCTTCCGCTCGTTCCGTAGCTCACCGCGGACGGAAGACGAGGAAGTATTGATAGGGGAGGAGTCCGGGCTCGCCGACGAGCGCGTAGCCCGCCGCTTTCATCTCCTCCACCACCTGCTCGCGCGCGAGCTTGTGCTCGAGCGGAGGGCCGACGGGCAGCGCGCGCTTCTGCCAGTCGATGACGGCGACGCGCCCGCCGGGCCTGAGACAGCGGCGAAGCCCGCGGAGGTACGTCAGCCGGTCGTCGATGTGGTGGAAGGTGTCGACGATGAGGACGAGGTCGGTCGCATGCGCCGGCAGCCGCGGGTTGTCGGCCGAGGCGAGGACGGGGACGACGTTGGCCGTCCGCTCCGCTTCCGCCCGCTCGCGCAGGTGGGCGACCATGTTCGGCTCCGTGTCGGCGGCTAGCACCGTCCCCTCCGGCCCGACCGCGGCCGAGAGGTGGCGGCTGAAGTAGCCGGTGCCCGCGCCGAGATCGGCGACCGTCATCCCGGGATGGAGCCCGAGCGCCGCGACCACCTCCGCCGGCTTCTGCCACGCGTCCCGCGACGGGTCGTCGAACACCGTGCTCCAGTGCTCGACGTCGGCGAAGGAGTGGTGCGAGGTGGCGTCGTGCCGTTGCTCGGCCGCCGCGCAGGAGAGGAGCAGGAGGAGCACGATGGCGCCGGCTCGCCGCACGATCCGCATGGACTCGCGTGTACTACGGCCGCTCGCGTGCCGCCACGGGGCTGGGGTCCTCGAGGACCCTGGGCGGACGCGTCGATCGCCTGATCGCCTGCGTCGACCACCTGACCACCCGCGTCGATTGCCTCACCACTCGGGTCCACCGGCTTCGGCCGAGCAATCATGACCGGACGCGCGGCTCATCTCCGTCGGCGCCGCAGGAATCACGAAGCCCGCACCCCCAGGCCTCACCCACCGGCACGCCGTCGCGACGCGCCCCTCGAAGACGGCTACGACATCCGCACGGTCCAGGGGGTGTTCCGGCATCGCGATGCACGGACGACGATGATCCACGCCCATATCCTGAATAGCAGACCCGGGGGCTGTGCGGTCGCCGGCGGACGGGTCTCGGAGGCAACCGGGCTCCCCGTCCTCAGGTACTACATAGCCGGCGTCTATCACCGCTCGTGCGAAGATGACGGCGGGCGAGAACCGGCGGGGAGTCAGCTGCCTGGGTCGGATGTCGAGATTGGTGCTACGTGGGCGGGCGTCGTCGGGATATTGGCTTACACAGACCTGTCGAAGTATCGTTAGGTGTCGCGCGAGCGGTTTGACCGTTGACGATTGGAGAATCCAACGATGAGGAACGTCAAGGACATCGTCAAGAATCAGAAGGCCCGCTTCGTGTTCTATCGTGATCGGGCACTTTTCTACGAGACCGACGACGGCTTTCAATTCCCCGTACCGGTTGATGAAGCGGGATCAGCGACCTTCAACGCGGAGGAGAAGGCGATCACGCTGATGCGGTATGTTCGGAAGCACTTGGAGGGCACCGAGCGAGCGCGGCGTGAGCAGAATTCGGGCGGCACCTAACTCGCGCATGCAGCGGGCCGCGCGCAACATCCTCATCACGAGCGGTTGTCACAGGGCGGCCGCTGATGCGCCAATGCGTTAGACCGCCGGGCGGGCCATCGAGAATGAACGACCTGTCGGGCATTCCCACGGAAGAACTCGTGGAGCGTGCTGCCGAGGTTGCGCGGCGGGATCCCTCGCGTGAAACCGACGATCGTTGGAGTTTGGTCCGGGAGCTTCACCGCCGCCGCGAGAGATCTGTGTTTCAGGCCGCCGCAGCCTGGTGCGCGTCATCAGAGCCGCTGTTGAGGTGTCTTGGTGCAGACACCCTCGCTCAACTCGGATTCGACGCCCAGCATCCATTCGCGAGCGATTCGGCACCTATTCTGACGTCTCTCCTCAGGGATCCCGACGCCGCGGTCGTTTCCTGCGCGCTGATTGCTCTGGGCCACCTTCGCGTCGGGGACACCGAAGCCCTTTGTCCCCTCGCGTCACACGAGGTGGCGGATGTGAGGTATTCCGTAGCCTTCTGTCTCGGAACTCGCGACGATGTCCTTTCGCGCCAAACACTCATCGCGCTCTCCGCGGATGCCGACACTGATGTCCGAAACTGGGCAACCTTTGGTCTTGGGTCCCTCAGTGACGTCGACACTCCGGTCATCCGCGACGCGCTTGTTGCGCGGCTATCGGATGCCGACCATGAGGTCCGCGGCGAGGCGATGCGTGGTCTGGCTGCGCGTGGCGACGCGCGGGCGGTGCCCGCGATCCTTGAGGAACTGAAGCGAGACGAAGTCTCTGTGCTCGCAATCGAAGCGGCAGCCCAGCTCCCGCACGAAACGTTCCTCACGCACCTCGAAGCTCTTCTCGAAGCGCACCCCGATGACCCTGACATCAAGACTGCCGTCGAGCGTTGCCGTGCGAAGTCGGCGGTCTAACCGGCGGCTGCAGCGGCCCGCGGCCTCGGGTGCGTTGACCGCCGCGGTGCGGGTCGTGCTAAGTTCCCGCACGGCGGCCGCTGAGCCCCCAGGTCGTTGGACGCATCCGTAGGGCTGCAATGCGCCTTGCCGCGCTGATGCTGACGGTCGGAGTGATAACCGTAGGATGCGCTCGTAGGCCAACGCTCAACGCGCTGAAGCCACCCGACACTTCTGGCGCATCTCAAAGAGAAAAGCTGGTTGGCCGGTGGTATGGTGAGCAGGCGACGAGAGAGGGAGGCATGCGGTCAGAGACCACCGAGCTTTGTCCTGACGGGAGGGCGACTTTCCAGTTCCACCTGGTTGAGAAATCGGGGAAGGTTCGCGACCAGACCGAAGTAGGTCTTTGGGGAGTGTCGGGCTCGATCTTCTTCACGATCATACGAGGTTGGCTTCACGGTGATCGCTTTGCGCCTGCCGATCCATCAGATCCCAACCTGTACGACGCCTACTGGATTCAGGAGCTGAACGACCAGACATTTCGGTACAGGAGCGTCCCGTCGGGCGACGAGTTCGTAACCAGTCGCCTTCCCGAGCCGCCCATCTGCTCGGGCCGCGGTTCAATCGCACAATACTCGTACGGCTCTGATCGGCAAACAGCGGCGCGCTTTGTTGAACAGAGGGGAAAGCACTCACAGCGTCGCGCGTCCAACTCGCGCTTCCAGCGGACGGCGCTGCGCGCCGCCGCTGAAGCGCCAAGTCGTTAGACGGGGCACAGCCGGATGCGGTAGAGGCCGTTGGAGATGCCAGTTCCTCCCTCCGACCGGCTCTTCAATCCTACCCTTTAAGCGCTCCACAACCTGGGCGGGTCTGCCTCGATCGAGGAACTCACCGACGAGGTTGCGCGTCTACTCAAGCACCCCCCGCACGGAAGTCGTTTCGGCCGGCACCACTCGATCAGGAAGGCGCAGCCCGTGTAGCTTCCGACCCGGCCAGGGCGTAGGGCCCCGGCACGAAAATCGCGTGGCCGGTGAACCTCGCATCGTCTACCGCCTAGCTCCGCCAGCGAGCCTTCGGCAACAGGACTCCCCGCTGGCGGGCTTGACGCGCCTGTCGGAGAACGTATGAGGGGCGATGGATGGGCAAGTCTCCCATTCGGCTCACCAACGCCATGGTAGCGAGCGCACTCACGGCGGTCCTGTCCACCGGTCGCGCGCAGGGAGCGTGTTCGCCCTCGGACCTCGACGCGGTGCACGCCGAGCTGCGCGCAGCGGCGCCGCCCTTGTGCGGGCCGAGGCCCTTGCGTCGTGCCTTCAGACACGCCCGCCAGAGGGCCGCGATGGTGACGGCGCGAGCGGCGCTGGAATGCGCGATTGGGCAGACGCCGAACATCACCGCTGCGCACAGAGCGCTGCTGCGGGTCCTCGCGAAGGTACGCAGGTCGGGCGTAGCGGAAACGTGCGCGCTGACCTACGAGGACGAGCTGGAAAGGTTGGACGCCGACATCAGCGCGGCCGCGAACGGGACCGAGACCACGACCACGACATCACCTCCCGGCACGCCGACCACGACGACGCAGCCAACCTGCGTGACGGTCAGCCTCGAGGTGGACAAGGGCGATTGCACGAGGGTTACGAGCGTTCCCCGCGGGCTCGTTGTCTGCGGGACCACCTGTGACGTCATGACATTCACCGTGCCCGCTTCCGGCTCACTACGACTCGAGGGGAAACCAGCCCCGGGGGACGTGGGCGTCACGTTCGGCACCGACTGCAACGACGACGGCACGGTTCCTCTCGGGGATGCCTCTCCCCCGGATTGCTCCCTCAGCTGCGACTGCTCGTCGGGCGCCGCCGTCCTCAACCTCCTCCGAATCGTGGTCGCCACGGCAACGGCAAGATAGGCCACGAAGGAGTGCGGTACGAGGCACACCCTTCCGTGAGCATGGCACCCACGAAGAGACCCAATGCTGCCTAACCGCGAGAAAACGCAGAACGTTGCAGAACAGGTTCATCAGAGTCCCTGACTCTCTCTGCCGCCCAACTACTCTTCGCGACTGCTGCGCCTTCCCGTCAACGCGGCAGGACCCATGCGAACGCATCCCGTGCCACCTCCGTGACGAACCTCCCCAGGATCGCCGCCGCGCCGATTGCGACGTAGGCGACGACCGCAGCTTGCTTGGGACGATCCGGGGGCTGCGAGCGGCGTGCTCGCTCCTCCCTCCTGCGCCGTGCCTTTAGGCACGGCTCGTCGGTCGTCGCTGCGCTTGCCGCTCTCGCTCCCCGGCTCGTTTGCCTCGCTCGCCACGGTTACTCGGACGGACTCCCAGCGTCAGCCGTAGGCGCGGGTCACGAACCAGAAGAGCCCCAGACCCGCGACGGCGGCCGAGCCCGCCTCCACGAGCCCGCCGCGCCGGCGGATCGCGATCTGGAGGAGCGGCCAAACGAGCGCTACGACGGCGAGCTGGCCCACCTCGACGCCCGCGTTGAAGCCGACCAGCGCGCGTGCGAGCCGGGCGGTCTCGAGCCGGGCGTCCGCGAGCACCGCCGCGAAGCCGAAGCCGTGCACCAGCCCGAAGAGGAAGGCGAGCCCCCAGCGCAGCGCGGCGGGGCGCGCGACGCGCCGGAGGAGCGGGAAGTAGCAAGCCGCGAAGAGCCCGAGGCCGGCGAGCGTGACCGCCGGGACGCGACCGACGCCCGCCGCCGCGACCAGCGCGAGGACGGCGAGCGCGCCCGCCACCACGGCCGGAAGCGCGCGCCCGCGCGCGCCCGCCAGCCACACGTTCTCGGTCGCGACGAGCGCGATCGAGAGACCGATGAGCGCCTCGATCGGCGCCCGCTCCGGGCGGACCCAGCCGAGCACCGCGAGCGCGAGCGTCAGGCTGTGCGCGGCGGTGAAGCCGGTCACGATGCGCGCCACCTCCCCGAGCGAGCCCGCGATCAGGAGAAGCGCGGCGAGGAACGCGAGGTGGTCGTAGCCGGTCGCGATGTGCTCGATGCCGAGGACGACGTAGCTCGCGACGGACGAGCCCCGGGCGCCCGGGTCATCGAGCCGCCAGACGCGCTCGCCCGCCGACAGGACGCGCTCGGGACCGGCGGCGCCGTCCCGCGTGACGCGGGCGAAGTGCAGGTGGGACGGGGCGACGTCGAGGAGGACGTCGCTCTCGATCCGCAGGTCGCGATCATCGGGACAGGTGACGGTCCACTCCCAGACCTGGCGCCCCGCTGTCCCGTCGAGCGCGCGCGGGCCGTCCGTGACGGGGCAGGCCGTCGCGCCGGCTGCGAGGCGGAGGTGCTGCGTCAGATAGGCGGCGAGCTGGCGCGCGCCGTCGGGCGCCGTGGCCCAGGGGAAGCGCGAGACGTCGAGATCCGCGAGCCGGACCGTCACGCGCGCCTCGCGGCCGCGCATCTCCCACGTCGAGTACGAGGTCGTGCGGTCGTGCGCGGCAACCGGCGCGGCGACGAGCAGCACGGCAAGGGCGAGCACGCGAACCATCATCGGAGCGCCGGCGCGATCTCGACCTCGGCGCGCGCACGGAGCCCGTCGAGGTAGGCGCGCAGCGCCCGCTCGCCGCGGCGCCGGCGGTACTCGGCGACCACCTCGTCCGCGATCTCCTCGCGCGGCGGAACCCACTCCGCCTCCCGCTCGATCACCTGGAGCACGTGGTACCCCGTCGCCGAGCGGACGGGGTCGCTCACCGCCCCGGCCTCCAGCTCGAGCGCGGCGCGGAGCGCCGTCGGGCCGAGGTGGTCGAGCAGCTTCGCCGGCGAGAGGAGCGCGTCGGGAAGCGGCGCGATCTCCGGATCGCCGAGACGGGCGCGCACGCCGGCGAAGTCCTCCCCGGCGCGGAGGCTCGCCGCGGCCGCCCGCGCGCGCGCCTCGGCGCTCGGGGCATCGGCGGCGGTGTCCGCGCGGCACCAGAGCTGCCGGACGCGCAGCCGTCCGGGCCGTGCGAAGAAGTCGCGCTCGCGCTGGTAGAACGCCTCGAGCTCCGCGTCCGACGGCGTCCCGTCCTCGTGCTCGGTGACGACGGCGTCGATCACCGCGGCGGTGAGGTCGCGCCGGACCCGCGCGTCCTGACGGGCGAGGCCCAGCTCGAGCCCGCGCTGGACGAGCAGCTCCTCGTCGATCAGGCGATCGAGGACGAGGCGGCGGTCCGCCGGCTCTCGGCCGGCGCGCCGGTCGCGCTCGAGGGCGTCGAGCGAGCGCGCGTAGTCGTCGCCGCGGACGAGCGCACCGTTCACGCGCGCGACCGCACCGGGCGGAAGCCCGCGTCCGCGCGTGACGCTCGAGGCGACGAGGCCCGTCGCGGCGAGCGCGACGCCGGCCCCCGCACCGATCGCGAGCAGGACGGACCCCCGCGCCCTCATGACGGGCTCCCGACGAAGATCGGTGACGACCAGGCGCGCTCCTCGTTCGGCGCGAGGCAGTCGTCGCGGTACGGCGTGCGGTAGTCGCCCCAGCAGGGATTCACCTCCACGCAGTTCCCGCTCTCGTCGAAGCGGCAGCGCAGCCCGCCGGCGTTCACCGCCGGGGTCGGCTCCTGGATGGCGCGCGCGTAGTAGAGGGTGTCCCGGCCGGCGGCGAGGAAGTCGGGATCCTCGACCTCGACGACGCACCCCGCCGGATCCTGCGGGCAGTCGAGGCGGCGCCAGGGATCCTCGATCAGCCCGCCGACCGGCTCGCCCGGCCGCGCCTGCGGGCGAATGCGGACGATCTCGATGCGCGTGATGCGGAGTCGTGCGTCGGACGGGTTGTAGCACTCGCCGCGGCAGAGGTAGTCGAGGCGCTCGGGCCCGAGCGCATGCGTCGACCACTCCGGACAGCCCGGCTTCTGCACCAAGGAGCCGACGGCGCGGATGCGGAACTTCGGCGCCACGGCGAGGCGCGTCTCGGAGCCCATCGGGAGGACACCGTCCGGGGCGAGCAGGTCGAACCAGAGGAGGATGCGCGGGCCGCTCGTGCCGTAGACCTCGCGCCGCGTGAGCGCGGACCAGACCGCGTCCCGGTCCCGGCCGGTCGCGTGCACCCCGACGAGGCCGCCGGTCAGGAAGAACGACGCCGCGCGCTCGAAGTCGAGGACCTGGAGCGTCGTGAGGCCCGCGGTCCGCGTGGCGGGATCGAACGGCGCCGACTCGACGGCCGGCTCGAGCGGCGGCCCGCCGATCACGCGATCGCGCCAGACCTCGTCCCGCACGCCCGCCGCCTCGGTCATCATGCGGCGGTCGTACTCCTTGTAGCCGGTCCCGGGGCGCGCGGTGTGGTTGTCGCTCGACCCGATGAACCCGAAGCGGAAGCGCCGGGGATGGGCCGGGTCGTCGAAGTTCGTGATCGCCATCGCGTACTGCACGGAGCTGCGCGGGCGGTAGTTGAACGCGGGGTCGAAGCAGTCCCGGCACTGCCCGCAGTCCTTCCAGCTCTCGGCCGGCTCGTCGGGAAGCGTCATGCGGCCCGCCGCCCCGGCGCGGAGGTAGTTGGTGCGGGCCGCGGCCACGCGCCGCTCGCACTCGACGGGCGCCGCGCCGTCGCAGCGCGCACGCACGAGCTCGCCCGCCTGCCAGCAGCAGGGCAGGTAGTCCCTCGACGGCGGCGGGCACACGGGCTCGCCGTCGGGTCCGTACGTCACCTCGTGCCAGTCGCGATACTGCTCCGAGTTCCCGTGGCCGGAGAACACCTCGATGAGCGTCTGCCGCGCGGGGTCGTGCTCGGGTCCGACGAGCTGCTTGTCCCAGGACGAGCCCGGCGGCGTGTAGAGGCCCCACGTGTTGCCGTGCGGGATGACGAGCGTGTCGAAGCCCCACTGGGCGAGCTTTTCGAAGAGCTCGCGCGGGGAGTGCGCCGTCTCGGAGCAGTCCTCGGGAAGCTGGCGCGTGTCGACGCCGGCGGGGCAGAGCGGGACGGCGGCGAGCTCGTTCTGGAAGGTCCCGAAGTCGAAGTAGCGCTGGCGGTTCTTGAAGTCGAGGAGCGGGAAGCGGAGCCGCTGCCAGAGGGGCGGCCGCTGGCGGAGGGCGCCGATCAGGCGCTGGTCGAGCGCGCTGATCGGCCGGCGCGGCACGCGGTCCTCGGCGGTGTCGCGGAAGATGACGTTCTTGTGGCCGTAGTGGTCCGCCGGGCCGACGCCCACCTGCGTCCATTCCCAGCCGAGGTAGGTGACGAGATCCGGGCTCCGCGGATCGCCGGCCACCGCGTTGCACTGCCGGACGGACTCCTTCGTCTCGCGCCAGTGCTGCGGCGAGATCGACTCGGCGTGGTCGGTGATGCTCCAGAAGTCCAGGCCGGAGCAGAAGCGCGCGAAGTCGCAGGCGTCGGCGGGCGGGTGAGCGCCCTCGCCCTGGAGCATCGGCAGGCTCCGGATGAAGGCGTCGGCCGAGAAGGTCGTGTGGACGTGGAGGTCACCGAAGAGGATCTGCTTCCCCGCTGCCTGCGCCGGGGGCACGGCTCGGGCCGCGACGGCCGGGGCGGGAACCGGCGTCCGGACCGGCGTACCGGGCTCCTCGTGACGCCCGCGACAGCCGGCGATGAGCATCGACACGACGACGATTCCTGGCCAGCGTCTCATGGTTCACCCCCTTCGCGGATGTGCCGGGTAGTCCTACAACAAGGCACCGCGCCGGCGGAACAGAAGTCGCCGCTACGCGCGCAGGTTGGCGCGGCGGGGACTACGGGCGTCCCTGCCGGGACTCCTCTTCCGACTGGTCGCGGCGCGCCGCTGCGGTGGAGCCGAGCGGGAGACGCACCGTGAAGATGGCACCGTGGCCGTCGTCGCCGCTCCCGGCGGCAATCGTCCCGCCGTGCAGCTCGACGATCTCCCGGGCAATGGCGAGGCCGAGCCCAAGACCCCGGTGTGTGCCGCCGGGGGAGAGACTGACCTGTTCGAAGCGATGGAAGATGCGGGGCAGGAAGTCGGCCGGAATGCCGGGCCCCGTGTCGCAGACGGTGAGCCGCGCCTCGGACTCGAGCGCCTCGAGACAGACGTCAATGCGACCGCCCTCGGGGGTGAACTTGATCGCGTTGCCGAGGAGGTTGGTGACCACCTGACGCAGCCGGACAGGGTCGCCTCGTACCAGGCACTCGCCCCGGCCGATGGTCATCAGCTGGAGCCCGAGGGGCTTCGCCTCGGCGTCGGGCTCGGCGTCCTCGACGGCCTCGCGGACGACCGTGGCGAGATCGGCGGTGCCGACGGCGAGGGAGAACTTCCCGGAGGTGATGCGGGCGACATCGAGCAGATCTTCGATGAGGCGGACCTGGAGGCGGGTGCTGCGCTCGATGCTCGCGATGGCCCGCGCGGCCTTCGTCGAGTCCGAGCCCGCCTTGGCCAGGAGCCGGGTCCAGGTGAGGGTCGCCGAGAGCGGGGAGCGGAGCTCGTGCGAGACGAGCGCGAGGAACGCGTCTTTCGCCCGGTTCGCAGCTTCCGCCTTCGCACGGGCGAGGGTGAGCTCCGCGAGCCGACCGGTCTCCTCCTCGCACAGCGCGAGCGTCGTCAGGTAGGCGGCAAGCTCCGCCGCGACCACCGCGAGCACGCTCAGGTGCTGCTCGTCGTACGCGGAAGCCCGCTCGACGAGCAGGACACCGATGACTCGATCCAGGCCGACGAGCGGGACAGCGAGGCGGGCCCCGGCGCTCCCCGGCGCCGCATGCTGTTCGGGAGGGAGACCGCGCTCGTGGTGATCCGCGAGAAGGGCGAGCAAGCGCACGGCACTGGCCGTGAGGCAGCCCCGCTCCTCTCGAGAAATGTCCGGGACGACGACGAGTCGCTGCGGGCGACCGGGTCGGGCCTCGAAGAGGACGCAACGCTCAAAGGGCACGACGACGGAGAGGAGCTCGAGGGCGCGTCCGATGCGCCGGTCCGCCTCCTCCGAGACCTCGAGGAGGTAGGCGGTATCGCCCAGGATACGCGTGGCGGAGCGGCCGTCGGGTAGAGTACCTGTCATCGGTCAGCCGCCATGGCGGCACTCGCCTTCGAGGAGCCCGCTCGCTCGCAAGGGCGCGACGCTCTCGAGGTGGCGCAGGACCACGGTCCCCGTCAGCTCGACCAGCAGGGGACGCAACCCACGACAAAGCTCGCGGAGATCCTCGAGACCGGCGGGCGCAGGGTCCGACCAGCTCGGAGGGAGCGTGTACGTATACTCGAGTTGCTCCTGGCGGACGGCAACCTGCTCGAGCGCGGCGCCGCGTGCGCTACGCCGGACGAGCACGGCGGTCGCCGCCGTACCGAGGGTGTCTGCGAGCGCACTCCAGAAGAGAGCGAAGAGCTGAGCGGTCGTGAGCTCGGCGTCCTCCCGTGACCCCAGCGCAGCGCCCACGTGGCGGACCGCGCTCGCTATGAGGCCGAAGGCCATGGAGAGGAGAGCTATCCGAGTAACTGACGGCTAGCTGAAAGAGGTTCACGCGGCAATACCGACCCAGCATGCACCGGCCGCCGCAGCTCGCGCAGCAGCCGCGTGGGCGCCTGCGCCTGGGGGCTTCTGCGCACACGCGCCGCGGTGCACGCCTTCGCCGCGACGCAGGCGAGCGCCGCGTCCGCATCGCCCGCGTCCCTAGACTACACGGCGGTGCAAAAGTAGCCGGTCGCGCTCGGTGAATCGGCAGGTGGCGGGCCGTGTAGCTGACCGAAGCGTCGATTTCCTTGCATTCCGGCCGCCGCGGATCTACACAGGCTCGCGATGACGCGGTGGCGGGACGGGCAGGGGGCGTTGGGCGAGGTCATCCTGTTTGGCGTGGTCGGGGCACCGGAGAAGTTGATGTATCCGGTGCTGCGGCGGATCGACGCGCTGCTCGATGACGAGGCGCTGGTGGGGGCAGTGTGGCGGGTCCTGCGGCAGCGGCGGCCGCAGAGCGCGCGGCGCGGGCGGCCGAGCACGCCCGCTGAGGTGGTCTTACGGCTCTTGGTGCTCAAGCACCTCAAGGGGTGGAGCTACGAGCAGCTCGAGTGGGAGGTGCGGGGCAACGTCGTCTACCGATACTTCTGCCGGCTCGGCGGCGGGCGGGTGCCGGATGCCAAGACGCTCGTGCGGTTGGGGCAGCTGCTCGACGGGGCCGTGCTGCGAGAGCTGTTCGACCGGGTGGTCGCCCAGGCCCGGGCCCACGACGTGACGCGGGGGCGGAAGCTGCGCATCGATACCACGGTGGTCGAGGCGGCGATCCGCTACCCAACCGACAGCGGACTGTGCGAAGACAGCATCCGCGTGCTCAGCCGGGCGATGCGGGTCGTCGCGGCCGCGGGCGTGAGCGTGCCGGTGCGACTGCGGAACGTCCGGCGCAGCGTGACGCGGCGGATGCGGGAGATCGCACAAGCGGTCCGGCTGCGCGGGGAGGCCGCGAGCGCCGCCCTCAGGCGGCCCTACCGCGGTCTGCTCCGGATCACGGGGCGCATTGTGCGGCAGGCGGAGCGTACGGTCGCGGCGACGCGGGAGCAGGAGCCGCAGCTGCGTGAGGGAGCCCGGCGGGCAGTGGCGCGCGCGTTGACCACGCTCGAGACTATGATTCCGCGCGCGCGGCAAGTGCTGCGCCAGACCCGCGCCCGCATCCTCCGGCGTACGACGACGAGCGCGGGAAAACTGGTTAGTCTCTTCGAGCCGTACGCGCGCATCATCCGCAAGGGCAAACTGCATCGGCCCACCGAGTTTGGCGTCCTCGTGAAGGTACAGGAGAGCGAAGGCGGCATCGTCACTGACATCGGGACCGTGACGGGGACGGCTGACGCCCCGCTGCTCGTGCCCGCCGTGGAGCGTCACGTAGCGGTCTTTGGCCGCGCCCCCGCCGTGCTGGCGGTTGATCGCGGGTTCTACTCGGGTGAGGGCGAACGCCGGGCACACGACCTCGGCGTTCACCACGCCGTCGTCCCAAAGCCTGGGTACCGCTCCGCGCAGCGGATCGCGTACGAGCAACAACGCTGGTTTCGGCGGGGCCGCGCGTGGCGGGCCGGTGGAGAGGCACGCATCGCCCGGCTCAAGCACCACTTCGACATGGCGCGCAGCCGTTATCGGGGCGAACCGGGGATGGCTCGGACGATCCACTGGGCGGCGATCGCGAACAATCTGACCGCGATCGCCGCGGCCGGGACCTGATCGACCTGCGAGACGACTCGGTCGACTCGCACCGCGGGGCGGCCGCCAAGAAGGCGCCGACCAGGCACGCCTACTTTTGCACCGCCGTGTAGACTAGGCTCGCAGGTCGCCGTTCGTCCGCCGCGGCGTCGGGGCGTGTGAAAGCTCTGTGTCCTCCGGCGGCTCCTCGC
>Ga0137403_10004690_pt1 | contig 16041 bp, 16 predicted proteins | sample CZOMad2_1_16fung_FD_122057 | JGI IMG/M metagenome (GOLD analysis project Ga0137403, IMG submission 122057) | Vadose zone soil fungal communities from Angelo Coast Range Reserve, California, USA - CZOMad2_1_16fungal (Hybrid Assembly) | ecosystem: Environmental > Terrestrial > Soil > Vadose zone... | reverse complement strand
CCGATGTTAACAATCGCTCCCTGCGATTGTTTCAAATGCGGCAGAGCATAGTGCGCCATGCAGAAGTAGTGCACCAGATTGCGGTGCAACGATGCCACATAGTCTTCCGGATTCCCATGCTCCAGGCCAACTTTGTCGTTCGCGCCAGCGTTGTTCACCAGGGCATCCAGTCGGCCGAATGTGCGGATAGTTTCGTCGACGGCCCGAGCACAGTTCTCTGGCGTCGAAAGATCGGTTGCAACCAGGCCACAGTTTCCAAGCGGGCGCAACTGCTCTTGAAGTTGCAGGCACGCGTTTTTGTCGCGATCCACAATCACCGGGACGGCCCCTTCCTGGCTGCAGGTTCGTGAGATCGCAGCCCCGATTCCTTTGGCGCCGCCGGTGACGAGGACAACTTTGTCTCTTAGTTGCAAATCCATGGAGTCGGCAAACCCGTTCGTCGGTAAAGCTCTAGCTTAACCGTGAAGATTCAGAAAGCCGCCGTCGAGCGGGTAGTCGACGCCCGTGATGAAGGCAGCTTCCTCGGAGCACAAAAACAGCGCCAGGGAGGCCACTTCTTCGGGTTCGCCCATCCTCCCCACCGGCTGCCCCCTTGAAAGCCGCTCAAACACTTCTGCTTCGCGTCCGGGATAGTTCTTCTGCAAAAAACCATCCACAAAAGGCGTATGAATTCGCGCTGGCGAAATGCAATTGCAGCGGATGTTACTCGCCAGGTAGTCGCGAGCCAACGAATACGTCATGGCGATTACGGCACCTTTGCTCGTCGCGTAAGCAAAGCGATCCGCAAGACCCGCCGAACCCGCAATCGAAGCCATGTTGAGAATCACACCCCCTCCACCAGCTTTCATCGGTCCAACGCAAGCCTTGGCGCAGTTATAGAAGCCCTTCACATTCACGCGAAGAACGCGGTCGAAGTCTTCCTCGGTTGTGGTTTCAACTGTTCCGATATGGGAGATCCCGGCATTGTTCACCAGAATCGAAATGGGCCCGCGTTGCGCGAGCTGTTGAAACTTGGCCACTACCTGTTTTTGGTCGCCTACGTCGCATACGTGGGCCTCTGCAGTTCCTCCATCAGATGCAATCTGCTGGCAGGTTGCTTCGGCATCTGCGAGGTCTAAGTCGAATACGTGGATCACGGCTCCCTGGGCAGCAAACTTTACCGAAATCGCCCGGCCAATTCCGCTGCCTCCCCCGGTGATAACGGCTGTCTGTCCATCGAGCCGGAAGACACCTTTTGTGGGAAGTTGCGTCACCGAAAAGCCACAACTTCCTGGCGCGATTCTCCCAAGCCCTCAATCCCCAACTCCACGACGTCGCCGGCCTTCAGATAAGAAGGTGGATTCATGCCCAGCCCGACACCTGCCGGGGTTCCCGTGGTGATGATGTCTCCGGGAAGCAGGGTCATGAAGTCACTGACGTAAGAAACCAGAGTGGCGACGTCGAAAATCATGTTCGCGGTCGAGCTATTCTGCCGGATCTCTCCATTCACCTTCAGCCACATGCCAAGCTGGCCGGGATTTGGGATTTCATCAGGCGTGGCAACAAAGGGACCCAAAGGTGCGAACGTGTCCGCGCTCTTTCCTTTGACCCATTGCCCGCCGCGCTCTAACTGGAATCCGCGTTCGGAGTAGTCGTTGTGCAAGACGTAACCCACGACGTGTGCCAACGCCTCTTGCAGGGGGACGTAGGTCGCCTTCTTCCCGATTACAACCGCCAGCTCGACTTCCCAATCAACTTTCGTGGCATTTCTTGGCATGCGCAGGGGATCGTTCGGCCCAACTAGAGCGGTCGTGGATTTGAAGAAGAGGACCGGCTCTTTTGGGATTTCCATTTTGCTTTCCGCGGCGTGATCGCGATAGTTCAACCCGATGCAGACAATCTTGCTGGGGCGGCAGATGGGCGATCCCAAACGCACTGACTGCGGCACCCGAGGAGCCGAAGAGCCGTGGTTTTGCGACCACTTTTCGAGTTCCCGCAGCCCACCGCCCGCAAAAAAGGCGTCGCCATAGTCCACACCCAGCGCGGAAACGTCGATGCGTGTTCCATCTCGGAGAAGCAAGCCGGGCCTTTCCTCGCCTATCGCGCCAAATCGAATGAGCCTCACCTACGCTGCCTCCGGCGTTCCTACAGGTTGATGGCCGAACCTGCGCTGACTCTCTCGACATTGCGCCACACGGCTTGGATCGGCCCGGGTATTGTACGATAAGTCTTCGCGATCACAGCATCTCGCCACGATTCACATTAGACTGACGAGAATCCGCAAACTGGGGACTTCCAGCATGACCGGGCTAAAACAGTTTGCGCGTCAAGCCGTCAGGATCGCGGGGCAAGACAACGTGGCCGTGGCCTTGGCAAATCTGACGGCGGGCGAATCGGTGAAAGTGGACGGGGACAGCGTAGCTCTCGCAACAGGCGTGCCGGCAAAGCACAAATTTGCGCTTCGCGATTTTTCGGCAGGTGACCAGATTTTTATGTATGGAGTCTTGGTGGGAGAGGCCACCACTCCGATTCGCAAAGGGGAGTCACTCACGACGGCGAATACACGCCATCAGAGCGCTGGCTTTCACGAGCACACTGGCGTGGGAGCTTGGGACGCTCCTGACGTCTCTCGTTGGCAAGCTCGAACATTCCAGGGCTACCAGCGGCTCGACGGCCAGGTCGGGACCAGAAATTATTGGCTCGTCATTCCCCTCGTATTTTGCGAAAACAGGAATATTTTCGCGCTGCGTGACGCGTTCCAAAAGGAGCTGGGCATTTCCCCTCCTCAGCCCTATCGCGGCCATGTTGCCGATCTGGCGAAACTCTATCGCGAAGGTAAGATCGACGAGATCCGGAAATATGAATTTTCTGGAGCTACCTCGGCCGTGCCGGCGGCTGCGCTATTTCCTAACCTGGACGGCGTCAGATTTTTAACTCACGACATGGGTTGCGGCGGAACACGGGAAGATGCGAGAACGCTATGCGGCCTTCTGGCCGGGTACATCCACAATCCCAACGTGGCTGGTGCTACGGTGCTGAGCTTGGGTTGTCAAAACGCTCAAGTATCTGTTTTGCACGAGGAGTTGAGAAAGCGCGATCCTCACTTCTGCAAACCCCTTCTGATTTTCGATCAGCAACAGAGCAATACGGAATCGGCGATGCTCTCAGAAGCGATCCGTCAGACTTTCCTAGCCCTGATTGAAGCCAACCGGCTTACGCGTGGGCCCACCCCTTTGTCGAAGCTGACTATCGGCCTCAAATGCGGCGGTTCGGACGGATTTTCCGGCATCACCGCCAATCCCGCCATTGGCCGGGTTTCCGATCTAATCGCAACCCTGGGAGGGAAGAGCATTCTTTCCGAATTCCCCGAGCTCTGCGGGGTAGAGCAGAGCCTAATCGACCGTTGCACGGAGCCAGCCGCAGCGGAGAAATTCGCAGGCCTCATGAGGACCTACGCGGCTCGAGCCCAGGCCGTAGGTTCCGGATTTGATATGAACCCTTCCCCCGGCAATATCAAGGACGGACTAATCACCGATGCTATGAAGTCAGCAGGCGCCGCCCGCAAGGGTGGGACCTCTCCTGTGCAAGACGTCCTCGACTATCCGGAATACGCGACTGCGCCCGGCCTAAGTCTGCTCTGCACGCCGGGGAATGACGTCGAGGCCGTCACGGCCCAGGTAGGCGCGGGTGCAAATCTGGTGTTGTTTACCACTGGTCTCGGTACACCCACCGGCAACCCAATTGCGCCGGTCGTAAAACTCTCGACCAATTCCGAGCTAGCCCGTCGAATGCACGACATCATCGATATCGACACTGGGCGCATCATCGCAGGCGACACGACCATCGAACAAATGGGTGATCAAATCTTGGAGCAAGTCATTCGCATAGCGAGCGGCGAAGCCCAAACCAAGGCCGAGCAGAAAACCCAGGAAGACTTTATCCCCTGGAAGCGGGGAGTATCGCTGTAGAGTAATTTGGTGTCGAATCGCACCTCATTGTCCGATTGGAGCGTCTAGTGTTCAGGGGCCTCGCGCGGTTCTGCCAATTGTTCCTGTTTTTGCTGCCAGCGGCAGCCCCAGCGCAGCCGGATTCTCCAATTCTGGCCGCAACACCGCCGATGGGGTGGAATAGCTGGGACGGCTACGGAACTACCATCAAAGAATCCGAAGTCAAAGCGAACGCCCAATGGTTTGCCGGTCACTTGAAGGCTTTCGGCTGGCAGTATGTGATCGTGGATATGGAATGGTTCGTCACCAATCCCCAGGCCGAGGGCAACTCAAAGACTTCCACGTACTCTATCGACGAGTACGGCCGCTTTATCCCGGCGCCGAACCGCTTTCCTTCCGCTACAAAGGACCTAGGCTTCAAGCCTCTCGCGGATTACGTGCATTCGCTAGGCTTGAAATTTGGCATCCACATTTTGCGCGGCATTCCCAAGCAGGCCGTCGCCCGGAACCTCCCGATTGAGGGATCTGCCTATCACGCCGCCGACGCCGCTGACACTTCCGACACCTGTCCCTGGAATTACGACAACTACGGCATCGAGGCGAGCAAACCCGCCGGTCAGGCTTACTACGACTCGATCCTGCGGCTTTATGCTGGATGGGGCGTTGACGCAATCAAGGTGGATTGCATTGCCAGCCATCCCTACAAGGGTGACGAGATCAGGATGATTGGGGTGGCGCTCGCCAAGAGTGGACGCCCCATAGCGCTGAGCCTTTCACCGGGCGCAGCTCCGTTGGAAAAAACCGATGAGATGAAGAAGTACGCGCAGATGTGGCGCATCTCTGACGACATCTGGGACATCTGGCACAGCGATGTTCCGTATCCCCAGGGTTTGGGAGATCAATTCGCGAACGTAGCCAGGTGGGCCGGCCGCTCTGAGCCGGGACATTGGCCCGACGCGGACATGTTGCCGCTGGGCAGGCTGGGGCCTGCACCGGGCTGGGGCAAGCCGCGCGATACGCGCCTTACCCGCGATGAGCAGCGAACCCTGATGACGCTTTGGGTCATGTTTCCCTCTCCTCTTATGGTGGGCGGCGACCTGACTGCTGCGGACGCGTGGACGATTTCATTGCTGACCAATCCTGAGGTTCTAGCTGTGGATCAGTCCTCAACAGGCAACCATCCTGCGCTAGCGACCGATAAAGCTGTAGTATGGTTGGCCAAGGTTGCTGGTCAGGGCGGGTACTACGTTGCGGCATTCAATCTTCAAGACTCCGGCCAAACCATCGAGTATTCGTGGAAGGAAATTGGTCTGGATCACACGAAGTATGCGCAGCGAGACCTTTGGGAGCACAAGGACTTGGGTATCGCGGGCTCCTTCAAGGTAGTTCTGCCGCCACACGGTTCGGCCCTCTATCGTGTTTCGGATGTAGCTCCTTAAGCTCGTGCCGGATAGTGTGGCACCGAGGCGGGCTCGTGTGCAAGCGGACACATTCTAGCTGTAGACGGCGGATTCATCGCCAACGGAGTGAAATCAGGTGAATCTGGAACTACTTCCGAAAGCGCGTTGCCAGTGGGATTTGGTGAGCCTGGGCGAGGTCATGCTTCGTCTGGATCCAGGAGACGGTCGCATCTCGACGGCGAGAACGTTTCAGGTATGGGAAGGTGGTGGCGAATACAATGTGGCGCGTGGCTTACGCCGCTGCTTCGGGCTGCGTACGGCGATTGTCACGGCGTTGGTCGACAACGCGGCCGGCAGGCTGGTCGAGGACCTTATGCTGCAAGGTGGAGTGGATTTGTCCCATCTGCGCTGGGTTCAGGATGACGGCGTGGGTCGCGTGGCGCGCAACGGGATCAATTTCACTGAGAGAGGGTTCGGAGTTAGGGCTGCCTTGGGATGCTCCGACCGAGGGCACACAGCTGTTTCGCAATTGCAGCCTGGGCAAATTGACTGGGACTTGATTTTCGGGAAAGAGGGTGCGCGCTGGTTTCACACTGGGGGTATCTTTTGCGCGCTTTCCGAATGCGCTCCACTGGTCGCGCGGGAGGCTATGGAGGCAGCGCATCGGCACGGGGCGATCGTTTCCTATGATCTGAACTATCGCGCGTCGCTTTGGAAGTCCATTGGCGGTAAACAAAAGGCACTGGAAGTAAACCGTGAACTGGCGCCTCTCGTGGATGTAATGCTGGGAAACGAAGAGGATTTCACGGCTGCGTTAGGATTCTCCGTCGCAGGCGTGGACGAGCACCTCGCAGATCTCAATACCGCAAGTTTTCGGCGGATGATCGAAAACGTATTGGCGAAATATCCGAATCTGAAAATTGTTGCGACCACGCTCCGAAACGCCAAGACGGCTACGCGCAATGACTGGGGTGCCGTGTGCTATGGCAACGGAGATTTCTTCGAGGCGAACCGCATCGAGGATCTGGAAATCCTGGACCGCGTTGGGGGAGGAGATTCGTTCGCCTCAGGCTTGATCTACGGCTTTCTGGCCGGCAAAGGCCCGGAGTGGGCTCTGAATTGTGGCTTTGCGCATGGTGCTCTGGCTATGACAACTCCAGGTGATACCAGCATGGCGACACTGGCAGAGGTGGAACGCGTAATGAAGGGAGGTACGGCGCGCGTTCAGCGATAGTGGCCCGCCGCTTTACTTAGAGCCCAACTCATGGACAAAGATCAGGTATTACAGCGAATTCACGAAGTCGGACTCATACCCGTCCTGCGGGCGCAGTCCGCTGCGGAAGCGCTCCAACTGGCAAATGCTATCGCAGCGGGTGGCGTGTCCGTGCTGGAGGTCACGATGACCGTGCCTGGCGCGGTCGACGTGATTCGAAAAATTGTGGAGCATTCCGGGGATCGCATCCTCGTGGGAGCGGGTACCGTGATGGACCCCGAAACCGCCCGCGCATGCATGCTAGCCGGCGCCCAATTCATCGTAAGCCCAAGCCTGAATCTCAAGACCATCGACTTCTGTCGCCGCGAGGGTGTTCCCGTCTTTCCTGGCGCCCTGACACCAACAGAAATTGTGACGGCCTGGGATGCGGGTGCGGACGCGGTAAAGGTCTTTCCGTGCAGCGCGGTCGGCGGTGCCAAGTACCTAAAGGCGCTGAAAGCCCCTTTGCCGCAAATCGAACTTATTCCGACCGGTGGGGTTTCTTTGACCACGGCTGCCGAGTTTCTTGCCGCAGGAGCCTTTGCCCTGGGCGTGGGCGGCGATTTGGTGGACAGCGCAGCCATCGCCCGCGGAGAGCTGGAAATCATTACGAGAAACGCCGAAAAGTACTTGGAGATCGTAAAAGCGGCAAGATATTGAAGCTCTGATCCTGGGAGTGCAAGAGGCGGGAAAGTAATGGTTGAGAAGGGCACGGCCGGAAAGACCGTCTCTGAGAAGATCGATGCACACCATCACCTGTGGCGCTATAGTTCCGCAGAGTATGCATGGATCGATGACCGGATGCGGGCGCTGCGCCGCGATTTTCTGACAGCGGACCTCGAGAAGGAATTAAACGCGGCTGGGATTGCCGGAGCAGTTACGGTGCAGGCCCGCCAGAGTCTTGAAGAAACACAATGGCTTCTGTCCCTGGCCGCGGATTCTCCGTTTTTGCGCGGCGTAGTTGGCTGGGCGCCGATTGCAAGTGAGCAGTTTCCAGCGGAGTTGGAACGCTTGCGGTCGTCCAGGGAACTGAAGGGCTTGCGGCACATGATTCAAGACGAGCCCGACACGAACTACATCAACCGCCCGGATTTCAATCGCGGAATCAGCGCCTTGCAAGATTCGGGGCTAGTCTATGACATTCTTATTCTCGACAAGCATCTGAGTGCAGCCGTTGCGTTCGTGGACCGGCATCCAAATCAGGTCTTTGTACTCGACCACATGGCAAAGCCGCGGATTCGCGAGGGAGTGATAGAGCCGTGGCGCCGCGATCTCTCGGAGTTGGCGAGGCGCGAAAACGTCTACTGCAAGCTCTCTGGTTTGGTGACGGAAGCGGACTGGGCGGCGTGGACAGAGGACAATCTGCGGGTCTACGTCGAGATTGCGCTCGCGGTGTTTGGCCCGCGAAGAATGATGGTGGGTTCCGATTGGCCGGTTTGCCTGCTTGCAACGACCTATGCCAGGTGGTATGAGGCCGTTAGTCATTTGATCGGCTCACTTTCTGCGACCGAAAAGGAGCGCATTTTGGGAGGAACGGCGACCGAGGTTTATCGATTGCATGACTAACCCCTGGTTCGCGTGAACTAAAGTTTTGTGTTGGAGAAATGCTTGTTCCAAGTCTGATCGAGTCAAGGAAACGAATGATGCAGGGTTCAGGGTCTGTCACACAAAACACTTCCCCAGCTAGCAGCCATGGCTTGTTTCCCACGGGACAACTTCTTCCCTTCATTCTCGTGACGGCACTTTTCTTCCTGTGGGCGATTCCCAACAATCTGAATGACGTGCTAATCCGCCAGTTCATGAAGTCGTTCGGGATTGGCAGGGTTCAGGCGAGCTTCGTGCAAACCGCGTTCTACATGGGCTATTTCCTGACGGCGCTGCCCGCCGCGCTATTCATGAGAAGAGCCGGATACAAAGCTGGATTTGTCAGTGGGCTGTTTCTCTTGGGAGCAGGTGCATTTCTGTACTGGCCTGCAGCAATGGTGGGACGCTATAGCTTCTTTCTTTTGGCGCAGTTCGTGATCGCGAGCGGCCTGTCATTTCTGGAGACGGCTTCGAACCCTTTCATCGCACAATTGGGGAATCCTGATACCTCCGAGCGACGATTGAATTTCTCACAGGCTTTCAATCCTCTAGGTGCGATCACCGCAGCCCTGGTTGGGACTATTTTTATCTTTTCCGGGGTGGAATTGTCGGCGGGAGAGATTGACTCGCTTAAAGCGCGGCACCTTTACGAAGCATATCTGCAATCTGAACTGCTGCGTGTCGTCAAACCTTATCTTGTCATTGGTACAATCGCCGTTGTTTGGGCCATTATTATCCTGCGGACAAAGTTTCCTGCAATCCAAAGCGAGCACGAAAGTAGCGCGGAAGACCATGGACATTTTCTCGATTTACTGCGTTATCCGCACTTTCTTCTGGCGGCGGTTGCTCAGTTTTTCTACGTAGGAGCCCAAGTGGGGACATGGAGCTGGTTCATTCAATACGTGCAGCAGTATGCCCACCAACCAGAAAAAGTGGCGGGCTATTTCTTGACCGGCACACTGGCCGCCTTCGGAGTCGGCAGGTTTGCCTCCGCTTATCTCATGCGTTTCGTTGCGCCGAATAAGCTGATGGGAGCTTACAGCGTTGCCAACATCGTTCTCGTCTCGATTGGAGTCCTGATGCCGGGACGGGTCGGACTCTGGGCGGTATTTCTTACCAGTTTCTTTATGTCGTTGATGTTTCCCACCATTTTTGCGCTGGGCCTGAAGGGTTTGGGTCCGAACACAAAAATTGGCGGATCGCTGATCGTCATAGCGATTGTTGGCGGAGCGGTTCTCACGCCGGTGATGGGACTGATTTCAGTCCATACCGGAAGCATCGCGCTTGCCTACTCCATTCCGTTAGTCGCGTATATCATCATTGCCCTCTACTCCTTCTTTGGTTCTCGGCAACGCGGGCTGGCAACGAGCCCATCCGTATAAGACGTATAACAAATTGCGGTGGAGCTAACCATGCTGGAACACGGAATTCTGAATCCCGCCATCAACTCACTCTTAAGCCGTATTCGTCATACGAATACGCTGGTCATTGCTGACCGAGGATTTCCATACTGGCCCTTGATCGAGACGGTCGATATCTCTCTAGTAGACGGCGTCCCGCGTGTTTTGGAGGTGCTGGCGGCGATTCGCGCTCAGTGGAGTTGCGGGGCTGCATTCATGGCGGAGGAGTTTAAGTCGGCCAACGACTCTGCGACGCAACAGCAATTCCGCACAGGTCTGCAAGGCGTATCTCTTACCTACGAGCCGCATGTCATTTTCAAGAAACGTGTTCCGGCAGCGATCGGCTTGATTCGCACCGGCGACACCACGCCATACGCCAACATGATTCTGGAGTCAGCTTGATTGTAAAAGGTCGTGGCAATGCCTGTTTCGGATTGTCCTGGCGACGGGCGCACCACCGGTAAATTGATGCGGGTGGTTGCCCACTTGGGCGACATGCGCTAGGATGGCTCCCTATCCGAGACGACCACCACGGCGAAGGTTCGTCTCGAGATTCAGGGAGGCGACAAATGCTCGGCATGTCCTTAGCAACCTTCACATTCGTGCACGTGTTGATCAGCCTGATTGGAATTGGCACTGGTCTGGCCGTCATGTATGGCCTCCTGAGGGGGTACCGCATGGATAGCTTAACGGCGGTATTTCTCGCTACCACGGCCCTGACAAGTATCACCGGCTTCGGTTTTCCCTTCACTCAGCTGCTGCCATCGCATAAAGTCGGGATTATTTCACTGGCCCTGTTGGCTCTCGCTATCCCGGCGCGCTACGTCTTTCATCTCACCGGCCCGTGGCGGCTAACTTACGTTGTGACGGCTGCGATGGCGCTATATCTCAATTGCTTCGTCTTGGTGGTGCAACTGTTCATGAAGGTTCCGGCACTAAAGGCGCTGGCTCCGACGCAAAAGGAACCGCCATTCCTAGTCGCCCAACTCATTGTTCTGGCGCTGTTTATCGGGTTGACGATTTTGGCGGCCAAGAGATTTCGGGTTGGGTCAGTGCAAACTGCTTAATCGCGATTCGCTTCGCTAGGTTCTTGAGATCCATCACTGAATCAGGAGTAATTTTATGCCGACAATTACGACCAAAGATGGCACGCAGATTTACTACAAGGATTGGGGTACGGGACAGCCGGTGGTCTTCAGCCACGGGTGGCCCTTGAGCGCAGATGCTTGGGACGATCAGATGTTGTTTCTGGCGGAGCGCGGATATCGTTGCATCGCTCATGATCGTCGTGGCCATGGTCGGTCCAACCAGCCTTGGAACGGCAATGACATGGACACCTACGCCGACGACCTGGCGGAGTTAACCCAGGTGCTGGATCTGAAAGATGCGATTCACGTCGGGCACTCGACGGGCGGCGGGGAAGTAGCGCGTTACATCGGGCGTCACGGGACGAAACGCGTTGCTAAGGCCGTGCTCGTAAGTGCAGTTCCGCCGCTGATGCTGAAAACACCCGCCAACCCCGGTGGACTGCCCATGGAAGTCTTCGATGGCATTCGCAATGGCGTTCTCGCTGACCGTTCGCAGTTCTTCAAAGATCTAAGTGTGCCGTTTTACGGCGCCAACCGTTCCGCCGCCCGCGTTTCACGGGGTGTCATGGACTCGTTCTGGCTGCAGGGGATGCAGGCAGGGTTCAAAGCCGCGTTTGACTGCATCAAGGCGTTTTCCGAGACCGATTTCACGGAAGATCTGAAGAAGATCGACGTGCCCACGCTTATTCTTCACGGAGATGACGATCAGATCGTGCCTATCGGCGCCGCAGCTCTCCTTTCCTCCAAACTGGTGAAGGGAGCGACTCTGAAGGTTTATCCCGGGCTTCCGCACGGCATGTGCTCGACTCATAAGGAGCTAATCAACGTTGACCTTCACGGCTTCCTTAAGCACAGCGTGCATGCTGCAGCATAGGATCATGTCATGTCCATTCGACCGGTTAAGCGCCTGATTCAATCGAAGCCGACTCTCGAAGGCGCGGGCGTGCACCTGCGCCGTGCTTTCGGGTTCGGGAACACTTCGGAGTTCGACCCCTTTCTCCTGCTGGACGACTTTCGCAACGACGTTCCGGATGACTATCTGGCGGGCTTTCCCTGGCATCCTCACCGCGGGATCGAGACCATCACCTATGTGCTCGCTGGCGAAGTGGCGCATAGCGACAGCATGGGGAATGAAGGTGCGATTGCCGCCGGGGATGTGCAGTGGATGACGGCGGGACGAGGAATCATTCACCAGGAAATGCCGAAAGGTGATGCCTCAGGCCGGATGCACGGGTTCCAGTTATGGGCCAATCTTCCCGCCTCTTTGAAAATGACCGACCCACGGTATCAAGAGGTCAAAGAGGCAGAGATTCCGTTGATCACCGACGACGACGGGACGCAGGTGCGGTTAGTGTGTGGAGAGTTCTGGGGCAAGAAAGGGCCCGTGGACGGGATCGCGGCCGATCCGATCTATCTCGACGTGACTGTGCCGCCGGGGCGAAGAAAGACACTACCGGTTGAGACAACCCGTCACGCGTTTGCCTACGTATTCGCGGGCGCCGGGAAATTTTGCAACGCTTCAGGCCCGCTCTCGGTGCCGACCGAGCCAGTGGGCTGGGCAGACGTAAAGCCGCCTACGGATGCAGGGAACCGCTCGCTGGTTCTCTTCGATCGCGGCGACGAAGTCATGGTCCAGGCTGAAGAGGAAGGGGTGCGCTTTCTGCTGGTTTCGGGGAAACCACTGGAGGAGCCAGTGGCTTGGTACGGGCCGATCGTCATGAACACTCAGGAACAACTCCGGCAGGCGTTCAGTGAACTCGACAAAGGGACATTCTTGAAGGCGGAGAAGTAAAGCTCGGCGTCCGCTGGGTGCGTTAGAGTCTCGCTACACGCCGCTGGACTACGAAGAAGTAGAGCGCCACCAGCGCCAGCAGCGTCCCGTCCAGTCCAACGACCATTGGTACCGTGAGCAATTCGGTCCGCACCAGCCCGCCAGCCAGCAGATTCCCCATAGGCATACCGCCGCGGAAGGCCACGTTGTAAACGCTCATAACGCGTCCGCGCATGTCGTCCGTCGTAATCAGTTGAACAAGAGAACTGACCGAAGCGAACGCCGCCATCATCGATATGCCGGCCAGCACAAGCATGGCACCCCCCACGGGCAGCGACCGGGACAGGGCAAATCCAGCGATTGCCGCGCCCAGACAGAAAATCGCCGCCAGAGCAACCCGTCCCCTCTTCCCGAGGTGGCCCACACCCGCAATCATCAGCGATCCGCAGATGGAACCGAGGCCCATGAGCGTCAGCAAATTTCCGTAGGTCTGCGGGCCGCGATGAAAAATGTCCCTGACGAACACAGGAAAATACGTGCGCATAGGCGCGCTCAAGCCAGTCATACAGAAAGCCAGCACGATCAACGCCTCCATGGACGGTTGCTTGCGGACAAACTGAATACCCTGCTTCAAGCTGCTGAGGATCGACTCCGTGGTCTTCTTCGGTAGGAATCGCGTCGTGATGATAGAGAGCGAAATAATCGGCGCCAAGAATGAAAGAGCGTTCAACCCGAAGCACCACGTTTCCCCTAGCTTGGCCAAGGCGAGTCCAGCCAATGCCGGTCCCACCACAACAGCCACATTGAACTGAATAGAGTTCAAGGCGATGGCGTTCGGCATGTCCTCCTTATCAACCAGCGTGGGGATGAGCGCCTGATACGCAGGACCTCCAAAGGCCTGCGCCAGGCCAGAAACGAAGGATAGACAGAGAATCGGCCAAACATAATTCCCGAGTAGGCCGGTAGCGACCAGAATCGTGAGGGCGCTGGCGCTTGCCATCTGCACGTACTGCGAGACCAGCAGGATCCGCCGCCGCTCCATTCGATCCGCTACGACGCCGCCGATCAGAGAGAACAGGAATATGGGAATGCCGCCGAGAAACTGATCCAACGAAAGATAAAACGCCGAGTGGCTGATGCGATAAATGAGCCAGCCTTGCGCCACGATTTGCATCCAGGTGCCGATGCTGGAGGTACATGCGCCAATCCACATCAGGCGGAAGTCGCGGTAGCGAAAAGCTTTAAAGACCCGGCTGATCAATCGAGCGCCTCTCCCACAGGGCAAGCGTACCGATTGTCGGCCGCAGCTTTCTACTTTACTGGATCGCTTTCAGTTGATGAGCGCTCGCTCGTTTTAGATTCGCGACTTCGGCACCAGGTACCTCGCGCTAAATGGCAGTGCCTTCAAATGTTTAGAAAAAACAGCGCCCAACGGAACAAGTCGAGGCAACCGTCCTGAGCAACCTGTTCGTCAGGGCTTGCAACTAATCAATTAGTTAGATATTATCGTGCAGTTGGCGAAACATGATGCCGACAGGTCGATTTTCTCCGGAGCGCCGCAACCCATGCCACCGAGTAAGTCTACAACGCTGACCGAAGCCGAACTTCGCCTGATGGACGTCTTCTGGCAGAAAGATTCGGCAACTGTGCAGCAGGTCCTTGACGCGCTTCCTGAGAGGCCAGCGTTGGCCTATAACTCTGTGCTGACAACGGTTCGCATCCTCGAAGCGAAGGGGTATTTGAAACACGAGAAAGACGGTCGTGCCCACATTTACTCGCCCATCGTGGGACGCAAGGAAGCCTCTCGCCTGGAAGTGCAGCGGCTGGTGCATCGTTTCTTTGGCAATTCCCACGAACAATTGGTCTTGAACGTGATCGAAGACGAAAGCCTGGATGCTGAGGAATTGAGCCGGCTCCGCCAACTACTGGATGGGGGAGAGTAGTCAGATGACAGTTCTTCTCCCACAGACTTTGCCCCAAGTTGTTGTCGAGCGCATGCTGAACGGCGCGCTGGAAGGCGTTGTACTGGCCGCGTTGGTGTGGGGTTTGCTGAAGACGGTTGGGCGCAGGACTTCCAGCACACGGTTTGCGGTTTGGTTCGTGGTGCTGCTCACGATTGGAGCGCTGCCCTGGATGGGGTCGCTTCGCTGGGGTGCGGCGGCTATTTCCACCGATTCCTCCAAGTCCGCGATTCTAATTCCTGCTTCATGGGCTCTAGGCATGTTTTATGTTTGGGCGGCCGTTGCGCTCGTGTCCCTCGGTCGTGTGGGTCTGGGTTTCTGGCAGATCCGTAGTCTGCGCCGGGGCTCCTCCCCCTTCGACTCTGCCAGCGTTGACCCAGCGCTGCTGGAGGTGCTGACGGTCTCTTGCAAGAGGCCGATCTCTTCATTCGAGACATCTTTGCTCGCGGCGATTCGCTGACCACGCTGCTGACCGGGAAGCATTCGTTTCTCGATGCAGAGCTCGCGCCCTTCTACGGGGTTCAGGCTCCCGCGGGTGGCGGGTTCGCGCGCGTCGAGGCCGTTCCATTCCGCTACGGCGTTCTCACGATGCCCGCGATCCTCGCGGTCCTTGCTCACGCCGACCAGAGCGCGCCAGTCAGACGCGGCAAGTTCATCCGCGAGCAGTTTCTCTGCACGTCGCCACCGGATCCCCCGAACAACCTGGTGATCACCGTTCCCAAGGTCACTCCGGAGATGACCACCCGCCAGCGATTCGAAGCGCATCGCACGCAGGCGACGTGCGCCGGGTGTCACACCCTGATGGATCCGTTGGCGATGCCGCTCGAGTTTTACGATGAAGTCGGGCGGCACCGCGACACCGATCAGGGCAAGCCGATCGATGGGCGGGGCGAGCTCACGATGACGTCGGCCGTCGACCCCTCGGTCTCGACGCCCGAGGAGCTCGGCCGCAAGCTCGCCGAGCTGCCCGAGGTACAAGATTGTGTCGTGTTCCAGTGGTTTCGCTTCGCCTCGGGGCACACCGAAGAAGCGGCCGACGGATGCATGCTGGACGAGCTGAAGACGCGATTCAAAGGCTCGGGTCAGAACCTTCGCGATCTGCTGCTCGGGATCGCCACGAGCGATGCGTTCCGCAACCGCATCGACATGTAGAGCTCCAAGGAGGCACCGGGTGATAGTCGAATTTTCGCGACGAAAGTTCATGATGGCCGCAGGGGCGACGACGCTCGTCCTTCCAGCCATGGAAGCCCTCGGCCCGCGGCAGGCGAATGCCCAGGCGATGGCGCCGAAAAAACGGCTCGTCGTGATCATGACGCCCAACGGAACGCCGCAGGCGAACTGGTTTCCCACGGCGGGCGCGAGCGATACGGACTTCACACTCGGTCCGATCTTGACGCCACTTCAGGCTCACCGCGCCGACCTGCTGATCGTCGGGCAGCTCGACAGCACCTCGGCCGCCAAAAGCAACGGCGATCCGCACGGGCTCGGGATGGCCACCATGCTGAGCGGCGCGAAGGCCCTGCCCGGCAGCGATTTCAAGCACGGCGCCTGCTACATGGACGCGAACTGCGTCTCGTCCGGTTGGGGAGGAGGTACGACGGTCGATCAGCTCGTCGGAGCCCAGTTCGAAAAGCAGGGCGTGGTGTTCGGGTCGCTCAA
>Ga0137403_10004689_pt1 | contig 16042 bp, 14 predicted proteins | sample CZOMad2_1_16fung_FD_122057 | JGI IMG/M metagenome (GOLD analysis project Ga0137403, IMG submission 122057) | Vadose zone soil fungal communities from Angelo Coast Range Reserve, California, USA - CZOMad2_1_16fungal (Hybrid Assembly) | ecosystem: Environmental > Terrestrial > Soil > Vadose zone... | reverse complement strand
TACTACCGGCCGCCCGGTCTCCCGCGCGCGCTGCAACCGTGGTTGGCGTCCCTCTGGCGAAAAATAGGGGTTCTAGCCGTTTAAGACGTTTAAGTCGCTCAAGCAGTTCGGTGCAGGGAGCGAGACGATCCGAGCGCGACGATGAGACGAATTGACAGCGAGCATGTGTATCGCATAAGCTGCGGTCAAATTGGTGACAAAACAAAAACCCATTCATACACAAGGAGGGCAATAACATGGCAGCCGGCAATGGTCATGCTCAAGGGATCGAAGGTGTCATCATTTCATCGGACTCCCACGTAATGGAACCTGTAGATCTTTGGAAGAAAGGCGTTCCAGAAAAATACCGCGCAGATGCTCCCCTCTTTCCACCCCGCAAGGTGGGCGAAGGATTCCAACATCACGCCGGTGGCTGGGATCCCCACGCGCGAATCAAGGAAATGGAAAAAGACGGCCTGAGCGCTGAGGTGCTCTACCCGACGTTAATGCTGGATCTGTTCGCTCTCGACGATGCCGGCATGCAGGAGGCATGCTTCCGGGTCTATAATGATTGGTTGATCGATTATTGCAGCGTCGATACCAACCGGTTGATCGGCATTCCGGCCATTCCGGTCTACAATGTCGATGTCGGCATCAAAGAGCTGGAACGTTGCCATAAGGCGGGCCTCAAAGGCGCCATTATCTGGCAGGCGCCCCATCCGGATCTTCCGTTTCATTCCAGCCACTATGACAAATTCTGGTCCGCGGCGCAGGACCTGGATACGCCCGTCAGCTTGCACATTTTGACCGGCCACAGCTACAACAAGGATAAGGAAAGAAAAGGCGTCGAGCGTTACCGTGGCAGCGTAAACCTTAAGCTCATGGACATCGCTAACGGTCTCTTCGAGCTGGTTTTTTACGGCGTCCTGGAGAGATATCCGAAGCTCAAAATCGTGACGGTAGAGAATGAATGCGGCTGGCTGCCCTGGATCGTTCAACAGTGGGACTATTACTACAACCGCTTCCGCAAGCAAAATCCGCCGCCGATCACCAAGAACCCAAGCGAATTTGTCCGTAACCAAGTTTATTCCTGCTTCTTCAACGATTCGGTTTGTGGTCATAATCTAGAGTGGTGGGGCCAGGACAACATCATGTGGTCCAACGATTTTCCACACCCGAACTCGACCTGGCCGAACTCGCTCAAGATCATCAAGCGAGATATCGGGCACCTACCGCTGGAAACGCAGACCAAGGTTTTGGCGACGAACGTCTGCAAACTCTACAATCTCGATTTGGCCAAGATCCCGGAGGGCATTGCCATAGCCGCAGCCGCTGCTCAGGCCTCGGCGTAATCGGACGCTTCTAGGGGGAGTGAATGGCGAAGCACTTTAGCAAGATTCTCCACGCTACGGATTATTCCAAAGCTTCGGCTCGTGCCCTCGACGAAGCCGTCGCTCTGGCCAAGCAGAATCGTGCGGAACTGTTGGTGTTGCATGTGATCGATACCGTGACACCGTACGTTACAGGAGAGGATATCGGTGGGGCTGAACTCTACATGAAGTTGGAAGAGACGAACAAGCAAGAGGCCGAAACCTCCATGAAAAAGCTCATAGAAAAACTACGCAAGTTAAAGGTCAACGCCAAAAGTCTTTTGCTCCGTGGTACTGCTCACGAGCAAATCGTCAAAGCTGCCAAGAGCCGAAGAGCAAACTTGATAGTGATCGGAACTCACGGCCGGACTGGCCTTTCCAAGCTTCTCATGGGGAGCGTTGCCAACCAAGTCGTTTCAACGGCTCACTGTCCGGTTCTCACTGTCCGCGGAAAATAATTTTTTATATGGCGCAGGAATATTCGTTGCAAAGTTTCATCCGAGATATGCATGATATTACCCGCGACGAAAATTCGCCGGCAACAATCGTCGCTGCGGCGAGACCTTTGCTGGCCAAGCTCGTGCAGGGTCCAGACTGCGTTGAGCCGAAGTTCAAGAAACGGGGCGCCACCGAGTACGGGCGCTATATGCTCCACCGTGCGCCCCGTTTCAACATTACGGCCGTCGTCTGGGGGCCAGGCGATGCGGCGAAGGCCCACAACCATGACACCTGGGGCTTGGTGGCTGTGGTCGAAAACGAAATTCAGGAAACGCGCTTTCGCCGTTTAGACGATGGGGCCAAGACGGGCTACGCTAAGCTGGAGGTTAAGAACGTCCTGAAGAATTCTGCCGGGATGGTTTCCTGTCTAGCTAGTCCCGCCGGACGACGACATACATGAGATGAATAACGTCTCGGATCGAAACACCGTGGAAATCCATGTGTACGGCAAAGATCTAGCAGAGATGCCGCGCCTGCGTTTCGATGTCGCCAACGACAGCGTCAAGACCTTCGCCAGTCCGAAGTATCAGAACTGTTAGTGCACCGACGGGTTCAAAGTTCAACGTTCAAAGTTAGGACAGCTGCTTATAGCTCCCTAAACGATCGGAATACGTTGAACTTTGAACATTGAACCTTGAACCGCATGCAGTCTGTTCCCCACCCGTTGAGATTGTGTCGTGGTTTTTCTCGGGGCACCCGAGCCAAGCTACCTCACTGCGCCAGTTTGACTTCCCATTCCAGGTAACGCCGCATCGCTTCCTTGTCCCCTTTTACCGAAGGTGACAATACGACATCGTTCGGCTCCACCAGGCAGGACTCCAGACCTCTCTCGGTCGGATAGCCGACACGCGCCCAGCTCTGAACACCGCCATCTAAAACAAAAATTTCTTTGTAACCCATTTCCGCAAGTGTTCGAGCCGCGAGGATTGAGCTTTGGCCGTCACGGCACGAAAGCACGATGGGCTGGGCTTTATCGGTCAGCAAACTGGGGAACTTGAGCTCCAACCAACCGCGAGAAATCCACTTGCTGCCGGGAAGATGACCCGTTGCGAAATCAGCACTGCTGCCGACGTGCAGAACGCTGACCGATGAACTTTGCAACAAGGATCTCGCCTCGTCAGGTACAAGCGTGCGGGCAAGCTTCTTCGCCGTCTCGAACCCAAGCGGTTCCTTTTGCGACCTGCCGGATTCGGCTGGTCCGCCGCTCTCGCGCCACGCTTCAAGACCCCCTTGCAAAACTTTGACTTCCCGAAAACCCATCTGGCGGTACCAATAAGCGGCCATCACCGCACGCGCCGACTGATCACTGACAAAGATGATCCGGCTGTTTTTCACGGCGAGGAAATCGTCTGCGCGTTGCACTGCCTGACCGCCGGGAATATTGAGCGACCCGACGATGTGGCCGTCCTCGTACTCACTTTCGGATCGCACATCGATAAGGTAGGTGACACCAACCTCATTTCTTGCCGGGTGCTCGAGAAGTTCGCGGGCTGAAACCCATGACAGCCTCTCCTCCTCAGCGATCCGCAGCGCGATCTCTCGGGCTTGCTCAAGGCTCCCCTCAGGTGCGGTGGGCGCAACCCTCGCGGGCGTCGATTCCAATTCTAAACCTGTCAGCACCCAGCCCATGGTGCCGTTTTTGAGCGCGCGGACATTGTTCAAGCCCAAGCGCAGCAGGCCCGCCGTGCCGATAATACTGCGTGTCCTGCCGGCGCAGTTAACCACGACGGGGGTGTCTGGTTTTCGTCTCAAAGCCTCCGCCCATAAAATCAAATCACCGCCGGGAACATTAACAGCGCCGGGGATACAAAAACGACCATATTCTTCCGGCGTTCTTACGTCGAAGATCATCAACTCGGTCACACGCTCCTGCAGGCTTCTAAGTTCTTCGGGGGAGATTTCGGGAATGGTTCTTTCATGATGAACCTTCTCGCCGAAGGCTTTGCTGGGAACATTGACGCCGCTGACCGTCGGAAGTTCCTCCTTTCGCCATTCCGGAAGTCCACCGTCCAGGATCGAAACATTCTTGTAACCGAATTTTCCGAGTGTATGCGCCGCGAGCGCTGCCCGACCTTCGCCTTCATCGTACACGACGATGGGAATCCGCCGGTCCGGCACCAGTTCGGCGATGCGAAATTCGATCTGGCTCCGCGGCAAAGAGGTCGCGTTGCTAATTTGACCCATGTTGAACTCGCCGCGCTCACGAACATCGAATACGGCATGCAGACTTTCGGAAGCCATCAAAGCTGCCACCCCTCGACACGAAATCTGGTTAGGCATAGTGAAGATCCACCCTCTATTTTGTTGACTTAGCTTGACCCACCCGTCGTTCTGTTCTACTAATGCTCCCAGAAAATGCAACCATCGAGCCCGTACTATTCATGGATCGAGAAAAAGGCACAACACACTGTGGACCGAGAAGTGAGCCTCGAAGCGAGCGAGCACGGAAGTCCAAAGTTCCAGGTTTAAAGTTCAAAGAAACAGGCGGTCTTATCCACGTGTCGCGGTAGGGACCGCCCTCGCGGGCGGCCCCCCGCACGGATCCGGACGTGCGGAATTGCCGCATCCGGCTCTTGCCTTAGGTAATAACGCCAAGGCGCATCAGAGAATGAGAATGATAACAATGCTCACTCCTTTCACTTCTGGCTGCCTGACGTATCCGCTCAAGCGCGCTGGACATGTGTTTCCGGCTCTGTGTCCGGGGCATGTTACGCTCGAGCATCTTCCCCTTGGCCAGTCCCCTTTCCTCCACTGCCTCCGCAGCCGCACAGGCGGCTTTGTTCGGCAGCTTCGTAAGTACTATGGGACTGTGCGACTTCCCGTGTCCGTGCATCATCGGTGTGCGTCCTTAGACTTTCCGATGCGGTCTGTACTTCGCTCTCCCACAGACAGACACGGGATCTCCCGGCTTCCGCTCAAGGTGCTTGCGTGCATGCTCAGGGTCTCAGACCGCGCAGGGTCCAAAGGCGTCTCGCGCTTGCGACGCCTCCAGTCTTGCCTTCCGCTTAGTTCAACAGCGTCGGCACCCCAAAGTGGCCACCGCTGGCGCGATGGTGGTTCAATTTCGCGGCTCCATACCTGGCCTGTACGTACCCCTGTCAACGCTTCACTTGCGCCCTTGCGAACGAAAATGCATGACTCGGAGTCAGCGCGGGTCGCTAGCCCTTCGCTGTATGAAACTTTCATTCACAACACCTTGCCGACTTTTATCGGCGCATCTGAACCTTGAACTCTTAACGGAGGCACAGGCCCATTGCCCACGACCGGAGAGGCTTGCTTCTCGGTCGGTCTGCTGTGAATAATCCAGGCTTGGAGTCATCTCACGGAGGAGCCCATGCAAAACCCTCAAGAACGGTTTCACGGTTTATTCATCCCTTACGTAACGCCCCTCGACGAGTCCGGCGCCTTGGATATTGAAAGTCTCGAACGCTTGACCAGCCACTTCGCGTCTCTGAATGGCGTCGCCGGATTGGTATCGTGCGCGCGCATCGGCGAGGGACCCGTACTCACGGTACAGGAGAAACGCCGCGTTTATGAGAGCGTCGGCAATATAGCGCGCAAGGCCGGCCGGGTTCACATAGCAACCATCACGCCGCAATCCACAGCCGAGGCCATCAACCTGGTACGCGACCTGGAGACGCTGCCGGTCGATGCCGCCATGATTTTTCCGCCTTTGCTTTTTGCCTGGGGTAAAGTGGAAGGAGAACTTAAATTCCGTTTTTTCGAAGATCTCACTAGCAACACAACTTTGCCGCTGGTGCTCTTTCAGATCCCGGTAAAGAGCTACTGGTATGACGTCGAAACCATCTGCCGCATCGCCAAGTTGGAAAAAGTCGTCGCCTTCAAAGAAGCCTCCTTCGACATAAAGCTGTTCGAAGACACCATGCAGCAATTGGAGCGGCAAAACGCAACCATGGAAGTCCTCACCGGCAACGACCGCTTCGTCGCCGAGAGCTATCGGCTAGGCGCCTCCGGTGCCCTGATCGGCGTGTCGAACGTAGCGACGGAAAAGTGGGCGGCGATGGATACCGCCGGCCGTGGGGGCGATTTTGAAAACGCTGCGGCCATTCAAAAAGAACTGGAATCCTTAAAGGAGCTGATTTTCGGCGAACCCATTGTCGAAGCCGTAGCCCGGATCAAAATCATCTTAGAGCACGAAGGCTTGATCAATACCGCCACCGTCCGCCGCCCGCAGCTCGGCGTAGGCGAATCAGAGAAAAAACAGTTGCTGGACAGCTATCGAACTCTTAAGGAAAGAGATTATCGATCATCAGAAGATTTCCCCGAGCGTAGAAAAAGCGGGGCGGCGCGCTAGAAACCGCCACAAGTTTAGCTCGTTGGAAGCGCCTCAACTGTATTCCTCGCTTCCTCGTCCGGGAATAACCAACGCAAATAAGGTTGCGGTTACCGCCAATAATATCATGGCGCTGATGGCCAGCGACCAATGAATTCCGATCAGCCCTCCAATCACACCGACCGTCACTCCACTAAAAGCCCTAAGACCGTTGTTCGACGTATTGAATAGACCGATCAATCTCCCACGGAGTTGAGCCGGCGCCCCGAGCTGCACGAGAGTTTGTGCCATGGAAAGAAAAGTCAAATTGAGAAAACCAGCGCAACAAAGCAACGCTACCGCCAGCGGATAACTCGTGGCAGCGGCGAAACCGACAATGGTCATACACCAGAGAAGCGAGCAAATCGCCGCGTTGCGTGCATTTGGTCTCAGGAGCCCGGTGCCTTCCAACAAAAGACCACCGATGACGGCGCCTGCGGCATTGGCGCCGAGCAGGACGCTGTAAGCCCAATTTTGTTTGTCCTGACCGAAGTCGTGGGCAAATTCCGGCATTTGAGCTTGGAAAGCGTTGCCGACAAGTAACGATGTCGCCCCACCTAGAAGAATCATGGAAAGAATCGTCGGGTTTGCCGCCGTTTCTCGCATCAACTGAATCGCGCCGCTTAAACTAAAACGCGGCGCTTTACTACTCCCCGCATCATCGCGGCCATGGCCGGTGTAGGGTAAGATGAACATAAAGAAAAACATCGGCAGATACATTAGAGTATTAATGAAAAGTCCTACCGGCGGCCCGAAAAGCAGCATCGTTAATCCGCCCACCGCGGGTCCGAAAAGCACCGCGATGTTGCGTCCGGTGGAATTGAGCCTAACCGCGCTTTGCAGGTATTCACGCCCAACGATGTCGTGGATAATGAGCTGACTTCCTGGTCCTCCCACTACTCCGGCCATGCCATGAATCACCAACAGAACGCAGGCGTGCCATACTTGAATAGTATCGGTAAGAAAAAGAATCCCCCACATTAGCGAGACCCCGGCGTACATCAGTTGGGCGGCTTGAAGAACCCGACGGCAGTCGTGACGGTCGGCGAGCGCCCCAAAGTAAACCGCAAAAAATAGAAAGGGCGTCCAATGACTGATGACGGCAAACCCGCCCAGGACCGGCGAGTGAAACTTTTGGAACAGTAGCCAGTAACTGATTACATGTTCGATGTTGTCCCCCATCTGCGTCAGCATGATCACGAAAAAGTATCTCCGGTAATCACGATGGTGCAACGCCGCAAAAGCGACCTTCCGGTTGGAAGTCGCCTCCGTCCCTGTGTTTGTTTTCTCGCTCCTACTTGCCAATGAGATATCCGAATTGTCCGGGAGCTCAAGCTATGATAGACGCGAGTCGAAACGGCTTTGGATGCTGAGTACGACAGCTAAAAGAAGACGATATGAACGCGAAGGATAGAGGAAGATTCCGAACCACCAATACTTTATTACTCCGTGGCTCTATTCTCATCCTGGGATTATTATCTAACCAAATTCCCCATGCTGCTGGCCGGGAATCATAAGTGCAAAAAGTGCCACCGTAATGGCCAGCAGCACCATCGCGCTCAATGCCAGCGACCAGTGCACGCCGATCAATCCCCCCAATACACCCACGGTCACGCCGCTAAACGCTTTCAGCCCCATGCTCGCCATGGCGAACAAACCAATGAGGCGACCACGAAGCTGCGGCGGCGATAGCAGTTGCACGATTGTCTGCCCCATGGAAGAAAAGGTCAGGTTCAACACACCTGCCGTGAAGAGAAGCAGCAGGGACAAATAATAACTAGTCGAGAGCGCAAATCCAGTGATCGCGAGACACCACAGGATCGCGCTGATCATAGCGGTACTGACCCGCGGCGGAAGCCAGCCGCGTCCCTCGAGCATGAACCCGCCGATCACCGCCCCTGCGGCATTGGCGCCGAGCAGCGCGCTGTAGGCCAAGTCAGCTTTCTCCGAGCCCAGATCGTGCGCAAACTCGGGCATTGTCGCTTGGAACGCGCTGCCGACAAAAAATGACACGCAGCCGGCCAGTACAACCATGGTAATGATCGGCCGGTTACCGGAAACTTCGCGGATGACATCGATAGCGTCGCGCCAACTGATGGGTCGTCTTGCCGGCGCGACGCGTTCGCGACTATGGCCGGTATAAGGCACCGTCAGCAACCACAGGGTCAATGGCAAATAGATAAGCGTATTCACCACCAGCCCCATCGGCGGGCTCAAAAGAAGCATCAGGCCGCCACCCACTGCCGGACCGAACAGGACTCCCATTTGCCGGCTCGTGGAGTTAAGCCGTATCGCGCTTTGCAGTTGCTCCGAGCCAACGATGTCGTGAATCAACAGTTGGCTGCCCGGCGACCAGAGCACGCCGGCCATGCCGTGAATAGTCAACAGCACGCAGGCGTGCCAGATTTCGATGGTATCCGTAAAAAACAAGAAGGCCCATGCTGCCGATACTCCCATATACATGATCTGCGCAATTTGGATGACTTTGCGGCAATCATAGCGGTCAGCCATAGCGCCGAAGTAAACGGAAAAAAACAAAAACGGCGTCCAATGGACCAATACGGCGAAACCGGCGAGCACCGGAGAATGGAATTTCTGGTACAAGAGCCAATAGCTAATGACGTGTTCGATGTTATCGGCCATCATCGCGAGCATCGTCGCGACGAAATAAATGCGAAAATCCCGGTGATAGAGCGCGGCGAAGGCGACCTTTTTCCCGGAGCCGATTGCATTGTTTTGACTTAGTTCGTTCGCGCTTGATGTCATGCTGTCACCACGCCTGCTGAAATTAACCTTGGAGAGTAACGGATATTGGAAACGGGTGCAAACCAGCGGCGGGATTGCGCAGTGCTTTGATAAGGGCGCGGAGCGGATTTCGGCGTTCCGTACTCAGTCGACTTCGCCGCCGCGCGTTGGTGCGGCAAACGCCAACAGGGCAAAGGTCACCGCCATCATGGCGAGCATGGTGGTGACAAAAAACCAACGGAAGTCACGATGCTGTAAAGCCGCAAAAGCGACTCTCTTATGCGGACCCGCCGAAGTTTCCCCGTGTAGTGTCGCGCTGTCAGAAGCCAAAGCTGGTCCGTGATGGAGTGAGGCCGAATCTAAAAAGTAACGGATATTGGGAGGCTATGCAAATCAATGAGACGCGCCCGCTTGGGGAATTTTTAGTTTTTGACTTCTGAATCCTGGCATCGGCTTTCCGGTCTCGACTACCGCCGCAGTTGCGTCAGGCGCGGGTCCAAGGCATCGCGCAGCGCGTCGCCGAGGAGATTGAAGCTCATCAAGGCAAAGAAAATGAAAAGCCCCGGCAAGAAAACTTGCAGCGGAGCGATGAAAATGTTGGTCGCGGCGTTGGTCAGCAAGTTGCCCCAGCTTGGCGTCGGCGGCTGGATTCCGAGACCCAGAAAGCTCAGCGTGGTTTCGGCGCGGATGGCGGCGCCGGCATCCAGAGTCGCGGCGACGATGAGCGGCGCGAGTGAGTTCGGCAACAAGTGACGCAACATGACGCGCCAACGCGACGCGCCTAGGCACTGAGCCGCCAACACGAACTCCTGCTCGCGGAAGGAAAGGACGGCGCTGCGGGCCAAGCGGGCGGCATTGGTCCACTCCAGAGCGACGAGAATGATAATGATGTTCAACAAGCCGGGGCCGGCGAGTTTAGAAAGGACCAGCAAAAGCACGATGCGCGGGATAGTGTAAATCACGTCCACGATCCGCATGAGCGCATTGTCGACAACCCCGCCCACATAACCCGCCAGAATACCGATCAAGCCGCCGAGAATGACGGTGCTAAAACCGACGATCAACCCGACCGCTAGTGAAACACGTCCCCCATACATGATCCGTACCCACGTATCGCGTCCTAATTCATCGGTGCCAAACCAGTGGCCGGAAGACGGCATGTGCATGCGCTTTCCTAACGAAACCTGGTCGAGCTGGTACGGAACCACATGGGGTCCAAAAATCACCAGGAGCAGCAGAAAAACAAAAAAGAAAAAACCGACGTAGGCCACTCTGTGCTGCTTAAAGCGCCGCCAGACAATGCGCCAGTATCCTTCTTGATGCTCGTTTGTGTTCATAAGCTCAGCTCTGATAACGGATGCGCGGATCGAGCCAACCGTAAAGAATATCGGCCAGCAGGTTAAAGAAAATCACGGTCACCGCAATGATCATCACCACAGTCATCGCCACGACGTAGTCATTGCCCATGATCGACGTATAGAGCAGCCGGCCCATTCCCGGATAGGCGAAAACCGTTTCCACGACCGTCGAACCGCCGACCACTCTGGGCATGGTGACCGCGATAATGGTCACCACTGGAATAAGCGCATTCTTAAGAGCGTGCCGTCCGATGACCACCTGTTCGCTGAGTCCCTTGGCCCGTGCCGTGGTCAAGTAATCCTGGCGCAGGACCTCCAAGAGGCTCGAGCGCATAAAGCGCTGCACCTGGATGATTTCGGATATCGCCAGAACGGCCACCGGCAAGATCAGATGCTTGATCCAATCGACCATGTACTCCCAGGTTCCCGGGGTAAGGTCAGGATTGACGATTCCGGATGTAGGCAACCAACCGAGCTTGACGGAAAAGGCGATGATCATCATCAGACCAAGCCAAAAGGCGGGCACGGAGTAGGCGATGAAAGTTAACCCGGTCAGCAGATAGTCACCGATGGAATATTGCCTGACAGCGGAATAAATACCCAACAGAATGGCCACGGACTTGCCGATGACCACCGCTGTAATGGTTAGAACGAGAGTATTCTTCAGAGCCGGCCAGATGATGTCGAGAGCGGGTTGGCCATATTCCGTCGAATAACCCGGGTTGAGCTGGATCAGCTGCCAGAGCCATTTCCAATATTGGATGTAAACAGGATCGTCGAAACCGTAGAGCTTGCGCAGACGCTCGTAATCTTCGGCACGCAGACGCGGGATATCTTGGAGCATCCGATAAAGCGGATCCCCCGGCATTAAGTAGAGCAACAAAAAAATCAGCGCGGATATGAAAAGCAGAAGCGGCACGATTTGTAGCAACCGCCGCATCACGTAAAGAAGCATGACTGTTTATCTCAGTCCATCGCGATCGCCGGCCGGTCAAAAAGGTCCCAGATGGAAGGCGCGCGATCAATCGGCGAGCGGAAACATATTCTTGTCCGTACGTTGGAGCGAGACGGTGGAGCGCAACGCCGCAGATGGGCCTTTTTCACTGGCCGGCTGCTCAGGCCTTGTCCCACTGGTACATGTTCCAGCTACTGGAGTTTTGCCCGCCGCTCTCTTGTCTGGGAGTCATTCCCGTCAAGCCTTTCTTGGCCACGAGAACCTCCGGCGAATAGTAAAGCGGCAAATGCGGCAGCGCGTCGCTGAACATCTTGATAAATTCGAGCTGGAGCTGCTCAGATCGGGTCGGCGTGACGATGGAGTTCAACTCGTCGAGAATCGCGTCTTTGCGTGGATCATTCCAACCCGAGACGTTTTCGAGGGCGAACTTGTTCTCCGCCGATGGAATATTCTTGGTGTGAAACCGCTCCTGCCATTCCTCCACTGTAACATTGTGGGTTCCTATGAAAGCGCCGGGCCAACGGTTGCGGTTTTCCGCGGCATTAAGGAGCCGGTTCGGTAGATTCTTGATGTTGGTCCGCACGCCGACCTTCTTCCAATAGTCGGCGATGATCGCCTGGGCCTGCTCGTGGTCGCGCCGTTCCGCCGTGACGCGGAACTCGAATTCCATGCGCTCGCCTTTAGAATTAACCAGAACGCCGTCCGATCCCGGCTTCCAGCCGGCTTCAGCGAGGAGCCTTTTAGCCGTCTCCGGATCGTATTTGTATAGGGTGGCGGTCGCCAGAGCTTTCTTGTAGCTTTTGCGCACTCGCGAAAGCGGCACATGGGAGACGATCTTTTCTCCTTTGAACAAGTTTTGGACCATCGCCTCGCGATCGATCGCATGGAGCAACGCGCGGCGCGCTTTGACGTCGCTGAACCAGGGGTTGTCTCGGCTCAAATTGAGCCAACTCCAGGAAGCGGGGCTAATGTAAATCTTTCCCTTTCCCGGTTTCTCCCACTGCTCGCGCAAGATCATCGCGCCATCAAAAGAGATCGTGCTGCGCATGCAAAGGTCCACTTCGCCAGCGAGTACGGCGGCAAGATTGGTGTTGGTATCTTCCACGGTCTTGTAAGTCACGCGGTCGATCTTCGGCCGGCCCAGGGTAAAATCTTTGAACGCCTCGAGCTCCATCCGGGTTCCTGCATCCCACTCGACGACTCGATAGGGACCGGCGCCAACGAAGTTTTTGTTCCAGAAAGGCAGATTGGCGAACGCCTTCATATCCCCGGCAGTGAAAGCCTCCTGAAGCAGATGGCGCGGAAACGCGCGTACGTGCGTGTACTGGATCGCGTAGGCTTCGTTGTAGAGATCGTTCCAGTGGATGACGATGGTCCGATCATCGGGGGTTTCGATCTTCGAGATTAGCTCGGGCACTAGCCGGTCGGGCATGGGAAATTCCGGATGCTTGGCGATCTGCCAACCGAACTCGAAATCTTTCGAGGTGTAGGGCTTGCCGTCGTGCCACGTGAGACCGGGGCGCAGCTTATACACCGTAACCATGGTCTTCTTCTGAGTATCGATCTTCCAGGTGCCTTTCTTCACCGAGGGAAGCTCTTCGGCGAGCACGGGGACACGTTCCAGAGTTACCGGATTCTGACTCACCAGACCCGCATCGACCATCGACACATGCTCGGTCTCGCGGCGATTGTGATATCCAAGACTGGTCACCTGGCGCTCTCCATGGATGACGATCCTTTTTCGCGCCGGCTGGGCGGCAAAAAGCAAATGGTTCGGCCACGAGACAACGCCCGCCGCAGCCACCGATACGCCCGCCAACTTCACAAATTGCCGGCGCGTCACTGCGGAACCCATTAGTTTGCTGGATAATTGGCTCTTTCGGTCGGACATAAAGGCCTCCTTTTCTTGGCTGGGGCTATTGCCGGCACCCATATAACTAAGGAGTAACTTAGCTGTCAATGAGAGTTTATCAACGCGGCCACTTTTCTCGCGTCCTTGACAACCCTCAAAACAGGGGGATACAAAGAAGTTCGTGACAAATACCAGCGGCCTTTAAACGGCGCCGTGGTCAATCCTAAGGAGGCCTAAATGGCAATCGGTTTTGAAGATCACTGTTGGAAAGATATCGTCACACCAGAAATTCTAGAGACCTACACACCCTATCACCGAGAGACTTACATCGGGCAAAGACCTGCCCTCTTGGCCATCGATCTCTACAATCTCGCTTACGAAGGTGGACCGAAGGAGCCCCACGAACTGGTCAAGACACATAAAAGTTCTTGCGGCATTTACGCGCACAACGCCATCAAGCCGACAGAGGAACTCTTCGGCTTGGCACGCTCGCTCAAGATTCCGGTTTTCTACACCACCACTGAAACTCGCAAAGAATCGAAACCTGACACGATCTATGCCACCAACCGCCAGCGGGTAAAGATTGATCCCCAAGCGTTCGAGATCAAGGAAGAGTTCAAACCTGAACCGGGCGATGTGGTGATCTTCAAAGAACGTGCGAGTGGATTTTTCGGTACGCCGCTGGTGGCTCATCTTACCCAATTGGGTATCGATTGCTTGATCGTCTGCGGCGAAAGCACCAGCGGGTGCGTGCGCGCAAGTTGCGTCGATGCTTATTCATTGGGCTATCACGTTTCGATCGTCGAAGAGTGCGTCTTTGACCGGAGCCCCCTCTCCCACAAGGTGAATCTATTCGACCTGCATCACAAGTATAGCGACGTAATGAAACTGGAGGAGGTCAAGGAACAGCTTCGGCAAGAGCGGCCAAGAAAGCCGTCCTAAGCGATCGCGAGCATGGCATCGGCGAGCGCTCCGCGATAGGCGCGGTCGATTTCCATACATTCGTGCGCGGCACTTAGCACCGCTCGTTGCGCCTCGTCTGTTTGAGCGTGCCTTTCAAATACTTCCCACATCATATCGGCATGCTCTACGTCGGCAACGGAATGCACCTTCAACGAAGGCGCCTTGTCGATCGAAACTCCCAGGTCCTCAACCCAGCGCTTTGCGATTCGCGCCGACAAACCGCCGCCTCGGATAATTTCACCGTTGTTTCGCCGTTCGAGCATCGTTGAGCTGGTAAAGGCCTCCAACCACGGCCGGTTTCGTGCTAGGTGGAGCCAGGCGTACTGAGCAGCCCGAACGCAGGGAATGGGCTGCGCTTCCTCGATCTCCTCGGCGCTGACACCGATCATTGCGGCCTGTCGCACCACCAGTGCGTAATGATCTTGTCCTTCCCTTTTGTCGGTGATCAGCTCGTCTTCCTCATGTTTCCAGACCAGCTTTTTTACATCCAAGGGGGCGGCACCAAGAACAAAACCCCAACAATCCCTGCGGTTCTTGTTGTAGAATGCATTGTGAATAATGTAGAACCGCGCGCGCGGTAGGGAACCTCAGGTCCTTCTGCCTGGTGAGAGCGAAGCGCCGACCATTCCGCCTGCTCGAGTATCTCCTCGGCCACCTCGTTTCCTGGTCCAAGGCGTACCAACTATTTCGTCTCCGCCGACCATATGCGGTGGTGGTCACCGGCGACGTGACCGTGGGACTCAAACTTGCTTTCCTGCAATCGCTCGTCCCCCGGCGCCGGAGAACCAAGCACATGCTGCTGGAGTTCTGGTTGAACGAGACGCCGGGTGTCGTCGGACAACTCCGGACGAGCGTACGGCGTTTCGCGGCCCGCTCCATTCACACCATCGTGTGTTCCTCCTCGGCTGAGCGTGCCCGCTACGCCGAAGAGCTCCGCATTCCTCTCGAGCGCATCCGATTCATCCCATTCCACGTCAACGAGGCCCCATGTCACCTTCAGACATCCGAGCAGGATTATATTCTGAGCGCTGGCCGATCCGGCCGCGACTACGCCGTGTTGCTCGACGCGGCCCGGCGTCTTGCGGTCTCCGTGGTCATCGTCAGCGACCGCCCGAGTCTCGACGGCCTCGAAATTCCTGCCAATGTTCGCGTCCTCTACGACGTCGAGTACCGCGTGTATCTCGACTTGCTGGCCAGCTGTCGCGTCGTGGTCGTTCCTCTGCAGGACCGTCGGCGGTCCAGTGGACAGGTCGCGATTCTTGACGCCATGGGCTGTGGGAAACCCGTCCTCGTCAGCCGGACGCCGGGGTCGATCGACTATATCGATCATGGCGTCACCGGCATCTTGGTCCCCCCGCGGAATGCTGAGGCCTTGGCCGCCGCCATCGTCACCGTGCTGTCTGATCCCGAGGCAGCGCGTCGGATGGGACAGCGCGCTCGCGAGGTGGTATGCGCGCATCACCGGCTCGAAGACTATGTGCACAACGTTCTCCGAATCGCCGACGAAGGCATGGCCGGCGACTTCCGCCATGGGGTCTGACTTCAAAGGCAGATAGCCATGACCGACCGAGACAGCCGAATCACCGACGAGCTTGCCTACCAGAGCGCTCGCGCTTCGAGGATGGTCGACGTGAAGGCGACGCCGGGATACGTGTTTAAACGGTATGCCGAAGCCAGACGTTGGAGATATTTCGAAAAGGAATTCCTATTCAGGAAGGTCCAGGAGAGCGGTGCACGCACCATATTCGAATTTGGGGCCGGCGAAGGCGAGAACACCACCCAGCTCGCGAAGCTCGGATTTCACGTCACCGCCATGGATATATCTCGAGAATTGACGGAGGTTGCAGAGAAGCGCGCGGGGCTGGACGGGGTCCGGGCGCGGGTCGAGTTCATCGTCGGCGACATTCTTGAGATGCCGCCGCCGCCCGACCGCTTCGACTGCGTCTTCTGCACTGCGGTCCTGCACCACGTGGATCTCTATCAAGTGTT
>Ga0137403_10004686_pt1 | contig 16044 bp, 16 predicted proteins | sample CZOMad2_1_16fung_FD_122057 | JGI IMG/M metagenome (GOLD analysis project Ga0137403, IMG submission 122057) | Vadose zone soil fungal communities from Angelo Coast Range Reserve, California, USA - CZOMad2_1_16fungal (Hybrid Assembly) | ecosystem: Environmental > Terrestrial > Soil > Vadose zone... | reverse complement strand
AGCACGTTGTAGGGCACGATGTTCGGATGCTCGTTGCCGACGCGCTGCGGCACCTCCTTCGAGGTCAGGTAGTTGAGCCCGACATTGACCAGCCAGGCGACCTGCGTATCCAGGAGTGACAGGTCGATATACTGGCCCTCGCCCGTCTTCTCCCGGTGATGCAGCGCCGCCAGGATCGCCGTCGTCGCGTACATCCCGCACATGACGTCGGCGATGCCGACGCCCACCTTCATGGGGGGACGGTCGGGCTCGCCCGTGATGCTCATGGTGCCCGCCATGGCCTGGACGACCGCGTCGTATGCAGGACGGTCGCGCAGCGGACCCGTTTGACCGAACCCGCTGATGGCGCAGTAGATCAGCCGCACGTTGACGGCGTTCAAGGCCTCGTAGCCGAGTCCGAGACGATCCTTGGAGGAAATTAAGGTCTATGACAGAGCAGTCAGTAGCGGATTTGACAAGCGCGACGACCCAGTCGCCTCCCTCGAACTCTGCTCACGCATTCGATCCGCAACCGATATTTCTGAGCGAATCAGATATTCAAGATTTCGCTGTGCGCCTCGCCATGAGCGGTATTCGTTTGGAGGATGGATTATTTCACTTCGACGCCGCAAAGGCCGCAAGAATTGAAGCACTCAATCAGGAATGGGCCGCTCGCAAGGCAACCATAAGTAAATGGATTGGTGAATGGTCTCAGACAGTGTCAAATCTAAGATTGAAGATCGATGCTGTTTTGGAAGAATCGACCAGACTTCGGAATGTCAGGTTCCAAGTTGAGATTACCATCCAGACTTTGCATTTGAAGAAAGCAACGCTCGCTTTAGCAATGCGAATCAGTCAACTAGAAGCGCAGCAGCAGTTCTTTAAACAAGAGAGTGAAGAGTTAGGTCGAAAACAGACAGAGATTGAGCAAGAAATATCGCGCACAAAAGAAGCAGAATTGGAATATGCACGAAAACTGCATTCGAGCCTCCTAGAAATCTGGGATCTCGATTCCGAAGAGTTACGTCGCAGGGCGGGACTACTCCAGGCGGAAGTCCAAGAAGTTGATGAAGCTCTAAGCCGCGTCGAAGAGACTATTCGCAATCTCCGCGATGTTGGCGTCACTCGTACGGTTGCTGGCTTTCTTTTATGGGTTGGATATACGGCATTTGCCGGCGTGGGTAGTGTGTTCGGAACCCTGCTTCAACGTCGACAAGCTGATCCGACAAGCACCGATTTGCTCGGAAATTTTATCCGCGGTTTTGCATCATTCTTCGGTCTTCAGCAAGGCAACGTCTTTACGTGGCACCCGTTTTTGAGTTTGCTCGGCTTCTTGGGCGCGGCGCTTGCAGTGATTATTTTGATCACGCTGGGTGCGGATTGGATTTTGCAGCGGTTCAATCGTAATTGGAAAAGAAGCGGTGACCGTAGAAATCCGCAGGTCAAAGCAAACAAGAGTTCTAATGGCTGGAAAAATTTTGTGACTGCTTTCACCGAGGGGTCGAATCGACTGGGACTGTTTACGGGGACTATCAACCGGCGTGACTATACACAGCTATTGGCGATTATTCCGTATCTGGGTCTTGGGGCAATAATAGTCTTTGTAGTTTCCGCGCTCGGAGTCACGATGCCAACCGGTTCGGGACAGGGCGGAAGCACTGCGACCACGCTTACCGCAGCGTCAATCGGCGCAGTCTTCACGCTGATCAGTACCTCAGTCTGTTTACTCTATGCAGCGAAGATTGCAGAACCGCGATGGCTGAGACACATAAAACAGGCTCAGACAGGCGGTATTACCGGCGGGTACGTTCGGGCAAGCTGGGAACTTGTCGCCCTTGTTCTTCTCTTGATAGCCGTTGTCTTGGCAATAACTTTTCTTCCATTAGGAGAGCCCAACGACTATCGAGCTTGGGGAATTACTGCACTTTTCATGGTTATGGGATCAGCTGGCCTTGCTTACGGGATAATGTACCGGGGCGTATTTCGTGATCATGATTCGCTCAAAAGGACACGGCAGGAATATCTGAGTGAGATTGAGGAATTCATCCTGAAGCCAACACTTAATGACGTTTTTGAAAATACCGACCCACAGGAACTCAAAGACTCGGCCGACAAATATCGAAGGGCTCGCCAATACCTAGATGGCTTGCGTATCGGAAACGAACTTCGCGAGATTTTCGTCGAACACCCTGAATACGACGGCGACTTTTCTCGTTTCTGGTTCGACAGCTTCGACGCGACCGTCGAAGGCCAGACTAAGTTTCCACGCAGTCCGAACCGGCGGCTGAGAAGGCTAATTCAACGTCTGGGCTTTGGCCCTTCTGCCAGCGGTCCCCCGCGATCCTCGTGGCGAACCGCTCCCCAGGAGAGCGAAGAATACCAGGCCTGCGAACAGCAAATTCGCTCGTATCAACAACAGATTGAACAGATCGGTAAACGACTTGCTGAATTGGAGGCGGAGAAGACGACCACGGACATAAAAGTCCTGGATGGCGCTCAACAATTGCGCGAACACGAAATCCGCTTATTCAATGTTCAGAGTGAGTGCGCTAAGAGACTCCGAGAGTATGAGCTCCAACGACAGCGCGATGAAGTTACTTTCACGTCCGCCTTTCTTGCGGGAAAGATGGTTCACGATTATCTCGTTCAACCGTCACCAGCTCCCGCAGGCTGAGAAGGTCCTAGATTATGAGTAACTCGGCTAACGGCTCGAATGGTAAGCACGACAACGGGCAGCCTTCTGACTCGTTTGAGACCATTGTCATCCCCGAAGGAGTCGACTCTTTTTCAGACAACAATGGACGTGATGGTGCCATTGGTTTAGATATTCGGCGTGAGGATGTTGAAGGGGAAGGAGCTTCCGACGGAAGCACCGGAACTTATAAAAAAGCGCCTGCTCGTTACGAACACCCCCTCTGGAATTTGGGCTGGACTGATGGCCGCCTCGGTCAGCCGCGAGAGACTAACGAAGAGTTACTGAGAGCCCATGGTCGAGTGCGTTGGGACACGAAGCTTCAGACCGCTAAACGAATAGTCACGTTCAACAACGCGCGACTCGACGACATTCGGCAGCGAATTGAGCGTTTTCGCAGCCAACTGGATGATGCGCGAGCGCACTATGAAACTATCTTGAAAGACCGTCGTGGTCGTTATCACGAATTCTCCTATTCGCTGGCGGCCTTCTATCTCGGAATTGCCCTCATTCTGTTTTTGTCAGATGTGCCTCTTACTTTGAAATTAGTCGCAAAAGGATTCGATCTAAAGACCGAAATAATTGATGCGCAGGGGCGGATTGTTGTCGGAGTGGACGATTTGCTCATCAAAACGTGGGACGTAATCTTGCAGCTTTGGGAGCCATTGGCGTTAGCACTGGGTATTGCGCTGGCCGGAGTGTTCATTAAGCTTTTCCTGGATGAGATCATATTTCGGGCCGCTTCGGGACGGTCCCGAAGAGTTACCGGTACCCTTTCGATAATAATGATGTTCCTGCTGATTACCATTGTCGGACTTGGAATTTTTCGGGCGCGAATTCAGAACGATCTGCAGACTCAGGAGCAAAGGGTTAAGCAGGAACAACTGAAGTCAGTTTTAAAATCTCAAGGAACACCTGACACCCGAATCGATGAGTTATTAAGAGAGTCTCAAACGACCCCCGAAAGTACCTTAGCTATTCTTACGTTTACCGCGCTCACCCTAACTCTTCCTCTAATCGCCGGCGCTTGTTTCTCTGCCGGATGGCGCAAGTTGAAGGACACTCAGCAATATCGCCAACTGAAACGCCAAATCACCAAACTAGAGAACAAACTCAAGTTAGAGACAAATGAACTACACTCAGCGGTAACCGAACTCGCCACTGCCGAGGATTGGCTCATTCGGGCGGCTGCGAACCCGCAATCTATCGACGCCGAGACGGAACAGGAGTTGAGTCTCTATCGGCACGGTTATTTCAGAGGAATAAGTTTGCCGGAGACGCTATATCATGGCTTGGGTCTTTACCATCGCACGCAGCGCACAGCACAAAAGATCGTCGCAAAAAGGATCCGCGAGCGAATTTGGGGAGACCTGAGAAAATAACGGATGCGACCCCTCTTATCACTCATCCTTTTCGCCAGCATGTGTTTTATTCCCGATGGTTGTACCCGCCGGGGTGGATTGGAGCCAAATGCCAGCAAGCCGCAAGTCGTCCTGCTCTTCAGCGATGTTACCAGCAGCCTAATAGAGTCCGAAATCAATCAGGTCTCGACTTTGACTGCTGACGTGATTGACGCGCTGCCACCCGGCACCGAGTACTATGTTTTTCCAATCCAAATGGAGCCCGAACGCCTTCAACCAATCCTCCATCAGACGATCACCGCGCCGAAGACGTTTGGTGTTGATGAAGAATTGAAAAAGCGCCGACGCGAAAGTCTTAATAAGAGTATTACCGAACTGTATCAGTTGATTAAGGGCGCCAAGGCCTCGCCTGTGGCTTTTGGGAATCCTGATAACCACAGCTGTATTATCTACACTCTCGACTTCGCAAACAATTTCTTCCGCCAATTCGATTTTTCAAAATACGATTTAGAACTGATCTATATAAGCGACATGGTTGAGGAGTGTAACAGGACGCCTCTTCGTCAACCCATTTCGCTCGCGTCACCAGATATTTCAGCCCAAATCAAGCTCGCGCAAAGCGCGGATCTTAGTCTCCAGCTATCGCATGTGCGAATTTCCATAATTATTCCGGTGACAAAGGAGACTTACGTAATTAGAACTAGGCCAAGCGTTAGCGATCTACGAAGATTTTGGGAAAACATTTTCCTCCACTGTGGGTTCCAATCGCAGGATCTCCAAGATGATAAGAAGTTTTATTTTTCGTCGGGTTTGCCTGCGCGACTTCAGTCGATGAACGCCGGACAGTAGGCGGCCAAAATCGCACGTGCACTTTGCGCTCTTAATATAGGAGACAAGCCAATGTTCGTAGCTCTACTGGCTCACATTGCTATACCGTTGCTTGCTGGTTTAATACTAGTCTTGTTTGTGAGAGCGAAGGATGGCTTTACTTGGTCCAGTTGCAATGAGATAGCGATCGACCAAGTTCTTATAAGTATTGGAGCCACCGGAGCAATCTTTCTCAATCAGAAACTAAATAATAAGTATGAGGGCGCACTGGCAATCTACGGCATTCTTATCGTCCTAGCCAATTTGATATTAGCTGTTCTTCTAATATATAGAAGTTATGGCCGCGAAAGAGCCCGCGATGTATACATAATGGCTGAGAATCCACTGTCGATAGGGCCGCCACTTTATAGGAAAATTTCTGCTTCTCGGCTTAAAGTTAGCTGGCGACAGGGATATTTAGATCTATTCCTAGGTGCGATGGCTTTAGTACTTACCTGTCTGGTTTACTGGGTTGGTTATCAAGATTAGTTAATTACCGATGCCAGAATTTCTAACCTTTATCATAATTGCTTTAGCAGCCTCGGCAATCGCTGCGGGCTTGCTTACGGCAATCATGGCTATCCTCGTTTCGAGGTCTGGCAAACCACTCGATCCCGCAGACCGCACCCGAATCAAGCAGGTTTCGACGCGAACATAAAACCTATTCGACGCGAACATAAAACCTAAAGGCCAAGCTGCTCAACTTGACCTTTCACATCGCATCCTCTTAACTACATCGCCTATGCGCACTCGTATCTCGGTTTTTCTTATCACTCTGTCTGGTCTGATTCTGGAAGTCGGGCTGACTCGGATTTATTCGGCCAGCATCTGGTATCACTTTGCGTTTGTGGCTATCTCCGTCGCTTTGCTGGGATGGGGATTGGGTGGGTTTACGGTTCACCTGCTTAAGCGGGTGAAGCCGATGTCGATGAATGCGGCGGCGTTGGTCACGTTGCTGTATGCGGGCGCCATTCCGCTGTGTCTTTGGCTGCTGGTGCGGTATCCGTTTGACATGGATCGGTTGCCGCTCTATTTTCTCGCGCCGCTGTTGCCGTTCTTTCTCGCGGGCATGGCGCTGTCGATCATTTTTGATTTGCATCGAGCGGTGGCCGGGTCTCTGTACTTTTATGATTTGATTGGCGCGGCGTTGGGCGCGGTTTTGGTGACGGCGCTGTTGCATGTGTTTGGAGGCGAGGCGGCGTTATTGGTGGGATCGATTGCGCCGGCGGTGGCGGCTTTATTGATAGCAACAGGAGCCAAAGCAGAGGTCGGAGATCAGAGATCAGAGGTCAGTAGATCTGCGGGCCCGCCCGCTACCGCAGGCGGTTCTGACACGCCCTTGCTTACGCGCGGGCTACTGCCCCGTATCGTCCAAGTCGCTGCCGTCGCCGCCGTTTTGCTCACTGGTGGCGCTGCAATCTCAGCGATCAAGTTTGGCGCCTTTCGAGTCAAGCCGGGCACAACGAAAGCGATGCGCAATCAGATGGATGCATCGCCTGGCTCGCACATCGTGCAGACGGGATGGAATGCTTATTCGCGCATCGATTGCGTGGAAGGACTGCCGGACAGTTTCGCGCGTCTGTACATCGATTCGGACGCGTGGACCGGCATACGTGGTTGGGATGGGCGCTTAGAGAGTGTCCAGGATATGAAGGCTTCGTATCGCGCGCTGCGGTTTAGACTCACGCCGAATGCTGAAACTCTAATCATTGGACCAGGCGGTGGGCCAGACGTCGTCGCCGCGCTGGCATCGGGATCTAAGAAAGTCACTGCCGTCGAGATGAACCCGTTGATGCTGAAGTTCGTGCGCAGCTATGGCGCGCGCGCCGGCAATCTCTACGATCGTCCCGACGTGGAGACGATTCAGAGCGAGGGACGCAACTTTATCAGTCGCACCGATCGCAAATTCGACGTCATCCTGCTCGGCTTTGTTGATTCATGGGCGTCCGTGGCATCAGGCGGTTTGTCTCTTTCGGAAAACTACTTGTACACGACAGAGGCGGTGCGCGCTTATTACGATCATTTGAAGGACAACGGCGTCCTGGTGATTCTGCGTTGGGAGATGGACATTCCGCGGCTGGTTTCGAATTCGGTCGCGACGTTGGGACCAGGCGAAGCTTCGAAACGCATCGTGGTGTTGATGGAGAAGCAAGCGAATCCAAATGATTACCCGCAGATGCTTTTCATGTTGCGCAAGCGGCCGTTTACAGAAGCTGAGACGAAAGACATTTCGCAGAACTGGACGCAGGCCAATCCGATCATCATGCCGGGAGGCACGGCGCCGCCAATGCTCAAAGATGTGCTGGCAGGAACCAAGAGCTTGCAGCAGTATGACGATGAGTCGCCTCGCTTCGTCGGCCCCGTTTGGGACGATAGTCCATTTTACTTTGCGATCGATCGTCCGTACCGGATGCCAGGGGCAATTGCGGAACGGCTGGTGAAATGGCTGGTTGGTCCAAGCATGGGAATGCTGGCGCTGTTTGCGATATTTGGGAAGCCTAAGCGGTTATTGAAAAACGCAGATGACAAGGGCTCCACGCTGCGGTACGTCGGATCGTTGTTTTACTTCGCCGCGCTGGGTTTTGGTTTTATCGCAGTGGAGCTCGCACTGTTACAGAACCTGACGCTGCTGGTGGGCCATCCGATCTACACTCTGTCCGTCTTGCTATTTACGCTGCTGGCATTTGGCGGAATCGGCAGCGCGTTGAGCGTGCGTTTTCCGATGTGGATGGCCTGCGTGGCAGTGGCCGTAATCGGAGCGATTGAAGCTCTGGCGTTGCCGAGACTGGTGCCGGCTCTGCTGTGGCTTCCGCTGTGGGGACGAATTGGAGTTGCGATTCTGTTGATTGCGCCGTTGGGGTTGGCGATGGGTATGCCTTTCCCACGCGGCTTGCGCGAGACGGGAAGTGGATCGCTCCCGGCGCCACCGTTCTATTGGGGCCTGAATGGAATCATGTCTGTCATTGGATCGGTGACGACGGTTTTCGTGGCGCTAATATTTGGTTTCCAGGCGGCGATGTTGATGGGAAGCGCGTGCTACCTTCTGGCCGCGCTGGCATCGCGAAGTGCGTTTCCGGTGATGGCGAAGAGCTAAGGGTGGAATCTTCTTTGCTGAATCCTTTCATGGATTGGTATAGTTCGAGCTAATGCAAGTGAGTCCACAATCGTCATCACAAGAAATCGAACGCTTCGTCGAGCGTGCGAAACAAACATATGACGACGAATTGGCCGTTAAGCTGGAGCCTGAACACACCGGGGAGATTGTAGCGATTGAGCCGGACTCTGGCGCGTACTTTCTCGGTAACGATGAGATTGAAGCTGCGGATAATGCGCGCGCGGCGGGACATCACGGCCCCTTTTACTTCCTTCGGGTCGGATCTCGTTACGCACACCGATTAATGACTCCTCGTCGCTGACGCGCATTCACGGTTATTTCAACGAGAATGATGAACCTGCGTTGAAGCTTGACCTGATCTCCAAGTCGATCGAGGTCCTGATCGATACAGGGTTTGCCGGCAGCCTCGTCGTTCCTCAAAATCTGTCGGATGATCTCGTGTTTCAGTTTGAAGGCTTCGAAGAGTTCTATACCGTGACCGGGCAGCTCTTTGTTGCTCCCGCTTATTCGGTGGAAGTTAATTGGTTAGGAGAGCGAATCAGGATTCCGATCGCGATTAGCCCGGACGTAAGGGAAGGCCTACTGGGGAACTCAGATGTTGAAGCAGTACCGGCTAACGATAGATTATCGGAGCCGTACTTTGTTAATTGACCAGGACTAGGACTAAGTAACAGCCAACTCTTCAGGCGATGCTGGTATTGGTGGCGGCAGATCCGGCAAGGCTATCCCGTGCATTGCTTCCCAATCCTCGGTAGGAATCATCTCAATCGCATCCCACGGACAGCCGTCGAGAAACGCTCCGTCAGGTCCTTTGCTCGTGCATTTCTGACAGCCGATGCAAAGATAAGGATCGACTTCGATGCGTCCGAATGGCGGATGATCTTCGTCCGGCACCCAGAACATGCAGGCTTCGATCGGGCAGTATTCGATACAAGCAGGTGAGCCGGCGCAGCCAGTGCAACAATCGGTGGTGATTGCCAGAATGCGCGGCTTCTTCTTGCGGGTTGCTTTGCCGTCGCCAACCGACATGGGCCAGTACTTTTCGACCATGTCGAAGATGTTCTGTTCCTCGTATCCCGTCATGCGTGAAACATTAACACAGGCTTTGTCTGACGCTCAATCCTAGAGTGCATGCCATCGCGCGCGTGCGACACTATATCTCTCCCCACTAACCTAGAGCCACAAACTGATAAGAGATTAGTGATGCGAATCAATTCGCCTCTGTACTAATTGCGATTTTGATTAGCCGATAAATCGCGTTCTGCTCGCTGATTTCCGCTATGGCACGGTGCGCGCAAGTAAATCCCAAGGAGGTCTATACATGGAAAGCATCGTAGGAATTTTCAACTCGTTTGCTGACGCCAAACGTGCGTCGGCGATTCTGCGAACTCTGGGCATTCCAGATAATCGCATCACCGCGCTCTCGCCGCACACGACCGAGGCCGAACTCGAAGCACAGATTCCCACGACGGAAACAGAGCAACCCGGCATGGGAGCCGCGCTCGGCGGAACCGTTGGCGCAGCGCTGGGCACAGCAGGAGGATTGGAGGCCGGAGCGGCTGCGGCCAGCTTCTTGATTCCCGGCGTCGGACCGGTGCTCGCGCTTGGTTTGATCGGCGCGGCGATTTTTGGCGTGGGTGGGGCTGCGGCAGGCATCCTCGCGGGCCAGGCATTTGAAGGGGGAATCGCTGACGGAATACCACGCGATGAGCTGTTCGTCTATGAAGACGCTTTGCGGCGAGGCCGCTCGTTGGTCATCGCGTTTGCCGACGATTCACAGATTGCGGGGCAAGCGCGGGGGGCATTGTCGCGGGCAGGGGCAGAATCGGTCGATGCCGCGCGCGACGAATGGTGGATTGGTCTGCGCGACGCCGAGCGCGAGCATTACTTGAGCCAGGGCGGCGATTTCAATGTGGACGAAGCAAAGTATCGTCTGGGTTTCGAAGCCGCGATGCATCCAGAGTGTCGCGGTAAATCGTGTAATGACGCGAAGGCACACCTGAAAACCAAATACGGCGATGAAGCCGAGGCGCCACCATTCCGCGAAGGATATGCGCGCGGTCAACACTATTTGATTTACGTCGTCCAGACTCATAAGGGCAAGCCGCAAGAGGAGGCGCGTTCGCAGCGCGCTGCGTAAAGAGCGGTGTTAGAATCTTCGTCGCGATTGTTGTGGGAAGAGATTGCGGAACCTGTGGGCCTCACCCCACTCCTCGCTAAATATATCGCGGCGGAGAGTGAAGTCTGAAAGATACGATTATCAATATCGCCCTGGTCATAGGGATCCTCGGCGGCAGCTACGTCATTACTCATTTCTTCGCGCGTGCCATGTACATTAGGTGCGGGGATTGTGGAACGCTTAACGCGAGACGTCGATCCGCGTGCCGGCAGTGCAGCTCCAATCTGAAGGAGTGAGGTTCAGTGTTTTCGATAACGCCTTGCCAGCAGATAATCGGCAATCAGAATAGCCAGGGCGAGAAACGGCAAAAGGTGAATGGCCCTTGTTCCGTGAAAGACGAACAGGCCCAGCGAGTAAAATATCAGCAACACTATTACGATTATCCACGCCATGAATTAGCGATAGTCCTTTCGGGCCAATCAAACACTATCCAGCACTTCGACCTGATCCGGGGCTTTGGTTGATCTGCGCCGAGTCACGATTAGCACGCCGGCAAATATCAGCAACGATGACAGTATTGCGCGCAGACCCAGTGACTCGCCCAGCATCAGCGGCGCGAGTGCGAAGGCAATCAACGGTTGCAGGTAGATGTAGACGGCGACGGTGCTGGGCGCCACGCGCGACAGGGCCCACGCGTTGAGGTAATACGCCAGCACCGTTGGGATGAGCAGAATATAGAGAGTTGCCAGCCAGAAACTAAAATGCACATTGGCAAACGACGTATGCAACGTTGAAGCAACGCCGATCGGCGCCGTCGGAATTATGGCGACGATGAAGATCCACGTCGTGGTGGTCAATGCGCCGTAGGAATGAACCAGTTTCTTTGAGAACGCGATATAAGCTCCATACATGACGGCGCTCGCCAGGATCAGCAAGTCACCGAACCGCGAACCGTTGGCGAGATCTGCGCGAGCGGGACTAATCAGGAAAAACACGCCAGCCGCTGCCAGTGCGATGCCAATGAATCGTCGCAGAGATGCGCGCTCAGTCCCGATCAGGGCGCCAATCAATAAAGTGAAGACGGGAATCGTCGTGCTAATCAGGACAGTGTTGACCACCGTCGTGAGCTTCAATCCGGTGGCGAACAACCATTGATTGAAGACCACACCCAACAGGGCGCAAAGTATGAGCAGCCGCCAGTCTTTCTTGTTGATGCGCGCAAATCCGCCGCGAAGCCGGCAAATGACCGTTAGCATGATCGCCGCCCCGGCGATGCGCAGGGCTGAGAGCCCAAACACAGGCATCACCCGCAAAACGATCTTCCCGGGAATTCCCCAAGTACCGAAGATGAGTTGTACTGCAATGAGAGCGAGATGTGGCCCGGCGCCGATCTTCCGTGTCGTCTGGCTCATACGAACATCAATTGGAGGGAAACATACCAGAGATTGGGAAGTGATCCGGCGAAGCGTCGCGCGCGGGAACTATTGATCAAGGAATAAATAAATTGGATTCTCCATGATCTGTTTGAATGTCTGCAGGAACTTTGCGCCAGTGGCGCCGTCAATGGCGCGATGATCACATGACATCGTGACGCGCATCGTCTGTCTGATCTCGACGCGGTCATCTTTGACTACAGGTTTTGGCGCCATGGCGCCGACGGCGAGAATTGCCCCTTCAGGTGGATTGATCACCGCGGTGAACTCTTCAATTCCGAACATTCCCAGATTGCTGATCGAGAAGGTCGCGCCCAGATATTCCTCCGGTTTCAGTTTGCGCGCGCGCGCGCGTCCGGCAAGCTCTCGGACTTCGGTGGCAATCTCAGTGAGAGATTTTAACTCGGCCGCACGCACGATAGGTGTAATCAAACCATTTTCGGTCGCGACTGCGACGCCGATGTCGGCATGCTCGTAGTAACGAATTGTCTTGTCCTGGAATGAAGCGTTGACTTCCGGGTGCTGAATCAAACTTACGGCGACGACTTTGATGATCAGATCGTTAATACTGAGTTTCAGATCCGGATAGAGTTCGTTGATCGAGCGGCGCATGTCGGCGGCGCGTTCCATATCGATCTCCATAGTGAGAAAGAAATGGGGCACCGGCCCGAGGGACGTGACCAATCGCCGTGCGATGGTGCGACGCATCTCGCTGACCGGCTCATCACGATAGGCCGATGGGCCATAGACCACACCGGCGCGAGCGGGGCGGGGAAGTGAAATCCGGCCAACCGCGCCTTTCGTGGCCGCAGGGTTCTTTTGATCGCTGATCGCGGATTCGACATCGCGCTTGACGATGCGACCACCGGGGCCGCTGCCCTGGACCGTTTTGAAATCGATCCCCGCCTCGCTCGCCATTCTCGCGGCAATCGGAGAAATCAAAACACGCCCATCAGTTCGTGGTTTCTGTCCGTCACCGCTGATCGAGTTAGTTGGTTCCGGCGTTTCAACTTTCTGAGGTTGCTCATCGCCTGCGGGCGCTGCGTCGGATTCAGGCGGACTCTGCGGCGCTTCGGCTGCTTTCTCCGGCTTAGGAGCTGAGGCGGTTTTCAGCAACTCGGAAATATCTTCGTCAGGCTCTCCAATGATGGCAATCGGCTGACCCAGCGGCGCACTCTCGCCTTCATTAATCAGAATCTTGCGCAGCACTCCGTTCGACAACGCCTGCATTTCCATGGTCGCTTTGTCAGTGTCGATTTCGGCGAGAGGCTCGCCCATAGAAACTTTGTCGCCTTCTTTTTTCAGCCAACGCGCGAGCTGACCCTCCTCCATCGTGGGTGACAGCTTCGGCATGACGACTTGGGTGGCCATAATCAGTTCGCGGTCCGCAGTAGGCAGTGAGCAGTCAGATTAAACGTAAGACACTTCCTTAACGGCGGCTACGATGTGCGCCACGTCCGGAATCGCCATCTGCTCCAGGTTCTTGGCGTATGGCATCGGCACGTCCGCGCCCGAGACGCGCTTAACCGGCGCATCCAAATAATCAAAAACATGTTCGGCAATTTGCGCGCTGATTTCCGCGCCCACGCTCGCGAACGGATGCGACTCTTCGGCAACGACAGCGCGATTCGTTTTCTTAATCGATTCAATAATCAGATTGATATCCAGCGGCCGAATGGTGCGCGGGTCGATGACTTCGCACGAGATGCCCTCTTTCTCAAGTTGATCGGCGGCTTGCAGTGCCGTCGGAACCATCAACGAGCGCGCGATAATCGTGGCGTCTGTACCCTCACGTTTCACTTCGCCGACCCCGAGTGGAATCGTGAAGTCAGCGTCTTCGGGCACCTCGCCCTTCATTCCGTACATGCGTTCCTGCTCGATGAAAATAACTGGATCATCGTCACGGATCGCACTCTTCAAGAGCCCTTTGGCATCGGCGGGCGTGGAGGGCATGACCACTTTCAGCCCGGGAAAATAGGCGAACCATGACTCGAGGGCCTGCGAATGCTGCGATGAAACCTGATAAGCAGAGCCGCCGGGCCCGCGAAAGACGATTGGAATTTTGAACTGGCCGCCAGACATGTAACGCATCTTCGCAGCCGAGTTAATAATCTGATCGGTCGCGAGGATTGAGAAATTAAAAGTCATGAACTCAATGATCGGGCGAAGTCCGGCCATCGCCGCGCCCACGCCTAATCCCGCAAATCCAAGTTCGGTGATTGGCGTATCGATCACACGCTTAGGCCCAAACTCCTCAAGCAACCCGCGCGTCACTTTGTAGGCGCCTTGATACTCCGCAACTTCCTCGCCCATCAGGAACACAGAGCTGTCGCGCGCCAGCTCTTCTTTAAGAGCCAGATTCAAAGCATCGCGCATCGTCATCACCGGCATTGTTAATCTCTCACAGTTTCGATCAGTTTATCGGGTTCGCGTAGACGTCCGTATACAGTTCTTTGGAATCAGGCAGCGGGCTCTCGTCAGCAAAATGAACGGCCTTTTCCACTTCGTCCTTGATCTGGGCCTCAATCTCAGCTATGTCGCTGTCGCTAAGAAAGCCGTTGTCCTTTAAGGTCTTGGTGAACACCTTAATCGGATCGCGCTCCTGATACTTTTCAATCTCAGCGCGCGTGCGATATTTTCCCGGATCAGACATCGAATGACCCATGTAACGATAGGTGAGAGCCTCGATCAAGGTGGGCAATGATTCTTCCCGCGCCCGCTTGATCGCTCGCTGCGTCGCCTCTCGCATCTTTAGCACGTCCATCCCGTCGACCGATTCCGAGGCCAGCTCGTAGGCCCGCGCTTTCGATGCGACATTCTGAGAGGACATGGCACGTTGGAGGGAAGTGCCCATGCCGTACATATTGTTTTCGCAGATGTAGATGCACGGCAGTTTCCAAAGCTGGGCCATGTTCAGCGACTCATGAAACGCTCCCTGGTTTACCGCAGCCTCGCCGAAGAAACAGAGCGTCACCTGATCCGTCTCTTTGTACTTGGAAGCGAAAGCAACCCCGGTGGCTAACGGGATCTGTCCGCCCACGATCGCATGCCCGCCAAAAAAATTAACGTCCGCATCAAACAAGTGCATCGAGCCGCCCTTGCCGTGCGAGCAGCCGTCCGCTTTGCCATACAACTCGGCCATCACGGCTTCCGGAGAAATGCCTTTCGCGATTGCCTGGCCGTGCTCGCGATAGCTGGTGAGCACATAGTCATCCGGCCGCAGCGCGGAAATTGCGCCTACGCCTACAGCCTCTTGACCGATATAGAGATGGCAGAAACCGCCGATTTTGCCGAGGCTATAGGACTCCGCGCACTTCTCTTCAAAACGACGGATCAGCAGCATCTGGTGAAATATCTTGACCAGGGTGTCGCGATCTTCGTTGAGTTGCGCCGACGGCTCTTCGGGGCGTTCAAGAACGCCGGCGCTACTTGCTGGAGAGTTTTTGGATCTGCTGCTGCGCTCGGTCGGTTGGCTGCTCATTTAGTCGCTGCTTGATCTAATGAATCGGCCAGCTTGAGCTGGCCTCGAATGATTAGGATTCCGAAACAATTCGGATTATACGCGAGACTATTGATGGGGCAAAACGGCCAAAGGAAAAGGCACGCCAGGCCAAGCATGACGTGCCTATGAAAACAGTTGTCAAATGTCCTTAAGTGTAATGATCGATTCGCGCAGGCGTTGGCAGCGTGGACAGGTTGTGAAGATTCTTTCGCGAGTGCTTGTCACGTTGCATGTTGCGCGCGGCGGCGGTCAATAGCTCCTCGGTCGTCTCGCCGTTATTCGGGAAACACGCCACGCCAACGCTAATACCCACCGTGACTTGCTTACCCTCTCTGACTGAGAACTTATGCCCGGAGACTGCCTTGGTAATGCGATCGGCGATGCCTTCAGCCATTACCTGGGAAGCCATCGGCATGATCGCAACAAATTCGTCGCCGGCATATCGCGACAGGATGTCCATCTGTCGCAGCTCCTTGCGAATAACTCGCGCGATGCTGGCCAACAGCCGATCGCCAATCGCGTGTCCATACCGGTCGTTAATCGCCTTAAAATCGTCAACGTCCATGCTGATGACCGACAGCGACTCGCGCCCTAAGCGCTCACACTCGGCCAGTCTTTGCTCCAGCATCATGTAGAAGCCGCGGGCGTTCGGTAGTTCCGTAAGCGGATCCGTCAGTGCGCTTTCCTTGGTCTTCTCAAATGTCAAAGCGTTGTTGAGCGCCGAGGCAGCATGTTGCGAGACAGATTCCAACAAGCGTACGTGCTCGGTCGTGTACGAGGTGCGGCCTTTCGAATAGAGAGCGATCGCACCGAATGCGCCGTCTTCTCTAATCAGCGGTGACACCAGCACGCCGCGATAGCCACGAGCAATTTCGTCAGGCATTCCGACCAGATCAAGCTCGGGAGATGAATTGCACATCGAGCGCGAGTTCGCAATTACCCAACCGGTAATGCCGTCACCAATGCTGATGCGTCT
>Ga0137403_10004685_pt1 | contig 16053 bp, 14 predicted proteins | sample CZOMad2_1_16fung_FD_122057 | JGI IMG/M metagenome (GOLD analysis project Ga0137403, IMG submission 122057) | Vadose zone soil fungal communities from Angelo Coast Range Reserve, California, USA - CZOMad2_1_16fungal (Hybrid Assembly) | ecosystem: Environmental > Terrestrial > Soil > Vadose zone... | reverse complement strand
ATTTCGCTCGCCGCTACTTTCGGAATCTCTGTGATTTATTTTCCTCCAGGTACTGAGATGGTTCACTTCCCTGGGTTGGCTCATACCCGCCTATGTATTCAGCGGGCTGTAGCGGGAGTTCATCCCGCCGGGTTTCCCCATTCGGAAATCCTCGGATCAAAGCCTGCTTGCGGCTCCCCGAGGCTTATCGCAGCTTGCCACGTCCTTCTTCGCCTTCTGGCGCCAAGGCATCCACCGTACGCCCTTAGTAGCTTAATCATAAAACTTACTCAAGCCGTCGTTGTTCGTTTCATAGACCAGGCTGTTAACCCTGAATCTTTTTTCGATCTTCGACGTTCTGACTCTCGTAGCTCCATACATCCTCACATCCGAACTTCTTGCAACCCGGGCATGGGTCACAACGAAGGCTGCGCGACTCTTTTGAAGTCACCCAGGTATCGGCTGCGGGCTTTCGTTTCTACGATCCTCAAACGATTGAATAAGCCGCCTTTTCTTCCACAGTTTTGCTCGACTCGAGCAAACTTGTATGTAATCCACACCATGGCACCCCGCCCGACCGTAATCGGGTCACAGGGTTATCGGCGTGGACTTGCCAGCCTTTCTGTTGTCAAAGAACTTTTATTCCGAGTCCATCGGAATGTCCCACACCGCCACGTAGTGGCAGTCTGCAAATAATCGCATTGGGACTCTGTCTGGTGGGACTTATCCGGCCGGGTTGCCCGGCCTTGCCTTCCAGCTCTGCTTACCTCAGCTTTCGCTGAGTTTTTGCCTCGTGTTTTAGTTGCCCCGCGACTTGCTTCGAATTCCCTTGCGGAAATCCGCCCACTCGTCACTCGCCACTAATCACTACCGCAAAATAAAAAACCCGGCGTCGAGCGCCGGGTACAGCCACTCACACTTGAGTGGCTCCACGCGATGCTCGACTTCTTTCTAGCCCGTGTTCGTAAAGAACCTCACTATAGGATCTACTTCTTGCCTTCGCTTGATCTTACGCTGGGAAGACTTCCTTCGACCCGACTGTGATGCCCCTAATCACGCCCGGCGATTCGTGGAACCTCCGGGCCATTTGCAACTATACCAGCTTTTCTTTATTCGTCAAGTCCCCGTAACAATTTTTTGCCCCTTTTCCTCAGCCCTGTGGGACGCTGTGCAAAAGGCGTGCAAAAGGCTCTCCGCAAAGGCCCGCATTGCAAGTAGCGGCCTGACGCCTGCTTCGATAAGATCGCTGCCATGCCAACCTACGCCTACCTCATTCTTGTCCTGGGATGGGTCCTCTGGCTAACGCCATTCTTCCGGGCCAGGCAAGCCGAGAAGCCTGCCAAGCAAGTGGATCGGCGCGCTCGCTGGGGCATACTGCTCGTCGCCATTGCCTATACGCTCTTATGGCAAGGCCATTTCTGGGAAAGGTCCCCGCAGCCCTGGCAGGTCGCTCTATCCATTGTCCTTTTCGTCCTCGCCAGCCTTCTTTCCTGGACCGGCGCCCGCGCTCTCGGCCGCCAATGGCGAATCGACGCTGGCCTTAGCGCCGATCACGAATTGGTCATGTCAGGACCTTATCGCTTCGTCCGCCATCCTATCTATACCTCCTTGCTCTGCATCTTGCTCGGCACGGGGTTTCTGATCACGCCCTGGCGGTTGCTGCTGCCCGCCATTCTCCTCTTTGTCATCGGCACGGAGATCCGCGTGCGCATTGAGGACAATTTGCTGGCTTCGCAGTTCGGCGATCGATTTTCGGAATATAAGAAACACGTTCCTGCTTACATCCCATTTCCCAAGTAGCAGGCAACGTGCCGAACTAAGCCCTCCTTCATTTATCCTCTGTTTAGATACCGAGGCGTAGCTTTGCTCAGCGGGGCTGTCTCCCGCGTTCAGGAGGGAACATGAATACAAAACATCTGGTAGCACTAGTGGCCGGCGCGTTACTTCTTGCAGGAACCGCCTCCGCCCAGGAAAAGAAAATCAAGCGCTCCGACCTTCCGCCTGCTGTGGAAAAGACGGTTGCAGCGCAGAGTGCAGGAGCGACCATTCGCGGATTCTCAACAGAAAAAGAAAAGGGCCAAATCCTCTACGAAGTCGAAATGACCGTCAACGGCCACAGCAAGGACATTTCCATGGCCGCCGACGGTTCCATCGTCGAAATCGAAGAGCAGGTTGCGCTCGATTCCCTCTCGCCAGAAGTCAAAGCCGGATTGCAAGCCAAGGCCGGCAAAGGAAAGATCCTGAAAGTCGAGTCCCTCACCAAGAAAGACAAGCTGGTGGCCTACGAGGCTCAAGTCGAAACGAACGGGAAGAAATCTGAAGTCCAGGTAGGCCCCGACGGCAAACCGCTCGATCACGAAGAGTAACGCGACTAGAAACCACGCCGGAGTGGTGTCATCCCGAACCCGGTCGCGCTTTGCGAACGACGGTGAGGATCTGCTTTTACTCTTCTTGTGCTCGCCGTCCCCCCGAAACTTCCCTCCCTGCTGCTACAATCCATCCCATCGCGGCGCAGTCCACCAGCATGAAAAACCTGACCAACCCAGCCTGGATCAAAGCGAAAGGGATTCTGTTCCTGTTCTTGGGTCTGCTCTCGGCGGTGCTGATGTTTTTCGAGCGGCCAACCCTTCGCGTCGCCGCCCTGCTCCTTCTCGCCGTTTGGTCTTTCTGCCGCTTCTACTACTTCGCGTTTCATGTCCTCGAACGCTACGTCGATCCCACCTATAAGTTCTCCGGCCTCTTTTCTCTCGCCCGCTACCTACTCCACAAACCTCGCCCAAAACTTTGAATTCCTCGCGCCGGACAGCGAAATCATGCTTTGCACGGTCCAGTCTGAAGTCGAGCTAGGCTGCGCTCAGAATCAACTTCTGAAGCTTCGACAAGCGGAACGGGCTCCATTCTCTCCTGGCCGTACGTGTCATCCCGAGCGGAGCGAGGGATCTGCTTTTTCTTTCGCCGCAGCTCGCTACTATCTCCTTCACTCCGGAAACGCTTTTGCGTCGATCCCCGGCACCAGCTTCAGAGCATTTTTGTAGTACACCTTCTTCAAGACTTCGTCTGGCACTTGGAAACCGTAAATGCGCCAGAAGGCGTGGCGCTTGCGGTAATACTCAAAATATTCGTCCCGCGTTTCGAGCGCCCGGAAATACCATTTGTATTCGTTCACGTCGTAGATGTCTTTTCCCATCAGCACGCGGTCCTGGTATTTCACCAGAAAATCGTGCGCCGAATAGGGTTGGCGCCCCAGCTCCGCCAGCACCGCGGCGATATCCACGTACATGTTCGGCAGCGAATCGAGAGTTTTTCCCAGCCGCTCCAGGTCGTTCCCGTGGAAGCCCAGATGCGCCGCGATGAAATTCGTTCTCGGATGCCTCGCAAACAGGCGATTGCGCTCCGCCATCAGCGTCTCGAACGGCGGATACTTCGCCGGCGGCCGCGCGCGCCCCGGAAATTCCTTCAATTCTTCCCAGCGTTCGTTGTGGTAGTCCCACGGATCGAAAAACGCCGAAGGCTCCGCCACGTGAATCAGCACGGGAAGCTTCAGTTCCGCGCATTTTTCAAAGATGGCGTCAAATTCCGGATCGTCCGCGTGCACGCGCTCGCCGTTCGCATATTTCAGATCCATCCCGAAATTCTTGAAAATTTTCAGCCCTTGCGCGCCGTTCTTGACGTCTTGTTCCAGCCGCGCCGTCACGCGCTTTCCAAATCCCGGCGTGTTCAAGTCGTCGTAACTCATGTTCGAGAACACCACGAATCGATCGGGGTAGCGCCCTTTCATCACCGCCATGGTATTCTTGAGTTGTTCTCCGGTTCCTCCGCTGAGATTCACCATCACGCGCAAATTGATCGTGTCCATTTCCTTGACGAGCCGGTCCACTTCCTCTGCCGTCGGATTCCAGTGATGGCTGTGAATATCGATGAACGGAAATTTAGCCCGCTCGATTTTGTGTTCTTTGGTGACGAGCGTGGACTTCGGCTGATACTCGTCAATCGTCGGCGTCTGCTGCTTTTGTGGAGATTGGCACAGCTGCGTCATTGCAGCGCGCGGCCAAACGATGAACGCAGCAGAAGCCACAACGAAAATAGTGGAAACGAGGAGGATGGTTCGCCGGGAATTCATAGTGCCCCTTGGTTTCGGACTTCCGCGTTATCTTCGCACAGGAAAGCGGACCAGTGATGTGGAATCCTCCACTGGGATCAGCGGCAATGCCTCCGCGCAAGCTGTTCCGCTCATTTTGTTAGGGCGGCCAGAAGGCAATTGGATGGAATACCAGCGATGAAATGATGGTCGAGGCAACGTCAATTGACAGGCAAGGGAGCACAACTCTCCCAAGGGTGCCCCCGCCTGTCAGCAACCAGCCAATAGAAACAACAGCGGCTTGGCACAATGTCTTTAGTTGCGGCCGCTTATTCCGATTGGGCTTGGCTGTTCAACTAGTGTCGGGACCCGTCCAACCGTTTCATACGCGGATCCTGGTTTTCAGCCATTTCGTACTCGCTTCCCATCAGCGTGCAGAGGAGAGCGTTGCCCGCTTGTTTTTGGATTCCACTTCCGTGCGGCAAAAGCGGAGGACCTCGTTTGTATTCTGAACGGACTTTCCGTCGACGTTATTCTCGTCTGTGGGGAGAATGTCGAGGACATGCCCGAACTCGTGGAGCAGGACAAGAACTTGAGCGTGCATCGTATCGCCCGCGTACGGCCCCACGTCTGTCACGCGCGGACCGCGACTGGTAACAGGACCGCCTTCCTTCCAAACCTCAACTACGTTGGCCATTGGCGAGAAAAACGCCCCTTTCGCGTTGAGGGTGATCGTCCCGTAGCGTCCTTCGCCCTGAAAAACCTTGGCGACATAAGGATACCGGAAGAGGGTCACGTCGCCTGGCTCTTTGGATTCCAGGATGAGTTCTTCTCCGTGGCGGTCTACCTCATAGTTGAGCGTTCGAAAGGTATCGGCTGGATTCGTGTCTTTTTCTCGGAACCACGCGGAACAGGTATTTTCGGTTTGCAGAATCTCCAGAACTTTTTCGCGGGCGCGCAGAATTTTTTGTCCTGGCTTCCCCATGGACGCCAGATATTCTTGCACGAGATCTCTGGGAGGATTGCACCCCGGTTGCGCCGGACTGGAGGGATTGCAAGGGTTCGCTGATGGAACGATCACCGATGGCACAATCACCGGCGGCGTATCGCAGGGTGAGTCTGCGTCACTGCTTCCTGCGGCAGCCCCGTACAGAGTGACGGCTGCCCTCTCTAAGCCCCTCATGCAAGGCGCCCGGCCGGCGGGCGCGTTGGCGAGTGGCAGAGGGTCAGCGGCATGGCGGATGAATTTGACGGCCTGCGGGAACGCGGCTGTTCCGGGAAAAGTTGAAATAAAAAATAGTGTGACGGCCAGAATACTCCGATGGGCGGAGGACATCACTTTCTCCCGCCCGGACCTGTAACGCACCACAGTCCGCCCTCGGTAGCTTCCTGACGGCCGTCAACCGGAAGTTGCGCAAAGAACGGTAAGACCTTGATCCGGGACTAAAGGGAAAGACGAACTTCTGGGGGCAAAGCCACCTCAAACGTTTCTGGAAAGATTCTCAGCGGAAGATGGGATTCTGGGTTCTGAAGCCGGCGCGATCTAACCTGTATAAATTTCAAAAAGTAACAACGTTAAATCTATGTGACTTTCCACAAGGGAAAGGATTCGCGGTCAACATCTAGGGGCGTTGTGAATCCACGTGAGCGGAGCACTGCTCAGCGCACTGGCCCGGGCGTGCCAAAGTTCTCCAGACTCGGAACTGCCAGACCTCCGAAAGCCGACGTGGTGCTAGAAATAGGCGCGGAGCGAGAGCTGCAAGTTGCGTTCGCCGCCACCCACGCCACCACCCTTGGTAAGGACTTTCCCGAACGTGGAGCTGGTGGGGTTGAGGCCGATATTGGTTGTCCCGCTGCAACCGCTCCCGCCGCACCAATTCGGGTGGTTGATGAAGTTGTACGCCTCGGCGCGGAACTGGAGACCTACTTTCTCGGTAATGGGGAACGTCTTGAACAGTCCGAGGTTCCAGTTCTGGTATCCGGGCTGATAGATCAGGTTGCGGACGCGCTGCGTGTTGAAAGTTCCGGCAGCCGGCTTGGTAAAGACCGAAGTGTCGAACCACTGGCCGTTGGGGCCGAAGGTCCCGATGATTTTCGGAGTGCCGCTGACGACCCAGTACTGGCCGTTCTGACCGCAACCGAAGTTGGAGTCCAGGCCAACCCCGGTGTAGTCCGTGGGGCCTGCTACGCTGCAGGGTAAGCCGGTCTGGTACTGTGTGACGCCACTGATTTGCCATCCCCCCAGCAGCTTACCACTCAGCGTCGAGTGGTTTTTGAAGAATGGCAGGTCATAGAGGTAGTTGAACACCAAGACGTGACGGGCGTCGAATTCCGACGGGCCCCACAACATGCTTATGTCATATGTGTCCGGGACAACATCACGCTGGTTCGAACCGTTGTCCATGCTCTTGGACAGCGTGTAGGACACGCCGAACTGGAGCCCTCCCGAGTAGCGGCGGTTCCAGGCCACCTGGAGAGAGTTGTACATCGAGTTGGCCACATTATCTGTTTGCCGAATAGAGCCGAAGCCTTTATACGGGCGGAAAGCGTCGCGTTTACACGGGTTTGCCGCCCCGGGCAGAAGGCATGGGTTCGCCGCCACAACAGCCGTGGTCGGCTGGTTGATGTCGGCCTCTCGTTGCAGGTGCAAACCGCGGCGGGCCACGTACCCCACGCTCAAGAGCGACTTCCAAGGCATTTCGCGCTCGTAGGTGACATTCCAAGCCCACGATTCAGGGGGTTTAAAGGCCTTGCTTTGCGTTGTCACCACTAGCGGAATGTTGGCCGCGCCGCCTGCTCCAGGGTTATCCGCCGAGCCGTTGGTTACGCTCGCGTTGGGTTGGAACGGCGGATTCCCGCCGAGGAAGATCGAGTCGCTCACGCCCAAACGGGTCGTGTAACGCCCCGCGCCAACGCGAAACACGTTCTTTTTGCTCAACTGGTAAGCAATGCCGAGACGAGGCTGGATTTCACCCCACTGAATGTCCGAGTAATGGTCGGGAACGCCGCGAAATAGGCGACTGAAATCGAACTGAGTCGGGTCGGCCTCGGGGACTCGACCCTTCGCGGAGGAGGGGAACCCACTGCCGGGGATGACCATTCCGTTGTAAGCATCTGCTCCCGTGCCGGTAACAAGGCCAGTCTTTGGATCAACAGTGCCCTGGATGAGACCGGTTGTGGGGCTGATCGTAACCGCCTTAGCCGGATCATAAAACCGCGGGTCAAAAACGATCATGTTTCCCCATAGGGCATGGTAGGGAACAATGACCGAATAGCGGGCGCCGAAGGTGAGAGTCAGATTCTGCCTGGTCTTCCAGGAGTCTTGCGCAAACGCCTCCCACATGTTGGCCCGAAAGATGGTGTACGCGCGATGGCCGATTTCCGAATACGTGTCGAACAGGCCCAAAGCAGCGTTTGCAGCCGCGACCCCCGTCCCGCCAGCCAGGCCATCGGTGAACAGAAATTGGCCATTCTGGTTGTTCGTGCAAGTCGGGCAAGCCTGTACGTTTATCTCGTCATTGTCGTCTTCGCCGGAGCGTTCCCAAAGACCGCCGAATTTCAGCGTGTGATTTCCCTTTATCCAGGTGAAGCTGTCGGATATGTCATAGATGGGGCCCGAGGAGTGCGACGGATACGGCCCGCCGCTCAGTCCAGAGAAATTGGACAAGTTGACTGTTGGGATGCGGTTCGGAAGCAGCTTCCCAGTCGGAAATATGTAGGGGTAATTGAGGTTGCACGGCACCGTTGATTGAGCGCACGCCTTGGTCCGGTCGAAGAAGTTCGCCGTGTCGACGGGTATCAACACGACGTCCTCGCTGGCGCTGATCAGAACCTCATTCACCATTCTGGGGTTGAGCGTCCAGGTGTAGTTGAGTGAGCCGGTCTTGTTGGGGCGATTGAAAAACTTCGGAGTGCGGTCGGTATTGCCGTCAAGAGGCTGGTACTCCAAATATGCGTAATTCATCGCGTGAAACCTGAGGCGCTGCTTGTCCGTAAGGTTTACATCCACACCGACGGTATCCTTGCGCTGATCGAACGTGTGCAATTTCGCAGCAAACCAGTTGCCGTTGCCGCCGATAAAGCTCGTGAGGTTGGGAATTGGCCACGCATTCAGGATGCCGACGCCGTTCGGGCTAAGCCGAATTGACGGAATCATATTGCCGGTGAAACATCCGGTAGGGTCAAGCACGACCGGGGGACCGTAAGAAATGACTTGGCCGCATTGCGAAGCCAAGGTTGACTGCGGATCTTTTACGTACACGGGAACCTTGATCTTAGTCTTCGTGGGATCTGCCGGATTTACTACCGTACGAGTGACAAAAGGATTGTTCGGGTCCAGCAATTCGCTGAAGTCACCAGCGCGCATCTTGAGCGTTGGAACCGTCAGCAGACCAGCCGATCCCACCGAAGAGCCTGATTCGACAAAGTGATACTTGACCCATTCCTCGCCCCAGTAGAAGAAGACTTTTTTCTTATCGGTGTTGAATTTGCCCGGGATGTAGAATGGGCCGCCGAGGTTGTACCCAAACTGGTTGTATTTCATGGGCGCCACATACGCTGTGAAAGAATTAGTGTTGCGCGTCCAGGTGTTGGCGTTGAACGCGTCATTCCTCAGGTATTCGTAAGCGGCGCCGTGGAAATTCTGCGTCCCGGTCTTTGTGACGATACGAATTTGCGCGCCGGATGTGCGGCCATACTCGGGGGCGTAGTTCCCGGTCAGGATCTCCACCTCCTGTGTGGAGTCAACGTCCGCGGCCCCCAAGCTAGTGCCGTTGGAACGTGTGCGGGTAGCCGGAGCACCATCGTAGGTGATCAAATTCTCCGGGTTGCGCGAGCCGTTGAAATTCGCCGGACCCTGGCTGAAAGCGAACGTCAGGCTCGCTGCCGTTCCGCTGCGCGCCCCGGGCACCAGCGCCGCGAGGCCGATCGGGTTCCGCCCATTCAACTCGAGCAAGTCAATCTGCTCCCGCGTGATCACCTTTTGCAGAGCCGCAGACTCCGTCTGCAGTTGCACCGTTGATGCCGAAACCTCGACGGTTTGTGTGGCAGCGCCCACGCTCAGCGTCGCGTCGATCACCAGGTCGGCGCTGGGATCAAGCTTGTTGTCCCGCGTCTCGTATCTTTGAAAGCCAGTGGCCTCGGCCGTCATGGTGTAGAGGCCGGGCGGCACGTTCGTAACGACGTAATACCCCGAATCGTTCGTCGTCGTTTGGCGTTCGACGCCCGTGTTGTTTCGAACCGTAACCTTGGCGTTCGCAATCGTGGCGCCCGACGGATCCTTGATAAATCCTGAAATCTTGCCGAGGTCCGACTGCGCGAACAGGATTCCCGAGACCCCCAAGCTCATGAAAAGCACAAAAACGGCCACACGGCATGCGTTCTTCATGCTCCCCTCCTTATTTCGAAATCATCAAGCGTGGTTCCGCTTTGGACTGCCACCCGACCGGTAACATGCTCCCGAGCAACTTACTTGTCAACTATAGTTTTCACGCGCGGAACAAGAATGGCTTGGACCTCAGCAATTCAACGATCGGGTACCAAGCCTTCGTTCCCGAAATCGTGAGAACCGACCAGTAGGGCGCTAATAGTATGGGGAGGCTAAGTTTCGCTCAGGTGAAATATATATTTCTGGGCAGTGTTTTTTACCTTTGACGATGTGAGGAAAATATAGAAGGCGGAAACTTCTATTGATATTGAAACAGAACGTTGATTCGGCTCAGCGGAAACCGGCACCGCCTTGACATGGGCGCGGAGTCGGCCTACACTACGGAGTTTTTAGATGGTGCAGAAAAGCCCGCAGAGGGTCGGCACCATTGTAAGCAAGAAAAGGGGCATGCACAGAGGCATGTGCAACAAGCATGAGTAAGGGAACGGACAAGGTCAAGGCAGGCATGGACAAGAAAAGGCTCGACTATTACAAAAAGAAATTGCTGGCGCGGCGGGAAGAGTTGACGAAGACCATCGCGCGGACACAGGAAGAAGGCCGCACGGCGGACGAAGATCCGACAGTGGATCTGGCCGACAAAGCGGCGAACTCCTATACGAAAGAGTTTCTCTTTGGGATGACCAATACGGATCGCACGATCTTGAACATGATCGATGCGGCGCTCAAGCGCATCCAGAGCGACGAGTACGGCGTCTGCGCGAATTGCCAGGAAGAATTACAGCAAAAACGGCTGGAGGCCGTGCCGTGGGCGAAGCATTGTATCGCTTGCCAGGAGAAGATGGAGCAAGGATTGCTGCAGTGATTATCAACTTCTCGCCCTCAGCAAGGAAAGACCGCACAGGTTTCTGAAGTTACTGCAGAATACATTCCCTCTTTAATTAAAACAAAAAGAAGAGTAGATTTCTGCTGAAGTGGCGGACAGAAGCTCATCCAGCAGCATGGCGGCAGCTCGCCGCCCAAGTGTGCCTGGTCGGACACGACACGGCAGGGGCTGGCTGGGAGAGATCAGCGGCGCGCTGGTCAGCGTGGTCTTCCCTGCCGGGTGCCGCATCTGCGAGAGAGTGCTCACGAGTGCGAGCCGCGTTCCCATTTGTCAGGAATGCCTCTCGTCGTTTGAACGAGTGCCAAGGATCATATGCGAGATCTGTGGGCGGCCCCTGCCGGGATTGGTGAAGAAAGAGGGCGAGTCGCCGCTGTGTCCTGCGTGCCAACCGAAGACTTATGCCTTCGACAGGGCCCGAAGCTTTGCAGTCTATGCAGAAGCAGTGGTCCGGGCCATTTTGCTCTTGAAATTTGAGCAGATCGAACCTCTGGGTGCCTGGTTTTCGGAGCGGCTAGCCGAAATGGTGAACGCCGACGATGATCGGTTGTCGGCGGACGTCGTGGTTCCAGTACCGCTGCATCGCGAGCGCGAAAAGGAACGAGGGTACAACCAGGCAGCGCTGCTCTCCAAGCCCTTGGCGAAAAGGCTGCGATTGCCGCATAAAGCGGTGCTGTTGATGCAGCACCCGAGCACGGCCAGACAAGCAAGTGCTGAGTTTGGAGGAAAGATGGGAGTCCGTACGTGGCGCTTTTGCCACACGTCCTGGCAGCCAAGTTGACAATCTACGCGTCTTACTGGTAGATGATGTATTGACAACTGGAGCGACGCTGGATGCCTGTGCACGAGCGCTACGCGAGGCCGGAGCCAAATCCGTAATAGGGCTAACCGTGGCGCGGACGGTCAGAAACCCCCTGCCAGACGCCAGAGAGTGGTAAGATATAGGTAGAAGAAGGCGCGATGGGCGCAAACCGGCACATGTCGGTCGATTCCCGGGGGCGCTATACCCCCGAAGCGGCAGGCGAGGCTATGCCCGGCTCCGAGGGTCCCGCAGGCAGTAGATCCCACAACTTAATTTCGGCTCGCCGTGGCTCCCTAATGCAGGAACCAGTGCTGGTGCTGAACGCGACGTATGAGCCAATCAATGTGACCGCGGTGCGGCGCGCTATGGTCTTGATGCTGAAGGGCGTGGCGCAGGCGGAAGAGATGCATAACGCGGAAGTGCACTCTGCGGCGCATGCGCATAGGGTGCCGTCCGTGATCCGCCTGCTGGCGTACCGGCATATTCCGCAGCAGAGCCGGGCACTTTCGCGGAAGAATATTCTGCTGAGGGACCGCAACACCTGCCAGTTCTGCGTACGCGTATTTCCGAGTTCGGAATTGACGCTGGACCATGTAGTGCCGCGGTCGCGCGGCGGGCGATCCACGTGGGAGAACTTGGTGGCTTGCTGCTACCGCTGCAACAACAGCAAGGGCGACCGAACGCCGGAAGAGGCCGGGCTGAAATTGGCACGGAAACCCCGCCCGTTTACTTTGCATACCTCCAGACAGCTCATGAGGCTGATTGGGCATCGGGATGAACGATGGCGTAAGTATTTGTTTTACTGAGATTTACGCTAGTAAATCGATTTTTTGAAAAAAGTTTTTGTCAAAGGAAACCTTTTTCTCTGGCGGCCATCTAACGTAGTAATACCACTTCGAGGACACACCCCGGGAGGCGGTTAGGGCAATGCCCTAACCGCTTCTCTCCTTTTCGGGCCATTTTCCTGCGAAAGCAATTTTGGAAGGTAGCCTAGCTAGGGCTTGAATTCCGGGAAACTCTGGAGAGCCGCCTCTTCGCTCGGGAATTCCGGGAAAACTTGATAGAGCTGCGTAATCCTGAGAATCTCTTCCACTTTCGGCGTCAAACCAACCACTTTAAGTTGCCCGCTCTCTTTCACCACTGTGACATAAATTCTCGCAAGCTCGCCAATTCCTAAGCTGTCCAGGTATTGCAGACGACTCAAATTTAAGACAATGTTTTTCCGGCCCTGCTTCAACAGGCGGGAAATGGAATCGCGCAGGGCGCAGACCTCGAAGGAAGTCAGACGCCCAGACACATCCAGGAGGTAAACCGGACCTGCCTGCCGAATGAGGACTGAGAAATTTGTCGGATGCACCGTCCAGACCCTATCAGCGGGGGAAGGGTATTCTACCTATGAAACAACGCCCGTGCGCAGAAAATTCCCGGGACAAAACGATCTGGATAGCGCGGCGATCGTAGCTACGCGGAATTCATGTGCTCACTGGCCTTCAATTCAATAATCGCAAGCCGTCCGGAGCGCGTTACAGTCAGCAGATCGAGAATGCCGTGTTCTCCGCCTGCATTGGAAAAAACCTGGGCGTAGACGTACCGCTGATCGAACATGGCATCGATGCGGCGGTGAACCTCCAATTCATGCAGCAGGCGTTTCAGAGAAGGGCGCGAAGCGGGAGTGACCTCCGTGCGGGCGTCGTTGATTCCGAAAAAAACGCGGCCATCATCCCAGCGGGCAAAGGGGAGGCCACGAAAACGCAGCCACACTTCCCAGGATTGCGCCACAGGATGCGCAGTTACAGCCTTCGGCGCCATCGCAATGATAGCATCCAGCGCGGGCCGAGCCTGCTTGAGGAGGCTTTCCGATTCTCGATGCGGGACCAGCCAGGTCTCCAGGTTACCTGCGCGCCTTGGATCGATCTTTTCGAGGATGTTCAGCGCTGGATCATGCTCGTACAGTTCCACGCCGATCTGGGGGTCGAGCGCAGCGAGACGGTGGGCGACAGCGCCGCCAGCTTTCTTAGGAAGAATGATGCGAACACCGGTAATCGCTCCACGTCCATTTGATTCGCGGACATGCCGCAGCCACAGTAAAGCGAAGGTGAGACTATTGTTGGCTGCGTCCGATGACTCTCCACCAGGCGCAGCCAGAATGGCGACGTATGTGGAACCACGGCGGAGGAGTCCCCTGGCGTAATTGCCGGAAAGGGAGTGCTGAGGTCAGGAGAGACTACAAGCGATTCGAGCGTTTCGTCCGCGAACTGTTCAGCAAGAAGATGGGAGAGACGGTTGCGGAACTCCTCGTGCGAAAGCTCGCGGGCGCCGCGCTCAAATTCCCTGCGAATAAATTCGAGCCGGTCTGGCCTCTTGCGACCGAATCGCTCGACTGCCAACGCCAGCCGGCGCTCGGAATGATCGGTAATGGCAAGGACGCGCCGCGTGAGGGTAAACTGCTCCGACCAGAGATGTAGCAGCGGCTTTTCGCCGTCACCGCGCACTTCCCAGGACATGCCCGAAAAAGCTGCAATGCAGCCGCCATTTTCGCGCACTTCAACAATCCCGGAGGCGATAAACTCCTGGAGGTTGGCTTGCAATTCGGCAGCGAATTCCACGCTATTATTATAAATGATGTACGTAGTCGTAGGGTCGTATTCTCACAGGATGAGTGAGATGCCAGTAACTTGCGAATTTCAACGACCCACAACAAGCCGTTGGACCAGCGGCTCCGGAAGGTGCGCATCGCGCATGCGCTGCTGGACCAAGGAAATATCGTAGGGCACGCGCCAAAACTCGATGATTTCGTGGCCTAGGTCGGCGATGGCGAAAGCGGCGCGCGAGTCGCCGTCGCGCGGTTGCCCGATCGAACCCGGGTTGAGGAGATAGCGGCGTGGTGGCTCAATCCGAAGCGCGGCAAAGGTTTCGCTGGTGCGAGGGCGAATCTGTAGAACCTCGAGTTGTGAATCTTGATAAGAAAAACCGCCCTGGTGATGCGTGTGTCCGAAGAAAGTGACGGCAGTGGTGGACTCCAGAAGACCATCAAGGGCCTGCGCGGGCGTGAATACGTATTCGTCTTCATCTTGAAACGCGCCGTGGACGAGCACTACGCCATCCGTTGCAAGAGGTCCCTGAGGCAAAGCCGATAACCATGCGAAGTGCTCGGGCTTGAGCTGCGCGCGCGTCCAATCCACGGCGGCTTTTGCGACAGGATTAAAGTCCTCAGTGGGCATCAATCCGGTGACCGCTTTGTCGTGATTTCCGCGGATGGTCTGCGTGCCGAGCTCGCGCAGCCGCGCCGTGACTTCATTGGGATCTGGCCCGTAACCGACGACATCGCCCAAACACACGGAAAGGTCCCAGCGGTCCTTTGCGGCAGTGAGGACTGCATCGAGTGCAGTGGCGTTTGAATGCAAATCGCTGAGAACGAGAATCCGCATTTTTAATATCCAAAATGTGACAGAGAGTATAGATGAACAAGAGCGTCGATGCACGGCGCAACGAAGAGCGCATGGCCAATAGGGACCACGAAAGAAAAGTTAAAAGATTGGGAACGAAAACTCATATCTTTAGGAACAGTTGAGACAGGAGAGATGACAAATTCATGAGAGATCCCTTGAAAGAGCGCCAGTTGCATCAAGTATTTTGATGAGAGACGAGTTTTTCTAGCAAGACGGCGAAACATTCGCCCCCATTGATTCGTCTATAGGGGTGCAGCTGATTACTGGCTGTCCTTGGCGAGAATCAGAAAAACCCCGCGGTGGCAGCCGCGGGGTCATGACACGCAGTCTTTCCGGCCGTTAGTCCAGGAAGAGTAGGTGTCTTCACGGGCGAGAGTACTCGTCCGCCCATGTGCGTGTCAACTCCCTCTGGCCAACGCCAGCCCACAGTGCGGCTGACTCGATCCTATTTGAAAGGAAATTCACGCGCATGAAAACGAATTCATTTGTCCGGGGTATTGCTCTGCTGGCCGCTATTGCGCTGGCAGCGCCTGCATTTGCAAAGCCTTTCACAAAAACCATCAACATTTCTCAGACCGCGAAACTCGGTAAGTCCGAGTTGACGGCAGGTGAATACCGCCTGCAGATCGATGGAAACAAGGCCACCGTCCAGAAAGGCAAGCAGGTTGTCGCCGAATCCGAAGGCCGGTGGGAAGACCGCAGCGCCAAGTCCGCCTATGATTCCGTGCTGCTTGGAGAAGGCGGGCAGGTCAAGGAAGTCCGCTTTGCAGGCCAGGCAAGAGTCTTCGTCTTCAGCGAGTAAACGAAAAATCCGTGAGTATTCTTTAAGGGCGAGAGGGAGGCTGTATTGTGTCGCGGCATCCCTCTCGCCACTCCTGTCGCGGCACTTCCGATGCGGCCGAGTTAATAGCGGCGAAACGCGATTAACGGCTGTTCCGCGCGCTGAGCAAGCCGAGTCCTTCTACGAATACGAATTCCCCTTCTCGCTCGCTAACGAGAACGAATCAACATGCAATCTCCATAGCTGTAGAAGCGATAGCCCGCTTCGACGGCATGTAGATACGCCGCAAGAACTTGCTCGCGGCCGGCGAACGCGCAAACCAGCGCAAGAAGCGTTGAACGCGGCAAATGAAAGTTTGTCAACAGCCCTTCTACAACACGAAATCGAAATCCGGGAACAATAAAGAGCTGCGCATCCGCTTTGCCTGGAAGCACGACATTCGAGGAACCTGATGTCGCGGCTCGTAGCCCGGCATCTTCCATCGCGCGTACCACGGTTGTGCCGACTGCCAGGATGGGGCGTCCGGCATTGCGCGCTACCTGGATGCGATCCGCGGTTTCTTCAGGAATTTCATAGCTTTCAGAGTGCATCTCGTGGCCTTCAAGTGTTTCGCTGTGAATGGGCTGAAACGTGCCCAGGCCGACGTGCAGAGTGAGTTCACAGATCTCCACTCCTCGCGCTCGCACTTTTTCAAGAAT
>Ga0137403_10004684_pt1 | contig 16055 bp, 18 predicted proteins | sample CZOMad2_1_16fung_FD_122057 | JGI IMG/M metagenome (GOLD analysis project Ga0137403, IMG submission 122057) | Vadose zone soil fungal communities from Angelo Coast Range Reserve, California, USA - CZOMad2_1_16fungal (Hybrid Assembly) | ecosystem: Environmental > Terrestrial > Soil > Vadose zone... | reverse complement strand
GTTGAAGTGGAGAACGTTGGCCACACCGGGCGTGTCCGATCTGAGCAACGGCACGTCGAGGGTCATGCCGGCCTCCTGGTAACCTCGTGGTGCATGGCCATGTGCCCAGTGTCCGTCGATCGTGCGAGATGCGAGTGCAGCCAGCCGACGAACCCGGTGGCGTCGAATGCGGGATCGAAGTGGAAGCTGAAGATCCGGAAGGCCGTCGGCATGGCTCCATCGTCGACGGGGACGAGCTGGCCCCAGGCGCCGCCGTCACGGACGCACGCGAGCGCGTCCTTCCGCGGCGTCACGCCCTCGGTGAGCGGCCCGAATGCGTAGAGCTCGGGCAGCACCTCGAGCTCGGCGTGAGCGATGACCTCGAGCAGTCGGGCCGAGATCTGGGAGCCGGTCTCGTCACGCGGCGGAATCGCGGTCGCACGATTCTCCTCGTTGCGGTAGAGTGGCACCACCATATCGCGATTGATTTCGATTCTCAATGGAGCCACTTGGAGGTACGTTACAAAGCGTCGCGATCGTCGCCGGGGTCAGCCCTCGGCATTGCGCAGCGTCGGATCGAGGAGATCGCGGAGCCCGTCGCCGAGCATGTTCGCCCCGAGGACGACGAGGGCGATCATGAGCCCGGGAGCGGTGGCGAGCCACCAAGCATTGGACAGATAGTCACGGCCCTCTGCCAGCATCGAACCCCACGATGGCAGCGGCGCCTGGATGCCCATCCCGAGGAAGCTGAGACCGGATTCCAGCAGGACCATAGTGGCGAACTGGCTGGAGCCGATCACGAGGATGGGCGCCACTGTATTCGGCAGGACGTGTCGCAGGATGATGCGTGTATTACTGGCGCCGAGCATTGCCGCGGCATCGATATAGTCGAGTCCGCGAATCGTGAGGACGTGGGCCCGGATCGTCCGCGCGTAGAGCACCCATCCGCTGAGCGCGAGCACCCCCACGAGGGTGAGCGGGTTTGTGCCGACCACGGCGACGATGGCGATGGCGAGCATGATGACCGGAAAGGCGAGCTGTACATCCGCCACCCGCATGATGACTGCGTCCGTTGTTCCGCCGCCCCAGCTCGCGGCGAGCCCCGCGACGACGCCCACCACCCCCGCGATGGCGACGGCGGTCACGGCAAGGGCCAGGGAGATACGCCCGCCGTGGAGCAGGCGAGCCAGAATGTCACGACCGAGATTGTCGGTGCCGAGTAGGTGCGCGCGCGTGCCACCCAGGCCCCAGGGTGGCGCGAGGCGCTGGCTGAAGCTCGGTTTGACGGGATCGTAGCTGGTGAGCGTCGGGGCGACGAGGCTCGCGAAGACGACGATGCCGAGCAGAACGCCCCCGATTGCTATGGTCGGATGGCGGTGTCCCCATCGCCTGAGCGGCTCGGCTTCCTCGCGGGATGCCATCACGAATACCGGATGCGGGGATCGACGACCGTGTAGAGCAGGTCCACGAGGAGATTGATGGCGACGAAGACGGTGGCGGAGAGGATGAGCACTGTTTGGACCACCGGGAAGTCGCGAAAGAAAATGGCATCCACGATGAGCTTGCCCATGCCCGGCCACGCGAACACCGATTCGGTGATGACGGCGCCGCCGAGGAGCGAGCCGATCTGAAGCCCGATAACCGTCAGCACCGGGATGGCCGCATTGCGGAGGGCATGGCGGAGCACGACGCTCTGCTCGGTGAGGCCCTTGGCGCGACCGGTGCGGACATAGTCGCGGTTGAGTATCTCGAGCATGCTCGAGCGGGTGAGGCGCGCGACCAATGCGGTGGGAAAAGCCGCGAGGGTCACCGCCGGCAAGACCAGGGACGTCCAGCTCGCGAAGCCGGAGGTCGGCAGCCAGCGCAGCGCCACGCCGAAGAGCAGGATGAGCATGATGCCGAGCCAGAAGTTCGGCAGCGACTGACCGAGCACGGCGACGATGGTGCCGGCGACGTCGTAGCGCGTGCCCCGAAGCACCGCTGTGATAATGCCGAGGGAGACTCCGGCGGCTATCGTGACGAGCATGGCCGCGACCGTGAGCTGCACCGTGGCGGGTAGCCGCTCCAGGACCACCCGCAAGGCGGGCGCCCGGTACTGGAACGACTGGCCGAAGTCCCCGTGGGCCACGCTGCGCAAGAAGAGGCCGTACTGGACGATCAAGGGCTCGCGCAGCCCCAGCTGCCGGTTCAGCTCGGCCACGGCGGACTCGGGAGCGCCGTCGGGCAGGAGCATCCTCGCCGGGTCGCCGGGCAGGACGCGAAGGATGACGAAGACCAGCACCGACACGCCCAGCAGCGTGAGCGCCGACTGCGCCACGCGGCGGAGGATATAGGTTCTCATCCCTCGCGCGGTTCCGCTGAACCCAGCGCGGCCGGCCGGCTACGCGATGGCGACGTCACTCAGCAGGACATAGTAGTCGCGGCGCGCCTCGAAATTCCGCAGGCGATCGCTGATGCCGTAGATCGCGACGGTGTAGTAGAGCCAGAGCTCCGCGTCCTCGTCCCAGACGATGCGCTCGAGCTCCTCGTACTTCGCCTGCCGCACCTTGGGATCGGGCACGCGCCCTTCGGCGATGAGCTGCTCCACCCGGGGATTCGTGTAGCGGGTGAGCTTCTCGGAGCCGGCCTTAGTGAACCACTGGCCGAAGTACCAGTCGGGGTCGTGGGGCATGTGCGCCCAACCGGAGAAGAAGAGATCGTAGGTGCCCGCCGTGCGCTGCTCGCGCGCGGAGGCGATTTCGAGGTTCTTGATATTGAGCTTGATGCCCACGTCGCCGAGCATGGCCGCTACCGCCTGGGTGATCTCGAGCTGCTTGGGATAGAAGTCCTTCATCAGGACGATGTCGACGGAGACATTGGAGTAGCCCGCCTGCTTGAGGATTTGCCGCGCCTTCTCAGGATCGTAAACCTTGGCGGGCAGGGTCATATGGCCGATGAGGCCGGGCGGCACGGGGCTGTCCACGGGGCGCCCGTAGCCTCGGAGCAGCTCCTTGATGATCACGCCTCGGTCGATGGCGAGCGAGATGGCCTGGCGCAGCCGCTGGTCCTTCACGGGCTCCTTGCCGAGCTGGAAGACCCATCGCTGGGCCTCGATAGCGGGCACGTCGAGAACCTTGACGCCGCGGGTGCCCTTGAGCGTCTCGACCAGGTCCGGCGTGACGCGGTCGATCACCTGGAGCTCGCCCGCCCGCAGCGCGGCCGTGCGCGTGGACAGCTCCGGAATGAAGCGGAAGGTGACTTTCTCCACCTTGGGGATCCCTGGCTTCCAGTAGGTGGGATTCGCCGTCATCGCGATCTGATCGCCGTGGGTCCAGGACGCGAAGCGGAAGGGGCCGGTGCCGATGGGCTTCTGGAAAAAGGCCTCTTCGTTCTTCGCCGCGCTCGGCGGCAGCATGCCCAGCATGGTGAGATGGGCGGGGAGGGAGCCGAAGGGCCGCTTGGACGTGACGATGACCCCGTAGTCTCCGTCCTTCTCCACGGACTCGATGTCCTGGTACACGAAGGACTTGATGAGCTTGCTATTGCTCTGGACGCGCCTGAGGGTAAAGACCACGCTGTCCGCGTTGAAGGGCGTACCGTCGTGAAAAGTGACGCCCTTGCGGAGCGTGAAGCGCCAGGTGGTGTTGTTGACCGGGCGCCAGGTTTCGGCGAGTGCGGGAACGAACTTTGAGTCATTGGTCACGTCGATGAGCGGGTCGAAGAGGTGGCGCAGGACGGAGGTCGTAGAGATCGAGTAGTGGTTGGCGGGATCTAGCGTGAGCATGCGCTCGGATAGGCCGGCGGCGATCTCGCCGCTGCGCTTGGCCTGCCCAGCGGCCAGGGCCGGGGCGCCTGCCAGCGCCAGGCCCGCAGCGCTCACCGTCAGGAAGTCGCGTCGGCCGATGTGATCGAATCGTGGATGCTGCTCGCGCATGGGGCTCTCTCCTCTACGGCGCCGCTCGGGCTATAGCAGACATTAACGCCAGTTCGTATCACACGGCCCCGTACAGCGGGAATCCAGCTTGGCTGCGGCCCGATTGTATCGAACACGCCGGGCTAGGGTCCGGCTCTTTTGGACCGCTCGTCGCCTCGAGGCCTGTGGTGATGAAAGACCGCCTCGGGGCCCCCCCCTCGAGCCCCGCCCGCAGCAGTCGCGAGCCGGCGCCGCTCTCACCGCGCTTGATGAGGAGCACTCCCGCGAAGCATTGCCCGCACGCATTCCAGCGCTCCAGCGCATGCTTCATCGTGAAATCGCTCATCAGCTTCACGAACTGGCTCGACGACCTTTCGAGTGCACGCGCCTCCCTTCGCGTCCCCGCTGTCGCTTCTTGATGGCGACATGATGCAGCCGGGTCAGCTGCAATTGGGCGTCAACCCACGCCGTTGTTCCCAATTCGCGCAAGACTTTGCCTTGCGCCTGGGCCCAGAAGGGCCGCGCCACCTCCAGAGCTCGTCTCCCTTTCGATGTGAGCCGCATCGCCTTGATCCGCCCGTCGGGGTGCGCCGCCCGCTCGAGCAAGCCGTCACGCTCCAAGAGGGTAAGGCTGCGCGTCAGGGTCGTCTGGTCAATGGCGAGCTCGTCCTCCAGCTGCTTCAGGCTCGCCTCACCTAGGCGTGCGATCGCGCCGAGAAAGCTGAACTGCGTCACCCGGAGGCCGCTCGGCCGCAGGCAGTCGTCGTAGAGTTGCGTCACCACGCGGCTGACCATGCGGAGCGTGTTGCAGACGCAGGGCGACAGGCGGCCGCGGTTCTGTCCGGTCGTGAGTTGTCGGCTCATGGACATCATCCTATCAGGGATATTCGAGCCGGACACGTACTTACATGCACATACATTCTCTCTTTCCGAGTCCCCACTAGAACCGTGAATCCTGCTGGCTCGAAGCGACATCCTAGTGAATAGAAGGCGCACCGAGGACGACGCCGAGCTCGAGCCGCCACGGCAGAAAGGATCACACATGAGGAACGCGAGAGAGCTGCTGGAGGAGTTCACCGCTGCATCATTTCGGGATCCGACGAAGGCGGCGGAGATGTTCACCGAGGATGGCGCCTTCGAGATGCCCTATCTCGAGAGCTTCGGCCTTCCGGGGCGGTACGAGGGTCGTCAAGCCATCGAGGGGTTCTTCCGCTTCCTTCGCGACCTCTATCCAGACATGGACCTTGAAAATGTCAAAGTCATGATCGACACCCCCGAGCAGGCCTTCGCTGAGTACGAGTTCACCGCGCAATCGAGCAAGACCGGACGCTCCATCCACTCGCTCTTTTTCGGGCGTTTGGTCGCCGAGAACGGCAAGATCAAACTTCTTCGCGAAGCAGTCAACCTCGTTGAGGTTGCTCTCGGCGTATTCCCCAATGGGCTCGCCGACTACAAGGTGCCGTCAGAGCAGGAGGCATAGCACAAAGGGACCCCTGTCCCCGAAGAGTACCCGGTACCAGGCCATCTCACGGCCGTGCCAGCGGGTCCTATGGTGCGTCGACATCCCTGACCGCGATTCTGAGGTGCCTCGCCTGCCCGCCCCACCTCATCGCGCCACGGGTTCAGATTCTCGCCGCTCTTCCGCTGCTTCGTGCTCAGGTGGCGGGCCGCAGCACCGACGGGCGGGACGAGTCGCGGTACGGCGCCAGCCGCCAGCGGCCGTAGGCGACGAACGCAGCGAGGAGCGCCACGACCAGGTCCATCAGCGCCACCGCGACCATACCGCCCACCAACGTGATCACCGTCGCTCCGATCATGATGATCACCAGCCCCGCCGCGGCCAGCGGGGTCAGGCCCGGCCGGATGCGCAGAAGCCCGGGGAGGACCAGGCCGAGCGCGCCGAGCACCTCGGCCACGCCGAGGAACCTCAAGAACCAGCCCGGCAGCGCCACCGGCCCTACCATCTGGTCGAGCGGCAGGACCAGCTTTGCGCCACCGGCAAAGAGAAAGAGGGCGGCAAGCAGCCCCTGAACGATCCACAGCGCTACGTTCATGTTCGATTTCCTGCGCCCGATATCCATATGTCGACTCACCTTTCTAATTGCGTCGCGTGTTGTTCAAAGCCGGCCCTGCTGAATCAGGCGCGTCTGAATCGCCGAGATCCGCGCTTCCGCTTCGCGCAGCGCCTCGGTGCTTGTATGCACGGAATGGGAGCCCAAGACGAGGTCATGATCATGCGGGACAGCCGAGCCTAGTACGAACTCCGCATCGAATTGGGCTTCGAATTCGATCGCGGCGCTCGACGGACTGAAGGCTACCAGCTCGCCCTGCTCCAGCTCGTCTGGAACGAGGACGGAGCCCATCCCGACGGCGGTCCAGAGCACGGTGTGCTCAGCGGGCGGCTGGTAGCTCCAGCGTTCTCCAGCCATCAAACGCACGGCGAGGTAGTTTATCGGTGACGGGGCTTTGATCGCACTTGTCGCGGTTCCGTAGCTGCCGAGGAGGACACGCGCCGGCCCATCGTTGGGAATACCCTCCGGTGCCAGATAGACGCTCTCCGATGGCCCGGCCTCAAGCTCGGGCGGCAAGGCGATCCAAAGCTGGAAGCCCCGCGTCCGCCCCGGTTCGCCGGCGCCGCCGCCATGCCAGACGCCGCCGCCGGCCCGCATCCATTCGAGCCCGCCGGCAGGCAACAAGCCCGTCGCCCCGTTCGTATCTGCAAAACTGACGCTGCCCTCGACAACGTAGCTAAGGGTTGCGATGCCGGAATGTGGATGTAGCCCGAGACCAGGGAACGGTTTTTCCTGAGTGTCGAAGAGGTCAAGGAATACGAAGGGTTTCAAGAGACGGCCAAAGTCGGACGGCGACATAAGGCGTGTGATAGGGCCGTGACTCTGTCCGCGGGTCCGTCTGGCGATGCGGGACAGAGGACTTTGCGTTATGTCAGACATGCGTTTGCCTTTCTCAGCTCGGTTGTTAAGCTTTGCGGGCTGTCTTCAGTGCCATCGTCCACCACAGCAAGTCATCAATCAGCGTCTGGGCTTGTTTCTCAAGCTCGGCGAGTCCTTGGTTCACGTCGCCGCCCCGGAGATGTGCCCACAGAGTCGCAACGGGGATGTGGACGGACGAGCGAATCGGGGCAAGCTGAAGCTCAATCGCCGTTTCCCGTAGCTGCTGGACGCCGCGCGCGCCCATGGCGCTGCCATAGCTGACGAAGGCCGCCGCCTTGCGGTTCCACTCCGGATAGACCCAATCGAGCGCGTTCTTCAGCACCGCTGAGGGGCCGTAGTTATATTCCGGGGTGACGAACACAAACCCGTCAGACACGGCGATTGCGGCGGTCCAGCGTTTGACAACCTCATGCTCGTAAGGCGCGCGACCGGGCGTTGCCGGCGACACGGCCTGGTCAAAGAAAGGCATCGGAAAGTCGCGAAGGTCGAGCAGTCGCGCTTCGATCCCGCCGCGCTTCTGAAGGTGCTGAAGAATCCATTGCGCCGGTGTTTCAGAAAACCGGCCCTGACGCGTGCTGCCGACAATTACAGAAATAGTGATCATGTCCTGGTCCTTTGCTGGCTGATCTTTAGGGCTTTCGCAGCTAGGCGATGATCCCGGTGAGGACGAACAGCACGACGTGGGCGGCGGGGGAACTACCGAGCACGGTTACATACGCGCTGGTCGTGATCATGAGATTCCCTCCTGAATCGCGAACAGTTCCCGCACTTATATTGAAGTCGATATACTTGACGTCAATAGTAGGACGCGTTAACCTGGGAAAGGGATGCAGAGAATGCAAGACACGTCCGGGGTTCACGTGTTGTTGGTGCTCGCGAAGGCGTATCGCGCCCTGGCGGCTCAAGCGGAGGAGAGCTTGAACCTGAGGCAGACCGGCCTCGGCGACTCGGATTTCCGTGTGCTTGAAGCGCTGCTCCACAAGGGGCCGTTGCCGGTGAATACGATAGGTCCCAAAGTATGGCTGACGCCGGGATCGATCAGTGTCGCGGTCGATCGGCTGGAGAAGACAGCGCTGGTGAAACGGAAGAATACCGACGACCGGCGCGTGCGCCTGGTCGAGCTCACAGCGAAAGGGCGCGCGCTCATCACCAAGACCTTTCGGCAACACGCGGCCGCGATGGAAGAGGCCGCCGGCGTCCTCTCAAAAGAGGAGCGGCTTACGTTGCTGTGGCTTCTCAAAAAACTGGGAAAGGGCGGGGAAGATTACTCTTAGCGGAACCGCCGAGAGAGTAAGGCATCGCCTCCCCAGGCCGGAGAGCGCTATCTAAGAGCGGCCTTCAGCTCAGCGGCGGCGGATGTGAGGATCTCGCGGGATAGCGTCTCGTCGTTCACCGCCCTGGCCATCGAGACGGCACCGACCAGCGCGGAGAGCGCCGCGATGGCGTGGGCGCGGCGCGATTTCCGGGTGCGTCCCCGTACCAACTTGGTGAGCAGCTCCAGATAGATGACGACCTGGCGCGAGTAGGCGGAGCGGGCTCGCTTTCTACAGCGGGCGACGTCGCCCGCCAGCGTGGTGACGGCGCAACTGGTCGCCAAGCCATCGCGATGTGCCACGCTGAGGTAGGCGTCGATGAGCGCCGGTAGGGCCAAGTGCTCGCGGTTCGCGATCGCCGCGACCGCGCGGCCCCCTTCGTCGAGCGCGCGCTCGATCGCTTCGGCGACCAATTCCTCGCGCGACGCGAAGTGCCGATAGAACCCCCCGTGGGTCAGGCCGGCGTCTTTCATGAGATCGGCCACGCCGACGCCGTCGACTCCGGACTCCCGGAAGCGCGTGGCTGCCACCTGCACGATGCGATCGTGGCTTTCAGTCTTGTTCGCTTGTGAATGGCCCATTCAAGTAGGTCCTCAGGCGTCGAGCTTGACAGGGAGGATTATGTGCGTCATCCTCACTGCACTCAGGATGATTATCATCATCAGCCTCGTCTTGCTTCTCCCAAGTCCGCGGAGGTCACCATGAAAGCACTGGTTCAGCTCGCCATCGCCACTGCTGTGCTCGCGAGCGCTTTTGTCGCCTCGGCCCAGGGCCTGACGGAGGCTCAAGCGCGTGCCATCATTGCACCTTGGTACAGTCTGTTCAACCAACCCGTCCAAGACGATATGAGGGCGCGGCAAGAGCAGGTGCTCACTGCGGACTATGAGTCGTGCTGGGGTTATCTGCCCGGCGAATGCTGGGGCCGTGAGGCATCGATCAAGGTGGTCGGAGGCTTTGCGAAGACGATCCCTGATATGAAGTTCGAGATCAAGGAAGTTCTCGTCGCCGGGGATCGTGTCGTTGTTCGTGGGGAGGTAACCGGGACGCCTGCCGGCGACCTCTTTGGCGTGCCCCATACCGGCAAGAGCTTCCGGATCATGGCGATCGACATTCAGACCGTCCAAGATGGCAAGATAGCGAGGACCTACCACCTCGAGAACTGGATCAGTGCGGTGGGGCAGCTCCGCGCCAAGTAAAGCACGGCCGTCTCGTCGCGGTCGACACGCATCGTGCGTAGCGCGCTCCGCTCGGCGCCCCGCGCGGGGCTCGAGGGGTTAGCGGACGCAGGAGCCGCTAACCCCTCGCGTCTACCCAGGAATTACCCAGGAATCAGCGTCACGCTTCAGGGCGGTGCCCAGGCCGATCACGTCTTCGGCGAGAAGTTGAAGTGGCGCCGACTCTGCTAGACTCCCGCCCAGCCTCTAAGGAGGGCTCCTGCATGGACCCGGCCCGGTTCCCCGACGCCCTGCATGGTCCCCGATTCGGAGGCGGTATTCGGCAGGAACCATCGATGGGGCGGCGCACCTTCCTGGCGTTGGCCCAAGACCCTCGGGCTGACGATCAGGCAGTCGCTGCTGACTCGTCACCAGCCTGGCGCGGCCGGGCGGCAACGCGGGCGCTGGGGATGCGGCCTCGATTCGTTGAGGCGCGAGGTCCGGAGAACTTCGACAGGGCCTTCTCGGACATGACCAGGGCGCGCGCGGGTGCTCTGACTGTGCTGTCAACCCCCATGTTCGCCAGTGAGCGAAGCCGTCTCGTGGCCCTGGCGCCAAGAACCGGCTGCCGGCAGTGTACCCATTGAGGGAGTTTGTCGATGCCGGGGGCCTCATGGCCTATGGACCGAACGCTGTTGATATGTATCGGCGCGCCAGGCCCTCGGACTCATGATTCCGCCGGCGCTCCTACAGCGAGCGGATCAGGTGATCCAGTGATGGACCGACGCGCGTTGCTTGCTGGTGCTGCCGCGCTACTTGCCGCGCCGCTCGCCGCCGAGGCGCAGGCTGTCTCCGAGAGCCACTTGACACCGATGCTCCACAAGCAGATTCTCGCGCGCATCCGGCAAGTCGAGCGACATGATTCCCACGCATGAGGCGACCAGCAAGGGGGGATAGGAGAGCCATGACCGGCAAACGCTTCTCACGCTACTCCGCCAACGTCGCGGCGGCGATCGGTCTCGCGATTCTGCTGCCGAGTTTGACCGCGGCGTCCGCCGTCAGCGCGGCCGAGCTCAAGGTCATGAGCACGGTTGCGATGAGCGCCACGCTCGACGAGCTCAAACCGAAATTCGAGACCGCGACCGGCAATAAGGTCGCGATCGTTTACAGCGTGATCGCCGATCTGCGGAAGCGCATCCAGGAAGGCGAGACCGCGGACGTCATGATCCTGTCGCGGGCCGCGCTCGACGATCTTCAGGGCCAAGGCAAGGTTGTTCCGGGCAGCATCGTCAACCTCGCGAGCTCCTATGTCGCCATTGCGGTGCGCGCCGGCGCCGCCAAACCCGACGTCGGATCGGTGGATGCGCTGACACGCACCCTCCTCGCCGCCAAATCGATCGTCTATGCCGATCCGGCCAAGGGCGGTGCGAGTGGGGTCTATTTCGCGAAGGTCCTGGACCGGCTCGGCATCACCGACCAGATGAAGTCCAAGACGATCCTGGTACCGGGTGCCCAGGCCGCCGAGGTCGTCGCCAGGGGCGAAGCCGAGATGGGCGTCGCCCAGGCGTCGGAGATCGTTCCCATCGCCGGAGCCCAGTTGGTCGGCCCGCTGCCCGGAGATCTGAACAACGTGACGGTCTTCTCGGCCGGCATCGGGCCCGCAACGAAAGATCCGGCAGCCGCCAAGGCGTTTATCGAGCATGTCACGGGGCCGGTGGGGGCGGGGGTGCTCAAATCCAAGGGCCTGGATCCAGCCTAGGCGGGCTCGGCGTCAGTGAAGGTCTCGGCTGCGCACGGCGCCCGTCGCCGCGTGGGCGACTGCAACCGGTGATGGCCGCGTCAAAACGTCGTAAGGAAGGGGCGAAACGGTGGGCGACAACGCGCATTGGGTCGGCACCTGGACTGCGGCCCCCGCGCCCGCCGAGGGCGCGGCCTTCAGTAACCATACGCTGCGGATGATCCCTCGCGTCAGTATCGGGGGCAGCAAGCTGCGCCTGCGCATCTCGAACGCCTACGGCACTCGCCCGCTGGCGATCGGGGCGGCTTGCGTCGGCCTGCGAAGCACCGGATCGGCGCTGGTGCCGGGCTCGAACCGTCAGCTCACCTTCGGCGCCGAACCCAGCGCAACGATCGCCGCCGGCGCGCTGGTCGTCAGTGATCCGATCGAGGTGGCATTCGCGCCGTTGTCGGAGCTTGCCGTCAGCGTGCACCTGCCGGGCGATCTGCCGGCGAGCTTTGGGATCACCGGGCGCTATGCGCGGCAGACCAACTACATATCACCGCCGGGGGATTTCGCCGCCGAAGAGGTCATGCCGGTCGGCCGCCTCACCGACGACTGGTACTTCGTCTGCGGGATCGATGTCATCGCGCCGCTGGAGACGGGCGCGGTGGTCGCCCTCGGCGACTCGTTGACCGACGCCAACATCTCGACCCATGACGGGCATCACAGCTGGCCCTCGCAGCTCGCGCGCCGGCTCATCGCGCGGCCGCGCGGTCGGCCGATGGCGGTGATGAACCAGGGGCTCGGCGGAAACCGCATCCTGCACGATATCCGGGGCGATAGCGGCCTGCGCCGCTTCGACCGCGACGTACTGGCGCAGCCCGGCGTCACCCATACCGTCATCATGCTGGGCACCAACGATCTGCGGAACCGTAACGGCAAGTTGGACGAAGAGGTCACCGCCGCGCAGATGATCGCCGGACTGAAGCAATTCGCCGTGCGCGGCCAGGCCCGCGGGATCAAAGTCATCGGCGGCACGCTGACCCCCTTCGAGAATGAGACCTTCCTCCCCGGCGCCTGGAACCCGAAGCGCGAGGCGGCGCGCCAGAAGGTCAATGAATGGCTGCGGGGGAGCGACGCCTTCGACGCGATCGTCGATTTCGACCGAGCGTTGAGCGATCCCGACCATCCGACCCGGATGTTGCCGATCTATGATTGCGGCGACCACCTCCACCCGAGTGACCTGGGCTACCGCACGATGGGCGACGCGATCGATCTGGGCCTGTTCGCCTAAGAGTTGACCTAGCGCGGGCCCCCTGGAGGTCCCGCGGTTTCTGGTATACACCCAGGCTTGACATGGCCCGCCGACGGCGTTAGTCGTGGGCCCAGCGAAGACACACCACGAACGGAGGTGAAGCCAGAGCCGACCGAATGACCGAGGCGATCGAGAGGCGTAGCGGCACAGCGCAGGAGGCTACCCATGGAGTTCAACGTCTTCGAGCACTTCAAGGGGTACCAGCGAAGCAGTCAGGGTCCCGTGACGCCGGAGGAGCAGGGCACGCGGTTCTTCCTCGGCGGTCACATGGGCGACCGGATCGGCCAGCGCGTCGACGGCTATGCGGCCCGAGCGGGCCTGTCGCGGCGCGGTTTCATCGGCACCGCATCCGGCTTCGCGGCGGCGATGCTGGCCGTCAACCAGATCACCGGCATGAAGTTCTTCGAGGTCAGCGAGGCGGAGGCCTACGATCAGGCGGCGGCCAAGGAGGTCAAGGTCGCCCGCAAGCCGGGCGGGGACTTCATCGTCGACGCCCACACGCACATCTGCAACCGCAAGGATGGCTACATCCCCGGAGTCAACACCACCGAGAAGGGCATGTGGTTCGTCCAGCTCCTCGACGACCTCGGCAAGGCGATGGGGCTGCCGAACGGCACCAAGGACATGACGCCGGAGAACTTCGGCAAGCTGATCCTGGAGGGCAGTGACACCAGCGTCGCGATCTTCAACCCCTTCGGGTTCCGCGAGGACTACGGCGGCAAGGACATGATCCCGATCGAGGAGCAGGCCGAGGTCAAGCAGCGCTGGCCGGATCGCACGCTGATGCTTGGCGGCGGGCTCACGCCCAACCAGGGACTGAGCCAGACCCTGGATCGGCTGCAGATGTTCGTCGAGAAATACCAGATCTCCGGGCTCAAGCTCTACACGTTCGACTCCACGCCCAAGCGCGGCTGGTGGTTCGATGACACCAAGCTTGCCTATCCGCTGTGGGAGCGCTGCCGCAAGCTCGGCATCAAGAACATCGGCTGCCACAAGGGCATCCCCTTCGGCCAATTCATGGCCCGCTACGCCCATGCCGAGGACTTCGACGCGGCGGCCGACGATTTCCGAGACCTTAACTTCATCGCCTATCACTCCGCCTGGCCGTACCACGCGGAGATCGCGGCCATGAAGGGGTTCAAGCCCCAGCGCAACAATCTCTACTGCGAGGTCGGCTCGACCTTCGCGGCCACCGTCACCAGCCGGCCCCTCGAGTGCGCGCACGTGCTCGGCACCCTGCTGCGCGATCTCGGGCCGGACAACGTCATGTGGGGGACGGACTCGCTCCTTTGGGGCAATCCCCAGTGGCAGATCGAAGCTTTCCGGAAGTTCCAGATCCCGGATCAGCTGGTGGAGGGTCACGGCTATCCGAAGCTCACTCCCGAGATCAAGGCCAAGGTGTTCGGGGCCAACGCGGCCCGCATCTGGAACCTGAAGACCACCGCCCAGGCGCCGCGCGAGGAGCGGCCGAAGATAGTCGCGGTGTGACGCCATGCCAATCTACGAGTACGAGTGCGAGCCCTGCAGGGTGATCTACGAGGTCCGACAGAGCCTGCGCGACCCACCGGTCGGCGACTGCCCGCGCTGCCGGGGCACAGTCACGCGCTTGATCTCGGCGCCGAATCTCAACCTGGCGAACTTCTCGAGCCCGACCGAGGCGAGGTACGCTCGGATGAGCGAGCAGGAGGAGGTCGCGCGGGAGCGTGTGCTGCAAAAGGACTACCAGCGGATTTGGCTGCCTCCGCCGGTCAGGCACGACCCCATGGAGTGACGTTGGAGGGGAGTCGAGGACGGCCACCGCTCCGGTGCGCTCGTCCTCGACTCTCGAGGTCGTCTGCAAGTCGTTGCGGGCCCCGCAACCATTGACGACGAGGAGTTAGCAGGGATTGCGCTCCCTCGTGGCTCATTGTCTTGCCGTGAGAGACCGGCCTCAGACGAGAAAGAGACGCTCGACGAACCAGATGAAGCCCAGCAGCGCAACCGCGCCGGACGCCGTCTGTACCGCGCGCCGCTCCCAGCGCGCGCCCCGCATCCAGACCAGGATCGGCAGCAGCAGCGCGACCACCAGCGCCTGGCCGCCTTCGACGCCGAGGTTGAATCCGAGCAGGGCCAGCGCCAGATGGCGGGGTGGGAGATGGAGTGGGTTCAAGGCGGAGGCGAAGCCGAATCCGTGGACGAGGCCGAAGAGAAAGCTCACCACCCAGCGTTGGGAGGGGGCGTCGCGGAGGAAGACGTTCTCGAGAGCCACGTAGACGATGGATGCGGCGATGACACACTCGACGAGCCGCTCGGGGATCGCGACCAGGCCGAGCACGGCGAGGGCGAGCGTGATGCTGTGGGCGACGGTGAAGGCGGTGATGATCTTGAAGAGCGAGAGGAGGCGCCCGCCCCGGAGCAGCAACGCCCCCAGGAAGAGGAGATGATCGTAGCCGGTCAGGATGTGCTCGATCCCGAGGCGGAAGAAGCTCCCCTCCTCGCGGGAGGGCTGGCGAGCAGCGAAGGAGATGCGCGCCTCCCGTGCCTCGGTGGCGAAAGCCAGCTCGCGGATCTCCCCGCCCGACTCGATCTTGGCGAGCGTGTGGTGATCGGGGCCGAGAACGTCGAACAGATCGTCGCGGATGGACAGCTCCCGAACGTCGGACGCACAGGCGAAGTCCATGACGAGCGTCACGCGGTCGGCCTCGGCACCCCCGGTGTCGACAAAACCCTGCGCCGGCTCGCATCGGCGGCCTTGGTCGACGAGGACGAGTTTGTCGCGGAGATGGCCGAGCAGCCGGTCGCGGCTGTCCGGGCGGCCGGCGCGCACCCGGGCCACCTCCTCGGCGACAGCGGGCGGGAGAGCGGACGCAGAGAGCGTGAGGCTGTAGCGGACCGTGTTGCCGCTCACCACGATCGACGCATAGCCGGTGCTGCCGCCCACGTGGGCCAGCGGGGCCGATGGCACGACACTCAGGCCGCCCCCCACAAGGCCGACCGCTGCAATCCAGACCAGCAGAGTCGAGGGACGGGTGTCTGCCGTCCGGGCGCCGCGTGCCCTCAGGGCCGCACTCCCTCCGCCACCAGCTCCCACTCGCGGCCGACGAAAAAGCCCGAAGAGACCGGCGCGACAGATGGGGCCGTCAGCGAGAAGAATTCGCCCTTTATGCGAAATGTTGGGATCGGTTAACTCCCCGGTCAACAATTGGATAATCAGCCGCTCTTCCTCCGAGAAGCATAAACAAGGCATGTGAAGGCAAACTAATTCCCTGGATTCCAAACGGAAAGGGGGAATCCAGAGCGGGCCAGCGCTGACTCCAGCGCAAGAAATGCGCACCATCATCGTCCTTCTTTCATATACCTAACCAGTTTCGAAATGCTCTCCACCAATGCCGGGCGGGTAGCGGGCGGCTATCCCTGGGAGAATTTTTTTGCTCATCCCATTTGCCGTGGGCAATGAGGTTTATAACAAATGACGAATCCCGCGTCTCGCGAAAAAGCTCCATCGCCGCTACTATGCGGTGATGACCCTCTACTACATGATACGTGCCTTGGCGGTCCGTGATACCTGAAATGCGGAATGCTATTTCATCATATGGAAACTGTCCAGAGCGCATTTGGGCCTTGATTTGATCGACATGGCGAGGGTTCTTGAGACCGACCTGAGTCCCGCGAATTCTGGGCAATTTGTGACGGGCCATAATTGGCTATTGTTTTTTGCCCAAAAGCCACACGAGCAGTGCCTTCTGGGCATG
>Ga0137403_10004682_pt1 | contig 16065 bp, 13 predicted proteins | sample CZOMad2_1_16fung_FD_122057 | JGI IMG/M metagenome (GOLD analysis project Ga0137403, IMG submission 122057) | Vadose zone soil fungal communities from Angelo Coast Range Reserve, California, USA - CZOMad2_1_16fungal (Hybrid Assembly) | ecosystem: Environmental > Terrestrial > Soil > Vadose zone... | reverse complement strand
TCGCTGACAGTTATTGCCGCTATCTTGACCCTGATTGGGTATTCGAATAACGACACAATCGTCGTATTCGACCGCATTGCAGAGAATCTGAAGCAACTGCGGCGTGAGAAGTTGGCGGATGTCGTCAACAAAAGCATCAACCAGACGCTCAGCCGAACCATCCTGACGGCGGGATTAACCTTTCTTACCGTTTTGGCTTTGTACCTGTTCGGCGGTCAGGTGTTGCATGACTTCTCATTTGCGCTGGTCATTGGGATTTTGATCGGAACGTATTCGTCCATCGCGGTAGCTGCCCCTATCCTGGTTGCATATCAGGATTGGCGGGCAGAAAAGAAGGGGACGAAAACGGTTGCGGTTCGAGCAAAAGCTTGATTTTATGGGAGTTAGACTCTCCCACTCGCGAAACCGGACAAAGATCCGGATGGCGGTTCGCAGTAGCGATTGCGACGCCCAGAGGGTGGGAGCAAAACGGAAACGGCTGGTGTCTAACGTTTGAGTAGCAGTACACGGAGAGAATCCCATGTTTGAAGACAGCCTACTGGAATCCGGCAACAAGATAAAAAGCAAGCGGGGCATGACGACCACAATCTCGTTCATCATCGAGTTGATCTTCGTCGGCATCCTGGTGTTGATCCCACTTATTTTTACGGAAGCTTTGCCTAAAGGGCTGCAGTCGACATTGCTCCTCGCACCGCCCCCGCCCCCTCCGCCCCCGCCTCCTCCAGCTGCTCCTGTTCATGTGGTGCATGTGCAGACGGAAATGGTTGACAGCACTCTACGTACCCCAACCAAAATTCCTGAGAAAGTGAAAATCGTTCAAGAGGAAGAAGCGCCTCCAACTACGGCTGGCGTAATGGGCGGCGTTCCAGGTGGAGTTCCAGGCGGTTCGATGGGTGGTGTAATCGGCGGCATTATCGGCACCAGCACTGCGGCCGTGCCGAAAGTTGCCGTCTCGAAAATGCGCGTGTCGTCGGGCGTCAGTGCGGGCCTATTGATACACAAGGTGGAACCGAACTATCCGCCGCTAGCCAAGACGGCCCGCGTGCAGGGTACGGTTGTGCTGCATGCCATCATCAGTAAAACGGGCACAATTGAGGGGCTCACGCTGATGAGTGGTCCGGCGATGCTGGCCCCGGCCGCCATCGATGCCGTGAAGCAGTGGCGCTACAAGCCGTATCTGCTGAACGGGGATCCGATCGAGCTGGATACAACAGTGGAAGTCAAGTTCACGCTGGGCGGTTAACAAATGCGGCTGTCGGCTATCGGCTGTCGGCTGTCGAATTCCGTGTTCTATTAACAGTGTTTTGGCTGTGAGCCGATAGCTGACAGCCGATGGCTAAGATTTTAGATTCTTGAGATCTTGAGACATATCCGAGGAGGAGAAAGCGACTCATGTTCGTAGCCAACGTAGCAAACGCAGTATTCAGCCAAACACACCTGGTGGCCGCCTGGCTGCAGGCGGCGGACACCGGTAGCAGCGTCGACCTGGTGGCAATGTTCAAGTCGATGGGAATGCTGGCCAAGATTGTGGTCGGCATCCTGTTTATCATGTCCGGATGGTCGATCGGCGTAATGATTGACCGCATGCTGGCCTTTAGCGCGGCGCGCAGCCAGTCGCGATCATTTGCCCCGGCGGTAGCGGGTGCTTTGAAGCAGGGAAACCTGGACGAAGCGATTAAGGTGGCGGAGCGCAATAACAAGAGCCATTTGGCCAAAGTTGTTCAAGCCGGCCTGATGGAGTTTCGTGCGCACCAAGCCAGCACGGACATTCCAGGCGAAATCGTTGAAGCCTCGAAGCGCGCCCTGGAACGCACGGAAGCCATTGTCCACGCCGAGTTGAAAAGCGGATTGGGCAGCTTGGCAACCATTGGTTCGACCGCCCCGTTCGTCGGGCTGTTCGGCACCGTGGTCGGTATTTTGAACGCCTTCAACGGCATCGCGACCGCCAAGGTGCAAGGTCTGGCGGCCGTCGCCGGCGGTATTTCGGAAGCGCTTATCACCACAGCCATGGGCTTGGTGGTGGCAATTCCGGCCGTCATGATGTTCAACTACCTGACCAACCGCGTCGAAGCCTTCGACGTAGAGATGGACAACTCGTCCAGCGAACTGGTCGACTACTTCCTGAAACGGCGCCAGAGCCGCTAACGATTGGCTGTCGGCTGTCCGCTATCGGCTGTCGAAGAGCCGATAGCCGACGGCCACGTGCGCGGTTTGGAGGAGAAGAATCCAATGGCAATCGCAGTTAGAGATGAAGGCTCCAAGGTAAATTCCAATATCAATGTCACACCCATGGTGGACGTGATGCTGGTCTTGCTTATCATCTTCATGGTGGTGACGCCCATGTTGCACAAGGGCGTGGACGTGAACATGGCCAAGGTGGATAATCCCACCGCGATGAAGGACGCCGACAAAGAAGACGCGCTCATCGTGGCAGTGAAGCGGGATGGAAAGGTCTTTCTTGGCTCCGATGAACTTCCAGCCGACGCGCTCACCCAGAAGATCAAAGACAAACTGGCTGCCCGCACCACCGACAAGACGGTGTTTCTGCGGGCGGATGCGCGCGCCAAGTACAAAGACGTCGCTGAGGTAGTGGACGATGTCCGCGCGGCGGGCGTCGATGCCTTGGGGTTGCTGACCGAGCAGCGTAAAGCGGAACTCCCGAAGCCGAGTTGAACGTAGAGTAAGCCCGAAGATCCGGAGCACTACTTCGGAGCACTACAAGGAGATTGACTTATGGGTATGGGAGCTGGTGCAAGCGGGGGTACAAGCGCTGACATCAACGTAACGCCTTTGATCGACGTTTTGCTGGTGCTGCTGATCATCTTCATGGTCATCACGCCGGTGACACCGAAGGGTTTGGATGCGTTGGTCCCGCAGCCGCCGAAGGACAAGAATCCGCCGCCACCGTCCGACCGGACGATTGTCGTTCAGGTTCTGGATCGGGGAGCTGGCCAAGAACCGTCGGTGAAGATCAATCAGGACGAAGCCACCTGGGACAGCCTGCAGGGCCGCTTGACCGACATTTACAAGATGAGGAACGAGAAGATCATGTTCGTCAAAGCCGACGACGACATCGCCTTCGAGTCCGTGGCGCGAGCGATTGACATCGGTCACGCGGCGGGCGTGGACAAAGTGGGACTGATCACGGCGAAGATTGAAGCGGGCAATTAGAATCCGGCCTTGAATTTGTACAGGCCACGGCCTGCGAAGCGAAAGGGGACTAAGAAGCAATGAAGCGAAGCGCGCGACTGCTGGCACTTTCGGCCGCCACCCTCATGCTGCTGTCGGGGGTGGGCTGTGACAAGCTTAAGGCCCGCAGCGAGCTGAATGCGGGTGTGAAGGCCTACAAAGACGCGAAGTATGAAGAGGCGATCGAGAAATTCAAGAACGCCGTGGAATTGGATTCAACCCTGCTCAACGCCCGCATGTACCTGGCGACGGCCTACACTCAAATGTATGTTCCGGGGTCGGAAGACGCGGAAAACAAGCGCATTGGCGAGCAGGCGATCGACCAGTACAAGAAGGTAATTGAAGCGGCCAACCCGAGCAAGGAACAGCAGATCAACAGCACCAAGGGTGTTGCTGGTTTGTATCTGCAGATGAAGCGTTTCGACGACGCGCGCCAATACTACGTGAAGGTCTCCGAGCTTGATCCGAACGATGCGGAGCCCTACTATTCCGTGGGCGTGATCGACTGGACGAAATCGTTCCAGCCGCGTGCGACGGCCCGAGCAACACTGGGATTGAAGCCGACCGAACCGTTGAAGGACAAGAAGGTTTGCGCCGAGCTTCACGCCAAGAACTGGGACACCGTCGCGGATGGCATCGCCATGCTGGATAAGGCGTTGGCTTTACGTCCGGACTACGACGACGCTATGGCATATCTGAACCTCATGTATCGAGAACGCGCGGACATTCAGTGCGGCGATTCGGCTGCCTATGCTGCGGACGAAAAGACGGCAGACGAATGGGTGGACAAGAACCTGGCCACGAAGAAAGCGCGGGCTGAGAAGGAAGCCAACAAGCCCGGCGGCATCACGTTGGATGAGAATAAGCAGTAGCTGATGGAATTTTTAAGCAAAGGGCCTCTTCCTCGAAGGAAGAGGCCCTTTGCTTTTTGCGGGTCAGTTGTTGCAAGGCTTATGGAGGCACGGGCGTCCTCGCCCGTGCGGGGTTGAAGAAGCCTAATTACACCCACAGATGAGCGGCATGCGGGTCGCTACAATGAAGAACGCTAGGACTCCGTGAGAATTGATTTGACGAAATGTTCAAAAAGATTCTGATTGCCAATCGAGGCGAGATCGCGGTACGCGTGATTCGCGCCTGCCGCGAACTGGGGATCCGGTCTGCCGCCGTATATTCGGATGCAGATCGCGCGTCCCTTCATGTGATGATGGCGGACGAAGCCTACTACCTAGGCCCCACCCCAGCCAGCGAATCGTACCTCAACATCAGCAGAGTTTTGGAGGTGGCCAAGCGGGCAGGAGCCGATGCCGTCCATCCCGGATACGGTTTTTTGTCGGAGAACCCTAAGTTTGCGCGAGCCTGCGACCAGGCTGGGATCAAGTTCATTGGCCCGACGGGCGATGCGATGGAAATAATGGGGTCGAAGACGGGGGCCCGGCGGGCGATGGAGAAGGCGGGAGTTCCATTTGTTCCAGGGTCTCTACGCGGACTTGCGTCCCCTAAAGAGGCCGAGCGGGTGGCTGAGGAGATTGGCTATCCGGTGATGCTGAAGGCGGCATCCGGTGGCGGAGGCAAGGGCATGCGCCTGGTCCATGAGCGGCCAGAACTGCGCTCGGCGCTGGAGGCGGCAAAGAGCGAAGCGGCCCGGGCTTTTGGCGACGACGAGGTCTATATCGAGAAAGCGATCCTACGTCCGCGGCACATCGAGATGCAGATTCTTGCGGATGAACATGGGCACGTCGTGTACCTGGGCGAGCGCGAGTGCTCGATTCAGCGCAGGCACCAGAAAGTATTGGAGGAAGCGCCATCTGCTGTTGTGGACGACGACATGCGACGGCGGATGGGCGAGGTGGCTGTGCGCGTCGCAAGGGCCGCGAACTATACGAACGCAGGCACGGTCGAATTCCTAGTCGACGCGGAGAAGAATTTCTATTTCCTCGAAATGAATACCCGCCTGCAAGTAGAGCATCCGGTAACCGAGCTGGTCACGGGACTAGATCTCGTGCATTTACAAATCTTGATTGCGTCAGGCGGACAACTGCCGTTTCGCCAGGAAGATATTGCGATTCGTGGACATGCCATCGAGTGCCGGATATGCGCCGAGGATCCGGACAATCACTTTTTCCCCAGTCCTGGAAAGATCACGACGCTGCAGCCGCCAGCCGGCCCGGGTATTCGTCACGACAGCGGGAGCTATGAGGGCTGGACCGTGCCGATCGATTACGACCCTCTGTTAGCCAAGCTGATCGGCTACGGCAAAGACCGCGAACAGGCGACGATGCGGTTGCGGCGGGCCCTCACCGAATACTTGGTGGGCGGCATCAAGACCAACATCCCGCTTTTCGAAAAGATCTTGCAGGATCCGGATTTTCAGGAGGCTCGCCTGGACACCGGCTACCTGGAAAGACTGCTGGGGCGTCCGCCAGCCACCCAAGCCGGGCCCGAGGGGGCGAAGGTGGCGGCGATTGCAGCGGCTCTGTTTGCGGTCATGGATGGGACCGGAGTTCAGGCGGACGCCCCTCTGGCGAACGCTGCGAACTGGAAGAGGGCGGCGTTACGGGAAGGCTTGCGTTGATCTATGACGTCACCATAGACGGCCGTCTCTACCGGCTCGACATGTCACAGAAGGACGGCCAGTGGCACTGCTCGGTCGATAATTCCGGAGTGCAGGTGGATGCCATTTTTGTGCGACCCAACGAGCTTTCACTTATCATCGATGGGGCTTCCTACGCTGCGAGGCGGGAAAAGACGCCCCAAGGGACATACTTGTGGATTGGCTCCCTGCGCTACACGGCCGAAGTGAGCGATCCTAGGTCACTCCAAAGCAGGCGATCAGCGAGCCGTGAGGCGGAAGGAACCAAGAGAGTTCTCGCTCCCATGCCGGGCAGAGTCGTGCGTGTGCTGGTGAGGGAGCACGACGCGGTGCAGGCAGGCCAAGGCGTGGTTGTTGTGGAAGCGATGAAGATGCAGAATGAACTGAAGTCGCCAAAGCAAGGAACCGTTCAGAAAATACTGGTTGCCGAAGGCGCGAGCGTTAACGCCGGCGACGTGTTGCTGGTGGTCGAGTAGCGGCTAGGGCGTGCTGTTGCCCGCTTTTTCTGTAACCTGTTGCGCATAGTAGTTATCTACCTTCGCCTGATCGCGTAGAACCTCGTAGTAGGCGGCCTTCAGAAGTTGTTCGCGCCGGTCGCGAAGTTGCTCGCGGATGGCCTGTTGTACGCGGGGATCTCCGAGATCGCGTTGGCCTGCTGGCTCCTTTGCCAGCAGCTTCACGAAGCGGTAGCCGAAAACCTGCTTGCTTTGTGGATTCGTCACGGTAATGACGGAGCTGTTTTGGCCCACCTTCAGCTTCATTACCAAGTCGCGTGTCGTGGGATCGGTATTCTTGAGCGACGACTCCGGTGTAAATCCCAGATCGCCGCCGTTGCCAGCCGTCTCCGGGTCTTCCGAATAGTTCATAGCCAGGGAAGCGAAATCCTCGCCGCTGTCGAGGCGATTGGAGAGCATTTGTACTTTCTTTTTCGCCTCAGCGTCGTTTTGAGCCTTGTCGTTCTTGAGATTGCGCACTTGAGGATTCGGTTGCAAAGTGACCAGAATTTGTGCCAGATGGTACTGCGCCTCCACCAGATTGAACTCCGCTTTGTGCGCGTTGTAGTAGCTGGTAATGTCCTGATCGGTAACGCTAACCTTCGACGTGATTTCTTTGTTAATGACTTTTTCCACGGTGAGAGAACGCCGAATATCGCGTTTGAAATCTTCCATCGTGATCTTCTTGTCCTTCAAACGCTGGTCAAACTGTTCCTGGGTGAAGGGCGACTTAACTTCGTTCAGCTTGCGGTCTACCTCTTCGTCCGTGGCCAGCAGCCCCAGTTTCTCCGCACGGCGCATGATGATTTCGTTGTCGATGAGTTCGCGCAGGATGCTCAAGCGCAGGCTGTCAGCTTGCTCCCCCACGGGCTGCTGCTCGGCACCGGCGGTCTGGTTTTGGAAATACTTATCGACATCGGCCTTCAGAATGTTGTGGCCGTTCACTCTGGCCATCACGTCGGGGCCGTGAGAGTTGCAAGCCGCGAACAAACCAAGAGCGGCAACCGGCAGCAAAGAGACAGGCAGCCGGAAGGCAAGGGGCCGCCGTGCAACAGATCGGCATGCAGGCACAGATTCCTCCTGAGCGGTGCAAACGGCAACTGGTTTACAGACGTCCCTGGGGAGAGTCATCAGGATGCGGGCCCTGATCCTGGGGCGGCAGGGGCTGGAGCAGTCCCGCGGACCGGGGGCGGTACACCCGCTTCCTTCAAGGCGCGGTCGAAAATTGCGCGAAGCTGTTCCACGGGAGCGGCCCCATCCAGCTTCACGCCGTTCACATAGAGCGTCGGGGTAGACTCAATGCCCAGGTTTTCCGCCTCATGCATCGAGAGCTTCACGGCGTCGTCGTTCTGTGCCTTGACGCAGGCTTGCAATTTGGTGGAATCCAAATGTTCCTTCTCGCCCTGCTGCATGGTGATCTGATCGAGCTTCGCAAATTGGGCGTCTTGACTTTTTTCCGCACTGACCTGGTGCTGGTTCGCGTGAATGTAATCGGCAAAATCCCAGTAAGCGTCGTTCTTCTGAGCGAACAGGCAGTTCGCGTCAATTGAAGCGCGCCGGGACCACGGATGAATTTCCTCGAGAGGGAAATCCTTGTACACGAACAGAACGCGATCGCCATATTCCGCCAGAATTTGCGGAAACAGCGTGCGATGCAGCATCGAGCAGTATGGGCACTGGAAGTCGTCATAATTCACCGCCACAACCTTCGCATTCGGGTTGCCGCGTGTCGGACGCCCCTTGAGGTCCATCTTGCTCATGGTCTCCGCGTAGGGGTCCTTCGACAAATCCAGTTTTGTGAGGCGAATTAACGTCTTCTGATCTTTCGAGATAAGAAAGTCGTAATTCTTCTTAGCTTCCCCCTGGAGAAAAGTGACGGTGAGAGCGTCCCAGTTAGGGAAGTCGCTGGTTTTGAGCGGAGAAACCTGCAGTTGCACCTGCGGCGGAACCTGGTAGTACGCGCGTACGTGGTGCTCCACCTTGGCAACCAGTTCCGGAGGCGCCGTTTGTGCGGCACAACCCAGGCATATCACGAAAATTAGTGCAAAAATCCGTCGGAAAAACTGCACGAAGAACCGCCTCAACATCGAAAGGACCAAGCCCAATTATCTCATACCAAGGGGGTTAACTCTGAGTGTCAGAACAGACGCTCCTGCCGCCGCAAGTTGCCGAAGGAGGCAATGTTCGCCAGGTTGAATTGGAAAAAATATTCGTTCTCCACGCGTTTGACGGAGAAGAGCGCAAATCGCCGGTAGCCCAGGCTCACCCCGCAGCAATCCCAGTTGTAGGTCGACTGCAAGGAGCCGTATTGAAGAAAAACGGCGTTGGCGTCGAATCCCAGATTCGACATGGCGCTGAATCCGCGTTTGCTAAGAGAGCCGTAACCCAGGAGCACGCGAAACTGATGGAACTGCGAGAGTTCGGCTTGATTGGTGGCTTCGGAAATCACGCTAGGCGTGTTCAGGTAGTTGTCGCTCCCACCCACGGTCATGTTGCCAAAGTGGTAGTTGACGATCGTCTCGCTGGAAGTCACGCGCCCTTTCTTGAAATCGTAGTCCAGATTCCATTCGGCTTCCGACCGGGGGGACGTTTGGACTCGCAAGCGAGAAATCAGGGGAGACCAGCGACGCTCATCGCTAAGGAATGCGATTCCAGTGAAAGCCGCCGACGTCTCGAGAACATTCCGCTGGCCGCTTACCAACGCACCGCCAAACTTGGAATCCAGGAAATATTTCTGGCCGATTCGCCACGTGACGATCTCGCGAGCTGCCGGGCCTTTCGGACACGGACGATTGCGGGCATCCTCCCTTTGCCAGGGATGCTGGGCGGAACGACTCTCGCCCTGCATGCCAAAAGTAGGCAGGCCCTCCGGGTCGCGGCAATCCTCATCGCTGGACTTGCCTCCCTTGGCATAAATGCGCTGCGTCACACCGTACTCCAATTCGTTCGTGTTACTCAGGATGTCCCGCGCGTCAAAGCGCAATATATTGCCGAAGTTGTTGACGCCTGTGACATAGCGATAGGTAAGGCTGGGTTCGATCACATGTTTCAGCTTTCGTCCAAACACTTCGCGTCCAAATACTCGTTCGACGGACGGCGGGCGAATATCCAAGGAAGCCTCGAGAGCGTTTCGATTTAAGGCGTCATCAGTGGAGATGTTTGTGCTTTTGCTCGGAAGGAGGCGTTGCGTGTAGTACGTCTCGCGCAGACCTAGCTGAGGGCGCAACGACCAACCTTGCCAATGAAACGGCATAGCCACGCTCGGATGAAAGTCGAAACGCCCAACCAGATTGCCAGTTCGAAACGCGGGCTCGCTGCGCGAGAGTCCCTCCGCAGCTCCATCTACCGAAAAGAGAAGAGGCGAGTTACCTAGGCGTTGGTCCACGCCCGAGAGTTCGAATCCCGGAGCGTGCAGAATCGTGACTACGTCTCCGGGCTCTGTGGATTGGAAGTTCTGGTAGCGTCCCACCTGGGCGTTGTACGAAAATCCGCCGCTATTGCGCGAAACAAAAATCTTGGACTTCACTTCTGAATCGACGGCCTGGCTGAACGTCGGACTGAATGCCGACCGAAACGCATATTGGCTGAGATACTCGATGTCGGCGACCGCACGGAAATCCCAAGGGAGCTGTCCCTCGCCATTCAGGTGCGCATCTTCTCCGCCTTGCCCATTCTCGTCGATTACGCCGAAGTAGCTAATGTCGAGAAAGGCCAACTCTGTCGGCCGCCACCGAAAATTGCCATTCTGCGACCCGCCGCGCTGCGAGTAGTACTCGCCGCTCAGTGTCAGATCCATGCTGCGATTGATAGCCCAAAAATAGCCCTCACCGATCACCGCGCCCTTGCGGGAGGAACGGCCAAAATGCGGGATCAGGAAACCAGACTCGTGAGGCTCTTTCGTCAATGGGTGAGTGGCGAAAGGCAGATACAGCACCGGCACGCCGTGGACCCAAAAACTACTGTTGTAGATCCGCGCCTCGCCCGCTACTTCAACCGTCACCCGGGCCGCGTGAAACTGCCACTTCGGTTGCGGCAGTTGGCAGGTGGTGACCGTCCCATCGTGGACCACAAATCGTCCCGGTCCGCGCTTTTCCACGAACTTACCGCTGAAGGCAAACGGGTTGTCGGAAATCAGCTTGACGCTTCGTCCGCGCGGGCGAAGTCCCGTGGTCCCTACGACGCTGTAGAAGCTTCCGAATTCTGTCTGGACATTGTATGCGCCCCGAGTCGCCTCAATGTGCTCGTCATTGGCGCCTCCCTCGAGCACAACGTGTCCCTCGGCGGTTGCCGCCCCGCTTTCGGAATCGTAGGTCACCTCATCCGCGGAAAGGACGTACGAGCGATAGAAAATCCTGGCATTTCCGTGCAGCTTGTAGATCGTCCCGTCCTTTTCCTGTTGCTGGGCGCAGATGGTCGACTCATCCTGAGATTCCGGAGGCGCGCAGGGGGGAAGTGACTGGCTGGTAACTAGCGAATGAACTGCAAGCAGGTGACAAGCGGTGATGACCGTGATAATCCAATGAGAGCGGGAAATCATCGCATTGCGTTCAGATGCCCCGCGGGGCTGAATGGGTGGCTCACCGGGGATACGTGACGTTAGCACGCCCTCGTCGGTGAAACCAAATTGGCGCCGCTGAGTGCTTGTCGTGCGGCATGATTTCTTTCCGCGCTCTGGTTTTCGAAATCTCCCGGCCTCTTTTCTCTCTGCACGCGGGGACATTCACCGCGACGGTTGACCTATGTCTGATGAAGCAATGCTGGAACCGGCGATCGAGAGTTTGGCAGCCATTCACGCGGTTCCGAAAGGGCTGTATGCAGTTTTGAACGTTGCAGCGTCCTCGGAAGTTGCAGCACCTCTGCCGGAGACGGCTGCGGATGGTGCCAACATGGAATCTGCTCCCGACTGGCGTGACGAACTCGCCGCTAAGATGGAGAACTACCGCACGCGCCGGAAACCTCGTATTCCCAAGTACCCGTCGTTGCAAATTCCGCTGCAACTGCCAGTGGAGACGCTCGACGCTTTCGACACATTCCGGCCAGTCACCGGCGATGCAAATCGGTCGTCCAATGCGCTCGAACCTGCAGTGGACTTTGATTCGGCCGGGGCTCAGAGTGGTCCGGAATTGATGGAATCTGCAAGTATTACGGCCCCGCTACTTGAGGCAGCCGTGCCGACGAACGTGATTGAGTTTCCGCGATCGATGGAATCCGAGGCATGGGATGGGCTAGCGGAACCTGTCATCGAGCAGCCTCGTATTCTCGACGCGCCTGAGCTATCGCCGCCCGAGCCGGCGCTGGGCGGAATCCTGCTGGAGGAGCCCGATGCCAACCCAACCGCACCCACCGATGCGCCGCTGGAGCCAGCCTCGATCAAGCGCCGCTTTCTTGCCGTTATTGTGGATGCTCTTTTTGTTGGCAGCGCGTTTGTTATGTGGGGATGGGTGGTTTCGAAAATCACGAATGAAATTCCGCCGCGGTCAATCCTGCTGGCCTCTGCCATAACCGCGGCGGTCATTCTCTGGCTGATCTATCAATACTTGTTGATGGTGTACAGCGGCGCGACGTTAGGCATGCGGACTTTCGGTCTGGAACTTGTGTGTATGGATGGTGGGATTCCGGGAAGAAAACAGCGACGGTGGCGTCTGCTGGCTTCGGTATTGAGCTCGGCATCGATGATGCTGGGTTATGCCTGGGTCCTGCTGGATGAAAATCAGCTCTGCTGGCACGACCGCATCACGCACACCTATCTACGTGTTCAGGAACGGCGACCACTCGGGTAGTGGGTCAGTTTCCGAGTAGCCGACAACTCACCCAGAATCTACTCCTTCGGTTCCCACAACCACCTTTTTGGCTCTATTTGGTGGACTAGAGGCGGAACAGCCGCCGCGCGTTGCTGTGGGAGATTTTGAGGCGGTCAGGTTCGCTAATGGGAGTGTTGTCGAACCAGTTGGCCGCCTCGATCATGTCCTCGTAGGGATAGTCCACCGAGTACAGAACGTGATCGGCACCAACCTCAGACATCACGTCCATCAGTGCTTGTGTACGAAAGGTGCCGCTGGTCGTGAAGTAGAAGTTCTCGCGGAAGTACTGGCTCATTGTCAGTTTCGCTTTCGTGTGAAGCGCCAATCTGGATAGGCGATGGTCGACGCGCCAAATTTGGAAGGGCAGCCCTTCGCCGAGGTGGCCGAGAATCACTTTGAGCTTAGGATATTCATCGAACAGACCACTGCTCATCAGGCGCAGCGCGTGAATCGACGTTTCGACCGCGAATCCCCAGGCCGAACCGGCGAACCACGGGTGTCCCTCGTAAGCTTGCTGGCGCGTGGCCAGGGGTAAGCGAGGATGAAGATAGAAAGGCACATCGAGCTGTTGGACAGTTGCCCAAAAGGGCCGGTATTGCGGCAGATCATAGAACACTGCTGAATCCGCTTGGCCGATCTGTGAGAATCCGTTGACCAGCGACCCGCAGAAGCCTAGTTCTTTAACACAACGTGTCAATTCCTGTGCGGCGGCCTCAGGATCCTGCAACGGCAATGCCGCGAATCCCTTCAGGCGCTTGGGATACTTTGCGATTTGCTCGGCCAGATAGTCGTTCAATCGCCGCGATGTGGCGATAGCTTCTGAAGTATTGGGAATGGCCTGGATGATCCCAGGTCCGGAGTGCGAGATGATGCAGAGTTCCACACCACCTCGATCCATTTCCGCGATGCGCCCGCTTCCCAAGTCTTGGAGCTGGAGTCGAGATTCGGGCGTGGGTAGCGACGCATAACTGGCATCGATGGTTCCAGGGAGCGCGAAGTGTTCTTCGAAGGCGATTTTTCCGGTGATTGGAGCCGAATCGGCTTTTGCCGGATCCACCTTGTTCCCTGAGTCGAGCGCAGCTTCAGCGGAATCAACACCAGCGAGTATTCCTGCAGCTGCGATCGCACCCGAACTGAGTCCGAAGAACCCGCGTCGCGTGATCCGACCCTTCTGGTTTATTGTCATTCGGGATTTCCTTTTTGAGTCCGAAACTCTGGAAACTCTATACCAAGTCGAGCCTCGGGCATAGATTGACCTGATTAGCCTTTGCTTGCCTGCTGCTGGTTCGGAACTGCGCCCCTTGCGCGCCAGTCCAGATTGTGAGCGAGTCACGGGCGATCCTGAACTGATCCCAAGGGTTGCCGACGATCCAGGAGCTGCCGCATGGCACTCAAATCGAAATGCCCGGGGCGGCCAATTTTAGGGGTAGCCGCATTTCCTGCTGATCCCTTCGCGCGGCAAGAAACAAGGCGGACCCAATAGTCCGCCTTTCGTTTGATCGCCGAACATGCTTTCGGCAGTAGAAGGGGCGAGGTCCCTTACTTTCGCCCCATCACAGCGACCTGAACGGTGCCGTTGGCGAGGACGCTCACGACCTTCAATTGCGGCACCGGACTTGCACCCGCAAGCCGTTCCTCTTCCTTCGACTGCCGCAAATCATAGGTTGACTGCCACGACCCATCGGAGACAGAAGCCAGGAAATATTCGCTGCCGTAGCGGTGGAAGGTAAGCCTCATTCGCTCGTCGGCTTCCTTTCGCGAATGGGCAGGTCGCGAATGGGCAGGCCTAACATTCTGGAATGCCGCTTCCTGGCTATGCAGGTTGCGCAACTGAAGCACGAAGCGGCCGGGCTGCGTTACTTCATATTCACCTGCCGCTAGTGTTGTCTTCTCTACGGTGAATGGAAAAGGCACACGAAAGATGAGCTTCAGATTTCCGCTCTGGGCATGGGTTGCCGTGGTGATCAGGCCAATCACGACGGTTGCGACTGCGAGATGCATTATGCGTTTCATATTGGCTCCTTAGACTTCGGAGTTCGTATTTGAGCCCCGCCGGTCCGGCGATTCTCACCCCGTGTGGTTGCACCATCGCATTCGCGCTGAGTTGGGTTCCATAGACGGCGGGTGAATCGTCGTATGAACGGTGGGTGAACCGACAAACTGGCTGAAAGCAGTGAACTTAGCGGTTGGGTGAACTGTTTAATTCACGCCCCCACGCGGAAACTCAGCTACACTTCTGAAGAACGCAGTCGAGGATCAGTTGGCGATCTCCAGCCCAACTCCGGTAGGCGCGCGGTTCGATCGATTTAGCGTCGATTTGAGCTGCGGCGAACTGCTCTGCTCGGGCGTGCGCGTGCCCATTCAGGGCCAGCCCTTCCAGGTGCTACGTCTGTTGCTCGCGGCCGAGGGAAAAGTCGTTACCCGCGACGAATTGCGTCAGGCCCTGTGGCAGGAAGACACTTTCGTTGATTTTGAGCTTGGCGTGAACACCGCCGTCAAGAAGCTGCGTCAGGCGCTGGAGGACTCAGCCGAGCATCCCACGTTCATTGAAACCCTGCCAAAATACGGATACCGCTTCATGATCCCGGTGGAATGGCTCACCGACAGTCGTGCGGACAGCGCCTTGCCGCTTGTTGAGCGGATCGCTCCGCCGGAGCCTGCGCCTCCGGTCCCCCGATCGCCTCCCGTTACGCGACACTGGAAGCTGATGGCCGTGCTAGCCCTTGCGGCACTCGCTGCAGTGACTTTGCTCGCAGGTTTATCCGACGAGAATATTTACGTTTCGCGCACCAGGCTCGGAAAGTGGCTTCGTGATAACGTGCTGCCAAACCACCAGGTTTCCGAGCGGCGGTTGACGGCCAATCCTGATGATGCACCCGTCTCCAGCTCGGCGATCTCGCCCGATGGCAAGTATCTGGCCTTCACGGATAAGACAGGCTTCTATCTGCGCCAAATAGATGGTGGTGAAACCCACGCAGTACCTCTGCCGAAAGGATTCGACGCACTCGCCGAGAGCTGGTTTCCGGATAGCATCCATCTCGTCGTCTCCTGGGTTGAAGATCCCAAGAAGCCGCCCAGCCTCTGGGAAATATCCACCATGGGCGGAACGCCAAGAAAGCTAGCGGACGAAGGCGAGGCAGCCAGGGTCTCGCCAGACGGTTCGAAAATAGCGTTCTTGTCTGGCAAATTTGACCAGAGCGAGATCTGGCTGATGCAGGCTGATGGAGGCGAAGCCAAGAAAGTTATCAAAGCAGATGAAGGCGACTTCAACCCGGTGGCCTGGGCGCCCGATGGACGGAGGCTTGCGTATGTCAGAACGACATACTTCTCTCACAGCTTAGAGACAAAGATCGAAATTGCCGATATCGGTAGCGGGCAAACTGAAGTCATATTGTCAAAGCCCGGCTTGGGCCCAGCGCTCAGTTGGACGCAATCCGGGCGGCTGATTTATTCGTTGCAGGAGCCGCTCCCCAACCGGAATGACTTCAACCTCTGGTGGGTGCAGCTCGACTCCCGCACCGCACGCCCGCTGGGCTCAAGTACTCGGGTTACAAGTGATCGTGGCTTGGCCGCCGGACTCAGCGTAACTAAGGACGGGAAGCTGCTGGCCGTGAGGCGATGGGCCCTTCAGAAGGATGTGTACGTTGCGGGATTAGAGGCAGGCGGTAAACGGATGGGCACATCCCGGCGGCTAACCATGGACGAGAGACAGGACTATCCGTACTCTTGGACACCGGACGGCAAGGCTGTTTTCTTTTCATCTGATCGCGATGGTCCATCTCACATTTTCAAGCAAGCGATCGACCAGACCCAGCCCGAGCTAGTGGTTGGAGGAAACGATGACGTGGCGTTGCCCCGATTGACTCCGGACGGCTCGGCGATGCTATACCTGGTCATGCCCAAGCCGAGCGAATCGTCCCACAATGTCCGAATTATGAGAATGCCACTGACCGGTGGCCCATCCCAGTTTGTACTCCAAGCGCCCTTGATG
>Ga0137403_10004681_pt1 | contig 16066 bp, 14 predicted proteins | sample CZOMad2_1_16fung_FD_122057 | JGI IMG/M metagenome (GOLD analysis project Ga0137403, IMG submission 122057) | Vadose zone soil fungal communities from Angelo Coast Range Reserve, California, USA - CZOMad2_1_16fungal (Hybrid Assembly) | ecosystem: Environmental > Terrestrial > Soil > Vadose zone... | reverse complement strand
TCGCCTGTTCGAGCTGATCGCGATCGGCCTGCGTCCCGCTGCGTAGCAAATCGAGGCGCGCCACGGCTTTGCCGGGGCGCGACGAGCGTCGGGGGGGTTGGGGGGCCATTTCGGGGCCCCCCATGTATCGTCCTCGGCGGTTGCGTCTTCACCTCCGATTTGACACACTCGCGCGACGGAGGCGCCCCGCGATGACCACGCTCGTCCGCAACATCGGCACGCTCGTCAGCGGCGACATCGGCCGGCCGCTGCTCGATGCCGACTCGCTCGTCATCCGCGAGGGGCGCATCGCGGCCGTGGGCCGCGGACTCGACGAGGACGCCGACACGGTGATCGACGCGCGCGGCACCACGGTGACGCCGGGGCTCATCGACTCGCACGTCCATCCCGTCTTCGGCGACTTCACGCCGCGCCAGCGCACGATCGATTTCATCGACTCGGGCATGAACGGCGGCGTCACGACGGCGATCTCGGCGGGCGAGGTGCACCTGCCGGGGCGGCCCAAGGACATCGTCGGCCTCAAGGCGCTCGCGATCGTGGCCGCGAAGTCATACGCGAATTTCCGACCGGGCGGCGTGAAGGTCCACGCGGGCGCGCCCATTCTCGAGCTCGGCATGACCGAGGGCGACTTCGCCGAGATGGCGGCCGCCGGCGTGCGCCTGGTCGGCGAGATCGGCCTCGGTTCCGTGAAGACGGGCAAGGACGCGGCGCCGATGGTGCGCTGGGCTCGCGCCCACGGCATGACGGTCACCATCCACACCGGCGGCCCCTCGATCGCGGGGAGCAGTCCGATCAACGCCGACGTCGTGCTGGAGACGGCGCCCGACGTCGTCGGCCACATCAACGGCGGCACCACGTCCATGACGCCGGCGGAGATCGAGCGGCTCGTCGCCACCGACATGGCGCTGGAGATCGTGCAGTGCGGGAACATGAAGACGGCGCTTCACACGCTGCGCGTCGCGCGCGACGCGCGGGCGACGCACCGGCTGATCATCGGCAACGACGCGCCGTCGGGCACGGGCGTGATCCCGCTCGGCGTGCTGCGGACGCTGAGCCTGCTGGCCGGGCTCGGCGGGCTGCCGCCGGCGGAGGCGATCGCGTGCGCCACCGGCAACACTGCGCGCGTGTACCGGCTCGACTGCGGCGTGATCGCTGCCGGCCGTGCCGCGGACCTCGTGATCTGCGACGCGCCGACCGGCTCGATCGCCGCCGACGCCCTCGGCGCGCTCGTCGCCGGCGACCTGCCGGGGATCTCGATGGTCCTGATCGACGGGCGCATCACGATCGGCCGCAGCCGCAACACGCCACCCGCCGCGCGGGCGGCCGAGGTCGTCAAAGGGCTCGGGCCCGCCGGGTCGGGGCACTAGTGCGCGTCCGTTCCTTTCGCGGCTACCGCTACGCCATCGGCCGCGAGCGCGAGATCAGCAAGATCGTGGCCCCGCCGTACGATCAGATCAGCCCCGAGCAGCAGGACGCGCTGTACGCGATGAGTCCCGCCAACATCGTCCGCCTGTCGTTCCCGAAGGACGACCACGGTGACGGGTACGCGACGGCGCGCGCGACCCTCGAGGCGTGGCTGGCCGACGGCGTGTGGGGGCGCGAGGCGTCGCCGGCGGTCTATCCCTACCATCAGACGTATCGCGTCGCCGGCCGGGAGGTGACGCGCGCGGGTGTGGTCGCGCTCGGGCAGGTGACCGAGTACGCACACGGCGAGGTGCTGCCGCACGAGCGCACGCACGCGGGGCCCAAGCAGGACCGCATGCGGCTGCTCGAGGCGACGGGCGCCGACACCGGGCTCCTCTTCATGCTCGTGGCCGACGCGGGCGGCGCCTTGCGGGAGGCGTCGATGCCGCCCGGCGAGCCCATCGCGGAGGCGCGCGACCTCAAGGGCGAGCAGCACCGCCTCTGGCGCCTGACCGACGCGGCGGCCATCGCGCGCGTGCAGGGCGCCCTCGCCGCCTCCCGCGTGATCATCGCCGACGGCCATCACCGCTACGAGACGGCCGTGGAGTACGCGCGCCGGCACCCCGGCGCCGACGACAAGCTGATGGCGTTCTTCAGCCTCGACGCGCCGGGGCTGACGATCTTTCCCAACCACCGTCTCGTGCATCAGGTCGACGGCTTCTCGCTCCGGCGCCTGGGTGAGGCCGCGCGGCGCTGGTTCGAGGTGGCGCCGCTCGCTGACCCGCTTGGATTCCGGCCGACCAACCGTGCGCTCGGCGTCGTCACCGCCGACGGCGCCATCACCCTGACGCTGCGGCCCGAGGCCTTCGACGCGCTGCCGTGGCCCGTGGGGACGTCGCGCGCGTGGCGTGAGCTGGCCGTGTCGATCCTCCACGAGGGCGTGCTGAAGCCGCTCTGCGATGTGACCGATGCGAAGCTCGACGCCAGGACGCACGTTGAGTACACCGCGGACCAGGCCGAGGCGGTGCGCCTCGCCCGCGCCGCCCGATATCAGGCGGCCTTCCTCATCGCGCCGACGACGCTGGACGAGCTCCAGGCGGTCGTCCGCGGCGGCGAGGTGCTGCCGCAGAAGTCGACGCACTTCTATCCGAAGCTCCTCGATGGCCTGGTGTTTTACCGGCTCGGAGACTGACATGGTGAAGATCCGGAAGATGGTCACGATCGTGGAAGAGATCCTGAGCGACGGCGGCCGCGAGGCCAAGCGACCGGTGCGGAAGGCGGCGGCCGTGGTCGTGCTCGAGAACCCGTTCGCCGGGCGCTTCGTCGACGACCTCACGCCGCTCGTCGATGCCGGCGCGGAGCTGGGCGCGCTGCTCGCCAAGAAGGCGACCGAGGCGCTCGGTGCGCCCGCCGAGTCGTATGGAAAGGCGGCCATCGTGGGCGAGCAGGGGGAGTACGAGCACGCGGCGGCGCTGCTGCATCCCACGCTCGGCGCGCCGCTACGCGCGGCAGTGGGTGGTGGGAAAGCAATTATCCCGTCGGCGAAGAAGCTCGGCGGTCCCGGCACGACCATCGACGTCCCGCTGCACTTCAAGGACGCCGCCTTCGTGCGCACCCACTACGATGCGATGGAGGTGCGGCTGAACGACGCGCCGCGCGCCAACGAAATCTTGCTGGCCATCGTCGTCACCGACGGCGGCCGGCCCCACCCGCGCGTCGGCGGCCTCACCAAGGACGAGGCCAAGAAGGAGGACGGCCAGCGATGAGGTATGGTCTGCGCATTCCGTCGTTCGCGCTCGGTCCGAAGACGGCGACGCTGGACGCGATGGGCCGCTACCTGCGCCGGGCCGAGGATCTGAAGTTCGAAGCCGCGGTCACCATCGACCACCTGTTGCTCACGCCGCCGGCCTATGCCACCACGTGGCTCGAGCCCATCGCGATGCTGTCGGCGCTGGCCGGCGTGACGCGCACGATCCGGCTCGGCACCATGGTGCTCGTGCTGCCGCTGCGCAATCCCGTCTACTTCGCCAAGGAGTGGGCGACGCTGGATCTCCTCTCCGGCGGCCGCTCGATCCTCGGCATCGGCGTCGGCTGGCACGAGGAAGAGTTCGAGCTCATGGGCGTGCCCTACAAGGAGCGCGGGCCGCGCATGAACGAGGCGATCGAGGCGGTGCGCGCGCTGTGGGCGGGCGATGACGTCACCTACCAGGGCAAGTTTTATCGCTTCGAGCACCTGACCGTCGATCCCAAGCCCGTCCAGAAGCCGCACCCCCCCATCTGGATCGGCGGCGGCACGCAACCCTCGGAGAAGGTCTACGGCCAGACGGTGCCGAACATCGACCCCGTGCTCCGGCGCATCGCGAAGTACGCCGACACCTGGGTGCCGCACTCCTCGGCGACGCCGGAGATGGTGAAGGGCGACTGGGACAAGGTGCAGCGCTTCGCCCGTGAGGCGGGACGCGACCCGGCGAAGATCGGCCGTGTGTACTCCAACTTCGTCTGGGTCCTCGAGAAGGGCGAGAAGCCGGAGTCGGCGATCCCGCACTTCTCCGTCTACTCCGGCATGGACCTCGACTACTGGAAGACCTACTACTTGCTCGGCACCGCGGACGAGGTGGCCGAGCGCATCAGCGCGCGTATCGCCGCGCTGGACCACGGCGTGGACTGGGTCGTGCTCAACCCACTGAACTGGGGCCGCGAGCAGCTGGAGCTGATCGCGGGCGAGGTGCTGCCGAGAGTCAGAGGCGGCTCCTGATCCGCTACACCGGCGCACGCGTCAAGCGCGTCGAGGATCCGCGGCTGCTCCGCGGGCGCGGGCAGTACGTGGACGACCTCGTGCTGCCGCGCATGCTCCACGCCGCGTTCGTGCGCAGCCCGCACGCCCACGCCGTCGTGCGGCGCATCGACGCGGCGCGAGCGCGCGAGGTCGAAGGCGTCGTCGCCGTGCTCGGCCCCGCCGATCTCGACGCCGCCCCGCTGTCGCCGCGCCTCAGCGGCGGCGGCTTCACGCCCACCGCGTGGCCGGTCCTGGCGCGCGAGCCGCGGTTCTGCGGCGAGGCGGTGGCCGTGCTGGCGGCGACCTCGGCTTATGCGGCCGCGGATGCGGTGGAGCGCGTCGCCGTGGACTACGACGTCAGGCCCGCGTGCGTGACGCTCGAGCAGGCGCTGCGCGCCGACGCGGTGCTCTTTCGCCGCGCGCACCGCCGGGGCGACGTCGAGGCGGCGTTCGCCGGCGCGAGCGTCGTCCTCCGCGAGACGTTCAGCCACGGACGCCTCACGGCCTCGCCGCTGGAGCCCCGCGGCGTCGTCGCCGACTGGGACGGCGAGACGCTGACCGTGTGGGCCTCGAGCCAGACGCCGCGCATCATGCGCGGCGCCCTGGCCGCATCCCTCGGTCTTTCCGAGTCCCGCGTGCGCGTGATCGCCCCCGACGTCGGGGGCGGCTTCGGGCTGAAGATGCACGTGTTCCCGGAAGACGTCGCGATCGCGGCGCTCGCGCGCCGGCTGGGCCGCGCCGTGAAGTGGATCGAGACGCGTCGCGAGAACCTCGCGGCCGCCTCGCAGGCGCGGGAGCAGCGCCTGGAGGTGGAGCTGGCCGCCGATGCGGGCGGCCGCGTGCTCGCCCTGAAGTCGCGCGTGGTGTCCGACGCCGGCGCCTATCACATCTATCCGATCACCGGCATCCTCGAGGCGCTCGGCACCGCCAACATCCTGCCCGGCCCGTATCTGACGCCGACCTACGCGTTCGAGGCGATCGCGGTGGCGACGCACAAGCCGCCCCTCGGCGCCTACCGCGGTGTCGGCATGACGATGGGCGCGTTCGTGATGGAGCGCCTGCTCGATCTCGTGGCGGCGCGCGTCGGGATCGATCCCGTCGAGGTCCGGCGCCGCAACTTGATCCCGCGCGAGGCCTACCCTCATGTATCGGCGAGCGGGATGCGTTACGACAGCGGCGATTTCCCCAAGGCGCTCGAGCAGGCGCTCGCCGCCGCCGACTACGACGGCCTGCGCCGCGCGCAGGCCGAGGCGCGGGCGCGCGGCCGGCTCGTCGGGATCGGCGTGGCGTGCTACACGGAGTACACGGGCATGGGCTCCGAGGTCTTCCGGGGACGCGGGATGGACGACGTGCCGGGCATCGAGGCAGCCAGCGTGCGCATCGATCCCGACGGCAGCGTGCGCTGCGCGACGAGCTTCCCGTCGCAGGGGCAGGGCCACGCGACGACCATCGCGCAGGTGGTCGCGGACCGCCTGGGGGTGCCGCTGGAGCGCGTGCGCGTCGAGCCGACGGACACGCGGATCGCGCCACTCGGCAGCGGGACCTTCGGCAGCCGCGGCGCCATCTCGATCGGCGGGACGGTGAGCGTGGCCACGGAGCGCTTGCGCCCGAAGCTCCAGACGCTCGCCGCGCATCTGCTGGAGGCGTCGGCGGCCGACGTCGTGCTCGAGGACGGTCACGCGCACGTGCGCGGCTTTCCCCAGCGCGCGGTGGCGCTGGCCGACATCGCGCGCGCCGCCTACGCGCCGCCGGCCGGGCTCCCGCGGGACTTCGAGCCGGGGCTCGAGGCGACCGTGTACTTCGATCCGCCGGGACCGACGTTCTCGGGCGCGGTCCACGTCGCGGTGGTCGAGATCGATCCCGAGACCGGGCGCGTCACGATCCCGCGCTACGTGCTGGTGGAGGACTGCGGGCCCGTCGTGAATCCGATGATCGTCGAGGGGCAGATCCACGGCGCGGTGGCCCAGGGCATCGGCGAGGCGCTGCTCGAGCGGATCGTGCACGACGAGACCGGCCAGCTCGTGACCGGCACCCTGATGGACTACGCGCTTGCCACGGCCGGCGACGTGCCCTCGTTCGAGATCGGTCACCTCGAGACGCCGTCGCCGACGATGCCCGGCGGGATCAAGGGCATGGGCGAGGGCGGCACCATCGGCGCGCCCGCCGCCATCGCGAACGCCGTCGCCGATGCCGTCGCGTCGCTCGGCGTCGCCATCACCGCGCTGCCGATCGTCGCCGAGCGGCTCGCGCGGTTGCCACGTCCCCCACAGAGAAAGGCCTGATCGCTCATGGGCAAGCAGGACCTCGAGATCGCACGCACGGTCACCCTCAAGCCGATCCAGGAGATCGGCGCCGCCGTCGGGCTGGCGCCGGGCGACCTGGAGCCGTACGGCCACTACAAGGCGAAAATCGGCTGGAACGCCATCGCGCGGCGCCGCGACCATCCCGACGGCGCGCTCGTGCTGGTGACCGCGATGACGCCGACGCCGGCGGGCGAGGGGAAGTCCACGACCACCGTGGGCCTCGCCGACGGCCTGCGGCGCCTGGGCAAGCGGGCGGTCGTCGCGCTGCGCGAGCCCTCGCTGGGCCCGGTGTTCGGCATGAAGGGCGGCGCGACGGGCGGCGGCCACGCGCAGCTGGCGCCGATGGAGGACATCAACCTGCACTTCACGGGAGACATGCACGCGATCGGCGCCGCGCACAACCTCCTGGCGGCGATGCTCGACAACCATCTCACGCAGGGCAACACGCTCGGCGTCGACACGCGCCGTGTGCTGTTCAAGCGTGTCGTGGACATGAACGACCGCGCGCTGCGCAACATCGTGCTCGGCCTCGGCGGGCCCGCCCACGGCGTGCCGCGCGAGGGCGGCTTCGAGATCACCGTGGCCTCCGAGATCATGGCCATTCTCTGTCTGGCCACCGATCTCGTGGACTTCAAGGCGCGCGCCGGGCGCGTGGTCGTGGCCGAGACGGCCGACGGCGCGCCGGTCACCGCGGCCGATCTGCGGGCGGCGGGCGCTATGGCCGTGCTGATGAAGGACGCGATCAAGCCGAACCTCGTGCAGACGCTCGAGGGCACGCCGGCGCTGGTGCACGGCGGCCCCTTCGGCAACATCGCCCACGGCTGCAACTCGGTCATCGCGACGCGCCTGGCGCTCAAGCTGGGCGAGGTCGTCGTGACCGAGGCGGGCTTCGCGAGCGACCTCGGGGCCGAGAAGTTCCTCGACATCAAGTGCCGCACGGCGGGGCTCGTGCCGTCGGTGGCCGTGATCGTGGCCACCGTGCGCGCGCTCAAGATGCACGCCGGCGTGGCGCTGACGGAGCTGCCGGGGGAGGACGTCGACGCCGTCCGGCGCGGCTGCGACAACCTCGCCAAGCACGTGGAGAACGTGCGCCTCTTCGGGCTGGCGCCGGTGGTCGCGCTCAATCATTTCACCGGCGACACCGACGCCGAGGTGGCGGCGGTTCTCGAGACGTGTCGCGGCTGGGGCGTGCCCGCGGAGATCTCGCGCGGCTGGGCCGAGGGCGGGGCGGGCACGACGGATCTCGCGCACACGGTCCTCGACGCGATCAAGGGCGCCGACCGCACGGCGTTCCGCTTCCTCTATCCCGATGACCTGCCGCTCGAGCGGAAGATCGAGGTCATCGCGACGCAGGTGTACGGCGCCGCCGAGGTCCGGCTGCAGCCCGCCGCGGCGCAGAAGCTCGCGCGCTGGCAGACGATGGGCCACGGGCGGCTGCCCGTGTGCATGGCCAAGACCCAGAACTCGCTGTCCGACGACCCGAAGAAGACGGGCCGCCCGCGCGGCTTCACGCTCACCGTGCGCGACGTGCGGCTGTGCGCCGGCGCCGGCTTCGTCGTCGCCTACGCCGGCGACGTCCTCACGATGCCGGGGCTGCCGAAGGTGCCGGGCGCGGAGGGCATGGACGTGGACGCCACGGGCAACGTCACCGGGCTGTTCTGACCGATGTCCGGCCGGCTCGCGCGCGTCGCGCTCGCCTTCGTGGTCCTGGCGGTGACGCCGACCGGCTGCGAGCAAGGGGGCCGGTCGTCGACGTCGCCCGCCTCGACGGCGGGGACGAGGGCCGCGGTCTCGCTGAAGACGCGCGGCGACGAGTTGAGCCAACGCGGGCAGCACGAGGAAGCGCTCGCCGCGTACCGGGAGGCGCTCCGGCAGGAGCCGAACGATCTCGCGCTCCGCTATGCCGTGGCCGTCACTCTCGCGTCCCTGAACCGCCGCTCCGAGGCGACCGAGGCGTACAGGTGGGTGTTCTTCAACGGGCTGCCCGGATCGGAGCTCGTCGAGAAGTCCGAGACGTGGCTGCGTGCCGCCGGCGCCCTGGCGACGACGACCGAGCCCGTCCCCGACAAGCCGGTCGAGAAGACAACGGCGACCGAGTCGCGACTGCGCGGGCACATCACGTGGGCGAACGTCGATCCCGCCCGGCCGGCGCCGCGCGTCCACCTGCGGCTCGAGGGCACCGACGCGAGCAACAAGGGCATCGTCTACAACACGGCGGGGGCGCTGAACGGCGACTACGAGTTCGCGTCGGTGCCGCCGGGCTCCTATCGGCTCACGGCGCGGTCGCCGCTGATCGCCGTACAGCTCTGGGAGCTGAACGTCACCGTGCAGGATGGCAGCCCGACGGTCCTCGATCTCAGCGAGGCGTCGAGCCTCGCGCCCGGCACGACCTTCGTCGCACGCCCGCGCTGAGCCGGCGCTCAGCGCGCGGCGTCGAGCTGCGCCAGCCGTGTCGCGGTGCACTCCCACAGCAGCGGAATTGCCCGCGCGACCGCCCGTCCACGCGCCTGCGCGGTGTTGGAGCCTGCGCCTTCGGCGATGGAGGCGATGCTCTTGACCGGCGTGCAGAGGTCCAGCGCGGCGCTGCGCGACACCGGCTCCCACGCGAGCGGTGTGTCCAGCGCGCGGAGCCGCCAGGCGGCGACCGCGAGGAGGTGCAGGTCGAGGATCGCGCGCACGTTGCGTTTCACGTCGGGCGGCGCGTCGCCGTCGAGGTATCGACCGACGACCGTCTGCGCGGCGCCGACGTGCGCTTCGTAGGAGGGCAACGAGGTCGTCGGTCCGCTCGTCGCCTGCACCCGGCGCAACGCGCGAACCGCGTTGCCGAAGGTCCCGGCCACGTCGGGCGACGGGCTGGACGTCGCGGCAACCGGAGACTCGGGCTCGGGCGCGTTGGCGACGTAGAGTGCGGCGCCGCCGCCGGCGACAACGACGAGCGCGACGAGGCCGAGCCACATCGAGCGGGACGTCGGTCGATCGATCGCGGCGGCCTTCGTGAGGTCGCCGCGCAAACGCTCCTGCTCGCGCAGCGCCGCTCTCACGGTCTCGGCGACGTTGGCCGTTCGCGCCGGCCCGGCGGCGCGCTTCGGCGACGGGGCCTTCCTGGGCTCGAGCTCGGCGGCCGAGGCGGCGATCGCCTGCCGGAGCACTTCCTCGAGCTCGGGGCTGGGAGCTTTCCGATCGCCTGTGTCCGTCATCGGCGTCGCGGGCGTCGAGGGGGATGGCCGCGCCGCGGGGGCTGGGGTCGCCACCGCCGCCGCCTCCTCGGCCTCGAGGGCCTCGCGCAGCACGGCTTCGAGCTCGGGGCTCGGCGCGATGCGTCGCGCCGGGCGCGCGGGCGCCGGCTCCGGCGTCGCCTCCTCGGCCTCGAGCGCCTCGCGCATCGCGCGCTCGAGCTCCGGGCTCGGCGTCGGTCGTGGCCGATCCGGCGTGCGCGGCGCCGTCGCGGCCGCGCCGATCGGCCGGGGTGGCGGCGCCGACGGCGGCGCGCCGGCTAGAAAGGGCGCGTGCGCCGCCTCGTCGGCGGTCACCCAGCGGTCGAGGACGGCGCCGCACGCGCACGTCAGCGTCAGCAGGTAACCGCCCGAGGGTTGCGGGGTGACGGCCGGAGCGACGCTACCGCACGCGCGGTGCGTCTCGGCGAAGCGCATGACGTCGGAGAAGTCGACCATCCGCGGCGCCGCGGTCAGATCGCTGGTGCGAGATCAGCCCGACTTGGGGAAGTCGTCGCGGACGTTGAGGCTGTTGTCCGGGCCGAGGTCGACCAGCGCGTCCTCGCCCTGCCTGACCTGGATCTTGAGGCGCCATTTCGGCGTGAGCACGTTGGTATCCGTGAGCTTGTACGTTCCCGGCGGAATCTTCGCGAACTTGTAGTTGCCCTCGCGATCGGTGCGAACGCGATAGCTCATCCCCTTCGACGCGCCGGCCTCGTTGAGGGCGTAGAGATGGACCTGGAACCGCTTGAGCGGCTCCACGCCCTGGCCTTCGTTCCAGACGATCCGCCCGTGTACGCCGCTGTCGCCGACGGTCTCGTCCCTGACGGCCTCCGTGTCGGCGGCGCCAGGCCTGCCGCCCGCCACGGCTCGGCGCTTCGCGCCCTCCAGCCACTCGCGCGCCACGCGCGCCTCGTCCGACTTCGCGGCTGCGTGCGCCACCACCCACTCGAACTCCTGCATCGCCTCGTCACGGATGTCCAGCCACGAGTCGGAGATCGCGAGCATGTAGTGGAGGCCGAGATCCTCGGGGCTCTTCTCGATGGCGAGCCGGAAATGCGACGCGGCGTTGCCCCAGTCCTGCCGCTCGAACGCCTTGCGGCCCTCGGCGGCGTGATCGACCTCGGTCGTCGCCGGGACGGACGAAGATGACGGCTGCTGGCATCCAGCAGCCGTCAGTAGGACGGCGCCCAGGAGCGCGAGGGCCGCGAGTCTCAGGAGCCCGAGACCTCTTTGTACGTTCCGGATTTCACGAACCAGCTCTGCGGGATCGTCCCGCCGCCGTTGCGTACGGACGGGCAGTTGTAGGTGATCGGCGCGTTGCCGATGTCATCGGTGTCGACGTTCGTCGAGGCCGCATCGACCCGATTCGTCGAGATCACCGCGCCCGTGATGCTGCCGCCCCCCGCACCGCGCAGCGACACGTCGTTCTGCGCGTAGATCAGCCCGTTCATCGTGATGTTGCCGCTGACATCGATGGTGCCGGCGACGACGAGCCAGCCGTTCCAGCCCGAGCTCCAGTTGCCGCGGACATTGACGGTGATGAGGTCGCTGCTGGGCGAGCTGTTCGTCAGCACGTTACCTGACGGCGTGTCGACGAAGACGATGCCGTTCGGCGGCGGCGACGTCCACTGCTGGCTGCCCTGGTAATACGTCCCGTTCTGTTTCGCGAGCGACTTCAACATCGCGATGTCGCCGTCGCTGAACTGGAAGCCGCTGAAGCTGGAGTTCGGCTGGTTCGGAGCGACGTCCGATCCGCCCGCCGGCCCCGTGATGTTCGGGCGGCCGTTCGTGTTGATCGGCCCCTGCGCGTAGGCGGCGGCCGTCGGCGTGACGCCGGCGCAGTATTGCGCGCCCTGCGCCGTCGAGGCGCTGATCGACGCCGAGCCGCCGACCTGGATCTGGGTGCTCGTTCCCGGCGGCTGCTCGCCGCCCGCGCATACCGCGCACGGCGGGTCGAGGAACTTCACCTTCGTCACGGTCGTCTGGATCTTCTTGATCGCGATCGGGGTGACGTTGTCGGGCACGTAGCCGACGGCGGTGATGTTCCGCTCGTTGGCCGCGGCTCCGTCGGTGACGGTGACGATGAAACCACCGACGCCCACCGCCACGTACTGCGAGCCGTCGTAGGGCACGGGCACCGGGTTGGGCAGCGGATCCGCCAGGGCGCCGGCGGCGCCCGGGTTCGTCTCACCTTTCGTCAGCGCCCACAGCGCGCGCTCGAGGCCCGACTCCGCGATGGCCCGAGCCTGCGCGCTCGCCATCTGGTTGCCGGCGATGAGGGGCTCGGTGGAGGTGAACGCCAGGACGGCCACGGTCAGCGTCGTGATCATCCCCATCACGATGAGCGTCATCGGCACCGCGATGCCGGCCTCGGATCCGTGTCGTGCGCGTGAGCTGTTCATAGGTTCCTCAGGCGAAGACGAGCGACAGCGTGTTGACACCGCCGATCATCCTCCCGGCGACGGACGACGCTGACCGCTGCTGGCTGCCAGCAGCGGTCAGTACGACAGCGCCCAGGAGCGCGAGGGTCGCGAGTCTCAGGATGTCCCGGGGACCTCTTTGTACGTCCCCGGCTTCACGAACCAGTTCTGCGGGATGGTGCCGCCGCCGTCGCGCACGGCCGGGCAGTTGTAGGTGATCGGCGCGTTGCCGACGTCGTCCGTGTCGACGTTCGTCGAGTTCGTGTCCACGCGGTTCGTCGAGATCACTGCGCCCGTGATGCTGCCGCCGCCCGCGCCGTGCAGGCTCACGTCGTTCTGCGCGTAGATCAGCCCGCTGATCGAGGTGTTGCCGCTGATCTGGATGGACCCCGCGACCACCAGCCAGCCGCTCCAGCCCGAGTTCCAGTTGCCGTGGATGTCCACGGTGATCATGTCGCCGCTGGGCGAGCTGTTCGTCAGCGGGTTGCCGGACGGCGTGTCGACGAAGATGATGCCGTTCGGCGGCGGCGAGTTCCAGTTCTGGCTGCCCTGGTAATACGTCCCGGCCGCCTTCGCGAGCGACTTCAGCATGGTCATGTCGTCGTCGCTGAACATGAAGTTGGTGAAGGCGGAGGCCGGCTGGTTCGTGGCCATGTCCAAGCCGCCCGCCGGGGCGTAGAGATCGGGGTGGCCGTTCGTGTTGACCGTGCCTTGTGAAAAGGTGGCCGCCGTCGGCGTCACGCCGGCGCACCAGGCCGCGCCGTTGGCGGTGCTGGCGCTGACCGACGCGGAGCCGCCGACCTGAATGTTGGTCGTCGACCCCACCGGCGCCTCGCCACCCGCGCACACCGCGCAGGGCGGATCCAGGTGCTTCACGTGGGTCACCGTCGTCTGGATCTTCTTGATCGCCACCGGGTTGACGTTGTCCGGCACGTAGCCCACGGCGGTGATGGTCCGCTCGTTCGCCGCGGCGCCGGCCGCCACCGTCACGATGAAGCCGCCCACGCCGACGGCCACGTACTGCGCGCCGTTGTACGGCGCGGGCACCGGCCCCGGCAGCGGATCCGCCAGCGAGCCGAGCGTGCCCGGCGCGATGGTGCCCTTCGTCAGCGCCCAGAGCGCGCGCTCGACGCCCGATTCCGCGATCGCCCGCGCCTGGGCGTTCGCCATCTGGTTGCTGGCGATGACGGGCTCCGTCGCGGTGAAGGCGAGGAAGGCGACGGTCAGTGACGTGATCAACATCATGATGATCAGCGTGATCGGAAGCGCGATGCCGTCCTCTGATCCGCGTCGGCGTACGAGTGAGGCGTTCATAGATTCCTCAGGCGAACGCGGTCCTCGAAGACCGCCTGCTGGTTCGCCAGGTTGTAGCTGCCCAGACCCGTGGCCTGGGGTTGAGTGGTGACCTTGATGTCCACCACCCGCACGTTGGCCGCTGTCGTCGTCAGGACGTTGTTGTTGTCGTAGTAGGTCAGGACGAGCGCGTTGACGCCGCCGATCAGCGTCTCCGGCTGCGCCGCCGCCGGCACAGGGACGGTCTGGTTGCGCTGCAGGTTCGTGCCGGTCTGGGAATACGACACGGTCACCGTGGCGCCCGTGTCGTCGATGTACTGGAACGTCACGCTCGTCGCCGTGGCTGCCGTCACCGTGGCGCCGGTGCGCAGGTCGTGCGCCATGCGGTCCACGGCCATCCGCGCGTTCTGCTGCACCTCGACGCGCCCGGACCCGTACTGGTAGGCGTTCTGGCCCTGCTGCAGCGCCACGAACGTGCCCGCCAGGACGACTCCGACCATCGCGCAGGCGATCAGGAGCTCGGCGAGGGTGAATCCGTTCTGATTCCTGATGGTCGTCATCCTCGTGTTCGTCATGGTGTTCACCGTTGGGCGATGATCATGCTGACGGTGACGGTCTTGGTGGCTGCCGCCGTCGTCGTCGACGTCAGCGGCTGGAAGGTCACGGCCACCGTGACCAGGCGCATGCCGGAATCGGTGATGCCCGCGCACGCCGTAGCCCCGCAGTTGGTGGTGCGCACGGTGCGCGAGTACCCATTGAAGCCGGTGATGGCGGTCGAGTTCTGGTCGGCGAACCATGGCAGCGCCCCGCCGGCGGCCACGTTCACGGCGCCGAGCGTGCACGACTTGCCGACCGGAACCGTCGGGGCGGAGACGCCCGGGACGAGCGAGAAGCCGAGGCAGTCGTTGTCGGGCGTCGAGGTCCACGGGATGTGCTTCGCCTCTTCGAGCTTCTGGTTGGCGAGGAACGTCGCGGTGGACGTCTGGTTGCCGCTCTGGACCGCGGACGTCGAGTACGGGATCACCGAGAGCAGCGTCACGAAGGCGATCGTGATGATCACCGCTGCGATCAGGACTTCGGCCAGCGTGAACCCTGCTTCGGACCGGCGGACGGTTCCCTTTGGAAACATGTGTGGAATCTTATGCAACGCCGGTGCCCCGCCGCAACAAGGTTATGGATGCGTGAAACTTCAGGCTCTTACGGCGGGCGAGGAGGGCACCGCTGGTCGATTCCAGACCACTCTCAGTGACAAGAAACGCGCCGTCGGGCCGAGTTGTCCCGGGGGGGGCCGGGACCTCAGGACGTCCCCGGGACGTCTTTGAACGTTCCCGGCTTCACGTACCAGCCCTGAGGGATCGTGCCCCCACCATCGCGCACGGCCGGACAGTTATACGTGAGCGGTGCGTTGCCGATGTCGTCCGTGTCGACGTTCGTCGACGAGGTGTCCAGCCGGTTGGTCGAGATCACCGCGCCGCTGATGCTGCCGCCGCCCGCGCCGTGCAGGGTCACGTCGTTCTGCGCATAGATGAGCCCGGTCAGGTTCATGTTGCCGCTGATCTGGACGGATCCGGCGACGACGAGCCAGCCGCTCCAGCCCGCGCTCCAGTTGCCGTGGATATCCACGCCGATGATGTCGCCGCTGGGCGAGCTGGCTGTGAACGGATTACCGGACGGCGTGTCGACGAAGACGATGCCGTTCGGGACGGGCGAGGTCCAGTGCTGGTCGCCCTGGTAATACGTTCCGTTCGCCTTCGCGAGTGACTTCAGCATGGCCATGTCGCTGTCGGTGAACAGGAATGGAGCGAAGCTCGACGCCGGCTGGTTCGCTGCGATGGCGCTCCCACCCGCCGGCGCCGTCAGGTCCGGGTGGCCGTTCGTACCGATGGCGCCTGATGCATAGGCGGCGGCGGTCGGCGTGACGCCGGCACAGTACCGGGCGCCCGACGCTGTCGAGCCATTGATCGACGCCGAGCCGCCGATCTGGATCTGGCTCGCCGTGCCCGGCGGATTTTCGCCGCCCGCGCAGATCGCGCACGGCGGATCCAGGAACTTCACCTTGGTGACCACCGTCTGGACTTTCTTGATCGCGACCGGATTGGCGTTGTCGGGGACGTACCCGACCGAGGTGATGACCCGCTCGTTGGTCGCCGCGCCGTCGGCAACGGTCACGATGAAACCGCCCGCCCCGACGGCGACGAACTGCGAGCCGTTGTACGGCGCGGGCACCGGCGACGGCAGCGGATCGGCGAGCGCACCCGTCGTGCCCGGGGCGGTCTCACCCTTCGACAGGGCCCAGATCGCCCGCTCGAGCCCCGATTCGGCGATGGCGCGGGCCTGGACGTTCATCATCTGGTTCATCGCGATGGACGGCTCGCTCGCGGTGATGGCCAGGAAAGCCAGCGTGAGGCTCGCGAGCAGGCAGAGCATGATGAGCGCCATGGGAAGCGCAATACCGCTCTCGGACGATCGGCGCCGCGCCGGAAGTGGTGGTTGCATTCCTGCTCACCGCCCCGATTTTCAGGCCGGTCAGGGGACACTAGCCGAGTGACGCCTGATGGTCAAGCGAGCAAACGTGTGGTGTTGGGGATACGTGATTTGACCGCTGGTGAGTGAATCGTGAAATGACCGCTCTTACCGCGCCGCGTGGAAGGAATG
>Ga0137403_10004680_pt1 | contig 16070 bp, 13 predicted proteins | sample CZOMad2_1_16fung_FD_122057 | JGI IMG/M metagenome (GOLD analysis project Ga0137403, IMG submission 122057) | Vadose zone soil fungal communities from Angelo Coast Range Reserve, California, USA - CZOMad2_1_16fungal (Hybrid Assembly) | ecosystem: Environmental > Terrestrial > Soil > Vadose zone... | reverse complement strand
GACCGAGGAAGCCGCCCCCGCCCCTCCCAAGCGAGCCGCCGCGAAGAAGTAGCGTTCGGGGGCTCGGGCGTTAGAATGGGTTTGGGCCCCCAATGCCCAGAATCGCCCTCGAACCACGGTTCCAGGTCGAACACCTGTCGATCCTCGACAGCGACGGTAACCTCGACACCGCGCTCGAGCCCAAGCTCGCTGACACGGATCTGAGGTCGCTCTACCGCTCCATGCTGCTCGGGCGCCGTTTGGACGAGCGCATGGTGCGCCTGCAGCGCCAGGGCCGTATCGGGACCTTCGCGCCGACCAAGGGCCAGGAGGCTGCCCAGATGGGCAGCATCTTCACCCTGCGGCCGACGGACTGGATGGTCCCGTCCTTCCGCGAGACGGCGGCGATGATCTGGCGAGGCTGGCCGATCGAGAAGCTCCTGCTCTTCTTCGCCGGCCATCTCGAGGGCGGCCAGCCGGCACCCGAGCAGCACGACCTGCCGATCACGATCCCGGTGGCGACCCAGCTCCCCCATGCGGTCGGCCTGGCCTACGCCGCGCAGTACCGGGGCGACGACGTGGTCGTGATGGCGTACTTCGGCGACGGTGCGACCTCCGAGGGCGATTTCCACGAGGCCCTGAACTTCGCCGGCGTCTGGCACGTCCCCGTCGTCTTCGTGTGCCAGAACAACCAGTGGGCGATCTCGGTGCCGTTGAAGAAGCAGACGCACTCGCGCACGATCGCGCAGAAGGCGCTGGCGTACGGGCTGCCCGGAATCCAGGTGGACGGCAACGACGTCCTGGCCGTCTACGCCGCCGCGCGCGAGGCGGTCGCGCGGGCCCGCGCGGGCGACGGGCCGACCTTGATCGAGTGCGTGACCTATCGCCTCGGCGTTCACACGACGGCCGACGACCCCACCAAGTACCGGAGCGATGCGGAAGTCGCGATGTGGGAGCAGAAGGACCCGCTGACCCGCTTCCGCGCGTACCTCGAGAAGCGGAACCTTCTCGAAGAAGGACTCGAACAGCGGCTCGACGACGAGATCGCCGAGGCGATTCGCCGCTTCGAAGCGACTCCGCCCGCCGACCCGCTGACGATGTTCGACCACGTGTACGCCAAGCTTCCGCCGAACCTCGAAGCCCAGCGCGAGGAGCTGGCCGCCCGCGAGAACACGGCGCCGGCGCCTCCCGACGAGACGAACCCGCAGGGGGCCACTCCGATGCGCGGCCAGCGGCTGACGCGGCGCTGAGGCCATGGCCAAGCTGAACATGGTCAAGGCGCTCAACCAGGCGCTCTTCCAGGAGATGGAGCGCGACGCCGACGTGCTCGTCCTGGGTGAGGACGTCGGCGTGGACGGCGGCGTCTTCCGTGTGACCGACGATCTGCAGCGGACCTTCGGCTCCCAGCGCGTCATCGACAGTCCGCTCGCCGAGGCGGCGATCATCGGCACCGCGGTCGGAATGGCGCTCTACGGCCTCAAGCCCGTCTGCGAGATCCAGTTCTCGGGCTTCGCCTTCCAGTGCTTCCACCAGATCGAGAACCACTGTGCGCGCTACCGGATGCGCTCGCAGGGGCGCTTCAACATTCCGATGGTGATCCGCATGCCGTACGGCGGAGGCGTCCGCGCGCTCGAGCATCACTCGGAGTCGGAGGAGCAGTTCTACGCGCACATCCCCGGATTGAAGATGGTCATCCCGTCGGGTCCGCGAAACGCCCGCGCGCTGCTGGCCGCCGCGATCCGCGATCCCGATCCGGTGATCTTCTTCGAGGCGAAGTCGCTCTACCACGCCGCCAAGGAAGAGGTCCCCGACGAGAGCGAGGTCATCCCGATCGGGCGGGCGCAGGTGGCGCGCGAGGGTGAGGCCCTCACCTTGGTCGCCTACGGCGCGATGCTCCGGGTGGCGCTCGAGGCCGCCGACGTCGTGCGCGACGAGGACGGGGCGGCCGTCGAGGTGATCGATCTGCTCACGGTCTCGCCGCTCGACCGCGAGACGCTCGTGACGTCGGTCAAGAAGACGGGCCGCGCGGTGGTCGTTCACGAGGCGCCGCGCAGCTTCGGCCCCGGCGCCGAGATCGCCGCCTCGATCATGGACGGCGCCTTTCTCTCCCTGGAGGCGCCGATCCGGCGCGTGACCGCGCACGACGTCCCGTTCGTCGGCTTCGCGCGTGAGAAAGCCAACGTCCCGGACGTGCCGCGCGTCGTCGCCGCCGTCCGCGAGACCCTCGCGTTCTGAGCGTGGTGATGGCCGTGCGGCCCGCCGCGGATCCTCGGAGCCGGTAGACCATGCCCCGACCGTTCGCGCTTCCCGACCTGGGCGAAGGGCTCACCGAAGCCGAGATCGTCAAGGTGCTCGTCAACGAAGGTGATGTCCTCGCGGAGGACGCGCCTCTGCTCGAGGTCGAGACCGACAAAGCCACGGTCGAAATCCCTTCACCCTTCGCCGGTCGTGTGGCTCGCATTCACGTCCAGCCGGGTCAGACCGTAAAAGTAGGCGATGTGCTCGTGACGTTCGAGGACTCGGCTGGGGTGGCGTCGGGGGGAGGGGGCGGGCCGGCGTCCGCGAACGTGACGGCGCGCGCGGGCTTAGGTCGGGCACCGGCCCCGACTAGCGCGAGTTCCGGACAAGCGCTGGCGTCGGCACGAACTGGCGCAGGGGCGGCGGAGGCGACCGCGGGAACGACGGCGGCGATTAATACCGGGCCGGTGCCCGCGACTCCGGCGACTCGGCGGTTGGCGCGTGAGCTTGGAGTGGATCTGCGCGCGGTGAGCGCGACGGGGCCGGGTGGACGTGCGACCGACGACGATGTGCGGGCGGCCGTCGGTGGGGCTCGGCAGGGCACGGCGGCCCCGGCAGTGGATGGGCGGGCGCCGGAGCGGGCGGCCGTGGCCAAGCCGCTGGCGGCGGTTGGTGTGGAGCCGCCGCCGCTTCCGCGGTTCGAGCAGTGGGGGCCGGTGGAGCGGCAACCCTTGTCGCACCTGCGTCGCACCATCGCCGAGCGCATGACGCTGTCGGCCACGCTCATCCCTCATGTGACCCACTTCGACCGGGCCGACGTCACCGAGCTCGACGCGATCATCCGACGCAACATCGAGCCCGCGCGCGGGCGCGGCATCACGCTCACCTTGACGAGCTTTCTGCTGAAGGCGGCCGCGCTCGCGCTCCAGGAGCACCCGCAGTTCAACGCGAGCCTCGATCCGGCGGCCGGCGAGCTGATCGTCAAGCGCTACCATCATCTGGGCGTGGCGGTGGCGACCGAGCGAGGCTTGATCGTGCCGGTCATCCGCGACGTCGACCGCAAGCCGCTGGTCGAGCTGCAGCACGAGCTGGCGGCGCTCGCCCAGCGCGTGCGCGAGGGCAAGGCGACGCTCGACGACCTGCGCGGCGGAACGTTCACGATCACCAACATCGGCGCGCTCGGCGGGACGGGAGCGATTCCGATCATCAACTATCCCGAGGTGGCTATCCTCGGTGTCGCCCGCGGGCGTGAAGAGCCCGTCGTGCACGAGGGGCGGATCGTGCCGCGAATGCTCTTGCCGATCTCGCTCACATTCGACCATCGCATCGCCGACGGCGCCGACGGCGCGCGCTTCGCCGCCGCGATCGTGCGTCGGCTCGAGCGCCCTGAACAACTTTTGCTGGAGTGGTAGCTTTTGTTGGACTGGTATTCAGAGAGAAGGAGGCCATGATGCCCGACCATCGAGACACCTGGTCGAGCGGCGACGCCTATGAACCCTACGTGGGTCGCTGGAGCCGTCTCGTCGCGCGGGAGTTCCTGCGCTGGCTCGACGCGCCCGAGAGTCTCCGCTGGCTCGACGTCGGCTGCGGAACCGGCGCGCTGAGCGAAGCCATCGTTGCGCGCTGCTCCCCCGACGCCGTCGTCGGCGTCGACCGCTCCGAGGAATATCTCGGCTACGCGCGCGCGCGCGTGACCGATCCGCGGGTGAGCTTCCGACCGGGCGACGCGCAATCGCTACCGGTCAAGGACGGCGAGCACGACATCGCCGTCTCCGGGCTGATGCTGAACTTCGTGCCGGACGCGGCGAAGGCCGTCGCCGAGATGCAGCGTGCGCTGTCCCCCGGCGGCACGGTGGCCGCGTACGTCTGGGACTACGCCGGTGAGATGCAGCTGATGCGCCGCTTCTGGGACGCGGCGGTCGCGCTCGATCCGCCGGCGCTCGAGCTCGACGAGGGACGGCGATTCCAGAGCGCGCGCCCGGGGCCGCTGGTCGAGCTCTTCGAGTCGGTGGGACTGACGCAGGTCCGTGTCCTCGCCATCGACGTGCCGACCGTCTTCAAGGACTTCGACGACTACTGGACGCCGTTCCTCGGCGGCCAGGCACCGGCGCCCGGCTACTGCATGTCGCTCACCGAGGAGCGGCGCGCCGCGCTCCGCGAGCGGATCCGGGCGACGATGCCGACCAAGCCCGACGGGAGCATCCATCTGATCGCCCGCGCCTGGGCGGTTCGCGGCCAGGTCGAGCCCGAGTAAAGGACGCATCCGTCCGTGGTGATGGGCGACCTCGTCGTCGAGGTGGACGTGGCCGTCGTGGGCGGCGGGCCCGGCGGTTATTCGGCGGCGTTTCGTTGTGCCGAGCTCGGGCTCGAGACCGTCGTCGTCGACGGCGGCAAGCGCCTCGGCGGCGCCTGCCTCTTCGAGGGCTGCATCCCGTCGAAGGCGCTCCTTCACGTCGCCGCGCTGATCGAGGATGCCGAGCGGGCGCGCGAGCTCGGCGTCGATTTCGGCGAGCCACGGGTGTCGCTCGATCCGCTGCGAAAGTGGAAGAGCGAGCGCGTCGTCGGCCGGCTCGCGCGCGGGCTCGCCTCGGTCGCCAAGGCCAAGAGCGTCGAGGTGATCGGCGGGCGCGCCGTCTTCGAGAGCTCGCGCGAGCTGCGCATCGAGGGCGACGAGCCGCAGAAAGTGCGCTTCAAGCACGCGATCGTCGCCACGGGCTCGGCGCCGGCCGGTCTGCCCGGCCTCGCCCTCACCAGCGATCGCCTCCTCGACTCGACGGGAGCGCTCGAGCTTCCCGAGGTGCCCGAGCGGCTCCTCGTGATCGGCGGCGGGTACATCGGGCTCGAGCTGGGGCAGGTCTACGCGGCGCTCGGCAGCAACGTGACGCTCGTCGAGATGACCGACGGGCTTCTACCCGGCGTGGATCGGGCGCTCGTCCAGCCGCTCGCCCGCCGGTGCGAGAAGCTCTTCAAGACGATCCGCCTGGGCACGAAGGTGGCGTCGCTCGTCGAGAAGGGCTCGGCGCTCGAGGCGCGCTTCGACGGCGGCGAGACCGAGACGTTCGACCGCGTGCTGGTCGCGGTCGGCCGGCGGCCGGCCAGCGCCGGGCTCGGTCTCGAGCGCACACGCGCGAGCGCCGACGCGCGCGGCTTCGTTCCCGTGGACGATCGCTGCCGGACCGCCGACCCCGCGATCTATGCCGTCGGCGACGTCACCGGCGAGCCGATGCTCGCCCATCGCGCGATGCGCCAGGGCAAGGTCGCCGCCGAGGTGATCGCGGGGCGCCCGGCGGCGTTCGACAACGTCGTCGTCCCCGCGGTCGTGTTCACCGACCCCGAGGTCGCCTGGTGCGGGCTGACCGAGGCCGAGGCAACGCGCGAGGGTCGCGCCGTGAGGGTCGCCAAGCGGGAATGGGCGGCCTCGGGCCGCGCCCTGACGCTCGGCCGTAGCGACGGCCTGACGAAGGTGATCGCGGATGCCGAGACCGGCCGGGTCCTCGGCGCCGGGATCGTGGGGCCGGGCGCGGGCGAGCTCATCGCCGAGGCCGCGCTCGCGATCGAGACCGCGATGACCGTCGAGGACCTCGCGGCGACGATTCACACCCACCCCACCCTCTCGGAAAGCCTGATGGAGGCCGCCGAAGCGCTGCTACACCAGGCTCGCTGAGCCTGCCTACCTCGGCTGGACGTCGAAGGTCGTCGGCCTACCCGCTCGGCGCGGCGTCGAGCTCGCCAGGAGGGTCGAAAGCTTGGTCCGCTGCTCCGGCGTGAGCTGACCTTTGCCCTGCTCGATCGTCTTGACGCGGGCCAGACGCAGATCGGCGCGCTGCCGCTCGATGTCGCGCAGCTTCGCCTCGACACCCGCGAGATCCACCGGCTCAGCCTGCAGCATCGTGTCCAGGGCCGTCTCGGCGGCGCGGAGGTCGGCGTCGCGCCGGGTCGCCTCGCGCTGAAAATCCGCGCGGATCCGCTCGAGGCTCTGGATCTGGGCCGGGCTCAGCGCCAACTCCTGACGCCAGTTGAGCATGAGCGTGATAAGCGGGCGCTCCGCCGCCGACTCACCACGCCCGAAGTGATCGCGCCAGCGGTCACCCAGCCCGTGAACCTGTCCGGCCAGGTCGTCCAGAGCGCGATTGAGCTCCTCGTGGACGACGGGGGCGACGGCAGGCGGCTCGGCGGCGAGAACGGGGAACGGGGCGCCCAGGATCGCGAGCAACGCGACGAAGACGAGTCGTTTCAGCACTGGTATCTCCACCGCTGACAGTTTTGGCCTCGACGATGCGTCGGACGCCTGTCGGACGAGCGCGAGCGCTTGAGTATTTACCGTGCTCGCTTCGTGCCGTCGGCGAACAGGTATGGCCCATCGAAGTCGCCGATGTAGCTCGTGTGGCTGACCAGGCCGGTCTGGGCGCTCCAGACGTGGAGCAGGCACGCCGGCGGTTCCATCGTGAACGCCAGCGGCTCCTCCTCGAGGTCGAGCGCGACCTGGTGCGCCGTGCTCGGCGCGGTGCTCGCCAGAGTCCCGCCCACGCGGGACTGGATCGGCCGATGCAAGTGGCCGCACACGATGCGCTCGATTTGCGGATGTCGTCGGACGACCTCGGCGAACTCGCCGGCGTTGGCGAGGCCGTGGGTATCCATCTGCGTGATTCCCGTCATGAACGGCGGGTGGTGCATGAAGATCAAGGTCGGGCGCGCGGGCCCTTCCGCGAGCCTCGCCGCGAGCCAGCCCAGACGCTCCGCGCAGAGCAGGCCGCCTACCCGCCCCGGGTCGAGCGTGTCGAGCGCGATGAGCCTCACCGGATAGCCCTCGACGACGTATTGCATGAACTGTCCGCCGCTTGGCAGATAGGCGTGGTCCGTGAACGCGGCCGCGAGCGCGTCGCGATTGTCGTGGTTGCCCGGGATCAGGTAGACCGGCATCGAGAGCGGCGCCAGCAAGTCGTGGAGCCGCCGATACTCCTCGGGCAGTCCGCCGTCGACGAGGTCACCGGTCGCCAGGACGACGTCCGGGCGGGGCTTCAACGCTAGCAAGTGCTCGACGGCGCGCCTGAGATAGGGCGTCGTATCGAGGCGTGCGTAGGCGAGGACGCCTTCGGGCTTGATGTGCGTGTCCGTGATCTGGGCGATCACCATGACCCGGGAGTCCGGTTTTGCGCGTTGCTTGACCCGTCGCGCCAATCGGCCATACCTCGCTCCTGCCGATGAAGCTCAGTTCCATCCGAGTATGGCCCAGCTCGAGGCCGAGGGCCATTTGGTTGTCGCAGGAAGGACACCCGGAAACCACGGATCAAGCGGTAAATACCTGAAGTCGCCTGGGGGATCTACCGGGTTGCCCGGCGAGGTGACCCGCCCTAGGCTTGCGCTATGGAGCTCCGGGCAACCTACCGCGTGCAGCTCCACGCTGGCTTCGACTTCGCCGCCGCGGCGGCGCTCGCCGACTACCTCGCGGCGCTCGGGATCAGTCACCTCTACTGCTCGCCATACCTGCAAGCCGCGAAGGGCAGCACGCACGGCTACGACATCGTCGATCCGCGCGCCGTGAACCGAGAGCTCGGCGGGGCGCCGGAACACGCGCGATTGTCCGAGGCGCTCCGGGGCGCCGGCCTGGGGCAAGTGCTCGACATCGTCCCCAATCACATGGCCATCAGCGGCCCGGAGAATCCGTGGTGGTGGGACGTGCTCGAGAACGGCCCCGCGAGCCGCTACGCATCGTACTTCGACGTCGACTGGGACCCGCCGGAGGCGCGGCTCCGCAACGTCGTGCTCCTGCCGGTGCTGGCCGACCACTACGGCCGGGTGCTCGAGCGCGGCGACCTTCGCCTCTGTCGGAACGACGCTGAGTTCACGATCCGGTATCACGATCACGTGTTCCCGGTCTCGCCCCAGTCGCTCGACACCCTGCTCGTGACCGCCGCGGAGCGGGCCGGGTCCGACGCGCTCGCGTTCTTGGCCGGCGCCCTGAGCGAGCTGCCCTCGCCGACCGCGACCGATCGCGCGAGCGTCCAGCGACGCCACCGGCACAAGACGGTCCTCTACGAGCAGTTGGCGCATCTCTGCGCCGAGAACCCGGGTGTGGCCAAGGCGATCGACACCGTGATTGCCGAAGTGAACGCCAGCGCGGACTCGCTGGACGCGCTGCTCGAGCGCCAGAACTTCCGTCTCGCCCACTGGCGCGCGGCGTCCCGCGACCTGGGCTATCGGCGATTCTTCGACATCAACGGTCTGGTCGGGCTGCGCGCCGAGCACGAGCACGTCTTCCAGGACACCCATCGGCTCGTGCTCGCGTGGCTCGCCGACGGCACGCTCGACGGGCTTCGCATCGACCATCCCGACGGCCTCCGGGATCCCGAGGCATATCTCGAACGGCTCCGCTCCGACGCTCCCAAGGCATGGATCATCGTCGAGAAGATCCTCGAGCCCGGCGAGGCGCTGCGCGGCTCCTGGCCGGTCGACGGGACGACCGGGTACGACTTCCTGAATCGGGTCTCCGGGCTCTTCGTCGATCCGGCCGGCGAGAAGGTGCTGACCGAGGTCTGCGCGGAGTTCACCGGCGAATCGACCGACTGGGCCGAGGTGGCGCGCGCCAAGAAGCACGAGGTGATGCGTCAGACGATGGGCAGCGATCTGAATCGGCTGACCGCGCTGTTCCTCGCGATCTGCGAGCGCCGCCGCCGCTACCGCGACTACACGCGGCACGAGCTGCACGAGGCCCTGCGCGACACGCTCGCGTGCTTCTCCGTCTATCGCACCTACGTGCGCCCCGAGCCCGCCGTGGTCCACGAGGACGACGTGCGGCGGATCGTCGAGGCGACCGAGCTCGCGCGCGCGCACCGACCCGACCTCGACGGCGAGCTGTTCGAGTTCCTCCGGGACGTGCTGCGGCGGCGGCTGGTCGGCGACCTGGAAACCGAGCTGGCGATGCGATTCCAGCAGCTGGCTGGCCCCGTCATGGCCAAGGGCGTGGAGGACACGGCGTTCTACAACTTCAACCGGCTGGTCTCGCTCAACGAGGTCGGCGGCGATCCCGGCAGCTTCGGCGTCGGCGTCGACGAGTTTCACCGGGCGTGCGCGGAGACGCTGGGGCGCTGGCCGCGGACGATGCTGGCCACCTCGACCCACGATACCAAGCGCAGCGAGGACGTTCGGGCGCGACTCGACCTCCTGTCGGAGATCCCCGAGCGCTGGGCAGAGGCCGTACATCGCTGGGCGGTGCGGAACGCGCGGCATCGGCGCGGTGATTGGCCGGACCGAAACGCGGAATACCTCTTCTATCAGACGCTGGTCGGGGCGTGGCCCATCGAAACCGGCCGCCTGACCGCGTACATGGCGAAGGCGGCGCGCGAGGCCAAGGCGCACACGTCGTGGACGAGCCCGAACGAGGCGTACGACGCCGCGCTGCGCGCCTTCGTCGAAGGCGCAATGGCCGATTCCACCTTCACCGAGGATGTGGAAGCGTTCGTGGCGCCGCTGATCGCCGCCGGCCGCGTCAACTCGCTCGCGCAGACCTTGCTGAAGCTGACCGCCCCCGGGATTCCCGACATCTATCAGGGCACCGAGCTCTGGGACCTGAGCCTCGTCGACCCGGACAACCGGCGGCCCGTCGACTACGCCCTGCGACGGCGCTTGCTCGCCGCGCTCGATCGGGCGACGCCCGCGGAGATCATGGCGCGGATCGACGAGGGCCTGCCGAAGCTCTGGGTCATCCGTCAGACCCTGCAGCTCCGCGGTCGACGGCCGGACCTCTTCGGTCCTGACGGAGCCTACCGACCGCTGGCGGCGACCGGCGACCGGTCCGGCCACCTCGTGGCGTTCGCGCGCGGTGAGGGCGCCGTGACCGTCGTGCCGCGTCTGGTGATGCGACTCGAGGAGAACTGGCTGGACACCGCGCTCGAGCTGCCTCCCGGCCGGTGGCGCAACGAGCTCACGGGCGTTTTCGTGCGGGGGGCCGTGCGAATCGCCGACTTGCTCAGGCCATTTCCCGTCGCGCTCCTCGCGCGCGTCGAGTCCGACGCGCCCGCCGCCCAGACGCGCTGACTCGCGCCTGCCGGAGCCCCGCGCGCCGTGCGACGGAGCCATGGGGCGGGCCGCTCGAACACGCGCACGGCTTCGGTGGGCCCGAGCGAGACCTGGACCGGGTGAAGGCACCGGCCAGCGCCGCCCCTAACCAAGGCCGGCAAGCAAACCGGCGACAGCGAGCTGGAACAGCGCCGGATCCGGGCCGCCGCCGATGGCGCGTACCGGAGCGGCGGCGGCATCACCGCGAACCAACCGACGATCCACCAGGCGAGGCCGTAGACGGTCGCCCACGCCCGCGCTGGACGAAACAACGGTGAGAGCAGGATTAGAGCTCCTATCCTAGGTGCCGTGCGGTCCCGCTGGCCGATCCTCGCGCTCGTGACCTTCGCCCACGCGCTCGGCGCGCTCACCGCGCTAGCGGTGGCGCCGCTGGCCCCATTTCTCCTGGAGTCGCTCGAGCTCTCCCGCGTGCAGGTCGGGCTCTGCTTGCCGGCGGTCTACCTCGGCGGAGTGCTGATGGCGCTCCCGGCCGGCTGGTTCACCGACCGCCTCGGCGTGCGCTTCACGCTCGCGCTCGGCCAGCTGCTCGTCGGCGCGATGATCGCGCTCGCGGCCTCAAGCCCAAGCTTCGGCGTGCTCCTCGCGCTGTTGGTGCTCGGCGGATTCGGTTTCAGCGTGCTGAATCCCGCGACCGGCCGCGCCGTGGTCGAGTGGTTTCCGCCGTCCGAGCGAGGGATCGCGATGGGCGTCAAGCAGACAGGCCTCACCCTCGGCGGGCTGACGGCGGCGCTGCTCCTGCCGCCGATCGCGCGGGGCTGGAGCTGGCGGCACGCGCTCGCCACGGCGGGAGGGCTTTCGGTCGTCTCGGCTATGCTCGTCGCGATCTTCTATCGCTCGCAGCCCGCTCACGCGACCGCAAGCCCGGTCGAGCGGCCGCGGCTGTCCGAGCTCGGCGAATTCCTTCGGCGTCCGCCGATTCTCGTCGTCTTCGGCTGCGGACTCGCGCTCTCGATCGCGCAGTCGTCCCTGCTGGCCTATCTCGTGCTCTACGCGAAGGACTCCTTCGACGTCTCGGCCGTGCGAGCCGCACAGTTCCTCGCGATCGCCCAGGTCGGCGGAACCGTCAGCCGCGTGCTGTGGGGCGTGGCGTCGGATCGATCCTTCGGCGGCCGGCGACGGCCCGGGGTCGTGGCCAGTGCGGCGATCGGCGCCGTCTCGTACGCCATGCTCTCCCTCGGGGGCAGCTTGCCCGTCTGGCTCGCCTATCCGCTCGCCTTCGTCGCCGGCGCCGGTGCCTTCGGCTGGGTCGGGCTCTACTTCGCGCTCGTGGCCGAGATCGGTGGCCCGCGCCACGCCGGGCTCCTCACCGGCGCGGCCACAGCGTGCTCGTGGAGCGGGACCCTCATCGGCCCGCCGATCTTCGGCCTCGTGCTCGAGGCTACGGGCGGCTACGCGGCGCCGTGGCTCATCCTGACGGCGGTGGCGCTGGCGGTGGTCCTCACGCTTCCCCGCCTCTCACCGCTCGTGCAGCGCGGCTGACGAGCGATATGGCAGACTAGGCGCGTGAGCACGATTCTCGTGACCGGCTTCGAGCCGTTCGGCGTTCACTCCGTGAACCCCACCGAGGGGCTGGCCAAGGCGGTCGACGGGCGTCGCGTCGGCGACTCCGCCGTCGTCGGCGTGGTCCTGCCGGTGCATCACGCCGACACGGCGAAGCGGCTCGTCGCGCTGCTCGTCGAGGTGAATCCGGCCGCGGTCCTTCACCTTGGTCTCGCCGGCGGGCGCGCGCGGATCGCGCTGGAGCGCGTGGCCTTGAACGTCATGGACTACGGGGTGCCGGACAACGCGGGGTTTCGGGCGAGCGGCGAGCCGTGCGTTCCCGGGGGCCCGACCGCGTATTTCTCGACTCTGCCGACGGCCGCCATGCTGAAGGCGCTCCTCGACGACGGCATCCCCGCCTACACCTCGAACACCGCGGGCACCTACCTCTGCAACCAGACGCTCTACTCGACCTTGCACGCGGTGCGCGATCTGCCTCGCCCGCCCCGGGTCGGCTTCATCCATTTCCCCCTGCTCCCGGCGATGGTAGCGGCCACGGGACTGGAGCAGCCGAGCATGGACTTTCCGCTGATGCTCCGGGCGGTCGAGACGGTGCTGGGTGTGATCGCGCGGGACCATGGCCAAGCCGGCCGGGTCTAAACGCACCCAGTACCTCTACTTGACGACGACGGGACGACGCACGGGCCGGCCGAGTGAGATCGAGATCTGGTTCACGCAGCGCGGCGGCCGTTACTACCTGGTCGCCGAGCATCGCGAGCGGGCTCAGTGGGTGCAGAATCTCGAAGTGGTGCCGCGCGTGGCCGTCCGTGTCGGCCGCCGTCTGTTCCCCGCGCTGGCGCGGGTGGTCGACGCGACGGCCGAGCCCGAGCTGGCGCGAGCCGTGAAGAAGCTCTCCGAGAAGAAATACGGCTGGGGCGACGGTCTCGTCGTCGAGCTCGACCCGGCGCGATGAACGGGAAGGCGCTGCTCTTCGACCTCGACGATACGCTGCTCGATTATTCCGGAGGCGTCGAGCTCAGCTGGACCGAGGCGTGCGATTCGTGCTGCCTCCCGGCCGGAGTCGATGCCGCCGCGCTCGTGGCCGCGATCGCCGAGACGCGGCGGTGGTTCTGGGAGGACCCGGGGCGCCATCGCCGGGAGCGCGTGAACATGCTCGGGGCCTGGCAGCACATCGTCGAGTTCGCCCTCGAGCGTCTGGGCCGGCCGGCTCCGGATCTCGCCGCGGCGGTCGCGCGCGACTATGCCGCGCGGCGGCGGGCCGTGATGCGGCTGTTCCCCGACTCGCTCGCCTGCCTGACCGAGCTGCGGCGGCGCGGGATCCCGCTGGCGCTCGTGACGAACGGCGACGCCAGCCAGCAGCGCTACAAGATCGAGCGGCACGATCTTGCGCGATTCTTCGATGCGATCGTGATCGAGGGTGAATTCGGGGCGGGTAAGCCTGACGAAGCGGTGTACCGGCACGCCCTACGGGCGCTCGGCATGACTCCGGGCGAGGCGCTGATGGTCGGCGACCACCTCGAATTCGACGTGGAGGCGCCTCAGCGGCTCGGGCTCACCGGCGTCTGGATGGATCGCGACGGGCTCGGACTGCCGGAGGGCAGTGCCGTACGGCCACACCGGATCATCCGCTCGCTCGACGAGCTGACGGTGTCCGGCGCCTAGGCCGAGGCTAGCGGCGGCCGTGGAGAATGTCGCACCAGCGCCTGTTGTCGTCGCCGCCCGCCTCGGCGCTTCCCGAGAGGTACGCGGAGGCGGTCACCACCTCGTCGTCGGCGCCGTCGCGCGTCGGAGAGTGGGATTCGCACCAGCGCACGTCGAGAATCTCCAGGCTGGGGTCGGCGTCTGGCTCACAACCGGGACAGTAGGCGCGGGCGACACACGGAGTGTCCGGAAGGTAATCCGTCACCGGTCTATGGCGAGAATCTGCTGCATCGCCATTCCTTTCTCATATTAGAGTAGCTAGCCGTCCTTCCTTGCAAAAATTAAACCGCCTGGCGTCTCAGAAGACCCGTGTCACTGACCGTGCTCAAGCGAGTGATTTCAAGCTGATGCATCCGGGCAAGAAGCCCTGGAAAAATCCTTACCGCAGTGAAGGGCTTACATAGTGACGGCAAATCGGGCCCTCCGGACCCGGCGCATGACGGAAATGTCAGCAGGCCTGAGACTGGCTGACATAGACTCCTTCTGACGCCTTTCAGATGTCTTCTGCCTTTGAGATGCCTCACACGGATATGACGGCGGCGGACCGCTTCGTAATCGAGGGTGGCCACCCTATCGGCGGAGAGGTCATCCCGAGCGGGAACAAGAACGAGGCGCTGCCGCTTCTCGCGGCGTCGCTCCTCGCCCCCGGCAACGTGGTGATCGAGAACGTGCCGCGTATTCGAGATGTGACCACCCTGATCGATCTGGTGCGCGCCCTCGGCGTCTCAGTCGATTGGTCGGGCGAGCACACGGTCACGGTCGATGCTGGGGGGCTCCGGGAGTCGCGTCCCGACGCGGGACTGGCCTCCGAGATCAGGGCCTCCTTCCTTCTCGCGGCGCCCCTGTTGGCCCGGACCGGTCTCGCGGTGCTGCCCAGGCCCGGCGGCGACAAGATCGGGCGCCGGCGCCTCGACACGCATCTCCTCGCCCTTCGCGAGCTCGGCGCCCGGATCACTCTGGACGACGCGTACTACCGTCTCGAGCTCACCGGCCGGTTCCGGGGCGCTGAGGTCTTCCTCGACGAGGCCAGCGTGACCGGGACAGAAACGGCGGTGATGGCGGCCGCGACGGCCGACGGGAGCACCCGTCTCCTGAACGCGGCGTCCGAACCCCACGTGCAGGGGCTTTGCCATGCCCTGAACGCGATGGGGGCGCGGATCCGAGGAATCGGCAGCAACGTCCTCGAGATCGACGGCGTCCGCGAGCTTCGGCCGGCCCGGCATCGTGTCGGCCCGGATCACATCGAGGTCGGCTCCTTTGTCGCGGTGGCCGCGATGACCGGGGGCGCGCTGCGCGTACGCGAAGCGTCGACCGACCACCTCCGGATGATCCGGCTGGTGTTCGCGAGGCTCGGCGTCGAGACCCTCGTCGAGGGAACGAGCCTTCTCGTCCCCGCGGCGCAGAAGCGAACCATCGTGTCCGACGTCGACGGCGGCATCGCCAAGGTCGACGACGCCCCGTGGCCCGGTTTTCCCGCCGACCTCACGCCGCTGGCGCTGGTGCTCGCGACCCAGTGCGAAGGCACGGTCCTGATCCACGAGAAGCTCTTCGAGAGCCGACTGTTCTTCGTCGACAGCCTGATCGCGATGGGCGCGCGCATCCTGCTCAGCGATCCGCATCGGGCGCTCGTGATCGGCCCGAGTCGTCTTCACGGCGCGACCATCGTCTCGCCCGACATTCGCGCCGGGATGGCCCTGATCGCCGCCGCGCTCGCGGCCGGGGGCCGCTCGGTCATTCGCAACGTCCAGCAGGTCGACCGCGGATACGAGCGAATCGACGCGCGCTTGAAGGCCCTCGGCGCCCGCATCACGCGCGAGTGATTGTGCGCGGCGCTTCACCCGGACAGCCCCAACCCTGACAAGGAGACCATGCATGCGTGGCATCCAGATTCGCGGCGTGTGCGCCGCAGCGATCTTCGGCATCCTCGCCCTCACCGGCGCCGGCACGCTCCCGGCCGCCGCCGACGAGACGTGCAACTCGCCCTACATGGGAAATCTGATCAAGGGGCAGGAAGACTACCTCTACGTGTGGGCGCTCGGCGTCAAGGGCATGGGGGACGGCTCCGACAAGCTCGTCACGATCGACGTGAACCCCGCCTCGAGCCGCTACGGCAAGGTGATCAACAAGATCTCGGTGCGCGGGCAGGGCGAGGCGCATCACATGGGCTTCACCGACGACCGGCGCTTTCTCTGGGCCGGCGGTCTCGATAGCAGCCGCATCACGATCTTCGACGTCGGCACCGACCCGGCGCGGCCCAAGTTCGTGCGGACGATCTCGGACATGCCGGCGAAGACCGGCTACGTCGGCCCGCACACGTTCTACGCCATGCCCGGTCGGATGATCGTCCAGGGCCTGTCGAACAACAAGGACGGCGGCGGCGAGACGGGCATGGCGCTCTACAGCAACAAGGGCGAGCTGGTCGCCACCTACCCGATGCCCACGACCGACGGCGGCGACGGCTACGGCTACGACGTCGCGATCAATCCCCAGAAGAACGTACTGCTGACGTCGAGCTTCACCGGACGCAAGAACTACATGCGCGCGCTCGGCGACCTGGTGAAGGACGCCGAGGCCAT
>Ga0137403_10004679_pt1 | contig 16070 bp, 22 predicted proteins | sample CZOMad2_1_16fung_FD_122057 | JGI IMG/M metagenome (GOLD analysis project Ga0137403, IMG submission 122057) | Vadose zone soil fungal communities from Angelo Coast Range Reserve, California, USA - CZOMad2_1_16fungal (Hybrid Assembly) | ecosystem: Environmental > Terrestrial > Soil > Vadose zone... | reverse complement strand
GTACCGACCGCAGCATAGGGAATGCGACTCAGACAATCATGCCCCCATATCCCAGCAAATCATGCCGACAGGTAATAAGTTGACAATGCCATAATGGTATCCCTGGCAGATGTCTGGACACCGCCATCGGGGTGCGGGATAGAACTTACGACGCGTTCTCGACCACCACAACTTCCACCCGTTCGGTGCCGTGCTCCAGTAATCCCACACGCTTGGCCGCCGCCTCCGAGAGGTCGATGATACGGCGCTTCCCGGCCCCATAGGGTCCGCGGTCAGTGATTGTGACGACCACTTGCTGCTTCGTCCGCAGATTCGTCACCTTCACCTTGGTCCCCAGCGGTAAGGAGCGATGCGCTGCCGTCAATTGCCCCCGTGAAAAGCGCTCGCCGCTGGCCGTCTTTCGCCCCTGATGGTGCGTCCCATACCAGGAGGCCAAGCCCACCTGTCTGGTCTTCGAAGGGCCTCCGTCTGCCACATCGGGTAGGGGCATCAGCAAGAGACCGCAGAGCCCCAAGACTGCGAGCAGTGTTCGCATAACATGACCTCCATGGGGGGAAAGGCGATGCTGTCAGGTCGCAACACGTGGTACCAGCTTATACCACACATGGCCCATCAGTGTTTGCCGTGGCCGCTGAACGCATGTCAGTGTTGGGGGCCATCAGGAACACATGACCATCAAGGTGAGACGAGGGAATGATGTTGTTCGCTGGCATCCGCAGAGAAACCGCGCGGCGCACGGAGCAACGGAGCACTCGATGAGCGCGGTCGGTTCGTTCGCGCGACCGCTCAGGCTTCTCATCCTCTAACACATTGTAAAATTTGCATGGAACGCGGGTGAACGCTCCACGCGAAGGCGCGTGAGGCGTCCTTCAGCACTCGGGTGGAGCTTCGGGATGATGCCTGCCAGGCGGCCTCTCATGGCCCCACAGGCACATCGGCGGTGGCTTTGGCATGGGATATGCCTAGGAAAGATGTAGCCGTGCGCCACCGTGGCCCCGGTGAGCTGTTCGTCGTGTGACGTGGCATGCCCCCCCGAGACACACAGTCCGAGTGGGAGAGTTGAAGATGGTGTGGGTAAAGCGTTGGTTTGCCGTGATGGCCCTCGGGGGTATGCTCCTGGTCGGCCCGACCAGTTGCGTGGTGGCGCCTGTGGAACCAGGGTATGTGGCCTCACCACCGGTTGTAGTCATCCCCTCCTACCGTCCCCCTTGGTATTATCACGATTATCCGTATCGCGACTATCGGCCGTATCGGCCGTATGGTGGCTGGCAGCGCCCCCCCTACCGGTGGTGAGGTGGGCGCTGCTGTGTCGCCATGCGGGAAGGAAAGGGCGGGCTCATGAGCCGAACGCGATTGGTGGGGCTGCGCCTGTGCACGGCGCTGTTACTGATGGCCGCCATGGCCGCCACCGCCATGGCCGACGAGTGGAAAGATGAGGCGCGCGGCCAAGAGAGAAAGGGAACACACGAGAAGCATGAGAAACACGAGAAGCACAAGAAGCACCAGCCGGAGGCGAAAGACTGGGGCCATCGGGGAGATGACACGTACTTCCACGAGCATGGGTATACGACGCTCGGCATTCCCCCAGGCCATCTGCCCCCGCCTGGCACATGCCGCCTCTGGTATCCTGACCGGCCTCCGGGCCACCAACCGCCTCCGGAGCGCTGTGGGCGCTTGCGCGCGCACGCGCCTGCCGGCGCCTGGCTCATCCACCGGCCCACGGACGCATCCACATACGTCGATGTCTCGGTCTACGATGCATATCGTCCCGGCCTCGTCATCACGATTGGTATCTTCGACGTGGATACCGGCGCCTTCATTCGCCACGTCAAGCCACGATAGCGGGTACAGGCGAGATACGTGTAAAAATAGGACACCGGGGACGGCTCGGTGTCCGTTCCCCTCACAACGGCAGTGTCAACTCGCGTTCTGATAGCGGCTGGGGCGGCACGCTCACATCGATGAAATAGTCCCCAAACCGCTTGACGTGGCGCGTCAGGCAGGGACTCAGCGCGGCGACATCCTCACGCGCGACCGGATACCCCTCCGCTACCAGTGCATGCAGTATGCGACTGACATCGACGACATTCTGGAAGATGACCGCGTTGGCGACCAGGTCGTTGTCCTGGATCATCTTCTCTTGCTCTTGCGGATCGTTCTCGGCAATGATGCCCTCACCGCCCAAAAACAGCCATCCGGCAAAGCCGTTGTAGGCCTCCACCTTGTTGGTCATCGCGCTGATCTGCTGACGCATCGCGGGCTCCGCGAGGTATTGGAGCAGAAAGACGGTGCGCCCCCCCCGCCCTAATTCACGAAAGGCTTGATAGAGCCGGTTCTTTCGTGACTCGTGCCCCAGCTTGCGCAGCCGCGTGACGGAAGAGATGTTGCCGGCCCGGATGGACCACACGACTGGCAAGAGATCCTGCCAGTGCGTTTCGATCAGCTGCCAGTCAATGACCTCCGTGAACAGTGCGTCCATGTGGCGGTACGTGGTTTCCCCATCAGGGCGATAAAATACCAGCTCCTTCCAGTTCCGAATGCGCGGCATCAGGCGGATGCCGAGGAGATACGCGAGCGCAAAGACCGGCGTCGATTGTCCCTGCGTGTCTGCATGAACCGCGTCCGGCGGAATGTCGGACGCATGCTTCAGCAGCCCCTCGATGATCGAGATGGCCTCCCAGGTGCCGCACGGAATGAAGTGGGAAAACAGCGCCACATACGCATCGGCGACGTGGTGATAGGCAATACCGCCCCAGCCACCATACCGAATGTGATACTCAGCGAGCAGGTTCTGCTCATAGAGGTCATACTTCGTGCCGTCCACTGCAGCCACCGTCCCAGCTCCCCAGCACCTCGGGAGCGGAAAGCTGGGATACGCCTTGATGAGATCCACGATCGCCGCATTCAGCTTGTGTGCGTTGATATGACGGCGGTTGACGAACGAGAGCTCATGCCGCGAGACCAGCCCGCGCAGGTGACGGGCCGCTTGGGCCGGGCCGAGGTTACAGCCCTACGCGAATGCCGTCAAGATATAGCGCTCAAGCGCGCGCTCCCGTTTGGGATCACACCCCGAGAGCGGAGCAAAGTGGCGTATCCAGTTCGTGTCGTGCGCGATGTTGACGAGGATATCAATGATCTGACGTTCCGGTAATCGGCTATGAATGGCGGCTTCCAGCTCCCTGACGGACGCACGTTGTTCTGCCTTGGGCAGCTTCTTCAGCCGTGGCTGACCGTGTTCATCGATCACCAGTTGCTCATGGTCTGGATAGCCCGCGTCCACCTGCCCGGCGGCTTCTGTGAGCCATGCCCGGAGCCTTGCCACAAACGCTGGGGCGGTCGCCGGCCATTCGAGTTCCTGGCAATAGTCCGCGACCAGCAGTGCGCATGCTGCCCACGAGAGGAGTTGCTCCCGAGAGTCGGCATACTCCTCCGACCCAACAATACTGATATCGCCGGATTTGAGTTCCGCCGCAAGATGCACACAGACGCACACTTCAAAGTGGCGGCGGCGCAGCATGCGTTCGCCCTGGTGCATCCCGTAGATGAGGCGGAGCCAGCGTTCCGACGCACACGACAGGTCAACCTCATCAGGGAGCCAGTCGCTGCGTCTCTCCTCGTGCTCCAGGAGATAGTGCACCGGGCGCGCCAAGGACTGATCCTGTGAGGTGGAACGCAGCGCCAGCTGTCGGATGAGCCGAAAGAGCGCATGGCGATCATGGCGGTAATAGCGCCACAAGAGCGGCTGATCGTGGTCGCCACTAGAGGCTATCACGGTTTCACACGCCTCGAGCAACTGCGTGGCAGGCCCGCGCTCAGTGAGGAGTTGCCGGATATTGGCACCGGCCTGTGTATCGGAGGCGGCATGTTCACTGGTCGTCACGACCTCAGCCAGCAGTGAGACGAGCGTGGCCGTCCGTTCCCGGTACCGGAACCGCAGATCCTCCCGCTCGTCTTTGCCGCGCGGCTGGATTCGCTGCATCCGTTTGATCAACATCAGGGCAAGCTCATCGCGGCACTGGACGCGCATGCGGTGTATCAAGCACCGCAACCGCGTAGAGCGCTTCGGCGGCGTGACAGCTTTCAGCTCCGCGGCATCGAGCGCTCTGGCTTCGGCCGCGAAATGCTTCACCTTGAGCGGCGGGAGGTCCGCCAGGAGGTGCGTGATGTCACCGAGTGACAGCAGCCACTCCAGCTGGGTGATCCAGTCCTGTAGGTGCTGCAGCGACGGACGTTTCGGCAGTTGCTTGAGCCGCTGATACGGGCTCCGGAAGCCGTGCCCTTCGGTGTTCAGCAGCCCATCCAGCCGGATCGCATCCGCTTGGCTGAGGCGGGTGAGGATGGGGTGAAAGTACCGGTGATTGACGACGCTGCGCACGCGTCCGACCATCCGATCCAAGATACTGAAGGCCGGCAGTTCATACCGCTCTTTGATCAGTGTCTCCAGCGCCACGTTAATGAGGTCGGCAGGGTTGTCCATCGTCTCGGCAGCTCTAGCCACTGCCTTGATGATCAGTCGTCTCGCGGCATACCCCCACGCCGTCACGTGCAGATACGTGCGGATGGCCTGATGATGACGATAGAGGGTCCGTGGCTCCTCATCACGTCGCTCCACAGCCTGCTCTACATGTAGACAGCTCCGGATGTGGCTGACAATGGTGGTGGGCACCTCACTCAGCTTCGGGAAGTAGCCAAGCCGCCGAAAGGCTTTGAGCCGCACGAGGAAGCTGAGTTGATGGGCCCGGGACCGCACAGCCCCCTGGGCAAAAGCCATTTCCGCATCCGTCGGGGTGTAGAGCGCATGCAGAGTGTGCGGCCTCAGTGTGCGTTTGAAGCGGGGATAGGCCGTGCGTTCAATCGACGCCATGCGATGGCTCTCCCATGATCAGCGCCACTGGGGTATCATCTGTCCATAAATGGCTCTCCCATGATCAGCGCCAATGGGGTATCATCTGTCCATAAACAGTAGGTTTCGGTCAGCGGTGTGGAAGGCCCCGAACATACCCAAAATATTGACCATACGGCGGTGGTTTTGCGGAGGGTTTTGGGCCATCGATCGTGTCAGTCGGGCACACCGATGAACGCTGGTCTATATGCACGCGTCTCCACACACGATCAACAGACGTTACCACTCCAGTTGAACGCGATGCGGGCCTATGTGCAGAAGCAGCGCTGGACGCCCCTCATGCCAGTCCAAGAAGTCGGGTCTGGGGCCATGCCCCGGCCGAAGCGGGACGCCCTCTTGAAGGCCGCGCATCGGCGCGAGCTCGATGTGATTGTGGTCTGGCGCTTGGACCGATGGGGACGCTCACTGGCCGACCTGGTCGTCACGCTCAAGGCCCTGCATGAGCTCGGCGTGGGTTTCGTCTCGCTGACCGAAGCGCTGGATTTGACCATGCCGTCGGGGCGGGCCATGGCCGGGATGCTGGCGGTCTTGGCGGAGTTCGAGCGGGCGATCATCCGGGCACGGGTCCACGCTGGGCTGGCTCAGGCCCGGGCGGCCGGGCGCATCCTGGGGCGGCCACCATCCGCGGCGCAGCACGCCCCAGACGTGAGGGCCTTATTCGCCAAGGGGCTCAGTCAGTCCGACATTGCTCGACGGGTGGGCATTGGCAGAACTTCCGTCCGATGCCTTCTGACATAAGTCACGTGCCTGTGTCCTATTTTTACACGTATCTCGGCTGTACCCGTGATTGCGCCTGTCAGGAGGGACCATGCGACCGACGTACACACCCGAAACCTCGTGGCCGATCACCGAAGACCTGCGCGCCTCGTGGCGGCGCTGGGGGCTCACCATCCCCAATCTGGACGCCCCCGAGCGGTATCCGTGGTGGACGCGCGAGCCACCGGACCAGGTCCAAGCCAAAGCGCGCCGCCATACGCTCGTCGCCAGCTATCTGGATCGCCATCGGGATGTGGCGGCGCGCTACCGGCTCGACCAGCGCGGCGAGGTGCGCTACCCCGAGGTGCTGGCCCTGGCGCAGGCGGAAGCCGAGACCAAGACCACGGAAGGAGGGGACCATGTACCACTGTGACGCCTGTGGCTGGTCCGGTGATGAGCCGGTGCTGTCCGATGAGCCGAGCATTAGCAAGGCTTTGCTGTGGACCCTGCGCGTGTGCCCCGAGTGTGGGGAAGAGGTCTATGAGACGCGCGTGCTACGGCTCCCTGTCTGTGTCTGCGGCGATCCCCTGGGGCACCCGGGGCCGTGTCAAACGTTGTTCTAAGGAGGGGACCATGCACCCGAAGCAAGAGGCCTTCGATTTTCCTGATGAGCCCAGGGGACCACCCAAGGCAGAACCATCGCGGCCGGCACAGGTGACGCCGCCGGGGACCAGTATTTGCCACTACTGCGGCGAGCGCATGCCGTCGTCGCTGCTCGATAGCACACCTGCCGTCGGTGATGATCAGCGGTGGGCGATGATCACGCCGTACCATAACTATGGCTGTCGATGGATTGTGACCCGTGGCTTACGGATTGACCTCTGAGCCTGGCCTGCGTAGCCTGGCTCGGGGCAACAAGCCCGTCGACGGGCGGACCTGGGGTGGTGTTCACGTGCCGCCGCCTGCCCCAACGACCTCAGAACGTGACACCCTCTGAACGTGGAGGGCTTCTCCTATGTGGTTTCTCCTGCGGTTTGCCATCGCCGTCTGTTGCTCAATCACCCTGACTTTACTTGACCACCTCGCCAGCGCACACGGGGGTGACTAATGTGCGCACCCCTGGATCTGCAACAGCTCAGCGATGACGAGCTCGAAGCCTTGTTCTTTGAAGCGGCTGCGGAAGAGTGGCGGCGCTGGAAACAAGCCTCGGACACACGACCGAAAGGAGTACCCATCAAGAAAATCCTCACGGCAGCGGTCTGCACGGCCTTCCTCGCCTTGCCTCTCGCCAGGCTGTGTCCTGGATGTGAACCGCCTGGCGAGCGATTTGAAAAAGCCCAAAGTCGTCTTCTCGACACCGGCCGCCTAGCGCTGTGAGCGGGAGAAATCGACGGTGCCGACCGCTGACGGGCGCCTGGAACCGTGCACCATCTGCACGAATATTGCGCGGACCCCGCAGGCCTTGACCATCAACAAGGCGGCGCATAGCGTACCAGCCCAAGGCCACGTCGCCATGTGCGAGACGAGCGCCTTTGTCAGCGTGCCGTGAGGAGGGCTGACCATGCGCGGATGGCTGTTGATCACCCTAGCGCTGCTGGTCGGGTGTGCGGGGCATCGGCCGCAGGTCATCAAGGCCCGCTTGACACCCCAGCCTACCCTGGAGCGGCCGGAGGCCTGGTGGTCGAAAGCGTACCCCGAGACGCATTGCATGGCCTATCTGAATGTCGATGCCACAGCGCAGCGCGTGACCTGGCTCGAGCAGACCTGGGAGATGCCCTCCTGGGGCTCCATGATGGCGTGCCCTGGCAGCTTGAAGCTGTGCGAGACCATTGACGTGGCGACGTGCCGAGAAGTCGCGCAGCCCTAACACCGGCCGATCGAGCGGGCCCAGGCGCGATGTTTGGACTCGCGAGGCACCGATAGGGAGAAACGACTATGCGTCTGTCTGTGATGATCGCGCTGCTCGTCCTGGTGGGCTGTGCGGCCCGCCCGATACACCTGCGCGTGCCCCTGCTGACGGGTGAGGTGTTGCCCGTGACGCTCCATCAGCCCGACGCTTGGGAGTGTACGCCGATCATCAAGGGTGCTGTGACCTGTACGAACATCACCGACCGACCACAAGACGCCACCGTGGGACATGATCGTATCACCGTGCCCCCGCATACGCACATGACCATCGAAGAGCGCCGCGGCGGGATCTGGCTGTGACCGCCCGGCAAGCGTGCCTTCAACATTACGGTGGCGTCCCACCGCGCTGTGCCTGGTGGGCCCGGGGGTAGCGAAGGTCAAAATAGTGGCCAAGTAGACACGTGGGCGCACTTCCAACGGGTTTGACGACCTACATCACCCGTGCACGCGGCCCCTGGGCCTACGCACGGGACCCTGATGAGCCGGCTGGATGCCCAGGTGGCACCTGCAAGGAGGCGGAGAACGGGACAAAACGCTGGGACGGCCTTCTGGCCTGCGCCCCAGAATTCTGGGCGAGGCGTTTTTGACGCGCACGACAGCCGCTTCCCTGGCGTTCTGCGCCATAGCGCGGCTTTACTTGGCCAAAAAATCGCCCTTCGCTACCCCTGGGCCTACTGGGTACGACGAGAAGGTATCCTCGATAAGATCCGCTGAACTCCCCACATGTGTCTCGGAAATCGTGGCGAGGTTTGACCATTGAGCGCCAATATACCGACTCGGCCGGGCAGAGCCATGTGGGGTTTGCCCTGTGCACCCTGCTTGGGTTCGAGCGGATGCCGCGGCTCAAAGCCATCGCCGCGCAAAAGTTGTATCGCCCCCGTCGCCGGTCACCCCAACGACTACCCCCGTTTGCAACCGATCCTCACGCGTCCCGTGGACTGGGATCTGATTCGTCAGCCATACGACGAGATGATCAAGTATGCGACAGCCTTACGCCTCGGCACGGCCGAGGCCGAAGCGATCTTCAAGCGGTTCATGCGCCATAACCTCGCCCACCCAACCTACCAAGCCCTCGTGGAGCTCGGTCGGGCGATCAAAACCATTTTTCTCTGTCGGTACTTACAGACGGAAACGCTTAGGCGCGAAGTGCACGCCGGCCTGAACGTGGTGGAGAACTGGAACAGCGCCAACGAGTTCATCTTCTACGGCAGAAGCGGCGAGATGGCCAGCCATCGCGTGGACGACCAAGAACTCACCATGCTCGCCTTGCATCTTCTCCAGGCGTGTTTAGTCTATGTCAACACCCTGATGCTCCAGCAGGTCTTCACAGAACCCACCTGGCTGACAGCGATGACCCCGGAGGACTTCCGGGCGCTGACGCCACTCATCTACCACCACGTCAATCCTTACGGCATCTTTGAACTGGATCTGGACAAGCGCTTGGCGATTGGACAGCCGACAGATGTCCTGGCGGCCTGACTTGACCGAGAACAGCTGTTTTCGGCAACGTACGCGCCCCATCTCACGGTCACCAGGCGCACTCTCAGCGGAGGAGATGTGATACGCCGCCCATCATTTTCGGCACAGTTGCCACCCACGAAACCGAAGAATACCGATCGGCGTGCCCGGGAATACTTGACGCCAGCCGAGGTGGAGCGCCTGATCGGCGCGGCCCGTAAGGTCGGCCGGCATGGCGACCGTGATGCCACGCTAATCTTGCTCATGTACCGGCAGGAGTTACGCGTGGCGGAAGCCAATCGCTTGCGCTGGGAGCCCATCGATGTGCACGCGGCGCTGCTCCATGTGCGGCGGCTCAAGCATAGGGTGTCGTCGGTGCATCCCCTGCATGGTCCAGAGCTGCGGGCGTTGCGACGGCTCAAAACCGCGGATTTTGGTGGGGCGTACGTGTTCCTCTCGGAGCGCGCTGCGCCGCTCACGGGGCGTACGATCCACCACGTGGTCAGCCGGGCGGGCGAAGCCGCCGCCTTACCCTTTCCGGTCCATCCGCATATGCTGCGGCACGCCTGCGGCTTTTACTTGGCCAACAAGAACACCGATACGCGCGCCATTCAATACTACCTGGGGCATCGCAATATTCAGCATACCGTCCGGTACACGGCACTCGCGCCGCAGCGCTTTCAGGACTTCTGGGACGATTGACGGGGGCCTCTTGATCAGGCGTCACGGCTGCTATGGCCCCGTATGACAGCTCGTATAATTAGAATCAGCATCGCCTGTATCATCAGCAGGGCTCCTGGGTCGTGACGAGGACCAGGTGACAGCGGCGGCGCAGACCGCGGAGCGAAGAGCGTCCCCTACGACCCACGGTTGTCAGAAGACTGGACCGTATTCAGTGGCCTTGACCACGCATCACGAGCTGAGCTGCTCTGACAGCCTCAAGGAGTGAGACACCCAAGTGATCGGGTCACCGTGTGAGGCGTGTGGAGAGTGGAGGGTACCATGAGAACAGGCCAGACAGCACCGACCTATACGCTTTTCGTGGGCGTCGATATCGCGGCGACGACCGCGGCGGTCGCCACACAGCGCTCTGGGGCCCGCGCCAGTCGATCGTGCACCATTGACCAGACGCCCGAGGGCTATACCAAGCTCGGGCATCAACTCCAGGCCACCGGGCATGTGCCCTCCAGGATCCTGGTGGTCATGGAGGCGACGGGCTCGTACTGGATCAGTTTAGCCACCTACCTGGTCCACGAAGGGTTTGTGGTGAGTGTGATTAACCCCGCCCAAGCCCATCATTTCGCCAAAGCGCCGCTCAAACGCACCAAAACCGATGCGATCGATGCCCAGACGCTGGACCAGTTAGCCATGGTCTTACAACCGGAGCCGTGGAAGCCCCCACCGCAGGCCATGATCGTGGCGACCACCTGGCAGACATCGTCTGCCGTGCGGCTGGCCCGCTGCCCGATGGGAATAAAGTGGCGGGTCCAGTCGAGGACATTATCGACGGCAATCAGGAGATCCGGCAGCCGGATCGTGCCGACATGGTCGCGGAGCCACGCACGCAGGGCAGCTACACCAGTGTCTTCCTCTGGGCTCAGGGCCTCGGCGGGGTCTGTTGACAGGTGCCACCCCGCCTCATCCACCGCCACATAGGCATTGGCTGGAAGTGTGGTCAGAAACCGCTCATAGGCGGCATTCACCCGTGTGGTGAGCAAGGCGGCCGCTTCCACAGGCTCCACGGGGAGTCCAGCGTGATGGAAGAAGTCCCGCCGGTGGACTATCCACTCGGCATCAGGCAGGAAGAAATCCTCGAGCTGGCCAAAGCGCCGACTACCCTGCACCCACACATTGCCGCGTGTGATCTCATCGCGGAGGGCTGTCAGGACGGCACATTCGTAGGCCCGGCGATTGCGGGTGCCGTGGGGACCGACGAAAGGGCGGAAGCGTTTTGGAATGCAGGCGATGGGCAGCTCTGCGGGGAGGGTGCGGCGGCCCGTCCTGTTCAGGTCCCGCAGGATCGTCAGGGCCTCGAGTAACGCGGGCGACCCTGTGGGCTCCAGGTCGACCGTGAGGTGGTCGAGCAGACTGGGCGCAAACTGGCGCAGATAGCTATAGCGTTTCATCACCAATGGGAACACGTCACTGGTGTCGCCCGTCAGCCACTGTTGCGCCTCCTGGAGCTGGACGTGCAAGCGCTGCGGGAGAATCTGGTGAAAGATCGTCGTGCGCACCGCGGCCGGGGGTACCTGCTCATCAAAGAGCGTCTGGCCCATCATGTGGAAACTCTGCAACGTGTCCAGGAGCGTGGTGCGGTGGCGTTTGACGGCCTCATCGAGGTCGTGCTGGGCTCGGCGATACATCGCGGTCACCAGTTTATGGTACATGTCGACGAGCTGATTGAGCGTATCGCGGTAGGTTTGGCTGAGGAAGCACACCAGCACGGTATAGCGGTGCGGCGCGGGGAGACCCCGCAAGCGATGTGCACTGGCCTGCCAAGCTTGTTGCGCAAAGGTTTTTTGGAGGTTGTTATTGAGCCAGGCCAGATCGAGCGTGAGGACCTGCGTGGCTTGCATCTGCCTCAGCTTGGCGGTCAACTGTAGGAGTGCGCGTGGGGAGGACATCCCGGGTGGGCGCGCGGGCATCTCTGGTGTCGCGCGCGCGCCTGGTCGAGCATGCGAGCCGGCATCTTGGACTATTGTGAGAGTCCACGTCTAGGAGGTCGCGGGGCTACAGGATCGAGGAGAAGGGGTCTAGCTCATTGGAGGAGGGCCGTGAGGAATCCGCCCCATGTGCAACACCAGGCGGTTCCGTGAGGTATGTTCTTACGACATCAAGATATTTGCCTTAGCGTGCAATTTTACACGATTGTGCCCGCTACCCTTATCAGCTCCGCGTTCGCGAGGAGGCCGGACTCAAGGCTGCCCTGGTACGCCTGGCCGGGGAGTGGCCGACCTTTGGGCGTCCGCGGTTGAGCGCAATGCTGAAGCGCGAGGGCTTTCGGGTCAACCATAAGCGTGTCGGGCGGCTGATGCGGGAGCTGGGGCTGTGTGCCCGGCCTCCGGCGCGCAAGCGACGCACCACCGACAGCGGGCATGCCTTTGCACGGTGGCCGAACCTGGCGGTGGGGTTGGACATTGTCCGTCCTGACCAGCTCTGGGTGAGCGATATCACCTATATCCATCTGCGGACCGAGTTCGTCTATCTGGCATTCGTGATGGATGTCTTCACTCGGGCGATTCGCGGCTGGCATCTCTCCCGCAACCTGGATGGGAACCTGACCCTCACCGCCTTGCAACGAGCCCTCAAGGGGCACACGCCCGAGATCCATCACTCCGATCAGGGCGTCCAGTACGCCAACGACGGCTACGTGGGCCTCCTGCGGTCCGTCGGCTGCCGGATCAGCATGGCGACGGTGGGCGAGCCGACAGAGAACGGCTATGCCGAGCGGCTGGTCCGTACCATCAAGGAGGAGCACATCGCGTTGACCGAGTACGAAGGCTATGCCGACGCCTATCGGCAGCTCGGCCGGTTCCTGGACGACATTTATCAGCATAAACGCATCCACTCGGCCCTGGGCTATGTGACGCCCATAGAGTTTGAACGCCAATGGCACAAAGAGCAGGAGGAGAGTGCTGCTTCAGCAAAACCAAGGCCCTAAAACTGTCCAGCTTTAGGGGACAAGTTCAAACTCCGTCTGATCAGGGCGCGCGGTTGTGGCCGTCGATTGGCAATAGGGACACCTCATCTCAACCCCTCCTTTCGGAGAGGTGAGTATATATCCAGAGCCGGAAGAAACCCAGGCGGCCCGAAAGCTGACAGAACCGGCTGGACGCTTATCCCACCTTTTTTCAACAGGCTGTTACGACTTCGGCGCATGCCAATGGCGCGGGATCGGCTGCAGCATACTTACGCGGTTGCCCTCGGTGTCGGTGAACGAGACATATTGCCCCACGCCGGGTATCTCCATCGGCTCGCCGAGCACCTTTCCGCCCGCATCTGTTACTCTCCTGACCGAGTCTTTGATATCTTCCACCGCGATAACGATGGATGGGTGTTGCGCCGGCCAATCGGGCTTTTTCGGGAAAAAGCCGCCGTTAATCGCGCCCGGTTTTTTGGGGCCTTTCTCATCGGTTTCAGTGGTCGTTGCCAGAACGTAGTGGCCCATATCCTCACCAAGCAACTGCGTCTGCCAACCAAATGCTGACTCATAAAACTTCGCCATCCGCTTCCGATCATCGTATGGCATTTCAAAGTGAACGACGGGATTCATGGTCTTTTCCTCCATAGCAGTTGAAGCTGATTGCCTGTTGACGCTTTGGGCCGTCTAACCATAGCAGTCTTCCATGTCCTCGAATTGGCTGTTTACTTATGGACAGCGCACGCGCAGCCTGGCGCGTGATACCGTCCGCTCACCTCGACCATGCCCCCCTGGCCATACATGTTGTGCAGCCGCACCCAATCGGCGAGCGTGTGGTACGGCCCGTTCTCGTCGCGTCCCTTCGGCATGACGTCGAGAATTCTGTATGTGCCGAGGAACTCCTCGCCGCCGCGCCCGAAAGTCGAATAGGTGTGGAAGATTTGTCCCGCCTCGTTCTTGAAGAAGATGCTGTCGCCCGAGCGGTCTTCCAGGCCGGGATGCACGTATTCATAGTTGTAGAAGGCACGGCCCCGCGCGATCTGTTCGGGCGTGAAGGAGACGTTGAAGTCGTAGTTGAAATCCGAGTTGTAGGATGAGACCCATCGGAAGCGCCAACCCATCCGCTTACGCACGGCTTCAATTTCTTCAATCGGTGCCCTCGCCACGACGGCGTAGGAGACGTCATGGTGTTCCAGATGGATGAGCACGCCTTCAATGTGGTCGACCTCGAAAGAACACCCGACGCATTGCCCGCCCTGGCCCGGCCCCATCATGAAATGTTTGATGAACAGCTGGCTGCGTCCATCGAACAGATCGGCGAGCGTCACTTTCCCCTCCGGCGCATCGAAGACGTACTCTTTCTCAATCTTCACCCAGGGCAGTTCACGGCGTTGGCGACTCAGCTCGTCACGCTGTCGCGTGAGTTGCTTTTCTTGGGCCAAGAGTGTGGTTCGCGCCTTGAGCCATTCCTCTCTTGAGACGACTTTGTGGCTTGTCAGAGTATCGATTGCGTTCATCGCCGTTCTCCTTTCATCAACGAATCCCGGATACTCGCGCATGCCGCACCGCCAGCGACCGAGCGCTACGGCGGGCGCGGCCATGTTTATTCCTCTACAAGTCAGTCGAACGGCGCTCGGCCGAATCGACACCAAAAAACGTTTACTTCTTCGCCGCGAACATCGCCTGCACGCGTGTCTGCATCTCCTCCGGCGCGACGTCTTCTGTATGCGTGGCCACCCACCAGAGATGCCCAAACGGATCCTCGAGCTGGCCGGAGCGGTTACCGTAAAACTGATCCATGACAGGCTTACGTTCTTTAGCGCCGGTGGCCAGTGCTCTCGTGAAAAACGCGTCGACGTCTTCGACGTAGAGATGCATGCTGACGGGCGATCCGCCCAGCGTTTCCGGCGCCTTACCGCCGTACTCCGGGAATTCATCCGACACCATGATCATGGAATCGCCTAGGCGGATTTCCGCATGTCCGAGGCGTCCGTCAGGCATCAGGAGTTTGTAGGTCTCGGTCGCTGCGAACGCCTGTTTGTAGAACTCCAGCGCTTTAGCGGCGTTCTTGATGGTCAGGTAGGGTGTGACCGTGCGGTGTCCGGCAGGTATGGCCTTTACAGTACTCATAGGTGCCTCCTGAAGATGGTCTAGCGTCTTGTGTCCATGGTCCTTCGCACGGGTAACCGAGCGTAGGCACCATCGCGGTCTGTCACGTCTGCGACTCATGTCTAGTCGACGATTTGGCCGCAGCTCAGATTGGCGACCGTCCCGGTCATCGAGCCAGCATAGTCTGAAGCCATCAGGGCCGCCACGTGGCCCACGTCGGCCAATGAAGGCAGCCGTTTCAGCAGCGTCATGTCCTTGAGCGATGCGATGAACTCCTCACGGGTGACGCGGTGACCGGCGGCGTGCACATCCAGCACCTTGGCGATGGACTCTGGCGATCCGGCCGACCGTAGGCAGATGACGCGGACCCCCTTGGGCCCAAGCTCCGCCGCTAGGCTTCGGGACAAGCTCTCCAGGGCGGCGCACGCCACGCTGAAGCCGCCGACCAGCGGAATACCCAGGCGTGCCGGCGTCGCGGTGATCATCATGATCACGCCCGACCCCTGTTTGATCATGTGCGGCGCGACCGCCTTGGCGGTCAGGAACTGGGTGCTGGTGGCGATGGTGATCGGGTGAGAGAAATCTTCAAGCGACATCTCGATGAGCGGCGTGCCCTGCACATCTTCCAGCCCGATAGCGTTGAACGAGACGTCGATGCCCCCGGCCGTCTTGGCCACGTCGGCGATGTACTGCTCGACGGACGGCTCGTCGAGCGCGTCGACCTGCGCGGTCTCGACCGTTCCTCCCGCGGCGGAGATATCCCTGGCCACCGCGTCGAGCGTGGCCAGAGTGCGACCCGTGAGAAACAGCCGTGCCCCCTCGCGGGCGAAGGCACGGGCCACCGCGCCGCCGATCGCTCCACCGGCGCCGTAGATCACGGCGCGCTTGTGTTCGAGCAACATGTCCATCCTCCTGTGGTTCGTGTTTATGCGTCTGTGGTTGTTGAACGCCGCCGCTCACTGTCGCGGATCATGGCGGTCAGGTCCTCCGCCGGGCGAATCTCGAAGGGGCCTGCCTGCACCCCTGGGTGCTTTGACATCAACTGGATGGCGTGGTTCAGGTCCCTGGCTTCGAGCACGAGGATCCCGCCCAATTGCTCTTTCGTCTCGGCAGACGGGCCATCGGTGATGGACACCGTGCCGTGCGTCCATCGCAGGGTGGTGGCGTGCCGAGCGCTTTGGAGCACTTCCCCACCCACAACGTGACCGTTCGTTCGCAGCACGTCGTCGTAGGCGAAGCACGCATCGATCAGGGCGTTGCACTCGCGTTCGGACATCGTTTCCCACTGCTGCTCGTCAGCGTATCCAAGGCAGATGTATTTCATCATGTGCTCCTGAGATGCGGCGTCACGAGCCT